>Ga0302267_10001135_pt1 | contig 34494 bp, 26 predicted proteins | sample III_Bog_E1_3_FD_194555 | JGI IMG/M metagenome (GOLD analysis project Ga0302267, IMG submission 194555) | Peat permafrost microbial communities from Stordalen Mire near Abisko, Sweden - III_Bog_E1_3 | ecosystem: Environmental > Terrestrial > Soil > Wetlands > Peat | place: Sweden: Abisko...
AGTGGTGAGCTCGCTGGGGCTCGAACCCAGGACCCACGCCTTAAAAGGGCGTTGCTCTACCAACTGAGCTACGAGCTCGATCAAGACCGCTGCTTCAAAACTACCACAGGGCGGAAAAAGATGCGCGGGCTCGGGGTTTCGGGCACGGGCCGAGGATGGGGGGAGCGGACTCAAGTGCTTGGCGAATGAGCTGTTTGGAGCGCGAGGATGACGAGAAAGTGTTAGCACGATGACCTTCGAAGTGTTATTGTTCTGACAACAGCGGTGCGCATACGATTCGCATAGAGGATACCTTCCTCCTGGAATGGTCCCCCCCTCAGCACGACCGCTACGCAGAAGCGGCCTAAAGAAAACAAAGGGGATATGGGGCTTGCCAGGAGATTGCAAGGTGCAGGGGTGACGAATGACTGATCGGAAGGCACTGCTAGACCAGAACGAGACGCCAGAGGATGTGGCGACTCTCTATTCCTGGGCGAACCTGCACGGAGCGAAGTACCGGGATTTTTCGGCTTCCAGGGCACAGACCCGCGAAAAAACGCGTCTGCGCATGCAGCAGGCGATTGAAGATGAGCAGGAACGGACTCGGCTGCAGGCTGAAGCTGAACAAACTGAACAGTTGAGGCTGGCTACCGAAACGGCGCATGCCGAAGAGCGGGCTCGGCGCGACCAGTTTGCCGCTGAGCAGGCCGTTCATCAGGAAGCATCGCGTCAGGCTGCCCAGCAGGCTGCGCAGCAGACCGCCCGTCTGGCTGCGCAGGAGGCAGCACGCCTGGCCTCGCGGCAGGTAATGGAGCGCACTGCGCAAGATGCCTATGTAGCCCAGCAGGCTGCCGATCAGGCACTGGCCGCACAGTATGCTGCCGAGCAGGAGCGCGCGGCTCAGTTTGCCGCTGACCAGGCGCGTGCCGCGCAGTATGCGGTTGCCCAGCAGGCTCAGGCCGTGCAGCGTGCCGCACAGGAAGCCCAGGCTGCGCAACAGGCCGCACAGCAGATTCGGGCCGCGCAACAGGCGGCTTGGCAACAGCCGCGCCCGGAGACGGTTGTCACCGCGCTTTCGGCCGCTCCCACCCCACTATTTGCCGCGCAGCCTGCGGCCAAGACATTTACAAGCCCGCATCCGAGCCCGACATATCGGATGCCAGTCAGCCAGCCAACGCCGGCCGCGCCGTCCATGATGCCCAGGATGAATCCGTCTTATGCCCCGCTGCGGGACGAGCGGACGCCAGCTCCGCGCAGTGGTTGGGCAAGCTATGAGGCTCCCGAACCGGTCGGACGGCCAGCCTGGTTGAGCGCTGACAGGCCGGAGACCGCCTCCGCCGCTACCGTTCCGGTCACGCCCGAAGATACTTTGCAGGGATCGCGTGACCGGCTCACTTCGCGCTGGTTTGCGCTCAAGGGGGTTTTCCAGGGCGGTTCGGCTCCGGCTGAGCCGGTTCCGCCTCCCATTGCCTCGCGGGCTCCGGTGCTGGCGGTGTTTTCGCTGGCCGGTGGCGTGGGCAAAACCAGCCTGACGGCCACGCTGGGCCGGGCGCTTTCAGCCCGTGGCGAGCGTGTGTTGCTGGTGGATACGGCGGCCTATGGGTTGTTGCCTTTCTACTTTGGCGCCTGCGATCAGCGGCCTGGGCAGTTGCGGACCTTTACGCCTCCCGGAGCCAGCGGTGATGCGCCGATCCAGATGATGATGATCGATCCGGAGTCGATGGGCCCGGAGACGGTTTCTCCCGAGCCGATGGCGGTCGAAATCGGCAAGCATACGGCTGGCATCAGTCGTGTGATCGTAGATCTGGCAACGGCCTCTGGCGCCATCACACGCAGGGTTCTGCGCATGTCGCCGCTGGTGCTGGTGCCGGTAACCCCGGACATGAACTCCGTGGTAAGCGTGAGCGCGATTGACTCGTTTTTCCAGAACAGCGCTGGATCGGGCGGGCCCAACGCCATGCCGTTTTATGTGCTGAACCAGTTTGACGCCTCGTTGCCCTTGCATCTGGATGTGCGCGAGGTGCTCCGTGAGCAATTGGGCGAGCGGTTGCTGCCCTTTGCGTTGCGCCGGGCCCCAGCCGTGAGTGAAGCGCTGGCCGAAGGCATGACGGTGATGGACTACGCCCCCAACTCTACGATTGCGGAAGACTTCGGCAATCTTGCAGGATGGGTAAAGAGCCAATCGGCACCCGCGAGTTCAGGCTTCCGCGGCGTCCGCTGGAGTGAACGATGACAGCAGCTGGTCTATGGCAGAACATCGGAGCGGGTGAGAACATCTTCACGCGTTTTCTCCGTCTTGTGTTTCTGCTTGCGGCAGGAACCATCTTTGTGTTCCTGGCCGTACTTCCCCTGACCTGGCCGCAGCAGGCTGTGCTGGGATTGCTGTCTTTGCTGATGGCCCTGGCGCTGGCCCGCAGTTCCGACTCTTATCTGGTGACGTTGACCCTGATGATGATGTCGATGTTCTGCACCTTTCGTTATGGCTACTGGCGCATCTTGATGACGGCGCGCTTCTTCCAAGATCCGGCTAATCACTGGACCGCGCTCGACGCCTTCTTCATCATGAGCCTGGTGATGGCCGAGAGTTATGCGTTCTTCATCTTGTTTCTCGGCTACTTCCAGACCATCTGGCCGCTCCGGCGCGCCCCTGTTCCGCTGCCTGAGAATACCGAGGACTGGCCGCACATCGATGTGCTGATTCCTACCTACAACGAGCCGCTGGACGTGGTGCGCTACACCGCGCTGGGCGCCTTGAACATGGATTGGCCGGCCGACAAGATGCACGTCTACATCTTGGACGACGGCCGCCGCAAGGAGTTCGAACAGTTTGCTTTTGAGGCGGGCATCGGCTACAAGATCCGCTCTGACAACAAGCACGCCAAGGCCGGCAACATCAACACGGCGTTGAAGAGCATGACGTCGCCCTATGTGACCATCTTCGATTGCGATCATGTGCCCACGCGCAGCTTTTTGCAGATGACGGTGGGCTGGTTTCTGCGGGACGATCAGCTGGCGATGCTGCAGACGCCGCACCATTTCTATTCACCGGACCCGTTCGAGCGCAACCTGGGCCAGTTCCGCATCATTCCCAACGAGGGCGAGCTGTTCTACGGCATCGTGCAGGACGGCAACGACTTCTGGAATGCATCGTTCTTCTGCGGCTCCTGCGCCGTTCTGCGCCGCACCGCCCTTGACGAGATCGGCGGCATCGCCGTTGAAACGGTCACTGAAGACGCGCACACCTCACTGCGGATGCAGATGAACGGCTGGAACACGGCCTATATCAACATTCCGCAGGCAGCCGGGTTGGCCACGGAGCGGCTCTCGGCGCACGTCGGCCAGCGCATCCGCTGGGCGCGTGGCATGATCCAGATTCTGCGCACCGATTTTCCGCTGCTGGCGCCGGGGCTGAAGTTCGCACAGCGGCTTTGCTACTTCAACGCCATGTGCCACTTCCTCTATGCGGTTCCGCGACTCATCTTCCTCACCGCTCCGCTCATTTATCTGCTGTTGAACCACACCAACGTGCCCGGTTACTGGGCCGCGATTCTGGCCTACGCGCTGCCTCACCTTACGCTGTCGAACGTGACCAACTCGCGCATCCAGGGCGAGCACAGGCACTCTTTCTGGAACGAAATCTACGAGACGGTGCTGTCGCCTTACATCCTGCTGCCGACGATGATGGCGCTGATCAACCCGAAGCTGGGCAAGTTCAACGTGACGGCCAAGGGCGGCGTGGTGAAGCGCACCTTCTTCGACACGCGCATCGCGCAGCCGTTCCTCATCATGTTGCTGTTCAACATTGCCGGGCTGGTGGTCGCTATTCCGCGGTTCTTGATCTGGGATCGGGACCGGCCAGGCACGGTGGTGATGAACGTCATCTGGTGCTTCTTCAACGTCATCATTCTTGGGGTTTGTACGGCGGTGGCACGCGAGATGCGGCAGTTGCGCACCACGGTGCGCATCAGCGTGGTGTCACCGGTGGTGGCACGGCTGGCAGGCGACCTCCTGGTGTCTGGCGAGACCATTGACATGTCGAGCGGCGGCACCAGCATCCGTTTTAGCGAGCAGTTGGACGTGGCGCCCCAGACCGTTATTAAGCTTGCCTTCCCAACGCCGTCGGGCACCTCAGAGCTGCCTGCCACGGTGGTTTCGTCGGAGGGATCGGTGTTGCGGGTGCGGTTTGAGGAGCTAACCATACCGGAACAGGAAGTGCTGACCATGGTGCTATATTCCAGAGCGGATTCATGGCTGGGTTGGGGAGAGTCCCGCGAGAGCGATAACATTTTGAAGAGCCTTGGGCGGATCTTCACCATCTCTATCCAAGGACTGGTTTCGACCTTCCAGAGCCTGTTTACCGGCAAGGACCGGCGCGCTAAAAAGGCTACGTCGCTGTCGATTGCCTCCCGCTCAGCTATTTTACTGGCGGCGGCAATGGCCACAGCACTGGCGGCACCGTCGCTGCACGCGCAGCCGCAGGGCTTTGCCGGAGCTATCCAGACACCGGCGGTGGACAAGAATCCGCCCGTGCCGCCAGGCAAGTACCACGATAGCTTTACGCTGAACGACGCCGGCTCTCCGCAGATCGAGTTGCACGGCATCGATTCGATGCACAGCATCTACTTCACGCTGCCGGAGACGCACGTGGTGCGCACGGCCAAGATTCACATCTACTACGCGTTTTCACCCAGCCTGCTGCCCCAGCTGAGCCACTTCAAGCTGATCATGAACGGCACGCTGTTTGCGACCGTGCAGCCCACGCCCGGCCAGGTGGGCGGCTCTGACAGCCGCGATGCGGAGGCCGAGTTCGTAATTCCGCCCGAGCTGCTGGTGCACAACAACACGCTCACCATCGAGTTCATCGGCCACTACACCATGGTGTGCGAAGACCCGGCCAACACCACCCTCTGGTCCAGGGTGCACCGCAACACGGTGCTGAACATTGATGGCGATCTGCTGCCGCTGGCCGATGATCTGAAGCAACTGCCGATGCCGTTTCTAGATCCGGCGGTGATTCAGCCGCTGAGTATTCCGGTCATCTTTGCCTCGACGCCCTCCTACAAGGCGATTCAGGCGGCGGGCGTGGTCACCAGCTACTTCGGCATGATCTCCGAAGGCCGGCCGGTACGCTTCCCGGTACACATTGGGGCCATCCCGCCAGGGAACGCAATTGTGATCTCAGACGGGGCAGGGAATCTGCCGCCCGGTTTGAATCTGCCCGCAGTGGGCGGGCCTACCGTGGCCATGCGCACCAACCCCAACGATCCGTACAGCAAGATTCTGGTGATTGCCGGCCCAGACGCCGACCAAGCCTTGGTTGCAGCCCAGGCCGTGGCCATGCATAGCGACATGCTGAACGGCGGACAGACGACAATCGAAAACCTGAAGCTACCCAGCAAGCGCAAGCCGGATGATGCGCCGCTATGGGCGCGTACCGACGAGACTGTTGCGTTGTGGGATTACGCGCAGGCCGACCAGTTGCAGGGCGACGGTTCGGCGCCGCTGAATGTCTACTTCCGCATTCCGCCCGACATCTTCTACTCTGAGCGGCCCAATGCCAAACTGCACTTGGTCTATCGTTACAACTCCATTCCGATCGGGCCGATCTCGAGCATGCAGGTGCGTATTAACAACGCCTTCCTGGGCTCGGTGCCGCTGGTGCCAGGGCAGGAGTCGTCGAAGATGATGCAGGTGGATGTTCCGGTTCCAGTCGTTAACCTGCGCCCCTTCTCGAACTCGCTCAGCTTTGACTTTACTTTCCAACTGCTCAAGAAAGGCGGCTGCCAGGATACGACGCCGATCAATATGCAGGCCGCTATTCTGCGCGACACGCATCTGGATCTGCGCGGCTATCCGCACTATGCGCCGCTGCCAAACCTGGAAGTGTTTGCCAACGCCGGGTTCCCGTTTACGCGGCTGGCAGACTTGAGCGAGACTACCGTGGTTCTGCCGCCAAGCCCGAGCGAGCAGGAGATTGAGACCTTTGTTACGTTGATGGGCCACTTTGGACGCCAGACCGGTTTTCCAGTGCTGCGAGTCACAGTGGCCGGTGCCGAGGCGTTGCACAACGGCGCCAATACCGACTTTCTAGTGATCGGCACCGGAGATGACCAGCCGGGCTTCGACAAGCTGCAGAACAGCTTGCCAGTGGCCTTGCGCAGCGGACAGATTCAGGTGCGCGACACGCAGGGCTTCTTTGCTCCGCTGCACGGCCACCAGTGGTGGAAGCTGGCCAGCGAAGAGCACACGGAATCTGGAGCGCTGACTGCTTCCGGAACGCCGGATGCGGTCATCGAAGGGATTGAGTCGCCGTACGATCCGGGCTCAAGCCGCAGCGTTGTAGCTATCCATCTGCGCGATGCCAGCTCTTTCGCTCCTTTCATGGATGCGCTGATGAATGTGCAGCAGTCCAGTGAGATTTCAGGCTCGGTTTCGGTACTGCATAACAAGGAATTTCAGTCGTTCCGCATCGGATCGAATGTGTATCACGTAGGCGTGCTTCCCTGGTGGACGCGGTTGACTCTGTGGTTCATGCAGGTGCCGTGGCTGGCCGCCGTCGTGGTCATGGTTCTGGCCTTCATGCTGGCGATCTGGACCCGGCAGTGGTTGCGTGCCAAGGCCAAGGTGCGGCTGCAGATGCACGGGGACTAGGTAGGAACAGGTCTCGATGTGAGATCGACGCCGGGCGGTTCTCCTGCGGGAATGAGCCGCCCGGACGTGTATACGAAGGATTGTGGGTTTTGTAGGCTGCGGTTCGGAGTGGTTGGCGAGGTTGTGGGGCGCTAAACCGGCATGGCCAACGGGATGGGCAAGCGCTGCAGAGGGGCGCAAACAGCGGGAATCGAGCAGATGGGAGAGGGCGCATGAGCCTGGAGGCAGCGTGGAAGAGGACAGCAATGAATCGGAAAGCGTCCAGGGTGATCGAGCGTGTGCTGCTGCTCGCATTCCTGCTAATGCTGAGCGCCACGGGCGGATGCAAGGATCGCCAGTGGAAGCTCTGGAGCAGTTATTCGGCCCGGTTCATTGATGATCAGGGCCGGGTCTTCGATCCGCAGGGCGATCAGCGTACATCCTCGGAGGGAGAGGCTTACGCGCTGTTTTTTTCTCTGGCGGCCAATGACCGGCCGTGTTTTGACCGCGTGTTGAGCTGGACCAAGGCCAACCTGGCCGGTGGAAGCCTGGAAGTTCGTCTGCCGGCCTGGCAATGGGGCAAGTCGAGTGACGGACCATGGAGGGCTCTGGATGCAAATTCTGCCTCCGACGCGGATGTGTGGATGGCGTATACGCTGATCGAGGCTGGCCGGCTGTGGAACAACCCGGCCTATAGCTCTCTGGGATTGCGGATGGCAGCCTTGATCGCCAAGTCTGAAGTTTCGAACCTGCCAGGTTTTGGGCCGATGTTGATTCCTGGCCCTTCCGGTTTCCAGCACGGAAACAGTTGGACGCTCAATCCGAGCTATGTGCCGGTGTTTCTGTTTCAACGTCTTGCACAAGCAGACCCGGGCGGGCCATGGGCGCAGATTGCCAGAGGAATTCCGCGCTTGCTCGAGCAGAGTGCGCGGCACGGTTTTGCCATGGACTGGGTAGATTATGTGCCGGGCGATGGCTTCTATCCGACAGCCAGGCAGTCGACAGGCGCCTCCGCCAAGGATGCGGATGGGCCGGGCGGCAGCTACGATGCGATCCGGGTGTATTTGTGGGCTGGGATGGCCAACGGCGAAGGCAAGTTGCGCGGCGAACTGCTGGGTGCGGTGCCGGGCATGAGCGCCTATCTTGCCAATCATGATGCCCCCCCGGAAAAGGTCAGTGACCAGGGCATACCATTGGCGCAAGATGGACCTGTGGGGTTTTCAGCAGCACTGCTACCGTACCTGCGGTCCTTCGGCGAGTCGCGCTCGAGTGGGCAGCAGATAATCAGGATGAATGCTCTCAGAGATTCCGCTTCTGGATTGTACGGGAAGGACTTATCATATTACGATCAGAACCTTGCCTTATTCGGGACTGGGTTTTTGGATAGCCGATTTAGTTTCGGTCCCTCGGGTGAGCTGAAGGTGGAATGGAAACGCTGATGAGGGTTGGCAGTCGGGCTGGAAGAACGATTTGGATCGCGGCGGGCTGTCTGGCTTTGGCGCTGCAGGCAGGCTATGCGCAAAAGAAGCCCGCTGGCGACGGTGCCGGAGCCACGCGCAGTATTTTGATCGAGAAGGCCCATGCGCTGGATTCGCGTGGAAGGCCGGATATGGCCATTCAGCTATGGCAGCAGATACTGCTCTCAGACCCGAACAGCGCCGAGGCGTTGTCAGGGCTGGCTAGGGATCTTAAGCTGACTGGATCGTCGGACCGGGCCAACGAGGCTCTGGACCGGCTGCGCCGCGTGAATCCGAACGATCCCAACATTGCCAAGATTCAATCTTTGACAAGCACGCGTGCCGAAAGCGACCAGCTTCGCCAAGCTGGCGAACTGGCGCGCCAGGGCAAGGTGGACGATGCCATGCGCATCTACCGCCAGCTCTATGGCGAGAATCCTCCTGATGGTGACATCGCTCTGGCTTATTACCAGACGCTCTACGGTACGGCAACCGGCAAGCAGGCGGCTGTGGGTGGTATGCGCGCCCTTGCTGCCAGAAATCCTGGCGATTCACGCTTTGCTGTTCAGTTGGGCGTGATGCTGACCTATGACCAGAAGTCTCGCGGCGAGGGTATCCGTATCTTGCAAGGCCATCCCAAGGACCCCAACGCGCAAACTGCGCTCCGCCAAGCCCTTATTTGGGACTCCGCCAACCCTGCCATGGCTGCCGAGATGAAGACCTATCTGCGCGAGCACCCGCAGGATAGTGAGATTGCCGGTCACCTCAAGGTAGATGAGACGAGACTGGCGCAGATGAATACCGGCATTGCGCGCACACCTGCCGAGCGGGATGCGTTTGCTGCCCTGAACGCGCACCGCATCGATGAGGCGCAGCAGCGCTTCATGGCCTTGCTCGACGAAGACCCCCGCAACGGGCGCGCCTCGGCCGGGATGGGCTTCCTGCGCATGCAGCAGAAGAACTTCGGTGGCGCCATCAGCTATTTGACCGAGGCCGAGCAGAACGGCTTCAAAGACAGGTCCGTAGCGTCGGCGCTATCTACCTCGCGCTTCTGGTACACCATGGGTGAGGCCTCCCAGGCCTTTGATGAGAACCGCCTGGACGTGGCGGCCGCTCAGTACAAAGCCGCGCTGGTGATGAACCCCCGCAGCCCCGAAGCGCTGAACGGCTTGGCTGGCCTACTGATCAAGCAGCAGCAGTATCAGGCCGCCGCAGCGGTCTTTGAGCAGCTGGTCAAGGTGCAGCCGGGCAATGTGGACGGATGGCGCGGACTATTTCTTGCCTATGCGCGCGATGACCAGAACGAAAAGGCCATGGCCGTGATGGGGCGCATTCCGGGTGGAGTGCGGGCCACGTTGAGCCGCGATCCGGAGTATCTGCGCACCCTGGCCTCCATGTATCAGGCCGAGCACCGTACCGCCGATGCGCAACGCGTACTGGCCCAGGCGCTCGCCTTGCCGTTCCCTGACAACGGCGCCCCGCTCAAGAACGACACCAAGCTCCAATATGCGGGCATCCTGATGGAAGCGCGGCGCTTCGAGCAGGCTGCCGAACTCTACGCTCAGGTGCTGGGTTCCGACCCTGCCAACCAGTCCGCATGGATGGGACTGGTGAGTGCGCATCACGAACTCGGCCAGGACACCATGGCCATCGCCGACTTGCAGAAGATGCCCCCGGCTGCGTACGAAGCGGCGCTGGGCGACTCAGGTTTCCTGTCGATGCTGGCTGCAATCTATCAGCAGGCCAACCAGTTTGAAGTGGCCCAGGGACTTCTGGAGCGCTCAGCCAAACTGCAACTGGTTGCCGGCGGACAACCCAGTGTGGCTCTCCAGTTGCAACTGGCCGCCATCTACATGCAGCGCAACTACACCCAGCAGGCCTATGCAATCTACCATCGGGTTCTGCTCAATAACCCCGAGCGCGCCGATGCGTGGAAGGGGCTGATCACCTCGTTGCAGGCCACCAATCGCAACACTGAGGCCTTGCAGGAGATCGCTCAGATTCCCGCCGCTCCGCGCAAAGAGCTCGAGAGCGATATCGACTTTGTGCAGTTGGAAGCGAGCCTGTTTGCCTCTACCGGTGATACCAAGCGAGCCATGGAGTATATGGCGCGGGTCGAGCAGCACTACGCACGCCTGAAGGAGCCGGCTCCGTCTTCGATCGAGGTGCAGAACGCCTGGCTGCTGTACAACACGGGCAATGATCGGGCGCTCTATCCGGCGCTGATGAAGCTGGGTGGCCGCAGCGACCTGACTATAGTGCAGCGGCAAACCGTACAGGAGATTTGGGCCGACTGGAGCGTGCGCCGCGCCAGTGCAGCCATTGAAAACGGTAACGTAAAGCGCGCGGTGGACATTCTGGACGCGGCTTACCAGGCCTTCCCTGACAATTTGACAGTACGCAAGGCTGTGGCCGGCGGCTACTCCCGCGTGGGCCGGGCCAAGGAAGCGCTGGCCATCTTCAAGACCGTGCCACTGCAGGACGCTTCCTCTGGCGACTTTCAAGGCGCGATCGGGTCGGCTCTGACGGCCAACGACAAGCCGCAGGCCGAGCTCTGGCTGCGCCAGGCGCTGGACCGCTACCCGCACGATTCCGCCATTTTGTCACTGGCTGCGCGTTACGAGCAGGCTAGGGGTGACAGCCAGCGCGCGGTTGAATACTATCGAGCTTCACTGGCAGCCATGCCGTCGGTTTCGCCCGTAGATCGTCTGGCGCACACGCTGGTCTATCCGGACCAGGACCCGAGTGCCCACAAGGCGGTGACAGCGGCCGATCTTCAACGGTTGCTAGACCCCTCGAACGAGCCTTTCAGAAAGACCACCAAGCTGCCTCCGCTGCCCGCTTATGGCGTCGATCCATACGAAGGCTCTGCTCCGGTGGTGTTGACCCAGCCGCAAACGGCTCCGTCCACTGTGCCTTCAACCACGGCTCCGGCCGGGTGGCAGCAACAGCAGAATTATGCGCCTTCCTCGAATCCGGCGGTGAACCAGATTCCAGCGGCACAGCAGGATAACCAGCAACTGTTCCATGAGCAGAGCGCTACCAGTCTGGCTGGCGGGGATGGCGCGCAGGGAGAATTGCACCTGCGTCCGGCCATCAACTACGGCAGCGGTTTCGGCCGCATCCATCCGATGCAGCGGCAGGCGCGGGTCATCACGCTTGAGCCGGTCGATCCTGGCGCCCCGGTGGGTGAAGACCCGACGGTGGAGCAACTGGGCGTGACTCTGGTCCCGGTGGTGCAACAGACCACCATGGCTCAGGATTACGGTCAATCTGTGCAGATTCAGCTCAACCCACCCCATTCTCTGGCTTCCGATGCGTGGAAGGGGCTGATCTTCTCGCTTGTAACGGGCAAGCGCAACGACGACGCACTGGCCGAGTTGGCCAAGATGCCGGTGGATGTGCGGCGGCAGCTCGAAGCCGACATCGAGTTCGTGCAGGGCATTGCCAGCCTGTATGTTTCCGTGGGTGACGTACAGCACGCCATGGCTTATCTGAACCGCGTGGAAGACTACTACCTCCTGCGGCGTGCCGCGGCTCCGGCCGGCCTTGAAGTACAACACGCATGGTTGTTGTTCAATCTGGGCGATGACACCGCGCTCTATCCGGTCCTGAATCGTTTGGATGTACGCACCGATCTGACCGCGGCTCAGCGCCTGGATGTGGAATCGCTCTGGGCTACCTGGGCCGTGCGCCGGGCCAATGCGGCCATGACGGCCGGCAACCTGTTGCGCGGCGTATTGATTTTGCAGGCGGCATCGCAGGACTACCCGGACAATTTGACCGTGCGCCGGGCAGTGGCGGGAGCTTATGCGCGCGTGGGCCGCTCCAACGACGCTCTGGCGCTGTTCAAGACCATTCCTTTGGACGACAATGCCGCATCCGGCGACTATCAGGGCGCTATTTCAGCAGCGCTGGGGGCCTTGGATATGGCCCAGGCGGAAGCATGGCTGCGTCAGGCGCTGGGTAAATTTGGCAATGACCCACAGATACTGGCGCTGGCGGCCCGCTTTGAGCAGGCTCGCGGCAACAATGAGCGGGCCACCGACTACTGGCGCGCGGCGATTGCGGCGATGCCTCCAGGATCGGCTATCCGTCCCCTCGACACCTACGTTGCTTACCCGGCGGGAACCTTCAAGGCTCCGCTCTCAGGGGATACGAAACGGCTGCTAGATCCGCGCATCGATCCTTCGCCGCAATCGATTCCGTTGCCCACCTATCCCCGGACGCTTCCGCAGACGGCGCCTTCCGTGTTGCAGGCTCCGCAGCAGCAGTGGGTGCAGCCACCCTCGAACAACCCTCTCCCGTCTCCCATGAGCGGCACCAGTCGTCCGGATGCCCGGTACGATGGGCCGGCCTGGGTGCCGCAGGCACGGCAGCAGGCAGCTGCACAGAATGGCCCGGTGCTGATTGAGCAGAGCGCGCTTCAGCCAGCAACCTTTCTACCGGCAATCCAGTGGACCCAGGTCAACAGCGCCACTCCGAAGAAAAAGGCTACAGGGCAGCAGAGCTACTCCGGGCATATGAACCTGCCGGCCGATCAGCAGGTTGTTGATACAACCGGCGCGGCCAGCAGCCAGAACCCGGATCAGGAACCACAGCCTGCGGCCGCTCAGCCGGCTCCGGTGTGGACGCCACGGCTGCCTGCATTGAGTGCAGAACAGGGAACTGGATTGCGGATCACCTCGCAGCCGATGGGCAATTTGGCTGCGCAAGCTCTGGCGCAGTTTGCCGACCAGACCGACAGCCAGCTGACCCAGGGCTCAGCCACCGTGTTGCGTAGGGCGCCGTCCAATAGCCAGCAGTTGGCCTCGACGCCTGGCAGGGTTGCTCGGGGTCAGGGTAGTGCTGCTACCGGCCGCTACGATGCTGTGCAGTACACGCCCTCTGCGCAGGAGGCTGCTACGGGCGCCTATTCGGCTCCAAGCCAGAACGGCAACACGCAGCCTCTTCCCGCTCCCTCGGTTGAGCAGCCCAAGCCTGCACCGGCGCCTGCCACACCGGCACCAGTAACAACCTCCCGATCGCACCGGAAGAGCAAGCACTACAGCAGCCAGACTCTGGGTTCGGCCAACACGCTCAACCAGCCAGCGCCAGCGAACTCCACCACGATTTTGCCATCCGATCAGCAACAGGCGCAGCAGCCCTACGCAGCGCAGCCCGACGACCAGGCGCAGCAAACTCCGGCGCCCACTACCGGGGCTGGACTTACTGACCAGGAACTCCAGCAGCGCAGCCTGCCGCCGTTACGCGGTCCCTGGGTCCGCATCCAGCGCGACGCGCGGACCATCAGCCCGCGGGAAGAAGCTGAAATGCAGTTGCAGTCCCTTGAGAGCGGCTACAGTAGCTGGATGGGTGGGACGGGTCTGTTGAACTATCGCAGTGGATCGATGGGCTTTGACCACCTGTCCGCTCTTGAAGCACCCTTTGAAGCCTCTTTGGCCGGCGGCTATCACGCACGCATCACCATTGTCGCCAAGCCTGTGTTTCTTGACTCTGGCCAGGCCGATGGCACTGCGCAGATCACTGTGCTCGAGTCGTCGACATCGGCAACCACGATGGACACCATCGCCGAGCCGCTCGGAACCCTGACGACCACCGACACCACCGCTCCTGCTCAGCAGAACGCCGTTGGCCTGGGTGGTGAAGTGCAGTTGGCGTTTCCGCACTTCGCGGTTGCGGCTGGTTCCACGCCTTTCGGCTTCCTGGTACAGACATTTACGGCACGCGCCCTGTGGAAGCCAGGCAATGGACCGTTTACCTTCAACTTCAATCGTGACTCGGTGAAGGATTCGCAGCTCTCCTATGCAGGCTTGCGGGATCCTCACGGTAATTCTCTCGGAACGCTCGGCCAGATCTGGGGCGGTGTCGTTGCCAACTCCGGAAACGTCCAATACGCTCGTGGCGACGCCCAATCGGGCTTTTACATCAGCGCTGGGGGCCAGTACCTGACCGGATACGAAGTGGAGCAAAATACACGCATCGACGGAGCCGGCGGATCCTATTGGCGTGTCTACACAGATCCGGAAAACGGCGCGTTGAACATCGGCGTCAACTTTTTCGCCATGCGTTACGACAAGAACGAAGACGCCTTTACCCACGGCATGGGCGGTTACTTCAGCCCACAGGGCTACTTCCTGGCCAATGTGCCATTCACGTGGAACGGGCACTACGAGACGCATTGGCACTATAACGTGGCCGGTGGACTGGGCGTGCAGGCTTTCCAGGAGAACCAGACCAAGCTGTGGCCTCTGGCCGCTGACACAGCGCTTGAGACGAGTCAGAACAACCCTCTACTGCCCGACAAGACCAGCGTCGGACCGAACTACGATGTGCATGGAGCGGTTTCCTACCAGATCAGCCCGCATTGGTTTGCCGGCGGTTCGCTGGGCGCCAACAACACCCGCAATTACTCGGCTTTTCAGGCAGGTTTCTTTGTGCGCTACCTGTTCCGTGAGCAGCCCTCGACTGCGACTGCGCCGACAGGCTTATTCCCGGCGGACGGAATGCGCCCGTTCACGGTGCCATAACCGGCAAGACCAGATTGCGGATCGCAGAAAAGGGAGGAGAGAAATCTCCTCCCTTTTCTGCGATAGTACGATTCCTCGGCTACTTGTGCAGCGGCTTATTCATTGGAACCACCTGCACGGTAACGTCGCGGATCTCGGACAGGAAGCGGTTCAACACGGAGCCGCGCAGCAGAATATCCCAGCGCGAGCGGGCTGACTGGCCAAAGACCACGTGCGAAATGTTCTCCTGCTGGGCGAAGCGGATCAAGGCGTCGGAAACATTGCGATCGGTGAGCGATACGACCTTGGCTCCCAGATCGCGCGCCATGCGCTGGTACTCTTCGAGGCGGTGGAAGGCTTCGGGATCGCCGTGGCCCTTGTCGTCTGGCTTGGCGACGTAAACCGCGTACCAGTTAGTGGCCAGGCGGCCTGCCACACGCGAACCCACGCGTAACAATCGCTCTGTGCCGGGCCGGGTGCTCAGGCAGACCATGACCTTTTCTGGCATTGGCGCCTGTTCCAGGCCCTGGGTGCGGCGGTATTCAGCGGCTCGGCTGGAGACCTGCTCGGCGGTGGTGCGCAGCGCCAGCTCGCGCAGCAGGTTCAGGTTGCCCTTGCGGAAGAAGTTGGCCAGCGACTGCTCCACCTTTTCGGCTGCATAGATCTTGCCCTGACGAAGGCGGGAACGCAGTTCCTCGACCGTTACGTCGACGTTGACCACTTCGTCGGCGCGCTTGAAGAAGCTATCCGGAACAGTCTCACGAATGACGGTGTTGGCCGAGCGGTTGACGGCGTCGTTCAGGGTTTCAAGATGCTGGATGTTCACCGCCGTCATCACGTTGATGCCGGCGGTGAGCAACTCAAGGACATCTTCGTAGCGCTTGCGATTGCGGCAGCCGGGAACGTTGGTGTGGGCCAGTTCGTCGACGACCACCGTATGCGGATGTCGGGCGAGGATGGCGTCCAGATCCATCTCTTTGAGGTTGACACCCCGGTAGGGAATCACGCGTTGGGGGATGACCTCGATGTCGCGGATGCGAGCCTCGGTCTCCTTGCGCCCGTGGGTTTCCACCAGGCCGATGACCACATCGATGCCCTGCTGGTGCATCATCACGTAGGCGTTGTTGACCATGTGGTAGGTCTTGCCCACGCCGGGTGCGGCGCCGACGTAAATGCGGAGTTTGGCCGCATCGGCTTTCTTTTCCAGTACGATCTCGGCCATCGCTCAGCCCACCTCTACAGGGTGCTTCATCTCTTCGGCCAGGGCTACGGGAACCGTGAACCGGAAGGTTGTTCCGTGTCCCAAACGGCTCTCAACGGCGATCTGCCCGCCGAGCGACTCAACCAGGCGCCGAACCAGCGCCAGGCCCAGCCCCGAGCCTTTCTCAGAGAAGGAGCTGAAGCGGTCGAAGATGGAGCCCAGCCGCTCGGCTTCGATGCCGCGGCCTGTGTCGCGCACCGTGAACTGCACGTAATCTTTGATCTCTTCGGCGGCCAGCAGAATCTCACCGTCCTGAGGGGTATAGCGCAAGGCGTTGGAGAGCAGGTTGTCAAAGATGGAGCGCAGAGCGCGGCGATCAGCCTTGACTGCGCCCAGGTCGGCGAAGGCGTTCACATCGACGCGGATGTGCTTTTCCGCTGCTTCGTTGCAGAAGCGGTCGCGGGCTTCGGTGATGACCTTGAAGGGGCGCAGGCGCACCAGCTTGAATTCGCGTTTGCCGCTGTCAAGCTCGGCCACTTCAATCAGATCGCCCATCAGGTCGTCGAGCTTTTCAGCTTCAGTGGAACAGGCGGTTACAAGCTCAGCCTGCAGCGGTAGCAGATCTCCGCTGAAGCCCTGACTGATGGCCCACAGTCCGCGGCGCAACAGCAGTAGAGGATCGCGCAGTTTGCGGCTGGCCACGGAGATGAACTGCGATTTGAAGCGGTCGGTGTCCTGCAGCGAGGTGACGTCTTCGAGCGTAGTCACTGCGCCCAGTAGGCGGCCTTCTGCATCGCGCATGGGCGTGGTGCGCAGCCGGTAGCTGCGCTGCTTGCTGCCGATGCGCATGGGCAGCATGGCGGCTTCGTCCTCGGTGGCCACGGCCTTCTGCATTTGGACGGCATCGCGGATGGCGGAGAGGATTTTTTCGCCGCCGGGGGTGTTCACCAGCGCCATGCGATCAGTAGCGGCGTCGCCCAGCAACTCAGAAGCGGCCTGGTTCACCTTGATCACGTGGCCGCGTCCGTCGGTGACGATGATGGGCTCGAAGATGGACTGCAAAACGGCATCGGAGAGCTGGAACTCCATCTGGCGGCGTCCGGCTTCTGAGTCGCGCAGCTCGCGCAGGCGCAGGGCGATGCGGCCCAGGTTGGCCGCAATCACGCCGAAGTCGTCGTGGCTGTTCCACTCCACGCGGTGCTCCAGGTTGCCCTGGGCGATGCGGTGGGCATCGCGGCCCAACTGGCGGATGGGGCTGAGCACGAAGTAGACCGTGGCCACCTCGATGAGCAAGGCCGCTGCCACAAAGCCATAAGCCATATTGGCTTGGCCAGCTGCGGCCAGCGCGTGGTGGGTGAGCGCCACGAGCCCCAGCGTGAGGCAGGCCAGAAGAACACAGCCGAGAAGCAATCGCTGAGTGAGATTGAGCATTGCCCGGTCTCCCTGCCGGAGTTTGACGCCAAAACTACTGTGAGTTCAAGACTACAACCACGCAAAACCCTGACCTACTTGCTAGTGGAATTCAGCACTGCGTGTTGCCCGAGTCCGGCCTTCGTCTGCAATGGATTGAAGGATAACTCTCCTATTCTCGTGGAAACCGCATGAGGATGCAAAGTGGGGCGGTAAATGGTTGCGAGAGCGCCTAAGTTTTCGTTAAGGGATCTCACATATTGAGAGGGTGCCGTTGTGCCATTGGCACAGCAGTCCGGGGGGAGCGGGGTCAGAAACTACGACCCAATCGACGCCAAACTGCGATTTCAGCCCTTTGAAGTCGGCCAAGGTGAACTGCTTCCAGTTCTTCTGGGCATCGAGCTGGCGATTCCAAATGGGGCATAGCTCCGGAACCTTGGTCACCACAGACGTGTCTTTGATGGCGTCGGCGAGCGCGCTTCGTTCAGCCAGGGCGCGGAATCCGTGGTAATCCTCACCCGGCGCGGCCATATAGCGTGGGTCCAGTGCAAAATAGGCGCTGGTGGGCGTGTTCTGCCGAATCCAGTCAAAAGCTTGCAGCCACGGGTTTGCCGAGAGTTCTCCCGGCAGCTCAATGTGCTCGGTGTTGGCAAACAGGTCTCTTTGGGCGGCAAACATTCCGCCGTTGGCGGCCAGCAGGATGATTGCCCATAGCCACAACCGCTTCTTCAACAGGTATTTACCCAGCAGAGCCCCGCCAATCAGCAGGAGGAAGATGTAGACCAGATGCAGATAGCGCATGGGCTCAAGGGCGCTAAGCCCGATCAGGCTTGGCGGCCCCAGAATGGCCATGGCGAACAACTGGTGGAAGACTCCGTACCAGAAGACGGCCAGTGTCAGCCGTTCCAGCTTCAGCGCGCCTTGTCTCCGGGCCAGCCGTGCACACAGCCAGAACAGCAGCAGCGGCGCCAGAGCCCCCAGCCACTCGTACCATTCCCACTCGAAGAGCCGGAACCAGTGGCGGCTGCCGATTGCCTTGAGCCAGAGGGATGACGGTGGCTGAAGCATCCAGCCAAAGGGGATAAACAGGAGCATGGCCGCGGCGTTGCCAGGAACGCGCCTTTGGAACAGGCCGCCCAGCCACGCGCAGAACGCGGGGGAGCAAGCTGCCGCCAGGAAGCAGCAGAACGATGCGCCCAGCGCTCCCATCAGCGGATGCAGCAGAAACGACAGCGCCACCAGTGGAATTGCCCACCATCGCCGCCCGGCCAGGATCAGCGAAACGGCAAACAGGATCAAAGCCGTGGCCATGCACCGCGGGTGCAGGTACTGGTCTACAATGTAGAGCGCGGTTCCGGCCACCGGGAGCGTTAGCATCGCCGACAAAACCGCAATTCCACCCAGCCGTGCCGAGGTTTCCGGGAACAGTTGCCGGACGATCAGCCAGGCCGCCAGCAACAGCGCAAAGATCGACAACAACTGCCACACCAACTCAGCCCAGGCCACCGGCATACGCGTGGCGTAAATGAAATCCGCCATCCACCCGTCGAACACCGTAGTTTTCAATTGCAACTGAAAAAAAGGAGCGTCATGGGGGAAAAGAAGGGGATTCAGGTGAGCTTTCACGCCTGTCAGATAAATCTCGTCATCTTCGGCGCCGGGATGGTAACCCATCGTGACGAATCCGGCAACTGTGAAAGCTGCCAGTGAAAGCGTTTGGTAAAGGAGGTTGCGTTGACTACCCATATGCCCCGTATACTCAACCACAGCATGTCGATTGCAACAATGGATACATCGTACAGACCGCGAGAAGAAGCGGCAACAGAGTTTGTCTCTGTTGACTTGATTGAACCCATCGGCCATGAAAAGCTGGCGCTGGCGATTCCCACACTGCGTGAGGCTGAGAATTTGCCGACGCTGCTGGAGCGTGTCCGTGCCGCTCTGGACCCGACGGGAATCGATTACGAAGTGCTGGTGGTGGACGATGACAGCCGCGACGGCACTGAAGAAATTGTGACGCGCATAGCAGAGCAGGACCCGCGTGTTCACCTGCTGGTGCGCAAGGGCGAGCAAGGCCTGTCAGGCGCGATCCTGCACGGCTGGCGGTATACGGATGCCTCGATTCTGGGCGTGATGGATGCCGATCTGCAGCATCCGCCGGAACTGTTGCCGAAACTGCTCAACTCGATCAGGAGGGGCAAGGATCTGGCCATTGGGAGCCGCTATACAGAAGGCGGCGAATTGGGCGAGTGGAACCTGATGCGGCGGCTGCTTTCGGCTGCCGCCGTGTGGGTGACGTTGCCCATTCAGCGCCACGGCCTCCGGGCGCACGACCCCATGACGGGGTTCTTCCTCATCCGCCGCACCAGTGTGGAAGAGATCGGCTTTCAGAAGTCGGGTTTCAAGCTGTTGCTTGAGGTTCTGGTCCGCGCGCGGCTCAAGTCCGTTGAGGAAGTGCCGTTTGCCTTCGGCCTGCGCTCGCGCGGCGCCAGCAAGGCCAACAGCAAGGTGGCGATCCACTACGCCAAGTTGTTGGCGCGGCTTTATGCGATTCGCTTTGGGCTCAAGAAGGACTGATTCCGCGAGGGCGGGAACAAGAAAAGGCGCGGCCAACAGCCGCGCCTTTTCCTCTTCTTACGAGAGCGTTATACCGCCGGCAACAGCGTTCGCAACAGTAGAAACCCCGCCACCCCGGCAAAGAAGACCAGAGCCATGCGGATGCCGGGCTCCCGATTGACTTCCGGCACCAGGTCGCTGGCCCCAACATAGAGCGCCACGCCGGCCGAGATAGGCAACCCGTATGGCAGCAGCCGGGGAGCCAATTCGATAAGGGCCACGCCGCACAGAGTGGCCGCGGCAAGGGCCACGGCTGAATAAAAGGCCATGGACCGGCTGCGTCCGCTGGCCAGCATCACGGAGGCCATGGTGAAGCCTTCGGGTGCTTTGTGCAGCAGGATCGCCAGAAAAATCAGCCAGCCCAGCGCGTCGGAAACCACAAAGCCCGAGCCAATCGCCACCCCGTCAAACAGCGCATGAACGCTCAAGCCCACTAGTACGCTGTTGCCGGTGCGCCGCGAGACAAACAACTCGTGGTGGGTCTCCTCGCCATAGTGAAAATGCGAGTTGATGGTGTGCTCAAGCAGGTGCACGACGCAGTAGCCGAACATGATGAGCACTGGGCCGAGTTGCGGGCTCAGATGCAGGCTCTCGGGCGTCATCTCCAGCAGTGCGGTGGCCATCAGGAAGCCCGCGCCCAACGCGACAAAGTAGCGCAGATAGCGCTCCAGGCCGCGCGCGCGCACCAGCAGCATACCGCCTGCAATGTCAGCAAGAGCTGCGATAGTGCCGAGAATGAGCGAGAGCTTGGACATGGGTCTTTTCTGGTCCTTCGAGTGCGCGATGGGCTTGGTTAGCCGCTGTGGCGAATATGCATCACGTCGCCGTCCTGCGCGACGTATTCTTTGCCTTCCAGACGCAGCGTGCCTTTGGCACGGGCGGCAGCCTCTGATCCGGCTTCAAGCAGCGCATCCCAGCGGATGGTTTCAGCGCGAATAAAGTGGTGTTCGAGGTCAGAGTGGATAGCGCCGGCCGCCTGCGGAGCCTTGGAGCCGGCAGGGATGGTCCAGGCGCGGCACTCGTCTTCGCCCGCTGTGAAGAAGCTGATGAGGCCCAGCAGCAGGTAGCTCTTGCGGATCAGTCGTGTCAGGCCGCTGTCGTGCAGGCCGTAGCTCGATAGGAACTCGGCGGCTTCCTCGTCGTCCATCTCAGCCAGTTCTGCCTCAACCTTGCCACAGATGGCGGTGGCTCCGGCATTGGGCCGCTCTGCAACCTCTTCCAACGTGTAGCGGGCCACGGCTGCGGCCAGATCGACGCCCAGCGTGGTGCTCTCGCCAATATTCAGCGCGTAGAGAATGGGCTTTTGCGAGAGGAACATGAAGCCGCGGATCAGCTTGCGCTCCTCCGCCGTCATCTCCAGCTCGCGCAGAGGCTGCTCCTTTTCAAGAGACTCCTTAGACCGGAGCAACAGTGCCTGCTCTTGTTCGAGTTCGGTGGTGCGCTTCTTCTTCAGATCTTTTTCGACGCGTTCCAGCCGCTTCTCAATCTGCGTCAGGTCGCTGACCATCAGGTCGAATTCCACGTTCTTGATGTCGCGCAGCGGATCGATGGGCCCAACGTGGGGAATTGAATCGTCCTCGAAGGCGCGTAGCACATGGATGAGCGCATCCACATTGCGCAGGCTGGTGAGGAAGTCGGTTTCTTTGAGCGCTTCCTGCCCGATGGCGGCTACGTCCACATACTCGACAGACGCGTAGGTGGTTTTCTTGGGCGAGTAGAGTGCGGAGAGTTTGTCGAGCCGCTCGTCGGGCACGCGGGCCATGCCGATGTGCGCCTCGCGCGGGTTCGAGTAGCCGCGATCTTCGAGCTTGGCCTTGGTCAGGATCTTGAATAGCGACGTTTTGCCCACCTGTGGCAGGCCGATGATGCCAGTCTTCATGGGAGCACCGTGGGGTCCGCACACAGCAGTGTTCGCACTGGAAGGACCCCTACGATGATACAGGAGCAGGGGACTGAGGGACTGAGGGACTAAGAGCCGATCTGCAGATGGCTAGTGCGGCTTGCAGGCTTCCGCATTGGCGATCAGCACTACGGCGGCCAGACCGAGAAGAATCACCAGCCCTTCCACCTGCTCACTGCGCTTGTGGAGCTTGTTGAAGTGCACGCGGGCGGGATGCGTCTCGGGCACCGCATTGATGGCGCCGCCGGCAGCTATGCGGTCACGCTCCATGGCGGGAATAATGCCGTACTGCGAGTAAACGGTGGCGGCCAGCATCAGCACCACCAGGCACATGGAGGCCAGCACCACGCGCGGCTTTGAGAGCCCCCACAGCGGAGCCAGAGCCAGCATTGCCAGCGCTATCATGCCGGAAACCATGCCGATGTGATGCAGAAGGCGCAGCAGGCTGCCAACGATGGTTCCAGCGGTGTGCGTGTCGGGCGCGAGGGTGCGGAAGGTAGTGGCGGCCACGAAGGGGAAGAATATCTCAGCGCCCAGCCAGACAATGAGCGCAATCGAGAGAAGGCTGCGAAGAAGAGTCCTCATGGGGGAAGAATACTAGATGCGGGAGCAGGAACTTGAGAGACTTCGTGGTTGCGTTGCTTGGCCCTCCCAGGTTCTGGACCTCGAACCTGGGAGCGGGCACGAAGTGGGCTAACTCAAGTTCCTAGCTGTGCCTTCAGACTGTACCGGTTTGCGGCCAAGGGCGAGGGGGAGATCCTGTGTGAGCGGCAGTGTTGCAGTGGGCTTATTCTCAGACGCTTCGTGCAGCAGGATGGCGGTGCCGCGCGCGTCGTTGAGGCCCGTCTCCTGAAGCAGTGCGCGCGCCTTTACCAGGAAGTCAGGGTGGTGCTCGAAGTGCTTTGAGGAAGCTTGGACCGTATGGACCACGTGACTGGCGGCAAACTGTTCGCGATAGTGCCCGGCCACGCTGGTCAACAGGCCACGCATCAGGGCAAAGTTAGCGGCCAGGCCGTCAAACTGCTCCACGGCTGAAGCCGTATCGGTTCCCGCTTGCGACTGTTGTCCGAAGGGGAAACGGTGGCGCAGGATGGCGTTGACCAGCCAGTTTTCAAGAATGTAGGGATGGCGCGCCAGGAAGGGCGAAAACCACTGCTCGTGCGCAGTGGAGTAGCCCGCTGTGAGGCTGGCCAGCGTGGCTCCGGGGCTATTCCCGATGCCGGCGGTGAAGGCCTGCACACACTCCACAAAGCGCGGCCGCACATTCGACTGGTGCAGCAGAATTCCGGCCAGCTGCAGCACCACGTCCATTTGCGATTCGCCGTTTGCCTCAAGCACCTCGAATGCCGGGCGCAAAGAACCGGCCGTAACGGTCGATTGAAAACCTGCGAGCAGCGCGGGAATCCTGTCCTCGGTGTGGCCTGCTTTGAGCGCATCCAGACGATGGCAGAAAATGCTCAGCAGAAACATCCGCTGCCACAGCGGGTACTGGCGATTGCTTGCAACCAGCCACAGAATCAATGCGCGAATCTGTCCGGCCCAAGCCATCAGGGGCGACTCAGCATGAAGATTCGGCGGTTCTGAGGCTCCCACCGGCTTGGTGTTACCAGCGATGCCGAGCAGGTTGGGATGGAACAGGACCAGACGCGCCGCCTCAGGGCAGGAGAGCGCCAGCGCTACTTCCGTTTGGTCGTTGATGGACTGCTTGTAGCGCGGGTATTGGCGGCAGGTTTCGCTCAGAACCTCTTCCCCATGCTGGGCGTGGAGCTGGCAAAGGCCGGAAGGCGTCTGGATGGGGCAACCCGTTTGGGCATCCATGCGCAGGATGGCGAAATGCGGGCTGCCCATGGGCTTTAGTTCAATGCTGGCTTCGAGCAGTACCTTCAGTGGGCTGGATGGCAGTTGCTGGAAGCGCTCAAATGCGGCCTGATCGACCGGGACGGTCCATCCGGCGCAGCAGGTATCTTCGCAATCCGCGCCAACGCACGCGAACTGCGCGGCATACGACGAAGCCGTTTTTATTGAATTCAAGTTGTCTCTCCCAGCCAAACGGTTGGGCGGGTCGATCAAAACTTTTCCGCTCGCCGGAGTACTTGCATCTGGCACTCCAGAGCCACTGTCGCAATATTGGACAATCCTCAGGCTGGGCAGTAAGGCCTGCGGGAAAACGCGCGATGCGAAACACAACGCTGGCCACGGTTCACGGTTGGCTGCCGGGTCTGTTGTAATGGGTTGAGCCCATGAAGCAGACCCTCACACGCCTCTTGCTGACGCTGCCGGTAGTCTGGCTGGTGGTATCGCTGGTGTTCCTGCTCATCCATCTGGTGCCGGGCGACCCGATCCAGATGATGCTGGGTGACGGCGCAACCCCGGCTGACATTGGCGCGCTGCGGCATCAGTACCAGCTCGATCTGCCGGTGCCCGTACAGTACTTCCACTACTGGCGCGGCGTGGTTCATGGCGACCTGGGCAACTCCATCCGCATGAAAGATACGGTGGCGCATCTCATCGCGCAGCGCTACCCATACACCATGGCGCTCACGCTCTCGGCTCTGGTTCTGGGGCTGCTGCTGGCCTTGCCTGCTGGCGTTTGGGCGGCAGTGCGGCGCGGAAAGTGGCAAGACCAGGTGCTCTCGGTGGTCTCGCTCCTGGGGCTCTCAGTGCCGGGCATCGCGCTGGGGCCGGTGCTGATTCTGGCGTTTTCCATCGGCCTCGGCTGGCTGCCGGTTTCGGGCGCGAACGGCGGCGGCACGGCCACCATCGACTGGCGTTACCTGGTGCTGCCGACGGTGGCCATGGGCGCATCGCTGGCGGCCATCCTCACGCGCATGGTTCGCACGGCCATGCTTGAGGAGTTGGGTCAGGACTACATCCGTACGGCGCGCGCCAAGGGGCTTTCGGAGTCTGCCGTCGTCTGGCGTCATGCGTTGCCCAATGCGCTGGTGCCGATTGTGACGGTGGTCGGATTGCAGTTTGGTGCGTTGCTGGCTGGTGCGATTGTGACCGAAACGATCTTCAGTTGGCCGGGGCTGGGGCGGCTCACGGTCAGCGCCATCTCCAACCGCGACTACGCGCTGGTGCAGGGTTGCCTGCTGTCGATCGGGCTGACGTACGTCCTCGTCAACTTCCTCACCGATCTGGTCTACCACGTGGTGAATCCGCGGATGCGGGGATAAGTTGCTACTTGGCTGTGGCTGGTGAGGCTGGAGCGCAGGCCGACTGCTTTTCCTTTTCGCAGTTCTCTTTTTCCAATGTGCAGGCGCGGGGGTGGTCCTTCAGCTTCTTCTCGATGAACTGGGCGTAGCGGCAGTTCATTTCCAGCTTCTGTTTAGGATTGTTAACGAGACTGATGGCCCTTGGAAAAAGATCTACCGCTTTATTGATTTCGTTCAAATCGTCGTATTCGAGTGCGAGATTCCAGACATTGATAGGGTCGTTCGGGGATAGTTGAACCGCACGTTCAAGATAGGGGAGCGCCTCCTTGTCCCGGTATAGAACTGAATACAATGCGCCGATATTGGCCACCACGTCTGCATTGTCTGGGTAATACTTCTCAATTATTATTGTTAGCTCTAAATCGGCTTTGAACTGGCGCATGTCGAAGAGCTCGGCAGAATAAGCAAGCCAGGACTGAAGAGCATCTTTCCCTTTGTACAGGGCGCAGCTCTGGTCCATGGCTTTTGCCATCTCGCTATAACGTCCTCCTTCTTCGAGAATGTGCAATCTGCCCTGATGAATGGAAAGATCGTGCGGCGCAAGCTCGATGCCTTTGTTCAAGTGCTGCAATGCCTCATCGATGGCATCTGGTGGATAGCCCTGCCGAATTACGCCACCCTTGTTGTCATTACCTTCCAGCAAGATTGTTCCGCGATTGCACAACGCAACGTTGGCCAGACACTTCTGTGCTTCGACTTGCTCGGAGTGATTCGTTGAGTCAACATAGGCGACGCACAAGGCTCGTGTCCGATCGCAATCTGCCTGACGACAATCTTTCTGGCCTAAAATTGTCTGCCACTCAGAAAGATTGCTCGACTGTGCGACTGCGAACGATGTGCAGAGAAAAACACAGAGCAGGATGCGTCTGAATTTCATGATGGCGAAACAGTACCACAATTAGTCGATAAGTTGAATGATCCTTGGGCAAAGTTCGTCACCATTCAAATCGAGCAGCCCCACCGTCACCGGCAGCTCAAAGCGCTTCGGTCCGCACGAGCCGGGGTTGAAGTAAAGCGCGCCTTTCTTGTGGTAGTAATTCGGCACATGCGAGTGGCCGAAGAGTACAGCGGCAAACTTGCCTGCGGCCGGGTCCAGGTGCAGCGTGCCGAGGTCGTGCAGCATGTAGATGTAATGGCCCTCGGCGAGATAGACGTCAGTCTCGGGCAACTCTGCGCAGGCTCCTTCGCGGTCCACGTTGCCGCGCACGGCTGTGACAGGAGCGATCTTTGCCAACTCGGTGAGCACGGCGATCTTGCCCACGTCGCCCATGTGCAGGATGTGATCCACACCGGCGAGCGCGGCGGGAAGTTCGGGGCGAAAGAGGCCGTGAGTGTCGCTGACGATGCCGAGTTTCATGGGGTGGGTCTCCAGGCTCCACGGTTGAGGGTCATTCGACCCCACCCTGGGCGCAAGAACAAAAACACGCCGAGGATTGGGCATCCGGGGCTTTCAAATGCTGCTCAGCATCCCAGGGAAAATTACAGTCCTAACTCCAGCCGTGTTCTTGGGTCGAGTTGGTCGCGGAGCGCGTCACCGATGAAGTTGAAACCGAGCACGGCGGCGGCAACCGCCAGGCCGGGGAAGAGCACCAGGTGGGGCGAGTCGAACAGGTGCGAGCGGGCGTCGTTCAGCATGGCTCCCCAACTGGGTGCGGGTGCGGGAATGCCCAGGCCGAGGAACGAGAGAGTAGCCTCAGCCAGGATGACGCCGGCCATGCCGATGGCGGCCTGCACCAGGATAGGCTGCACGATGTTGGGCAGGATGTGGCGGAAGAAGATGCGCAGCCCCGATGCGCCCAGCGCGCGCGCCGCGTCAACGTATTCGCGTTCGCGGACGGCCATCACTTGGGCGCGAACCAGTCGCGCGTAGCCGGCCCATCCACCAATGGCCAGCGCCAGCACCAGATTGATGAAGCCCGGGCCGAGGAAAGCCGCGAACGCGATGGCCAGCAGAATTCCGGGCAGCGCCTGAAAGGTGTTCATGGCGAAGGTGGTGAGCGCGGTGTCAATCCATCCGCCCAGGTAGCCGGCAAGGCCGCCGATGGCGAGGCCCAAGCCCAGCGAGATGCTAACCACACTGACCGAGATGGCCAGCGACAACCGCGCGCCGTAGAGCAGGCGAGCCAGTGTGTCGCGGCCCAGCTCGTCGGTGCCCGCCCAATGCGTCAGCGAAGGACCTTCCAGCCGATGAAGCAGATCGATGGATGCGGGATTGTAGCTGGTGAGCAATGGTGCTGCCAGTCCACAGACGACAAAAAGCGCCAGCAGAAACAGGCCCACGGCGGCCAGCGGCTGGCGTCGTGCGCGGTGGGCGGAGCTGCGCAGTGTGGATGAGCTGAGATGAAACATCGACAAGGAAAGAATACAGCGACTTGCGGGGCCCGGTAGGGTTTAATCGGATATGAAGGATTCTATGCGCTCGATCATGGTGTATGCGTTGCTGGCGGTGTGCGGGTTGAGTGGAGCTCCGGCACAGGGACCGGGTGCGGTCGGAGCAAATCTGCCCGTGGAGGCCGAGCACCTGTTTGCACAGGCCAACCAGGCGCGAATGGAGGCTGGAGCTCCACCGCTCCATTGGGATGCAGCGTTAGCAGCCGCCGCGCTGGCGCATTGTCGGCTAATGGTGGCGGCAGTGCAGATTGGCCATCGCTATCAGGGTGAGCCGGACTTAGCAGAGCGGGCCGGTGCGGCAGGTGCGCACTTCGGCCTGATCGAGGAGAACGTGGCCGCCGCACCCTCCGCAGCTGAGGTGCATAACTCGTGGATGCACTCGCCGGGGCACAGAAAGAATCTGCTGAACCCGGAGGTAGACCGCGTGGGCATTGTCGTTATTGCCAGCCGTGGCGAGCTGTACGCTGTGGCCGACTACACGCGCGCCGTGCCGCTGCTTGTCACCAGTGAGGTGGAAGCGCGCGTGGCACGGTTGATTGCGGCTGCCGGTATGCACGCAGCGGGGGATTCGACAGAAGCAAGAGAGGCCTGCGCTGCCGGCCATGGGCTGCCAAAGGGCACACCAGGTGCGGAGCCCGGCTTCGTGATGCGCTGGCAGGGCGACGATCTGTCACAGTTGCCCGAGCCGCTCATCGAGAAGATGGCCTCGGGTCGCTATCACCGAGCAGTTGTGGCTAACTGCCCGGCGCACGGAGAGCAGGGCGCATTTACGGTCTATCGAGTGGCCGTGCTGCTCTATTGAAGGTGAAACGCCGCCTGATTTCAGTTGAGTGAGGGATGTTGCTATCCCGCCGCGCTCAAAGTCCAAGTGCAACATATCCGGAAGGGATAATGTTGCATGGGGAAGTCTTATAAGCAGTTGTCTTTAGTGGAACGAGCTTTGCTTCAGACGCAGTTGGTATTGCGTTGTAGTCCGGCGGCTATAGCCGCCGGACTACAACGGGCGCGCTCCACCATCACTCGCGAGATTGCGCGCAACGGCTGGCTGGCTGAGCCAGAGGTTACCTTGCGCGGCGTCCTCGGATCGCGGGCGGCTATCGTGCAGATTGCGTTCACACTGGGGTCTATGGATGAACCAGTGCGCCTCTCGCACGAGACCATCTACACAGCGCTCTACGCCATCCACCCCACGGACGAAGACCTGTCCGCGGGACCCCGGCCATGCCACGCGGACAACTGCGTGCCTGCATTCTCACCCTGCTGCGCCGCGCCCATCGGCATCGCCGCCTGCGTTCGGCGGGCAAGGACCGGGGTAAGTCCATCCCCAACATGACGTTGATCGACGACCGGCCCATCGAGGTCGAAGAGCGTCTGGTTCCCGGCCACTGGGAAGGCGACCTGATCAAGGGCAAACGCAACCAATCTCGTGCGGGTACCCTGGTGGAACGCACCACGCTCTATGTGGCTCTGGTGAAGCTGGAAAATGGCAAGGCCGAGACCGCCGACGAGGGCTTCGCGGAGATACTCAATCGCTTCGATGCCGCCATGCGGCTCTCGATGACTTAAGATCAGGGACGCGAGATGGCGCGGCACGAGAAGCTATCCGAGCGGACCGGCCTGAAGGTTTACTTCGCGCATCCGCACAGCCCCTGGGAGCGAGGCCGCAACGAGAATACCAACGGTCTGTTGCGCCAACACCTGCCCAAAGGAGAAGACCTCAACGGCTACTCGCAGCAGCAACTCGACGCCATCGCTGCAAGTCTCAATGCCAGACCGAGAAAGTCGCTGGGGTGGAAAGCGCCTTCAGAACTCTTCTTGCCAAAAGGAGCCTTCGACTTCAACAAACACTGGTCAACATCAACCGAAATCAACCTTGCCGCAGACCAGTCCAACGTAACCCTTGAAGACTGCGATCTTCGGTTCCGTGGGAGGGAGGAGGATGCCGCCCTGTTATTCGACACCTCCAGCGCAAATATCCACCGCTGCAAGATTCACGATTCAACCAGCATAGTCACTATCAAGGACGGCGGGACCGCCAAATTTGTGGACTGCGAGGTTTGGGCGTGTAGCAATGTTGCTTTTTGGGTTGAAGACGCCGGCAGTTCGCTGACGCTGAAACAGTGCAAGGTGAGGGATAGCGGGAACAACTGCGTCGTCGCAGCCGAGCAGACCCTGCTTCTGATCGAAGATTGCGAGTTCCAGGGCAGCGGAAAGGAGTGCCCTGCGCTACTCTTCGTTTCCTGCGACGCCAAGATTCGCCGCTGCAATATCCATGACACGCTCGAGGGAGGAGTCGTGATCGCGAAGGGCGCAACCGTCGAAGTAACAGGCTGAGAAGTCTGGGCATGCGGTGAGATCGCGTATTTTGCCCAGAGCGCCGGCAGCCTGTTAACGCAGTCAAAGACTGCAACGTTCGCGACGTCCGGCAAAATGCGCTCTTTGCGAATGATAAAGCCAAGGCTGTCGTCAAGAACTGTGACTTCCAAGGCAGCGGACAGGACTATGGGGTGATCGCCGTTCGCGATGGCGCGGAAGTCCAGCTCACAGGCGGCAAGATTCACAACACCTCGGGTGGAGCCCTTTTCGCGCGGAACGGCGGAATCGCAGAGCTTTCCGGTTGCGAAATCCTGGAATGCGGCGAGTTCGCGCTGATGGCCACCGACAACGGCAGTGACTTGAAGGTCACGAATTGCCTGATCCACGACAACGAGATAGGCATCAGTGCATCGACACGAGCCAAAGTTCACATCGAAGACTGCGATATTCAGACGGCCGGCTATGATGGCCTGGCCGTAAGCTTGCTGGAAAGCGTTGGATGCAAGCTGCTCAACAGCAAAATCCATGACTCCCATGGCGGCCTATGGTTGAAAACGGGCGCGCGCGCTCAGGTTGAAAACTGCCAGTTCTTTGGCTGCGAAGACTATGCGGCCGGTGCTGAGGACGCTGAATCGGAGCTCCACCTGACAAGATGTAACTTCCGGGACAATGAACCCGCCGATATCATGGCCACGGAAGGCACGACCATTTCCATCGTGGGGTGCATCTTTGAAAACGCCGCCAGTATCGAAGAAGCTACGAAGAGTGACTCGGGCGGAGAGTTTATGCATTCGTGCTGCGAGTTCAAGGGCGGCCTACGAACTGCGTCCGTCTCGGCAGCGCTCCGGCCCAAGCCGGTTGCTGCCGCTGTTGCTCCGGATACATCGATTGACTCGCCTCTCGAACAGTTAGAGAGTCTCATCGGCTTGGCCGGAGTCAAAGAGCAAGTCCGCAAACTGAGTGTGCTGGCGAAGGTGCAGAGGATGCGGGAGGACCAGGGATTGCGAATTGCGCCCATGTCGTTGCACTGTGTCTTTACAGGTAACCCCGGCACAGGCAAGACCACGGTGGCCAGGTTGGTGGGCAAAATCTACGCCGAGCTGGGACTGCTGAAGAGTGGGCGCCTTGTGGAGGTGGACCGCTCCAAGCTGGTGTCCGGCTATATAGGACAGACGGTCCAACCGGTGCAGCAGTGCATCTGGGTGGAGTTCTGTTGATCGACGAGGCATATACCCTTGCCGTGCCCTCCGGATCGGGAAGCGACTTCGGTAAAGAAGCAATCGATACCCTGTTGAAACAAATGGAAGACAAACGGGAACGGCTGGCGGTGATCGTGGCCGGTTACAAGGCCCCGATGAATGACTTCATTGCGGCCAATCCCGGACTGGAATCGAGATTCACGCGTTGGATTCACTTCGAGGATTACGGCCCTTCGGAGTTGTTCCTCATCTTCAAGGGCCTCTGTTCCCGCGAAGGACTTTACCTCGATCCGCAAGCGGAATGTGGCGCACAAATGCTGTTCGAGGATATCCATACGCAACGCGATGAGAATTTCGGCAATGGCCGTTTCGTCAGAAATCTTTTTGACGCTGTAAGGGAAACGCAGGCGGTTCGCTTGTCAAGAGAACCGCGGGCGAAAGCGAGTTTCATTATGGAAGAAGATATCCAGTTGGCGGGAGAAAGTATGCGCTCGTCGCGTCGGCGGTAGATTTAGCTGAGGCTGCCGAAAATTGGGCGATTGAGGACGGGTTTCTCCTGGACGATTTGCTCCATCGGGCGGAGAGGTTATCGGTGTCGGGTATACGCATATCTTCACCCAGCAACTGATCGACAACACACGTTTCGCGTGGACCACCGTGGCTGACGTAGGCGCGGGCATCATGCCACGGGACGAAATCATCACTGGCCTTCTCGATCCAAAGATCACTGCTGGTATGCCGGGTGTCAGCGTGCAGAACTTCGGCGGAATCGGCAGCGAGGCCGCGGGCAACAGCCCATTGAGCAAGACTGCCGGTGTCTTCGACGTCGCCGAAAACATGATCTGGACCCACTCCAAACATATGGTCTCGTTTGGAGGTGAAATCATGTGGATCCGACCGAACACACAAGCTGCCAGTGGCGGACGCGGTTCACTCGGTTTCACCGGCGCATTTACGGAGCTGCCCAATAATCGCTCAGCCACTGGTGAAGGTTTGGCAGACATGCTACTTGGCGTGGCTAACTCCGTCAGCACCGGTTCAGTGATTCACAGCGAGGAGCGCGGACGCTATTATGCTGGTTACGTCAACGACCAGTGGACCTCCATGCAGAATCTGACGTTGAATTTCGGCCTCCGCTACGAATACCTGACCCCTTTCCGCGATACACAGAATCGTATGGCGAACTTCGTAATGGACCCCGGCCCGCTCTATCTGCAATTTGTGCCTGCAGGCGACTCCCGCCTGCCGCGCGCGCTCATGTACGGCGACAAGACCAACTATTCGCCGCGGGTTGGTATGGCATACAAAGTGCCGCATGTGCAGGACCTCACCATACGTTCATCCTTCGGCATCTTCTTTGCTCAGGATCAAGGTTCAGGCGTTACCAGCAGGCTTTCCAGTAATCCGCCTTTCTACAACTACGGAGCTATCAGCGAGTCCAGTGATCAGTTGAATGTCTCCACTGGATTCACGCTATCTTCTTCCACCGTGATTCCCCGGCCCACACCTGTTTCCGGATCGGCTTTCGTGCTGGTGCCAACCTTCGCGGGTGGACTCACCAGCTGGCCCACACACTACAAGAACGGGCGCGTGCAGCAGTGGAGCCTCTCTGTGCAGAAGAAGCTGCCTTGGGATATGCTCTTTGAAACCAACTATGTGGGTAACCACGGAGTCCACCTGCTCGCCAGGGAACAGGGCAACCAGCCCACGGTCCTGAATGGCGCCACCGTGCAGTCGCGCCGCCCGCTTGCCGCCGTAACTCAGTCCCCGTCAACCGCATTGGCGAGTGGAATGCGACTCAGTACCAGGGTATTTCGGCCAAACTTGAAAAACGTTTTGCCCAGGGAATTTCTTTTCGAAATTCAGTCACCTATGGGCATGCTTTCGACTTGATCGGTGATGCATTGGACACTTGTGACACTTGCGGCAACGGCGACACCATGCAGAACACGTATAACCATGCTGCCAACTGGGGCACATCAGAGCTTGACGTTCGCTTCCGGTACACGCTCGACGGTGTTATTGAAGTTCCCGTTGGACGCGGCAAGCTCTTTCTTGCCAACCAGAAGATGGCATCGGTTGTTCTGGGCTGATGGGCTGTTTCGCCAATTTATCTTTGGCAGAGCGGCGCGCCACTAACCGCCGGTATGAGCAACGACACTGCAAATAGTGGCACAGTGACTCGTCCCAACCAGGTCTGCGATCCCAACCACGGCGGAGCCCGCAATCTTGCGCAGTGGTTCAACACCGCGTGCCTGGTTGCACCAGCTAATTACACGTTCGGCAACATGAGCGTGGGCACCATCAAGGGACCGGGCCAGGACTGTCTCGATCTGAGCTTGCAGCGTAATTTTCCGATTCCTCACTGGCATGAATCGAATCTCAACTTCCGCATGGAAGGTTTCAATGCCTTCAACCACGTCCAATTGAGTGCCCCGAATGTGACCGTGGGTTCCAGCACTTATGGGCAGGTCACCTCAGCAGGAACGCAGCGCCAGATGCAGGCTGCAGTCCGGCTAACTTTCTAATGTTCCTAAGCAGTTTTCTGCATCTAAAATCCAAGGAGCGGACGCCCACGCGCTCGCTTCTTGTTAGCTTCCTCAGAGTTCAGTGACCGGTATCACCCGGAAGCCATTCGCAAAGGGAAAACTATTGGGTGTGCGCGAGACTACTGCACCTGTGGCGATACGATCTGCGCCAACTACACTACGGACAAAATCCAGATTGGATGAGTCCTTGAGGTCTGCTAACTCCGTCCACTTCACTTCAAAGAGTTCTAGCCGGCCTCCTACATCCACAACGAAATCAACCTCGCGGGTGCGGTCGCGCCAGAAGAACAGACTGCCGGTGCGGCCAGCGAGGCGTTCCCGGTCTCGAAGTTGCGCGAAGACAAATGTCTCCCACACCGCGCCAACAGCAGGCGACTGCCGCAAAGCTTCCTCAGATCGAATATTCAGCAATGCACAAAGCAGTCCAGTGTCAGTAAAATTTTGGCTTTTGACCAGTCCCTTGGTCGAGTGTCGTAGAAAGGTGCTTTACAAAACGCTTCGGCAGTATTTGGGGGAGGTTTTTGTCGATCTTGCGCAACAGCGTGAATGCAAGATAGAGGAGGGTCTCTTGATGCCGGACCATGTACACATCCTTATCTCGATACCGCCGAAATACGCGGTGTCACAGGTGATTGGGTACATGAAGGGCAAAAGCGCAATCCACTTGGCAGGGACGTATGGGAATGAAAGCAGAATTACGTGGGCCAGCACTTTTGGGCGCGAGGGTATCTGGTATCGATTATCGGTCGGCATGAGGCAGTGATTCGAGAATATATTCGCACACAGGAAGTGGAAGATGAGCGTCTGGAACAACTAGATCTGTGGCAATGATCTGCCACCGAAAAGGTGGCTCAATTCAGTCGGGCCGCGTTAGCGACCCCGCTCAAGCCGCTTTGAGCGGCTAACAACGTAAAGCCTCTGGCTTTGCCGGAGAATACTTACTTCTCGATCACCGATACTTACTATCCGTTGTCGAACTGTCGCCCCTTCTATGATATGAGCTATGTGTTGCCCGCGGCCATGCTCGAGAGCAACGTGGAAAAGTGGCCTGTGCCAATGCTCAAGAACTTTCTCTATATGCTGCGCAAAGGAATGATGGGCTGGGTAAGCATCATGCAAGAC
>Ga0302267_10001137_pt1 | contig 34459 bp, 28 predicted proteins | sample III_Bog_E1_3_FD_194555 | JGI IMG/M metagenome (GOLD analysis project Ga0302267, IMG submission 194555) | Peat permafrost microbial communities from Stordalen Mire near Abisko, Sweden - III_Bog_E1_3 | ecosystem: Environmental > Terrestrial > Soil > Wetlands > Peat | place: Sweden: Abisko...
CCGCTGAAGCTCTTCAGCGTGGTCATGCCCGCCCGCGACGAGGAGGAATCCCTGCCGGCCACCCTCGAGCATCTGCATTTGGAATTCAACCTGAACCATGTCCCCCATGAAATCGTGGTGGTGGATGACGGCAGCCGGGACCGAACCTGGGAGGTGCTGCAAGCGTTAAAAGCCAAAATCCCCACCCTGCGCCCCATTCAAAATCCCGGCGAACACGGCTTTGGCCGCGCCATCGTCTTCGGTCTGCGCCACATCCAGGGGGATGCCGCCGTCATCATGATGGCCGATGAATCCGATGACGCCCGCGATGCGGTGCGGTATTGGAAATTATTGAACGAAGGCTGGGACTGCGTCTTTGGCAGCCGGTTCATCAAGGGCGGGGGCGTGATTGATTATCCCCGCGTGAAACTGTTGGTGAACCGGCTGGCGAATTTTTTCATTCGCATCCTCTTCCACATTCCCCTCAACGACACCACCAACGCCTTCAAGGCCTATCGCCGCCGGGTCATCCAGGGCTGTGAACCGCTCATCGCGCCGCATTTCAATTTAACGGTGGAACTGCCGCTCAAGGCCATCGTGCGCGGTTATACTTGGACGGTCATCCCCATCACCTGGCGCAACCGCCGGTTTGGCGAGGCCAAGCTCAAGATCAAGGAAATGGGCAGCCGCTACTTTTTCATCTGCGCCTATGTCTGGCTCGAAAAATATTTCAGCCGCGGCGACTACAAAAAGAACGACCCGACCTGACGGCGTGTTGTCCCGGCGCACGGCTGTCTCCGCCGCAGCGTGTCGAAATGCGTAGCGGCGTCTCGGAAGAGCGCCGCATATTATTCCCATCCGGTGGCCTGATCGTCGGGCCTTTTCCCTGCCCATGAACCACTGGGATGCACCATCATTGAAACTGTCATAAGCACCCGAGTCGGCCGAACCATTCCCCTTCTCCTGGGCTTGTCGCGCCGTAGCGCCAGCGAAGGCGGAGGAGAGGGCCGGGATGAGAGCGGACTTGTCGCGCCGACTTGTCCGCCATGGCTTCGGCGACGGCGGCTGTATCCTCTTCCCGGGACTGAATTACATCTCAATCCATCCATGCCTGTATGGTACAGCCCCCTCGGCGGTGCTTCATTCCGTCAAGCCCGCCACCGGCGTCCCGCCATCATGGTGCCCGGGCATCCCCGGGAGGCCGGTGCAATCCTGCGGGTTGATGAGAAAGACCGTTTGGGGAAACCGGTCGAAGGACCAACGGTCGGAGCCCAACGGCTTCCATCGTGGCTGGGGGAGGTGCAAATACTGATCCTCATTGAGCATCTGAATGTTGATCGGCCCCAGCAGATAAAGGTCGCCCGGATGCGGGGGCGATTCAATGGCCAGACTGCCGGGATATTTCGTGCCATAATTCCAATCCAAAAATCCCGGGGGGATACGATAGTCAAAAACATAACGTGCGGTCTCCTGATCCAACAGCACGGTGTGGCTGGCCGCAGATTCCAAGCTGCGCGCTTCCGCCAGCAGCGCGGGCGGTCCGGGCGGCCCATCCTTGATCGCCCCGGATAACAGACCGGTCACCACGAGCAACGACCGGAAGTTGGAGGCTAAGAGCGCCCCCGTGAAGATCATTTGGAGGATCCGGGCCCGACCCGGGGAAAGCTCCTTCGACCAGGCGGCCACCACCACAAACAGCGCCCAATAGATGAACCAAATTCCGCCATTGCCGAGGGCTCGCATATAGATGAGCAAAAAAACCGGGAGGACGGTAAAAAGCGCCATCCGGCTCAACTCCCGATCTCGAAACCGGAGTAATAGTGGGAGTGCCGCCAGCCAGAGCAGTTCCACCGGCAGGAAGGTGACGCCCTGAAGATGAAACAAAAAGTGCTTGATGGCCTCCCACCGGGTTCCGCCAATCCGTCCGTGTGCGGCAAACACGTAACTATTCCAAAATTCCACCAAGTGCCCCTGGATCATCAGCAAAAACACGCCGAAGGCGGCGGCCAGGGCCAGGCCGAGGGTCCAGCCCAGGGTTGCGGCGGACACCTTCCGCCGCCAAAGGATGACGAGCGCCAGCAGGGCGAAAGAGGCCGAAAAAAAGGTGGTCCGCGACGCGGTCGAAGCACCCAGAAATAACAGCCAAAACCCGAAAAATATCCCGCCCCGGCCGGGGTTCCCGCAATCAATCCAAGCCAAGCCGGCCAGGGTCAGCGCCACCGCCAAACCCTCCGCCCGATAACCAAAGGTGAGAAAGGCCCCGGCCACGGCCAGGGGCGGCAGCCATTCCAGCAATGGTGGAAAATGGTGCCGTCGAAAGATCGCCAACATTGTCCGGCAAATCACGAGATACGTCAGCATCTGGAAGCTCATGAGGGACCGGGCGCTGATGCCGAAGAGTTTAAGCCAGCCGGCGACGGCATAGGACAGCATCGGGGGGTGGCCGAAATAATGATGCGGCTCCGGAAATTGGGAGCGTTCGAGAAAAGGGTTGGAAAAATCCCCGCCGTTCGCCAGATTCAGACCGGCGCCGATGAAGTATAGGTCGTCACAAAATGGTTTGGGAAATCCCAGCGCGAACAGACCGCCAAAAAGCAATCCCGCCGCCAGAAACGGGGCGGGAAAAAACCTTTTGAACCGGGCCATCCATTTGGACCCGGCCGGCACGGGTTGGTTTTCCAAATTAAGGCCGTCTCCCTCTGCGCCCGCCGGCGGCTCGGGCTTGGGTGAACTGGATTGGTCGTGATTCATGTTTTTAGCGCCATCAGCTTAATGAACGCCCCCTTCACCTCAATGAAAATCCGCCGGGCCGGTGAGGAAATTTATTGCCCGACCCGTCGGCGACCGTTAGCCTGTCCGCTCACGTGCAGGCACTCTGGATCCGTCTGAATCAGCCGGCCGACCCTGTTTGACCGCCGCCCATGCAAACAAACAAAATTCTGATCCTCTTGGCCGCCGTTGTGGGCACCGCTTGGTTGACCACCTGGGTGGATGACGGCTTGGGAAACGGTTGGACCCAAATCGTGGTTCGTAATTGGGAGCAATTCGGCTTTTTCAATCTGCACGGCAAATTAGTCGTCAATCCCGGCGGCTTTGAGGCCGTCACTCACCCGGAATGGTATACTGGACATCGTCCGGCCAGCCTGTATGCGGTCTGGCTTTGCCACCGTCTGTTCGGGTCCGGGGGGCCGGGGTTCCTGGTCTATTATGCGGCGATGGCCGCCCTGGTGGCCGGGTCGGTCTGGGTGTTGCTGGGCCGGACGGAGCGGGCCTACTGGCTGGCGGTCACCCTCGTGCTCACCCCCGGATATGTCCGTTGGCTGACCACGTTGGATCCGAATTTGACGGCGGTGTTGTTCGGGTTTCCGTTTTGCGCCGTCGTGATCGCCCGGTTGTCCCGGCCGGCCTTGACCCGGGCTAACGGGGTCGGCTTATTCCTCCTCATCCTGGTTTTCACCGCGCTGAACTGGACCACCATTTTTGTGCATGCGATGTTGTTTGTAACTCTGCTACTTTTACCCCGCGTCTCCTGGCGTCACCTGGTAATTTATGCCGTCCTGACCGGCGGCCTTGTCGGGGGCGTGGTGCTCACCAGTCTGGCCAGCAAGATGGGGTCCGCCCAAGGATCGGGCGCGGGGTTGGCGACGATCTTGAGCGGTTACGGTTGGGGCAACACCGGCTATGGAGTAGATCTGACCACCCGGACCGCTTGCACCCGTTTGCTGGCGGCCAACCTCCTGGGGCTGATGCCGCTGCTGATTTTTTTAGGCTGGCAATTCCGGCGACCCGCCGTCCGGCAGTCCGGCCAGGGCCTGCTTTTCCTGCTGCCAGCCCTCGTGCCGATGGTGGAGGTGCTGGGCATGAGAAATTATTTCGGCCACCACCCTTGGATGTCCATTCATTTTATCATTTTGGGAATCATTCTGGCCGCTGTGGTTTGGAAAGCCCGGGCGGCCGCCCCCGCCGCGCCGGTGGCGGAACCCCGCCGCCGCCTGCCGTTCCGGCTCGGCTGGCTGGCGATGACGTTCACCTATGGCTTTATCGTGCTGGCCGCCACCCATGCCCATAACGAACCATTGTTGCGCCTGCAGGCTTTGATTGCGGAAAATACCGCCCGCCACACAACCATCGTTATCCGCCAGGATACGGATCCCGCCCTGGCGGGCATGGCCGCGCGACTGCCGGAAACATTTGACCGCCATTTGGTGGTGCTACCGGATGCCAGCCCGGCAGCTTGGGCGGCCATCCCCCCCCCGCGAATCATGCTGACCGCCGTCCCCCCCCCGGCGGACGCGATCCGGGCCCAGACGACCCACGCCCGAGGCGGAAACCCAGTCTTGGCCCGCCTGCTGGGCTGGTATTCACGGCATATCGCCAATCGCCGCGCGGGCGACAAACTGGATGTGGGCGATCAATACTATCTCTGGCAGCCAGCCAACTAATCAAAGCATGACCGCGCTGCCGCCAGAATTAAGCCTCGTCATTCCCTGTTACAACGAGGGCAAAATCCTGCCGTTGCTCCGCCAGCGCCTGCTCCAAAGCCTCCCCGCCATGGGGCTTGCTTGGGAGGTCATTCTGGTGGACGACGGCTCCCGGGACAATACGTTTGCCGAACTCGCCGCCCTCCACGCCGCCGACCCGCGCTTCAAAGTGCTCTCCTTCTCCCGCAATTTCGGCCACCAGTGCGCGGTCTTCGCCGGATTGTCCCGCGCCACCGGCGACTTCGTGGCCGTGCTGGACGCCGATCTGCAGGATCCCCCCGAATTTGTCGCCACTTGCGTGGCCAAACTCAAGGAAGGCTTCGATGTCGTCTATGCCGTGCGCCGCCGCCGCAAGGAGAACCTCTTTAAACGCGCCGCCTACGCCGGTTTTTACCGGTTGCTCAAGGCCATTGCCGAGGTCGAAATCCCGCTGGATTCCGGTGATTTCTGCGTGATGCGCCAGTGTGTCGTGACCGTCCTCCGGAACATGCCCGAGCGCGATGTCTTTGTGCGCGGCCTGCGGGCGTGGAGCGGCTTCCGGCAGGTCGGCTTGGAATACGAGCGCGCCGTCCGGGCCGCCGGGGAGACCAAATATCCCTTCCGCAAGCTGGTGAAACTGGCGCTCGATGGCGTGTTCGCCTTTTCCTCCCTGCCGCTGCAACTGGCCATCTATCTCGGCTTTATCAGCCTCGCCGTGTCGCTCGCCGGGGCCGCCCTCATCATCTTCTGGAAGGTTATGAATTTCCAAATCTTCGGCCATTATCCGTCCGAAGTCCCCGGTTGGACCTCGCTGGTCTGCCTCATCTTATTCCTCAGCGGCATGCAATTCCTCATTCTCGGCATTCTGGGCGAGTTCATCCGGCGCGTTTACGCCGAGGTAAAACAGCGCCCACGCTGGATCGTGCGCGCCGAACTCGGTTTTCCCCCGGAGGCGCCCTTATGATTGAAACCTGGTCCCAAGGGGCGGCCGACGCCAACATGCCCGAGTCCATGCTCGTGCAAACCCTGGCCCGGGTCCGCCGTCATCCGTGGTGGCTCGCGCGCGCCCGTCTGGCCCTGGCCGTGCTCCGGGCCCAAGGCATCATGCCACCCGCGCTGGTCTTTGACATCGGCTGCGGCTGGGGCGTCAATTTACAGGCGCTCGAGCAGGCCGGCTATCGCGCCACGGGCTTGGACATTTCCCGCCAAATTCTGGCGCTGCTTGACCGTCCCAACCGCCGGCTCGTGGAAGTGGATTTGAACCAGCCGCCCCCCGCCGCCCGCGAACTCTGTGCCGGCGCCCTGCTCCTGGATGTCATTGAACACTTGGATGATGACCGGGGCACCCTCCAGCGCATCGCCCCGCTCGTGCAACCCGGCGGCACCCTGGTCGTAAGCGTTCCCGCTCTCCCGGAACTATTCTCCGAATTTGACCAGATTCAGGGTCACCGGCGGCGCTATCTCCCCGAAACTCTCCGGGCGGCGTTTAAGGACAGCGGGTTTACCGTGCAAAAAATCTTCTGGTGGGGGGGGTGGATGGTGCCCGTCCTGCGGCGGATGCGGCAAAAGACCGTGCGCCAAAACCAAACCACCCCCAAAACTTACGCGGATTATCTCCGGTTGCCCCCGTGGCCGGCCCCGCTGCTCATGTGGGGATTATACGCTTGGGAGCACCGCCTGGCCCTGCGGGAAAAATTGTCCCAAGGCACCTCGCTGTTTGCCGTCGCCCGCCGGGATCCGTGACATTCTCCCCCCGGTCTGCCCGCGCAGCTCCGAATCAATCCCTGCTGCGCCCCATGCGCCGCGTGTTGCCCCGGAACATGGGCCGCGCGCTCAGGGCCGGCAGCGCCAACCGCGTTCTTCCCCCGTTCAATTCCGCAGGTAATGACAGTTGTAGCCGCCGGGGTGCTTCTGCAAATAATCCTGATGATATTCCTCCGCCGGATAGAAAATCGTGGCCCGGGTGATTTCCGTGACCACGGGCCGCGGCCATTTGCCGGAATGGTCCACCTGGGCCTTGACGCGTTCGGCCGTCTGCCGCTGTTCATCACTGGTGTAAAAGATGGCCGAACGGTATTGCGCCCCAATGTCATTTTCCTGCTGATCCCGCGTGGTCGGATCGTGCATGCGGAAAAAGAACCCCAGCAACTGTTCATAACTCAATTTGGCCGGGTCAAATACAATCTGCACCGCTTCGGCATGGCCCGTGGTGTGGGAACAAACCAACTCGTAAGTCGGGTTCGGCACCGTGCCGCCGGTGTAACCCACGGTCGTCTTGATCACGCCGGGAATCTGCCGGAGAATCTCCTGCATCCCCCAAAAACAGCCGCCCGCCAGAATCGCCGTTTCGGTCGGGGGCGCGGGCTTGATCAGTCCCGCCTTGATAAACGGCGCGAGTTGGTCCGCATAACCCGCCGCCGCCATCTGCTCCACCGGAATGAACTTCAGGGAGGCGGAGTTGATGCAATAACGCAGGTGCGTCGGCCCCGGGCCGTCATCAAAAACATGGCCCAAATGCGAATCCGCCGTGGCCGACCGCACCTCGGTGCGCTCCATGCCCAGGGAATCGTCGGTTTTCTGCACAATCTCATGGTCATCCACCGGTTTCGAGAAGCTCGGCCAGCCGCAGCCGGAATCAAATTTATCCAGTGAACTGAACAGCGGCTTGCCGGACACCACATCCACGTAAATACCCGGCGCGTGGTTGTCCCAGTAGGTGTTGGCAAACGGCGGCTCGGTGGCGGCCTCCTGCGTGACGCGATACTGCAGGGGGTCGAGCTTTTGTTTGCGTTCGGCGGGCGGGATGGGTTTGAATGGGTTCATGGTATAATCCGTTGGGGGGAGGCTCGCGTGGGCGCTTTCGCCGGGGCGGCACCCGGCCAATGCCAGGGTGAGGCCGATCGCCAGCGCGCTGCAACCGCCGATAATCAAATGACGTTTCATACCCATCTGTCGGGCGGGGCGCCGTTTCCTTACAACGATGGATACCCTGTAAGGTTTCCCGCCGCCCCGCGACCTAATGGTATGAATAAAATTAAATTTGCCGGACTCCTGTTTTCCATCGGGGCGGTGGCGACCGCCGCCGTGTTGTTGAGTCAAAACCATTCCCTGGCCACGGGCGTCGCCACCGGCCAACCCGCGCCCGCCGCGCCCGCCACCGCGCCCGGCTGGGATTTAACGGACTTGGACGGTAAAACCGTTCACTCCGCCGATTTAAAGGGCCGGGTGGTCGTGCTGGATTTTTGGGCCACCTGGTGTCCGCCCTGCCGCGCGGAAATCCCCGGGTTTATTGCGTTGCAGAAGCAATACCAGGCCCAGGGCCTGGCCGTCGTGGGTGTTTCCGTGGACCAGTCCAGCGCGGCCAGCGTCAAAGCCTTCGTGCAGGAGCAGGGGATTAATTATCCGGTCGTCCGGGCCGACGACCAAGTGGTGGCCGCTTTTGGCGGGATTGACGGCCTGCCGGCGACCTTCATCATTGACCGCACCGGCCGCATCGTGAAGCAACACCTGGGTTATACTGATCAGTCGGAGATTGAAAAGGAGATCCTACCGCTGCTGAAGCCATAGGCTGCCGGCGGGGATTCCCGGTCGCCGCTGCGCGTCGAAAATTTCGGGTGGCGGTGCGTTCACCTGGCGAACTCGTAAAGCCGGCCGTTGTCCAACCCCTGCATGCGCAAGGTGTGAACCGAGTCCGTCTCCTGCCCTTCACGCCGTGACGCCTCAACCAGTTTGCGCGGCAAATTCACCTCCCGCAGAATTTTCACGCCGCTTGCAGTTCCTTGCGCTGGGAAAGTTCCGGCAAAGCACCGCGAACCGCCGCTTCCGTAAGGCTGGGATAAGCATCCACAATGTCGGCAATGGTCATGCCCGCCGCCAGGGACTCCAGAATGAGCGCCACCGAAATGCGCGTGTCCCGCACCCGCGGGCTTCCCCCCAAGTGTTCCCGGTCGGCCATAATCCATTCATTCATGAGGCATCGTTGCCTCGTTTCGGGAAAATCCTCAAATGGGTTTTTCGACGGGCGCATCCGGTCCCAATGCTTGACAAAATTTGTCGAATGAATCGCCAAAGAGGGTTGGTGGAGTTGTCCATTCAAGCCGACAGTCCATGGTAACGAATGATTAACACCGACCATTAACCCCGCTTACCCCGCCCCCCCTATGTCTGACCACTCTCGACCCACCATCTGGGAGCATGCCCGGGCCAAAGGCGTCTCCCGTCGTGACTTTCTCACCGCCTGTGCCTGGATGACCGCCATGCTCGGCCTGCCGGTCAGCGCCGTGGCGCAAGTCACCCAGGCGCTCGAAACCAAACCGCGCCTGCCCGTGCTCTGGTTCCATTTCCAGGAATGCACCTGCTGTTCGGAATCGTTCATCCGCTCCTCGCATCCCGTCGTCGCCGACATCATTCTCGACCGGATTTCACTGGACTACACGGAGACGCTCATGGCGGCCTCCGGCCACCAGGCCGAGGCGGCGTTGCGCGACACCATGACCAAATACAAGGGCGAGTATCTCATGCTGGTCGAGGGGTCGGTGCCGACGGCCGAGAACGGCGTGTATTGCTGCATTGGCGGGCGCACGGCGCTGGATATTTTGCAGGAGGCGGCGGCGGGCGCGAAGGCCCTCGTCTGCTGGGGCAGTTGCGCCAGCAACGGCTGCGTGCAGGCGGCCAAGCCCAATCCCACCCAGGCCACGCCCATTCATAAACTCATTTCCGGCGTGCCCATCATCAAGGTGCCGGGTTGTCCCCCCATTGCCGAAGTCATGACGGGCACCATTGTCCATCTCCTCGCCTTCGACCGCATTCCGCAACTCGACGGCCTGGGGCGGCCCAAGGCGTTTTATTCCCGGCGCGTTCACGACACCTGCTATCGCCGGCCCAATTACGACGCGGGCTTGTTCGTCAATTCCTTTGACGACGAAAACGCCAAGCGCGGTTACTGCCTCTACAAGATGGGCTGCCGCGGCCCGGTAACCTACAACGCCTGCGGCGTGATGCGCTGGAACGGCGGCGTCAGCTTCCCCATCCAGTCCGGCCACGGCTGCATCGGTTGCAGCGAGGGGAATTTCTGGGACAACGGCCCGTTTTACCGGCACCTGCCGTCCTTCCCCGGCTTCGGCATCGAAACGACGGCCGACAAAGTCGGCGTGGTGGCCGGGGCGGTGACCGTCGCCGGCATCGCGGCGCACGCCATTTCCACCAATATTCGCAAGCGGCATTTGATCAAAGATGAAATGGCCGCCAGCGAAGACGTGCGCGACGGGCGCGCCGAACAGGGCGGATCGTAAATCACCCAACTAATCAGCCAACCCTCAAGCATTCTTTTATGGCAGCCAAACGAATCGTCATTGACCCGGTCACCCGCATTGAAGGCCACCTGCGCGTCGAGGTGGAGGTGAACGACGGCTTTGTCACCGAAGCCTTCAGCTCCGGCACCATGGTGCGCGGATTGGAAATCATCCTGCGCGGCCGCGACCCGCGCGACGCCTGGGCCTTCGCCGAACGCACCTGCGGCGTCTGCACCACCGTTCACGCCCTCGCTTCCGTCCGCTCCGTCGAGGACGCCCTGGGCATCGTCATTCCGCCCAACGCCGAACTGATCCGCAATTTGATGTTCTGCGCTCAATACATGCAGGACCATGTCGTCCATTTCTATCACCTGCACGCCCTGGACTGGGTGGATGTGGTCAGCGCGCTGAAAGCCGACCCGGCCAAAACCTCGGAACTGGCCCAGAGCATTTCCCACTGGCCGAAGAGTTCCCCCGGGTATTTTTCCGACGTTCAAAAGCGCATTGCCAAATTTGTGGGCGGCGGCCAGTTGGGCGTCTTCGCCAACGGCTACTGGGGTCATCCCGCCATGAAACTGCCGCCGGAGGCGAATCTGCTGGGCGTCACCCATTACCTCGAGGCGCTCGACTGGCAGAAGGAAGTCGTGAAGATTCACGCCATCTTCGGCGGCAAAAACCCGCATCCGAATTATCTCGTGGGCGGCGTGCCCTGTTCGCTGAATTTGGACGAGGCCAACGCCATCAACGCCGAGCGCCTCGCCTACGTCGGCAAGTTGCTGGCCGACGCCAAGACGTTTGTCGAGCAGGTGTATATCCCCGATCTGCTGGCCATCGCCTCGTTTTACAAGGACTGGGCCGCGATTGGCGGCGGCTTGCGGAATTACATGGCCTACGGCGACCTGCCCACGAACGGCTTCGCCGACCCGGGCAAATTCAAATTCCCGCGCGGCGTGATCCTGGACCGGGACCTCGGCAAAATTCTCGAGGTGGACGCCCACGACCCGCAGCAGGTCAAGGAATCCATCGCCCACTCGTGGTATCAGTATTCCGACGGCGACGGCGCCGCGAAACATCCCTGGGACGGCGAAACGAAACTCAATTACACCGGCCCCCAGCCACCCTACGACCAACTCAATGTCGAGGGGAAATATTCCTGGCTCAAAACCCCGCGCTGGAATAATCACCCCATGGAGGTCGGCCCGCTCGCCCGCCTGCTGGTCGGCTACGGCACCGGCCGCGCCGACATCAAGGACGCCGTGGACATGGTGCTGAAGAAACTGGACGTGCCGATCGGCGCGCTGTATTCCACCCTCGGCCGCACCGCCGCGCGCGGCATTGAAACGTATCTCATCGCCCAATGGTCGCAGGAATTTTACGGCGACCTGCTGGCGAACATCAAAAACGGCGATTCCCGCACCTTCAACGGTGAAAAATGGGAGCCGGAAACCTGGCCCGCGCAGGCCAGGGGCGTGGGCATGAGCGAAGCCCCGCGCGGCGCGCTGGCCCACTGGATCGTCATCGAAGATAAAAAAATCGCCAATTACCAACTCGTCGTCCCCTCCACCTGGAACGCCTCCCCGCGCGATTCGCAGGGCCGGCGCTCGGCCTACGAGGCCTCGCTCATCGGCACCCCGGTGGCGGATCCCGAAAAACCCCTGGAAATCATCCGCACGATCCACTCGTTTGATCCGTGCCTGGCCTGCGCCGTCCATTTGTATGATCCGCACGGCCGCACCCTCAACCGGGTCACCATCGGCGGATAGGAGGACTTATGCAAAAAACCACCCTGGGCCGCGTCTATGTCTGGGAAATTCCCGTCCGGTTTTACCACTGGCTGAACGCCTTCTGCCTCGTCGTGCTCTGCGTGACGGGCTATCTCATCGGCGCGCCGCTGGCCATCCAACAGGCCTCCGAGGCGTCCTTTGCCTATTGGTTTGGCAAGGTGCGGTTCATCCACTTCGTCTTCGCCTACATCTTCTTTTTCAACTTCCTGTTCCGCATCTACTGGGGTTTCGTCGGCAACCGCTACGCGAGTTGGAAGAACTTCATCCCCTACCGCAAAAGGCAATGGCGGGAAATCAAGCAGGTCATCGCCGTGGACGTGTTGCTGGAGGACAACGAGCCGATCGAAACTATTGGACATAATGCCGTTGCTGGGTTCACTTACTTCATGACGTTCCTCGCTTTTCTATTCCAGTGCGTGACCGGTTTCGGCCTGTATGCGGCCATGAGCAAGGCCTGGTTCCCCGGCCTCTTCAAGTGGATCGTGCCCCTGATGGGCGGCGATTTCGCCGTGCGCCAGTGGCACCACGCCTTCATGTGGTTCTTCATTCTGTTCGCCCTCGTCCATGTGTATATCGTATTTTATCACGACTACGTGGAGGGCCGCGGCGAAATCTCCTCCATGGGCGGCGGCTGGAAATTCATCGAGAAGGAATACCATCCCCTGCTGAAAAATCAAAAACCCGGGAACGAGGGGAAAAAATGACGACTTCCGACGAAGCCAAGCGCACGCTCATCCTCGGGGTGGGCAACCTCCTGATGGGCGATGAAGGCGTGGGCGTGGCCGCCATCCGGCACCTCGAAGCCCGGGGCCTGTCCGACCATGCCGAACTCCTCGACGGCGGCACCAGCGGCTTTCATCTGCTCGGCCTCTTCCGCAACCAGCGACACCTCATCCTGATTGACGCCGCCACCGATGATCAGCCGCTGGGCACCGTGTCCCTCATCCGGCCCCGCTACGCCAATGACTTTCCCCCCACGCTCACCGCGCACGACATTGGGCTGAAAGACCTCATAGAATCCGCCGCGCTGCTCGGCTACTGGCCCCGCGTGGATTTGATCACCATATCCATTGGCGATCTCGGCGAGATGAGCATGCTGCTGTCCCCCGCCGTCGCCGCCGCGCTGCCCCAGGTGGAAATCCTCGTCCGCCGCTGCCTGGCGGCCGAAGCCCACGCCGAAGCCCCGGAGCCCCCCGGTTTCGCCGCCGCCTCGTAACGCCGGCGGGTTGGCGGTCCCACTTCCAACCACCAGTAGCGTCCCCTTTGGAGGTTGAAACATCTATGGAACGTGTTGATTGGTAGCCAATTGCATTCAGGGCCAAAGGCCCGCCTTTATACCAGCCTGGGGCCCTCGCCCCAGGTTCCATACCCAACGAATACCCAAGGGCTGAAAGCCCGTTCCAACCCTCAGTCGCCCGTCTGAGGAAACTTGCTTTCTGTATCAACACCCGCAGGGCCTCCGCGCCTGATTGCCTCATTCCCCGCTTCTTTTTCTCTCCTCATCTGCGTCCATCTGCGCCCATCTGCGGTGGAAATGTCACGTTTTCGCTTTCCCCCGTCTGCGGCCATCTGCGGTTTAAGTCCGCTTTTTGGTTCGGCTCCGCCGTGCTGCGTTTCTGCGCGATCATCGCTTGGCCTCCGTGCCTGGACCAACCCTCCCTCACGCAGAAAAACGCATATAGATGCCAATTAAATGTTGACAAGTAGTATAAAAGTGCGTATTGTGGGTTTAGGATAACGCATGAACCTCATACTATTCGTTTGTAACCGGCGGAACCCGCCCCCGTCGCCCGCCGGGCGGCCGCGTATCGCCATATGGCATAAATATGCTCATATCCGCCACCTTGGCCACCGCCGGGGAGGCCGCCTCAACGTGATCTTTTGAATGCCCGCAACCTCAACCCACCACCTCCACTCAATATGAAATCAAACCTCGAATCATCCCCGGTCGAAGCTTCCGCCTGCCCGCCGGACGCGCCGGATCCGCAATCGGACGCCCTGGTCCGGCAGTTCCGCGCTTACCTGCATCAGGTGATCAGCGCCGAACCCACCCGCCCGGGGAAACCGTCAACCGCCTTGCCCGGTCCGACGATTCTCTCCTATGCCCGTGCTTTGGCCGGACTGCCCGACCACCCGCTGGCCCGGGAACTGTCGCGTCCCCTCGTGGCCATCCTCGATCAGATGACCCGCCTGGCGGATTTTTACGAAGGCATGCTGCTGCGCACCGACGCCCCCTCCGCCGCCTGGCGCGCCGCCGCCCGGCAAGTTCTCGACCAAGTTGATTTCGCCCACGCCCAGGTCCTGCACACCCAACTGCACCCGCTCCGGCGGCGCGGCCGGGTCACCGCCAATCTCGAATTTCTGGGCTGCGCCATCGAACTGGCCATTGGCCAGGGGGCGGATGCCGCCCGCTTGATCCGCCGCTATCAAAAACTCAATCCCGAGCCCCCCCGCGAGGCCGACGGTTCGCCCTCCCCGGGCAGTTTGCCGGAGGAGTTCGCCCGGGATGCCGGCCGGCGCGTGGCCGCCCTCGAAAGTCTGGGCGACGACTTTCCCGGCGAACTCCGCCACGCCGCGCGCGAAATGCCCGCCTGGCCCGTGCTCCTGTCCCGCTCCGGCCGCCCCCGCCGCCAGTTTCTAGCCCTCGCCCAACACCTCGAGTTGGGCCGGGATTATCCCACGGATACCAGCGCCGACGCCCATTCCGGGTCCGACACCCCGCTCGCAAAATATTTGGACCCGCTGATTTACCGATTGCATGTTGCCTGCGGGGAAATCGAGGGTCTGGAATTCAAATCCCTTCGCGAGGAACAGCACTGGCTGTATCTAACCTGGTGGACCTGGCCCGAGGACCGCCCGAGTGCGGAAGTCCTCGCCGTCATCCATGCCGCGCAGGAATTGCCCCCCTTGACCAAGGCCACGGCGGCGCAATGGGCCGGGGTCGCCCTCGTGCCCCTGATCCTGGCCACCGACGCCCGCGACCACACCCAATGCACCGAACCGGCCCTCCAAGCCATCGCCCGCCAACGCGCCGCCCGCAGCCCGGCCGGCTTCAAACGCCGCCTGCTCTCCGCCGTCACCGCCACCGTCCGGCGACTCGCCCGGCCCGAATAAACGGAAGCTGGCCGGCCGGGGCCACAATATAACGCCTTTTAACGCCCTCCAACGCCTTTCAACCATTATCAAACTATGCATACCTATCGCGGCAAAATCGGACGACTCCCCACCGACCTGCGGGAGCAAATCAACCAACGCCTCGAAGCCGGCGAAACCGGTGAACCCCTGCTCGCCTGGCTCAACGCCCTGCCCGCCGTACAATCCCTGCTCTACCGGGAGTTTGACGGCCACCCCATCACCCAGCAGAATCTCAGCAATTGGCACCTCGGCGGTTACCAACACTGGCTCCAACAACAGGAACGCCGCGAACTCGTCCGCCAACTCGCCCAAGATGCCGGCGAACTCGACGCCGAAGCCGGCGGCGAGGAGTCCAGCCACCATTGGTCCGCCGTGCTCACCGCCGAACTGGCCGCCACCGCCACCCAGTTGCTGGCCACCACCACCGACCCGGCCGAACGCTGCGCCCGCTTGCAGGAACTCCTCCTCACCCTCGTGCGCGTCCGCCACGCCGATTGCCGGGCCGGCCGCCTCAAGCTGGACCGCGAAATCCGCGCCCGCGACCGGGTCGGGGAGCAGGCGGAGGCGGAGGAACGCGCCGCTTATCGTCGGGAAAACAAACCGTTGGCCGACGCCCTGCGCCTCGGCAACCTGAATGAACTCTTTAATCAGCCGGACCTGTTGTCCCAGACCTTGGCCCTCCAGGAAGCCGAAGCCCTGATGCGCGAGGCGGCATTGGCCCGGGCCAAGACCGAAACCGCCCCCCCGCCGCCCCCCGCCCAACCAGCCAAAAAGCAAACAAAAGCCCCGGAATCCAAGTTAAACCAGGCGATATCAGCCAAACCTGTGAAGCCCGTCGAATCCCCGGCCCCCATCCCCCCGATCATCAAATTAGACGCCTCCCGACCCACTACCACCTCGCCCGGGCCGGAATTGGAACCTGCGGAACCTGAACGAATGAACCACAATTAACACGAACATAAGTCCTCTATGTCGCTTATGTCCTATCCGTCGGAGAGCTCGCCCGACGGAGTTGCTCCCGCCCCTTCTATTTTGAATAAGTTCCCTTTGCCCGCCGTCCAAGGGGCGGCGTAAAGTGTGCGGGTGCAACCATGAAATTCCGCGGGGCATATTTTTTGATCTGCCTGCTGGCCGGCTTGGGCCTGCTGGCGGGCGGATGGCTCGTGCCCGCCCATTTGCGCGCCTTCGACGACGCCATGGTCGAAAGCTCGGGCCAAAGCAACCCCTCCCTGCTGAATGACGGCCAAACCCTGTTCGCGGCGGAGAAACTGGGGGCCTTGCAACTCTTGCTCCAGGCCGCGGCCATGGAAAACATCCCCGGCGGGGATAGGCTGGGCGGCGCGCTGACCAATCTCTCGCGCCAGTATCCGGCGCTGCGGTTTTGGGGCGGCGACCATGCGGCGGCCGGCTTGTTTGAAGCCGGTTTCCAACCGGCGGATCAAAATCTGTCGCTGGCGGCCTTTCTGATCCGGCGGGAAAACCGGGACGCCGCCCTGGCGCGGCTGCGCGATTCGGCCAATCCCGCCGTCCGGGAACTGTTGCCGAGCCGGTCCCTCAACCAGACCGAGATTTTTTCACCGTCCTCCTCGGCGGCGGGCCAGGCGTTTGACGCGGCCGTGGGCCTGGTGGGATTGCTGCTCGACGGCGGCCATTTGACACCGGGTTTGGGCGGTGAGATTATGAACTTGGCCGCCCAGGCCCGCCGGGGTGGCGGTTCGCTGCCGTTGGAAGAAGTGCTGATGGATTTCATGTCCCTGGGCGAACGCTTGAACTGGGATCAACTGACGGCGTTCGCCGCGCCCATTCCCAATGTGGAAACGCTCCACCGGCTGGCGGAGGACGCGCGCCAGGCGGGGGAACGCCTGCCCGTGCTGTTCGCCGTCGTGCAACTCTCCGGCCGGCCCGCCGCCGTGGCGGAGTATCTGGTCAAGTTCCCGGAAACCGGCCTGGCGGACCTCGGCGCGGGCCTGCGTCATGGCGCGGATGGCGTGCGCCTGCTGGCGCAACGGCGGCTGCGGTATTATGATTCAGGACTGGAACGGCGCGTCACGGCGTTCCCGCCGGTCCACGGCTATTTTTATGCGGCGTCCTATCTTGCCTATTGGGCCCCGACGCTGGCGCTGGGGGTAAAATGGAGTCTGTATTTGCTCGCCGGCGGATTGCTGGCGGCGGGGCTGCGCCGGGCGGTGCCGGCGGCGGAACCGCTGTTGCCGGGGCGCGGGCGGGATTGGCTCCCGGAATTATTTTTTGCGGTGGGTTTTCTGCTGGTGGTGCTGGGCTTGACGGAGCCGTTTCTCTCTCAAGCCAGCCAGAAGGGCGCGTTTGCCCTTCGACTGCTGCCGTCCGTGGTGGGCGGGGCCGTCCCGGCGGGAAACTCCGCGCGGAACCATGACCTTATGAACCCAACCACCCTTCTGACCCTGTTGATCTTCTTTGTGCTGCAAGCACTGCTCTACCTCGCGTGCCTCGCCAAACTCGCGGAAATCCTGCGCCAGCCCCTGCCGCCGCGCATGAAATTGAAGCTGCTCGAAAACGAGGACCATCTGTTCGATGCCGGGCTGTATCTCGGCTTTGTCGGCACCATTGCCTCGCTGATCATTGCTTCGATGGGATTCGTCAAATTCAGCCTCATGGCGGCGTATTCCTCGACGTCCTTCGGCATCATCTTTGTGGTGATCTTCAAGATTTTCCATCTGCGCCTGGCGCGCCGGAAATTATTGCTGGCCGCCGAAGCGGAAATCATCGCCGCGGAAACCCGCCTTCCGGCCGCCGCGCCGGCCACCCAAGTGCCGTCATGAACCGCAGCATTCTCATTGTCATCTGCGACTTCCTGCTGTTGAGCCTGCTGACGTTCTCGACGGACATCAACCACATGGCCGATGAGAACTCGCGGCCGCCATCGCAAGTCGCCGTGGCGACCAACGCCCCCGCCAGCCCCGGCGCCGATCTGGCCGCCATGATGAAACTGGCGTTGACCGAAGAACGCAAGGGGCGCGATCAATTGCAGCAGCAACTGGCGCAAGTCCGCAGCGCGGCCGCGCAGCAGCAGACGCAGTTGAGCGAACGGGAACAGGAGAATGCGCGCCTGAAGCAGCAATACACGGCCGCCGAGACGAATCTGGACAGTCTGGGCCGCCAGTTGCAAAACGTTTCCGCGCAGGCACAGGCGGAGCAGCAGCAGATCGCGGAAACCCGGCAACAGCTCGCCGCCGCGCAACAAAAGCTCGCCACCACCCAGTCCGGCGCCCAACAGGAATCGGAACTCGCCGCCACCCTGCGCCGGCAATTGGATTCCCTCAACCAGAGCAATCAACTGGCCCTGGCGGAAAAGCAGCGGCTCGCCGGCCAGCTTCAACTGGCCGAGGCCCAGCGCAGCGCCGCCGCCGACCGCGCCGCCCTCATGCAGCAGCAGGTCGAGGACACCCGCGCCGAAAACGCCCGGCTCGCCGAGGGACTCCGGATGCTGGCGACCAATTCCAGCCAGTTGACCCAGGAAATCCGCGCCAACCGCCCGCTCGCCCCCAACACCATTTTCAGCACCTTCGTGGCCAACCGCGTCCGGGTGGACCTGGTGGCGGCGCGCACCGGTCTGTTCGGCCAGGATGCCGGCAAAACCCGCAGCCTCGAAACCGTGCTGGTGACCGACGGCACGAACGATTTCGCACTCTGCCATGTGTCGGACACGCCCCTGACGCTTTGGGATCCCGGCACCGATTGGCAAAAAATCACCGGCACTCTCTCCTGGCAGGGAACGAGCCTGCCAGTCCATTCATTGTCCTTTGCCGAGGCGGACCCGCGGGTCGTGCTCATCCCGGTCGCACCGGCGGAAGCGCTCCGGCTGGGCTGCAAAATCTATGAGTTCTCCTCCGAACCGTATAAGTTTCAAGATGCCGTGCTGGTGGGCGTGAACGACGGCTACTACGGCCAGTGCGATTTTCAGTTGGATGAGCGCCATCCGCAATACCTCCGGCTGGACCGCAGCGTCCTGCGGGGGCTGTTCGGCAAGTTCAATCCGTCGCGCGGCGATCTGGTGTTCAGCCGGCGGGGGGAGCTGTTGGGCATCATGGTCAACAACACCTATTGCCTGACGCTCCGCCACTTTGCCGCCCGCGCCACGCTCCCCGGCAATCAAGATTTGCGCAGCCTGCACACCGGCGGCACGCTGGCCAAATTTTACGACGACGTTTTTGAAATGCCGCCGGCATTGCAGTAAGCCTATTTCGCCTTCTCCTCCGCCAGATAACGGATGCGTTTGTGAACGTCGGTGTTGATGGAATGGTAGGGCTGCGAGAGGTTGCCCGGGGCGAACAGGGTCCGGCGCTGGTGTTCCATGTCATCCATGCCGATGGCATCGGTGAAAATCGGCAGCAGATACTCGAGGCCCAGGCGCGAGGGCTTCATGAGTTTTGGATCGTAGAGCGCCGGATGCATTTTCCGGGCATGAATCAGCCCCCAGCGGTCGCGGAACCGGTTGGCGTCGTAACCTTCGACGTAAAACCCCCGCGTGGCGTGATATTGCAAAACGGAGACCGCATTGTTGCGGCCCTCCACCAGCAGTTCCACCGCCTTGGCCCCCTGCATGGCCGCATAAAACCGGTCGAACAAGATCGGGCGTCCGCCCCGCTGGGTGTGCCCCACTTTGCGGGTGAAGATGGCCTCCTTGGCGGAATCGCCCCGGCGGTAAAGTTGAAAATATTTGTCCCCGATCATCTGGATGAGCCGGGACCGCAGGGCTTCGGCCGCGCCGCTCAGCACCAGGTTGCCGGCGGGATCGGTGGTCTTGGATTCGGCGCCCAGTTCGCGCCCCTGTTCATCCACAATCCCCTCGCCGCAAACGATGACCACATTCTTTTGCAAATCATACAAATGCTTCACCTGCGCCACGAGCAGTTCGAGGTCCGGGGCGATTTCCGGCACCAAAATCAGGTCCGGCCGGCCATAGGCCGAGCCGAGCGCGATATACCCCGAATGCCGCCCCATGACCTCGATGATGGCAATCCGGCGATGGCTTTCCGCCGTCGTGCGGATGCGTTCCACGCCGCCCGCCGAGACGAACACCGAGGTGGCATAGCCGGGCGTGACGTAGTTGATGATGTGGTTCAAATCAAACACCGCGCGGGATTCCGCCTGTTTATAGCGAAAACCCTGCTTGTTGGTGGGATCCGGGGTGCGCACCCATTCGTCCGGCTCGCTGGGATAATTCAGGCCCAGGTCGTTATCAATCGTTTTGGGGGCCAGCACCACCGGCAAACGTTCCGCCAGCGGCTGAAGTCCGTTCAACGTGCCGTCGCCCCCCACGCAAATGAGCCCCTCGATCCCCAGTTTCTTCAACCGCGACGCCACCAAATCCAGCTCGTCCTTTTTGTCGGGGTCCACAAAATCCCGCGAGGAGCCGATGAGCGTGCCGCCCTTGGTCGGGTCCAGTTCGGGAATTTCCTGAAACAACGGGTTGAGCTGCACATGCGGCACCCGGGGGTTGAACAGGCAGTTAAACCCCTTGATCAGGCCGATGACCTCGACTTTGAGCTCATTGGCCCGCGTGACCGCCCCGTGAATCGTGGCGTTGAGGGCCGGCGTGTCCCCGCCGGCCGTAAGTATGCCAATCCGTTTCATGTCAGATGATGATGATTCCGTGCACCGGCCAAAGATCAGGCCGCAATTCCCCGTGGGTTGGCCCCGGGGATTCTGCCGATGATTAACCGCTTTTTGTCCCCTTGAACGCAACCCGTGTGCCATGCTGAAAAACGGGTTAAATACCGGCCTTTTGTGGTTAGTTTCCCGGCTCGTCCATCCCGTTTTGCGCAGGGTGGGCAGATTGAAACATTTGGCATCCGCCGACAGACGGTTTGATTTCTCCGCGAAAGCAGGCAGACTCCACGTCAAACAGTCTCTATGCACGAAGTCTCGATCATGGAAGAAGCGGTGCGGATGGCCGTGGAATCGGCCCGGGAGTCCGGGGCCACCCGGGTGCTGTCGCTGCGCCTGCGCGTCGGCGCGTTGAGCGGCGTGGTGCCCGAGGCGCTCCGGTTTGCCTTTGATGTGGTGTGCCACGACACCCTGGCGGCGGGGGCCAGCCTGGAAATCGAAGCCGTGCCCGCCGCCGCCTGGTGCCCGGACTGTCAGGCGGAATTTCCCTGCGCCGACTTTTTCACCGAATGCCCCCGCTGTCATAATCCCAGCGGTGACTTGCGGCGCGGTCGGGAGTTGGAAATCGCCTCGGTGGAAGTGGCTTGATCATTCCTCATCCGCTTCAGTTTTGAGGCTGGGACTTTGGGATTTGAGCTTTCCCGCCTCGCTCACCCGTTGAATCATCTCCCGTTGCGAAATGAAGGGGCATTTGGCCTTGGGTGTCCGCTGCGATTCATCCCGGTGCCGCAGGGCCAGTTGCGCGCCGGTCATCAAGCCCGCCGGGCCCCATTGGGCGTTGACCCGTTGGGTCACTTCGTCCAGCGCGCCCCAGCGCTCCGCCTCCGTGCGGCCCCACAACGTCGGCTGGGTGTCCAGCCGCGATAAATTCCCCAGGGCGATCCGAATCTGCCGCACCGGCCGGAACCGGCCGCGCATGATCTCGTGGAAAATCCCCTCGAGCGCCGCGTTCACCACCGAGTTCAAAAACTGCGCCTCCCGGAACCGGTGGCCGCCCCCGACTTCACTGAAATCATTGAACCGGACCGTCAGGCTCAATTCTCGCGCCTGCAACTGTTCCCGGCGCAACTGGCCCACCAGCCGCGTGGTTTCGCTCAGGGCGAACACCAGCGCCGCCCCGGGGTCCGGCTCGTCGTGCGGCAGCGTGGTGCTGCTCGAAATCGTCGTGCGATCCTTGACCTCCAGCAGCAGCGGCTCGGTCCACCGGCCGCCGGCAAACAACCACAGTTGCTGCCCCCAAATCCCGAACTTCTGTTTGAGCAACATCGAGGGCAGCCGGGCCACGTCGCCAAAGGTGAACGCCCCGAGCGCCGCCAGCGAGCGCCGCCGGTTTTTGGCGATGCCGCACAGTTCCCCCACCGGACGGTCTTGTAAAAACTCGCGTTCCGTCCCGGCGGGCACCTCCAAAAAACCGGTCGGTTTGGCCGCATCCGTCGCCAGCTTGGCCAGTTTGGCGGAATTCGCCAGCCCGGCCGAGACCGGCAGCCGGACTTCGCTCTGAATCCGCCGCCGGATGCCCTGCACATAATCCGTCGGCGTGGTGTGGCGCCAGACGTGGGTGTCCATCGTGGACAAATCCAGAAACCCCTCGTCAATCGAGTAGGGCACCAGCGTCGGGGCGTATTCCTCCAAAATCGAAAACATCCGCCGCGAAAGCTCGCGATAGGCATCGTAATGCGGCCGGCACAACACCCCCGGCGGACAGAGCCGTTTCGCCTCGAAACAGGCCATGCCCGTTTTGATGCCGAACGTTTTGGCCTGCCGATTGGCGGCGATGACAATGCCATCGCCCCGCCGCCCACCGCCCACCCACACCGGCCGCCCCGTCAGCGCCGGGTTCAGGGCAATTTCGCAACTGGCGAAGAACGAGTCTCCGTCAACGTGCAAAATGCGATGGGGGCGCGCGTTCACTGGCAACGGAGAGCTTAACCCGTCATCGGCATCCGTCCATCCCGAGTTATTCACAATCCCCAGTCTGCCACCGGGGGTGGGACAAATGCGGTCCACCCGGTTTTTTAACCGGGGCGCGGCGGCGATGGTTTTGCGTTTTGGGTGAACTTGGCGCTTGAATTTCGCCCGGCAATTCCAAAGGCTCTGGGGATGACGCAATCGAACCTGCCGGCCAAGCCGACGTCGCGGAGCGGGCGCTACGGGAGCGGACCCGCCGCCGACGTCGCGCAATTCACCGAATCCATTTCCTTTGATTGGCGGCTCTGGCGGCACGACCTCCGCGGCTCGCTCGCCCATGCCGCCATGCTCCGTAAAATCGGCGTGCTGACCGAGGCCGAGGAAGCCGCCATCGTGCGGGGCTTGGGCGAGATCGGGGCGGAAATTGAGGCCGGCCAGTTTGTTTGGCAGCCTGAGCACGAGGATGTCCACATGAATATCGAGGCGGAATTGACCCGCCGGGTGCCCGCCGGGGCCAAGTTGCACACCGGCCGCTCGCGCAACGATCAAGTGGCCCTCGATGTGCGGCTCTGGTTGCGCGACGAAATCGCCGCCCTGACCGGGGAAATCGCCGGGTTGCAGCGCGTTCTGGTGGGACTGGGCGAAGCCCATGCCGGGGTCATCATCCCCGGTTACACGCACCTGCAACGCGCCCAACCCGTCTATCTGGCGCATCATCTGCTCGCCTATGTCGAGATGCTCCAGCGCGATCTGGGCCGGCTCGCCGACGCCCGGGTGCGGGGGAACGTCTGTCCGCTGGGCAGCGGCGCGATTGCGGGGTCCACCCTGCCGCTGGACCGTGAATTCGTCGCCCGGCAACTCGATTTCGTGGATGCCGCCGGCCGGCCGCAGCTCACCCAAAATTCCATGGACGCCGTCAGCGACCGGGATTTTGTGGTGGAGTTCGCCAGTGCCGCCGCACTGCTGGCCGTCCACCTTTCCCGGCTGGCCGAGGATCTCATTTTGTGGGCGGGCACGGAGTTTAACTTCATCAAGATTGACGACGCCTACACCACCGGCTCGTCCTTGATGCCGCAAAAGAAAAACCCGGACATTGCCGAACTGGTGCGCGGCAAAACCGGCCGGGTGTTTGGCAATTTAATGTCGCTGCTCACCCTGCTCAAGGGGTTGCCCATGACTTACAACCGGGATTTGCAGGAGGACAAGGAACGCCTGTTTGACACCGCCGACACCGTGCGCGCCTCCACGCGGATGATGGCGGCCATGCTGGCGCACACGAAAATCAATCACGCCGTTTGCGCCGCCGCCGCCGGCGATCCGGCGCTGCTGGCGACGGACTTGGCGGATTACTTGGTGCGGAAGGGCATGGCGTTCCGCCAGGCGCATCATGTGGTCGGCGCGGTCGTGGCGTTGTCGGAGCGGACGGGCCGGCCGTTGAATCAATTGACGCTGGTGGAGTTGCAATCCGTGGAGGCCGGGTTTGACCGGGAGGCACTGGCGGTGTTCGAGCTGCAAACCGCCATGGCCAGCCGCAATCTCACCGGCGCCCCGGGAACGGCGGAAGTAGCCAAACAATTGCGGAGCTGGCGTGAGCGGCTGGGGTGACTAATTCCCATTCTTTCCGGACTTGGATAAGGGGGCGGCCGGTTCGGAATTATTCCGGGCCGGGGCGGGCTGGGCGGTCGGCGGCTCCGGGCGTTCCTGGTGTTGCACGGCGGTCGGGGGCGTGAACGTTCGGGGCTCGGGCTCGAATTGGCGCGGCTCCGGCACGGGTTCCAGCCGGCGCGGTTCGGGCGCGGGGATGGCCGAACGATAAACCTCCGCCGGCACCGCCGACCGTTGCAGGTTGGCCGGCGGATAGTAACGGGGCGATTCCGGGGCGGGGGCAGCCGCGCGTTCCGGCGTTCCCCAGTTATTCGGCTGTGCCGCCGGGGCGGGCCGGGAATAGGGTGCGGGGGCCGAACGATTCCATTCGCTTTGCTGCGGTTGCGGGCGGTTGGCATAAGCCGCCCCGCCCGCTGGGGTCACGGCTTCCCCGGAAGACCGCCGCGCGGTCACGCTGGCCGCCGCATGGATCGAGACCACCGGGATGTTCGAGTGCGTGACCTTTGTGATGCGCCCCGGATCAATGCCGCCGTTGACAAAACCGTGGACGTTGTGCCCGACATTGTTGACCACCGCCGTTTCATGCAGGATATGTCCCACCCGTTCGTGGTCAATGCGATGGCGGATCGGATTGGCGCCGCTGAAGTCATTGATCCCCACAAAGACGTAGTAATCCGGGCTGATGCCAAAATCGTAATCCATCGCCACCAGGCCGCCTTTGAAGACCCAGCCGACGCCCTCCTGAAAATACGCGCCGGGCGGCAGCGGCGCCCACCCGCAATAATCATCCGAGTAACGCCAGGTGACCCATGACGGTCCCCAGAGGGTGTTCGGCCGCCAGCACCAGCCGAAGGCGAGGCTGTGAAACCACCGGCCGTAATGAAAGGGCGCCCAGCCCCAGGAATAATCCGAAGCCCAATACCAGCCGCTGTCCGTGTAAACCCAGTGCCCCTGATCGCCATAGGGCTGCCAGTCATGATTATAAACCGTCACCCCCGGCAGCCAGCATTCGCCATAACCGGCAATATTCACCCACGATCCGTAAGGCGTCAGGGCGTCGTAAAACGTGTTCAACGTCACATCCGGGGAAGGCTCCGGAGCGGACGGATCGGCCTGGGAATCATCCGCCAAAAGCGGAGGCGGCGTGGGGGTTGGCGGCGGGTTCGGTGCCGCCGCGGCGGGGGCGGCGATGCTGGCGGCGGCCAGATAGGCTTGGATGACCGTGTCCCGCTGCATCATCGCCTGCACCAATTCATTGGGCACCCCGTCATCCTTCAGATAAATGATCTTATCCGGGTCCAGATTAAACGTGCTGGTGGAATTGGTGATGTAGGCCTGGATAATGCCTTGATCCACCCCCGCTTGCGCCAGTTTGACGACCTGGGCCAGCGGGCTATCCGGCAGGATGCCGGCCGGCAAGGCGGTGGGGACGGGGGCGGGTTGCAAGCCATCCTGGGCGGCGACCGGTCGGTTCAGCCCGCCGCACAACAGGGCCAAGAGCAAGAGGCGTCGGGCGGCGATGGCCGGCCAACCGGCCGGAGTGGGTGCCAGGGCGGTGATCCGCGAAATCGGGCCATTCATAGGGTGGTCGTGTGCCATGGTTATTTGGCTGCCTACCCTTTGACGGTGGTGGTGGGGAAAGTATTCATTCGTTAAAAGTGTGGCCAAGACCGGGTTCAATTTCTGTCGTGGCAAAATCTTGACCTGCGGGCGCAAAGCCGCTAGACCTTGGGTTACTTTATGGCAACCAAAACGATCATCAAACCCGCAAAATCACCCGCGGCCGTCGGCCCGTATAATCATGCCGTGCGTGTTGGCGACCTGCTGTTCTGCGCCGGTCAGATTCCCATTGATCCCGCCACCGGCAACCTCCTCGTCGGCGACATCAAGGCGCAGACCGAGCGCGTATTGCAGAACGTGAAAGCCATTCTGGACGATCAGGGGCTGACGTTTGCCAACGTCGTGAAATCCACCGTGTTCCTCACGGATCTGGCGAACTTTGCGGGCATGAACGAGGTTTATGCGCAGTATTTCACCCAGGATTTTCCGGCCCGCTCCACCATCCAGGTGGCCGGTTTGCCCAAGGGGGCCGGCGTGGAAATTGAAGTGTTGGCGCACTTCTAAATCGAAGCGTGTCCACCGCCCTGCAACTCGGGATCGCCTTTTTCATCGGTGGAGTGCTGGGCCTGCTCATCGGTTGGCTGCTCCCGCGCCGCCGCCCACCCGCCCCGGCGGATTCGCGTTTGGAGGAGGAATTGCGCCGGCAACTGGCTGAACGCGAAACGCAAGTGACGCAGTTGCGCGCCCAACTGGCCGAAGCCGGCAACGCCCGCGCCGCCGCCGAGGCGAAGCAAGGTTCGGCGGAACAGTTGCTCGCCGAACAAAAACTGATCCACGAACGTAATTTAGCCGAAGCCCGCCAGGCCCAGGACAAGGCGCTGACGGATTTGCGCGAGGCGTTCAAGGCGTTGAGCGCCGAGGCGTTGAAACAGACCGCCCCGGAATTTTTACGGCTGGCCGAGCAGAGTCTGGGGAAATTTCAGGAGACGGCCAAAGGCGACCTGGCCCAGCGGCAGGAGGCCATCAAAACGCTGGTTGAACCGTTGAAGCAACAGTTGGAAACCTACCAGCGGCGGTTGCAGCAGAGCGAAAGCGCGCAGTCCTCCACCCTGGGTGAGGTGAAGAAACAGTTGGATATGCTGGCGGTGCAAAGCCAGTCGCTCGCGGCCGAAACGCAGCAGTTTCGGATGGTGTTGAAATCCAACCAGGCGCGCGGGCGCTGGGGGGAGGAAACGCTGCGGCGCGTGGTCGAGGCGGCGGGCATGAGCGCCCATTGCGATTTCACCGAGCAGGCGCAGTCCGGGGAAAATCGGCCGGACCTGATTGTGCGGCTGCCCGGCGAGCGATTCATCATCGTGGACGCCAAGGTTCCGGATTTGGATTTCCTTGGCGCACTGGAGGCGGCGGACGCCACCAAGCGGGCGGAATTGCTCGCGGCGCACGCCGCCAAATTAAAGGCCACCATCAAGCAACTCGCCGACCGCGATTACCCCCGCCAGTGGCCCAACGCCCTGGATTATGTGGTGTTGTTCGTGCCGGCGGAATCGCTCTTCAGCGCGGCGTTGGAGGGCGATCATGATTTGATCATCTGGGCCGCCGAACGCCGGATTCTGCTGGCCACGCCGGCCTCGCTCATTGCGCTGCTGCGTTCCGTCAGCGTGAGCTGGCAGCAGCACGCGCAGACCGAGAATGCGCAGCAGATCGCCGAAGCGGCACGGGAGTTTTACGCGCGGGTGGTCAAGTTCACCGAACATTTTGAGCGCATCCGCGCCGGACTGGACCGCGCCAATTCCGCCTTCAACGACGCCACCGCCAGTTTCCAAACCCGGGTGCGCCCCGCCGGGGAACGGCTGGCGGAACTGGGCGGGGGCACCGGCGCGAAGGAACTGGCGGACCTGCAACCACTGGACGCCACCCTCCGTCTGCCGCCGGGATAAGTTGGACCGCTTCAGCCGCTCCGATGGGCGCATCTCGTCACTGCCCCCGATTTCCGCCAACCGGACGCAAAATACCGCAGACTTCCCAGTCTGCTGTCTCGCAGGTTTCCAAACCTGCAGGCCGTCGAAACCTGTTGCGCCCATGTGCTTCGGAAGCTTCGCTGATTTGGCAATCGGTGATCCGGGGGGCAGCAGGATGCACCCCGCCCCAGTCTTTCGCCCGTTCCAGACTTGCACCGCCCCCCGGTTTTTCGGCATGATGCCCTCATGCGCTCCATTATTACCACTTTTCTGGCCGTCCTGATTGCCTGCCAACTTTATGCGCGGGAGGACACGCTCATTGATTCCGACTGGCAATATAAATCCGGCGAGGCGTCGGATGGGGCCGCCCCCGGCCCGGTGGCGGGCGACTGGCAGGCGGTGTCGCTGCCGCATTGCTGGGGTTGGGAGGAGGCCATGGCCGGCAAGCCCTATTATCGCGGACCGGGCTGGTATCGGCGTGATTTGAACCTCGGCGCACCACAGGCCGGCCAGCGGTATTTCGTGCGCTTCGGCGCGGCCAGCACGGTGGCGCAGGTTTATTTGAACGGCCAATGGCTGGGGGAACATCGGGGCGGCTTTGGCGCGTTCTGCTATGAAATCACCACCAATCTGTCGGCCACCGGCACCAACCTGCTGGCGGTGCGGGTGGACAATGCGCCGGCACCGGACCTGGCCCCGTTGAGCGGGGATTTTTCGGTATACGGCGGGCTTTACCGGTCGGTGCATTTGATTGTGACGGGTGAGGAGCATTTCGGGCTGACGGATCACGGCTCCCCCGGGGTGGCCTGGCTGCAAACCAGCGTCACCGACACCCAGGCGGTGCTGGATGTCACCGCCCAGGTTTGCAACAGCACGCGCCGGACGGCGAAGCTGACTTTGGTGGCCCGGGTGGTGGACGCCGGGGGGCAGAGCGTGGCCGAGACGCGCCAGGATTTGGCGGCGACCAAAAACACGGTCGCGCCGTATTTTCTGCGCGTGACCGTCCCGCAACCGCATTTGTGGAACGGCCGCCTGGATCCCTATCTTTACTCGGCGGTGATTGAATTGCGGTCCGGGGAGGCCGTGGTGGACTCGGTGGTGGAACCGCTGGGCCTGCGCTATTATTCCGTGGACCCGGACAAGGGCTTTTTCCTCAACGGCCGGCCTTATCATCTGCACGGGGTGGATAAACACCAGGACTGGTATGGAAAAGGCTGGGCGGTTTCGGAGTCGGACTTGGATCAGGATATCGCCCTGCTCAAGGAAATCGGGGCCACCGTGGTCCGGTGCGCGCATTACCAGCACCCGGATTATTTTTACACCCTGTGCGACCGCGCCGGCATCCTGGTCTGGGCGGAAATCCCGCAGGTAAACGAGGTCCGGGAAACGCCGGCGTTTGAAAACGCATCGCGCAGTCAACTGCTGGATTTGATCCGGCAAAACGTCAACCATCCCTCAATTTTTGCCTGGAGCCTCTTCAATGAAATCCGGGGCGACACGGATGATCCGCACCGGCTGCTGGAAAACCTGAACGCCGTGGCCCATGGCGAGGATCCCACGCGCCCGACCATCGCGGCGACCTGCGTGGAGGATTATCCGCAGATGAACCGGATTCCCGACCTGCTCGGCTGGAACATTTACCCCGGCTGGTATCGCGACACGAAGGAGGATTACGGCCGGGTGTTGGATGCGGAACGGATGACCAGCCGCTCGGGCGGTTTCTGTGTGAGTGAATACGGCGCGGGGGCCAACCCGGCCCAGCACGAGGACAACCCGCAACAGCCCAAGGCGGGCGGCCCCTGGCATCCCGAGGAATGGCAGGCGGAAGTCCACGAGGCCGCTTGGGCCGCGATGAAGCAGCGCCCGTTTGTGTGGGGCACGTTTGTGTGGAACATGTTTGATTTCGCCGTCAGCACCCGGCACGAGGGCGGGGTGGAGGGCCGCAACGACAAGGGGTTGGTCTCCTATGACCGCCAGACGCGCAAGGACGCCTTCTATTTTTACAAGGCCAATTGGTCGGCGGAACCGGTGCTTTACATCACCAGCCGGCGGTTTACCGAGCGGACCAACGCCGTCACCAATGTCAAAATTTACGCGAACACCGGGCCGGTGGAGTTGCTGATCAATGGGGTGTCGCTGGGCAAAGTGGACTCGGCCACGAATGGCATTTACCGCTGGAGCAATGTGCAACTGAAGGCCGGGGAAAACCAAGTGGTCGCCCAGGCACCGCATGACGGCACGAACCTGATGGATCAATGCGTCTGGAACCTGAAACCGGCGGGGTCGTAGGCCGGTGCCGCCGGATCTTTACTTGCGGCGGTGAAACAGCAACATCCCGGTCAGGGCGCACAGCGCGAGGGTGGACGGTTCCGGGATGTGGCGGAGTTGCGCCGCCGGGGTGCGATCATTGGATAACAGGGTCCAGGGATCGCCCGGGTTGCCGAAGACGATGGCGTCGGTGTTAAAACACCACCCCTTCATGCTGTTGTAGGGATTGTAACCGGAATTGGAGCCGAATTCGTTATCACCCAAAACGCGGGTCGGCACGGTGGCAACCCGGCAGCCGGTGGAGTGGGCGGGCGCGTGGCCGCTGAAAGCCAGCAGACAGGCGGTGAGGAGAAGCAGTTTTGAGTTCATAATGTTCGCTTTGGTTCGCAACGCGTCCCCTTTGTCATCGGCAGAGGGTTCTGGGACTTGAGGCGATTTTAGCGGAAACTCCGAACCCACCCCGATTCCCACTGCCCCCCGGAAGGTCCGCGAGTTTATGGGTTGCAAAGCCTGAGCCGGGCATCCGCCCTGCCCACGAAACTCTGGGTGGACAACCACGGAAACTGTTGTAAGCACCCGCGTCGGCCGAACCATTCTCCTTTCCATGAACCTTAAGATGTACGAGGGTGCTGCTGCTTATGGAGTGCGGCGGCAAGACGCCGCTTTTGGACGAGGCGACATGTCGCCTCGTCCAAAAGCGCGGACATGTCCGCGCACTCCAAAGGCGCAGGTTCATGGGCGTAATGCGCGAAAAAATCTCGGGGGGTTCTTCTCCCGGAGGAGAAGGCCGGGATGAGGGCGGACGTATTTATTCCCGCAGGGACTGAATTTCATTTCCATCCATGATTAACCTATAAGGTGCAGAATCCGGCGCCCCGCTGACCGGGCGAAAAAATCTGTTTTTCAAACCGTCCGTTCCGCGTAACCTACGGGCGCATTTTAATGAACATACTGGTCATCGGCTCGGGCGGCCGCGAACACGCCCTGGTTTGGAAGCTGGCCCAATCACCCCATGCCACCCGCCTGTGGTGCGCGCCCGGCAATGCCGGCATCGCACAGGAACGGCTCGCCGCCAATGCCGCCCCGGTGGAATGCGTGAAACTTGGCGCGGAAGATTTGCCCGGGCTGGCCGCCTTTGCGCAGGACCACAAAATTGACCTGACCGTCGTCGGTCCCGACAACCCCCTCGCGCTGGGCATCGTGGATTTGTTTCAGGCGCGTGGCTTGCGCATTTGGGGGGTGAACCAGCGGGCGGCGCAATTCGAGTCGTCCAAGGTTTTTTCCCAGAAGTTCATGGAAAAATATGGGATTCCCACCGCAGTGGCGGGAACCTTCGAAGACCCGGCGAAGGCCAAACAATTCGCCACCCGCTTCGGCGGCCGTTGTGTGGTGAAGGCGGACGGACTGGCGCTGGGCAAGGGGGTTTTGATGTGCGCCAGCCAGACCGAAGCCGAGCGCGCCGTGGATGACATCATGGTGTGCCGGAGCTTTGGCGCGGCCGGTACGCGCATCGTCATCCAGGAATATCTGGAGGGCGTGGAAATCTCGCTGCACGCGCTGTGTGACGGCCGGACGGCCCGGTTGTTTCCCACGTCGCAGGATCACAAACGCGCCCTGGAGGGCGACCGGGGGCTGAACACCGGCGGCATGGGCACCTATTCCCCCACCCCGTTCCTGACCGAAGCGCAACTGGCCGATGCCGGCCGCCTGATCCTCGAACCATTCATGCGCGGTTGCGCGGCGGAGGGGATTGATTACCGGGGCATTCTTTATCCGGGCGTGATGCTCACCAAAAACGGACCCCGGGTCTTGGAATTCAACGCCCGGTTTGGCGATCCGGAAACCCAGGTCTATCTCCCCCGGCTGGAAAATGATCTGGTGGAATTGCTGGAGGCCAGCGTCGCGGGCACGCTGGACCAAGTGGAACTAAAATGGAGCCCGCTCGCCGCCGTTTGCGTGGTCATGGCCAGCGGCGGTTATCCGGGGAATTATCGCCGGGGCAAAGTCATCGGCGGTTTGGACGCCGCCAACGCCCGGCCCCGCACCAAAGTCTTTCACGCCGGAACCGAGTTGAACGACGGTCAGATCGTCACCAGCGGCGGTCGCGTACTGGGCGTCACCGCGCTGGGCGCGGATTTAAAGGCGGCCCAAGCCGCCGCCTACGCCGCCGTGGACGAGATCGAGTTCTCAGGCGCGCACTTCCGCCGCGACATCGCCGCCAAGGCGTTGGGTTCCCCCGTGGCAGCCGAGGTGACGAGGCTCTGAATAATCCTGCCCCGTCCCGCTCCGACCCCGCAAAATACGCGGATATTTTTGACAGAATTGACAGAATGAACCGAATGGGAAATTGCCCGATCAAACCGGGTTCCTCACTGCCTGCTCTGCGCAAAAAGGCGTGCACTTCCACAACTTTCGGCCGCCCGCCACCCTCCCTCCGCCAAGGATTGGGGCGTTCGTATCCGTCGTGCTTTTCCGTTTGGTGTTTGAAACCGTTTGAAATACACTGGACGCCAAGGCACTTGGAATTTGAATATGCAATGGATTGCTCCATCGGAAACGGATACCGCCGCCGAAACGCGCGAAAAGCGGCTCCGGGCTGCCGCCGACCCGTTCCGGGCCAATTCCGGCCTCAAAGCCTTGGAATCTTCCGCCCCAGTCCTGAGCCTCATCTTCCTGCGGTTTGCCATCTGGCGCGCCATCCTCGCGCCGAGCTTCCGAGTCATTTACAAGCTTCATTTACAAATCCAAAACCTCCGCCGGACGCGCGACCTGCTGCTGCCGCGTCTGCTGTCGGGGCAGGTTAACCTCACAACGATTTCTAAAACGCAGCCAGTAAGAGCTACCGCATGAGCAAGAACCTGAGCAAGCTGGAACGCGTGCCGCTACGAGACGCATGGAAACATGAAGCCAACGAGTTTACGCCTTGGTTGGCCGAGACTGATAATCTAAATGCCTTGTCCGATGCTCTGGGCTTGAGCGAACTGGTGCTTGTCGCCACTGAACATTGGGTGGGTGACTTCAAGCTGGACATTCTATGCACGGATGGCGACGAGCAAGTCATCATCGAAAACCAACTTGAAAAAACCAATCACACTCACCTTGGACAAATCATTGCTTACGCTGCCGGTGTAGGTGCAAAAAAAGTCATTTGGGTGGCTGAATCATTTCGACCGGAGCACGCCGCCGCGCTTCAATTTCTGAATGACAACACAACGGATGACCTTAACTTCTTCGCTGTTGAAGTAGAGCTTTGGCGCATCGGCGATTCACCGCTTGCCCCAAAATTTGAGGTGGTGGTAAAACCCAACGATTGGGTCAAATCCGGTCGCGAACAAGTTCGCGCGGCAGCAGCAACGTCACCAACCAAGCAATTGCAGCAAAAATTCTGGATGGCCCTGATCGAATACTTGACCGCAAAAGCGCCACAAATTCGCCCACAGAAGCCTCGTCCCCAGCACTGGCTCAATAATTCAATTGGCCGCGCTGGGTTCGGGCTGAATATCACCGCCAACACCCGCGACGAGCGCCTTGGCGTCGAAGTGTGGATTCCCGGAGCTGAGGCCAAGAAGCACTTTGCGAACCTCTCCTCACAGAAGAAGGACATTGAAGGCAAGTTGGGGTTTGAGTTGGATTGGCAGGAACTTCCAGACGCGAAAGCGTGCCGAATCGCCAGTTGGTATCCTCACGCCTCTATCGAAGAAGAGTCCCGTTGGGGAGAATATTTGGAGTGGCTGACGCAGCGGCTGATTAAGATGGACCAGGTTTTTCGGCCAATAGTGAGGGCTTTGCCATGAACGTTAGTCTGCTATGAGTTCTACCAACAACCAGTTCTCCGCTGCTGATTCCGCGCTAGGTTATCTCTACCAGGCGAGGCTCGGATTGCTTTGGGCGCTCAAGCGCCTCAAGGATAGTTCAGACTTTGTTGTGTCGTTAGAGACCCTTGATGATGTTGCCTTTGAGACTAAAGGTCAACCGGATGAAGGGGAACGGTTCGACCGGCTCAAGTGTTGGCGGCGGTTTCAGTTGTCCACCCCAGAGGTTCATGGACAGGGGGGCGGGATGACGGTTGAACCTTTTTAAATCCATGACCAAACGCCTGCAAAAATCACCCAAACCGGCCGCTACGCTACCGGCGGACTACGCGCCGTTGCTGGCCGAAATCAAAGCGCGGGTGCAATCGGCCCGGATCAAGGCCGGGCTGGCGGCCAACCGGGAATTGCTGGCGCTGTACTGGGACATCGGCCGGCTGATTCTGGACCGGCAGAAACAGGAAGGCTGGGGCACCCGGGTCATTGACCGGCTCGCGGTGGATCTGCAACGCGAGTTTCCCGGCCAGCAGGGATTTTCCCCCCGCAACCTGAAATACATGCGGGCTTTTGCCGAAGCGTGGCCGGAGACAGTAATTGTGCAGCAGGCCGCTGCACCATTAGCGAAGACCACAAAATCCGCCCCCGCAAGGGTGCCCCAGCCCGATGCCCAAATGGCCCGGGGCCAGTCGGCAATTACGCCGGCGCCGCTGGCACAATTGTCCAAAACAGTGCCGCTAATTGTGCAGCAGGCTGCTGCACAATTACCTTGGTTTCATCATTGCCTGCTAATTGATAAGCTAATCTCATCCAAGGACCGCCTTTGGTATGCCGCCCAAGCCGTGGCGTTTGGCTGGTCGCGGGATGTGCTGGCGCTGCAAATTGATTCCGCGCTCCACCTTCGTCAGGGCCAGGCCGTCAGCAATTTCCAAAAGACCCTGCCCCCGCCGCAGTCCGATCTCGCCCAGCAAATCACCAAAGACCCCTATGTTTTCGATTTTCTCAGTCTGCGCGAGGGTGCCAATGAGCGCGCGGTGGAAGACGCCCTGATGGCCCACG
>Ga0302267_10001139_pt1 | contig 34408 bp, 27 predicted proteins | sample III_Bog_E1_3_FD_194555 | JGI IMG/M metagenome (GOLD analysis project Ga0302267, IMG submission 194555) | Peat permafrost microbial communities from Stordalen Mire near Abisko, Sweden - III_Bog_E1_3 | ecosystem: Environmental > Terrestrial > Soil > Wetlands > Peat | place: Sweden: Abisko...
TGCCTCAGCCTCAAGAACAAACTCAGCCCCTTTGCCCTCTGCCGCAAGCTGCTCATCAACGCTTCCCGATCAGCCTACGAGCAGCTGCTTCAACTGCGGGCTACTGCGTAACATCAGTTTTTATTTGTTTTGTGGGATTTGTATTTTCTGTTGGGGTGGGTTTCTGTTCGTTGGTTGCGGAATTGACTCGCTGTCGATGAGTTACGGCGCTGTTCGTCCCTCCCGCTGGGACGGTGCCGCGTGTTCGCGAACCACCCCAGGGTTCCGTCCGCTTGCGCGGACTGCACCCTGGGCTATTTTCGACGGTTCCCTCCGGGAGCAGCCCTGCCGCAGTGCTTGCAGGCCGGTTTGTGGACAGGTTCTCGGAGAATATCGATCTATCCCACCCTTTTCGATCTATCCCACCCTTTTCGCGATAAAGCGTGCGAAAAGGATGGGGCACGGGGCATCGTTCTGAGTGCCGCGCAAGAAACCTGAGCTAAAGAACGGAGCCTGTCTTCCCGTGCTCGATTGGTCTGCTCGAACGCGCGGAAGACAGGCTCTTTGATTGCGCTGAAGAGAAACTACTTCAGGTTGATGGTTGCCTTGAGCGGCAGGCTGTCGCTGGAGCCGCCGACCATGAGCGTGTAATCGCCGGGGACCAGCTTCCAGCCGTGCTTCTCCACGTCGAAGATGGACAGGTACTTGGGGTCGATCTCGACGGTGACGGTCTTCTTCTCGCTGGCCGCAAGCTGCACCTTGCTCCAGCCCACAAGCCGCTTGGGCGGCTCACCGGCGCCAGCCGGCAGTGCTGCGTAGACTTCGGCAATCTCAGCTCCGGAACGCGAGCCCGTGTTGGCCAGCGTGAAGGTGGCCTTCACGGTTGCGCCCGGCTCGACTGTGAGGCCCGCGTAGCTGTAGGTGGTGTACGAGAGGCCGAAGCCGAAGGGAAACAGCACCGGTTTCTGGTGCGCGTCGTACCACTTGTAGCCAACTTCGAGGCCTTCACTGTAGTCGACGTCGAAGGGCGGCAAGCCCTTGCCGGCTTCAAGCGGTGAAACGGGTCCGGAGAAGCGCTGCGAGGCCAGCGGCGGCTTGGTCAGCTCGGGGTGCGGCAGGTCGGCTTCGCTCTTGGGGAAGGTGTTGGGCAGCTTGCCGCTGGGGTTCACCGCACCGAACAGAATGTTGCCGAGGGCGTTAGCGCCGTCACTGCCGGCAAACCAGGCTTCAAGAATGGCGGCGGGAGCGGCCGCCCAGGGCATGGTAACCGGGCTGCCCGTCTCAAGCACCACGACGGTGTGCGGATTGGCGGCGGCAACGGCGGCGATCAGGTCGTCCTGATGGTGAGGGAGCGAAAGGTTGGGCAGATCCATGCCCTCGCTCTCCCACTCGTAGGCAAACACGATGGCCACGTCGGCGGACTTGGCGACGAGTGCAGCCGCGGCCGGGTCCGCTCCGGAGTCATACGCGACGGTGGCCTGGGGGGCGCGCGCCTGAATGGCCTTGAGCGGCGAGGTCGGGAACCAGATCTGATCCTGCCAGTGGGTTGCGCCCTGGCCTGTGGGCTTGATGGCGTTGCCGCCGATGGGGTCAACCTGCGCGGAGCCGCCGCCGGAGATCATGCCCACGTCGGAGTGCGCACCGATCACCGCGATGGTGTGCAGCTTTGTATTGTCGAGCGGCAGTGCGGCGCGCTCGTTCTTCAGCAGCACAATGCCGCCCTCTTCGATCTTGCGTGCAACTTCGAGGCCCGCGAAGGGGTCCACTACACTGCGCTGGCGCGGATGGTCGATGACGCCAGCGGCAAACATGGAGCGCAGAATGCGGTGCACGTGGTCGTCCAGTTCGGTTGCCGGGATGGCGCCGGCCTCGACAGCCGCCTTGAAGCGCGCGTCGAAGAAGATATTGTCGGGCTGCTCGTTGTCGAGCCCGGCAGCGGAAGCCTTTACGTCGCTGTGCGTGCCGCCCCAGTCGGAGAGCACGAAGCCGGGGAAGTTCCAGTCTTTCTTCAGCACGTCGGTAAGCAGGTATTTGTTTTCGCAGGCAAAGTCATTGTTGACGCGGTTGTACGAGCACATGACGGCGGCGGGATGGCCCTGTGTGACGCCGATCTCGAAGGCTAGCAGGTCGCTCTCGCGCGCGGCGCGTTCGCCAATGTGGATGTTGACCGAGTTGCGTCCGCTCTCCTGATCGTTGAAGGCGTAGTGCTTGATGTCGCCGATAATGTTGGCCGATTGCGTGCCCTGGATGAGGCGCGCGACCAGCGTACCGGCCAGGATGGGGTCTTCGCCAAGATACTCGAAGGTGCGGCCGTTGCGCGGTTCGCGGGTAATGTCCACACCGCCGCCGAGCGACATGTTGAAGCCCTGCGCGCGCAGCTCACGGCCGAGGAGCGCGCCGTACTGGTAGGCGGCATCGGGGTCCCAACTGGCTGCGGCGGCCACGTTGGCCGGCAATGCGGTGGAGTAGCGGCCGTTGATGCCGCTGGAGCGCACGCCGTAAGCCGCATCGCTCATGTCGATGCCGGGAATGCCAAGGCGAGGCACGCCGACCACGTAACCCACGCCGCGATTGGAGGCGGCGTTCTGCGGCGTGACCGGGTCGTCGGTGGGCATGCCCACGCCGTGCAACAGGGCGATCTTTTCGTCGAGCGTGAGTTCCTTCATCACCAAATCAGCTCGTTGGTCTGCGGTGAGCGCGGTGTTCATCCACGGGCCGGTTGGCGCAACGGCTTTATGACGCTGTGCGACGGCGGGCGTGGCCAAAGCAACAAAGGCAATCAACGCAAACGCCGGAAGGTCAACCAGGGCCAGGCGCAAAAAGTTCTTCATACATTTCCTTTCACAAGTGCAATGTTGCGGCAAAACAGTGCTGCGCTGCATCTGAGTGTGGGGTTTAGCGATGAAAATTCTCCTGCAAGGTGGCATTCCCTCAGAGGCTGAAGCCCCTCGCATTTTACTGAGTTCATGTACGGGCTAAAGCCCGTACCCTTCAAGAAAACCGGCCTCATCGAAGGTTTGCTGACTGAGCGGAATACCGGCTTTTTGAAGTGCGGTTTCGGCAAAGAACAAGAGCCGGGAGTGTAAGCTCCCGGCTCCTATTATGCTCCATTGTTTATCCTGCTGGCGATTACCGGATGCGCTCGTAGGGCTGGTAGACAGGCTCCCATACATAGGCGCGGAGAGCCTCATTCACTTCAGCCTCGTTCAGTGTGGAAATGCCCTCGGCAATGGCCTGTCGGGCTACGGCCTCTCCGACGTGCAGGCCCACCTGCCGCGACTCGCTCATGGGCGGCAACAGCGGTGCAGTCTTGTCAGTGCGCGCGGGCGAAAGCGAGGCCAACATTCGGGCGGCGGCCATGATCATGCGATCGGTGACGCGTCTGGCGCGTGAAACCAGAATGCCCAGCGCGAGGCCGGGGAAGATGTAAGAGTTGTTGACCTGCGAGATGCGTTGCAGCTTGCCGTTGACTTCGACCGGAGCAAAGGGACTGCCAGTGCCCACCAGCGCTCGTCCATCGGTCCAGCGGAGCAGATCGGCGGGCGTAGCCTCGGCCTTTGAGGTTGGATTCGACAGTGGGAAGATGACGGGTCGCTCACTGTGCCGGGCCATCTCGCGCACAATCTCTTCCGTAAATGCGCCCGCTTGTGCGGAGACGCCGGCCAGCACGGTAACGCCTGCGTTGCGCACCACGTCGAGCAGCGAAATTGGTCCATCGCCGGAGAGCTTCCAGTTGGCCACATCCTCGCGCTTGCGCAGCAGTGTGTCCTGCCCAGGCTTGATGCCCTGGCAGCCTTCGATGAGCAGACCGTGGCGATTGAAGGCGTAGATGCGCTGGCGCGCCTGGGCCTCGGTGAGTCCTTCGTCCTGCATGGCCGATACCAGCAGATTGACGATGCCGATGCCCGCCGAACCTGCGCCGAACATGGCAATGGTCTGCTGGCTGAGCGGAATGCCGGTAGCGTACACGGCGGCCAGCAGCGTGGCCGTGGTGATGGCCGCCGTGCCCTGAATGTCGTCGTTAAAGGTGCACAGGCGGTCGCGATAGCGCTCCAACAACGTCATGGCGTTGACGCCGGCAAAGTCCTCCCACTGCAGCAGAATGTGCGGCCAGCGCTTTTCCACGGCAGAGACAAAGGCCTCGACAAACTCGTCGTACTCCGCGCCGCGAATGCGCGGGTGCTGCCAGCCGATGTAGATGGGGTCGTTGAGCAGAGCCTCGTTGTCGGTGCCCACGTCAAGCAGCACCGGCAGGCAGTGCTCGGGTGGAATGCCGCCGAGGGCTGTGTAGAGCGCCATTTTGCCGATGGGAATGCCCATGCCGCCGGCGCCCTGGTCGCCCAGGCCGAGGATGCGCTCGCCGTCCGAGACCACGATGCAGCGAATGTCGTCGTAGCGCGGATTGGCGAGGATCTTCTCGATGCGATGCTTGTTGGGATAGCTCAGGAACAGGCCGCGCGGCTTCCGCCAGATCTCGCTGAAGCGCTGGCAGCCTTCACCCACCGCCGGGGTGTAGACAACCGGCAGCAGCTCTTCAATGTGCGCGCTGATGAAGGAGTAGAACAGCGTTTCGTCGTTGTCCTGAAGCTCGCGCATCAGGTTGTATTTGCCAAAGGCCGTGTCGCGGTTGTCGAAGGCAATCTTGCGGCGCTCGCGCTGATCCTCAAGCGTGCCAAGGTGCGGCGGCAGCAAGCCGTGCAGGTCAAAGGCGTCGCGTTCTTCTTCAGTGAATGCCGTGCCCTTGTTGAGCCGCGCATTCAGCAACAGATCTACGCCGGAAAGGCTGGTTTGGATCACGGCCTTCCCGGTTGGGGAGGATGGTGCTGAATTGTCGCTCACGGCGAATGTCTCCTGGGGATCGGATGGGCCACCGGATTGCAGGCCTTCACTCAGAGATAGCATAGGCGACCGCGGTACTCCAGAGCGCGAGGCGATGGAATGCGTGAAAATCCATCAAGCGGTCCAGGGGTTCAAAATCGGAACTCCAGTGCGTTCGAAATGATCGACATTGCGCGTGACTACGGTCATGCCATGCACCATGGCCGTTGCGGCGATGAGCGAGTCGCGGTCTTCGAGCGGGTCTGGAACGTGCAAGGCAGCGCAGCGCTCGGCTACGGCCACATCCACGGGCAGAATGCGCCCGGCAAAAGCCGGCAACACGCGATCGCGAATCCAGGTGCGGATGACCGCTCCCTGTGCAGCGTCGCGACGCTCCAGAAGAAGGCAGCCGATCTCCAGCTCAAGAACGGTAACGACAGAGAGATAGAGCTGCTGGCTGTCGGCCGCGGCAAACCACTTGCGGCAGTGCGCATCCATGGCTGCCGCGCCTGCGCGTTTGCGCGAAGCCTTGCGTAACCCCGACACAACGTTGGTGTCGAGCAGATACATCATGAGAAATCAGCGGGAGCAAAGAGCTTGCTCTTCAGCCGAGGCGGTTTGAAATCGATCGCGGCGGCCTCTGGCATGGCCAGTTGATCGAGAATGTTTTCCCGCTGCTCGCTGAGCTTGCGGAACTGCTCGATTGAGAGCAGCACGTGCGCAGGATGCCCACGATCCGTGATGAAGACCGGGCCGCGCCGGGCGGCGCGCTTGGCTCCACTCGTGTCCTGATTGAACTTGCGGCTGGTCATGGAGGTCACGGTCACGGCAGGCGTCTCCTCGCACACTTGGTGTAGACATGTTGCTACATTTTATCACGATTTCTGTTCTTCAAAGGTCAGCAGCACCATCTCCGACCGGGAGCCGATGCGCATCGGCGGGCCCCAGGTGCCTGCGCCCGAAGAGGTTACAACCGTGAGCGCTCCGTAGCGGCTGAGGCCGTGGGTGAAGGTGCCAAAGATGCGGCGTGTGAGCCAGGTGAAGGGGAAGATCTGGCCGGAGTGGGTGTGTCCGGAGAGCTGCAGCGCAACTCCGGCCTCTTCCACAATGGGCAGGCGGCTGGGCACGTGGTTCAGCAGCACCGCAGCCTCGCCCGGCGCGGGCAACAGCGCCTTCAACGTGGCGCGCATCCGGATGGGAAACGTCGAATCGCCAAAGGGAACGCCCAGAACCGAGAGGCCATCCACGCGGACGCTCTCATTTGAGAGCACGCGGATGCCAACGTCTTCAATGGCGCGGGTAAATGCGGCCATGTCGCCGAACTCATCGTGATTGCCGGATGAAAAGTAAATGCCGTGGGGAGGCTTGAGGGCGCGGAAAGGTTCGAGCAGCGTTTGGCTGTCGGCCTGGCCTCCGTCAAACAGATCGCCGGGAATGAAGACGATGTCGGGTGCAAGCGCTGAGGCCATCTCTACGATGCGGCGGCTGAAGGAGACGCCGTTGACATGGCCCAGGTGCAGGTCGCTGATGAGCAGAGCCTTGCGTCCGCGCCAGTTGGCCGGCAGCCCCTGGAGTGCAACCGCGGTATGGCGCACGTGGATGCGGCGCGCGACTACCAGACCCCAAAGGCCAGCCAGCAGCGCCGCAGCGGCAAACGCAGCGCCAATCCAGGGGCGGAGTGGAGTAAGGCGGGCTTCAGAAACAACCGCCAGCAGCGCGTACCACACAAACCAACTGGCGCATGCGGCCCAGAACAGAAGATTGAGAAAGCCAAGCCAGGCAGCCGCGCAGGTGTAGAAAATACGCACCAGCGGTTGAATGGAGCGAAAGCTGAGCAGCGCTGCGGCAATAAAGCTGAAGGACAATGCCGTGAGCGCAATACGCAAAGTCAGCAAGACAGCTGCCGAGGGCGCGTCGAGAAAGCTGATCCACGTGTGGTAGAGAAACAAGTGGGCGAGACACAGAAAAACCTGCATGAAGACGATGCCCACGACTGGCCAGAGTTTCAAACGAACGCTCCCTGCGGCAAAAAGGCAGCACCGCCGCCAATGCCCGCTTTCATAAGATGCGCGGAGGCTCGCTCGTGAAACAATCTTTTCATGAGCGGTACTGCGAGCGAGGCGCTCGGCATCTACATCTCGATACCTTTTTGCCGGTCCAAGTGCACCTACTGCAACTTTGCCTCTGGGGTGTACCCGGCCAGCGAGCACGCCCGTTATGTGGACCGCGTGGTTGCCGATCTGCGCGGAGCTGCTGGCTGGGCAGACCGCATGGGAGTGCAACTGCCGCGGAGGGTTGACTCCGTCTACCTGGGCGGCGGAACGCCCAGCCTGCTTGCTCCGGAGCTGATAGCAAAGCTCTTCGGCTGCCTGCGTGCGGAGTTCAGCCTGGACGCCGATGCGGAGATCACCGTGGAGTGCGCGCCGGCGCAACTGGCCGACGACACGCTGGCGGCGATGGTAGCGGCGGGGGTGAATCGCGTCAGTCTGGGCGCGCAGTCGTTCATTGATAGCGAAGCGAGCGCCACCGGAAGGCTGCACAAGCGCGTTGACATTGAGAGCGACATTGAGCGGCTGAGAGCGGCCGGCATCGCCAACCTGAACGCGGACCTGATCGCAGGCCTGCCGGGCCAGACCATGGAAAGCTGGGGCGCGTCGCTCGATGCGTTGGTGGCCACCGGCGTTCCCCACGCCAGCCTCTACATGCTTGAAGTGGACGAGGATTCGCGGCTGGGGCGCGAACTGCTGGGCGGCGGCACGCGCTATCGCGCCGCGCTGGTGCCGGCGGACGAGGCCATTGCCGACATGTACGAGCGCGGCATTGAGGCTCTGGGCGCGGCGGGCATTGAGCAGTATGAGATCTCGAACTTCTGCCACGCGGAATTCGGTTCGAGCCATAATCTTCGCTACTGGGAGCGGAGGCCATACCTGGGCGTGGGCGTGGATGCCTCGTCGATGCTGCGCGAGTTGCCTTCGCGTGCCGAGGGGCAACCTGCGGTTCTGCGCTCGGCCGTGGGTGACAGCCTGGCTGACTATCTGAAGGGCGAGTCCAGCGCCGAAACCGCGTGGCTCTCGGCGCATCAGCAGCATGAAGAGGCGTGGTTTCTGGGGCTCAGGCTCAACCGCGGCGTGGAGGTTGCCGCGCTGGAGCGCGAGTTTGGCCGCGCCATGGTTGCGCCTGCGCTGCGCACTGCGCGCCGGCTCGTCGCCGATGGCCTGCTCGAGTGCGATGGGTCCGCGCTGCGGTTAACCAGCCGCGGCCGCCTGCTTTCAAACGAAGTCTTTGCCGAGTTTCTGGAGCCCGCCGGCAGAGAGGTTGGCGCTTAGGTCAATGGCCGCATGATTTCGTACAGTTAAGATTCTAAATCGGTTCTCCAATAGATGTAGCCCTTGCGAAAATTGTGCGTGGTAGCTTTTTCTTAAGGAAAAAGCCACTCAGCGGTTGTGGCTTCGGAGTGTAGCAATTGGAGAACCGCTGTAGTCTTCCCACCCTTTCCCGCAAAAAAACGTAGGAAAGGATGGGGCGCATGACAGTATTTAGTCGCTGGATCAATAGTGATCGGTTGCCAGTGGTCAGATTCCGTCGTTTTTTACTCGGCTCACTGTTTTTCTGGCGGCGTCCCCGCTGCTGTGGCTTCTGCAACCGGCAGCTTGGCGACGGCAGCAACCGGCAACTCCAGCGCTCCCACACGTTCTGACGCCATGTCGGCAACACCCACGCGCAGGAACGATTCACCCTTGACGGGCACGCTGATCTGCTGGTTATACGCAAACCGGTTATTGAGGAACGCCGTGAACCGGTTGTCGTCGAGCGCTGCGTTCACCCCGTTCCCCTGCACATTCTCAAGAAGGCCGTCGGCATCGTATACATAGACGAGGAACTCGATCTGGCAGTGATGAACCTTGTCCGCATCGGTGGCGCACGTCAGATCGCGCGGGCTCACCGAATAGTGCACCCTGTAGCGGCGGAACGGGCCTGCAACCTTAGAGTTGGCCTGGTTGCCGGTTGCCACGGCGCTTTCAACGTCTTTCGACAGTGGCTGTACGGTCGCCTCAAAGACAATCTGCGTCGGGTCAGGCCCTCCATGCAGCATTGCGGCGCGCAACGGATTGTAAGCGGGCAGAGCTGGTGCAGCAGAGGACGCTGGTTGGCCGTGGCGCAAGGGAACATCCGCATCGTCGGCGTAATAGCCGCGCCGGTAGGCTAGCGTCAAGCCGGGCTTTTCCACCTTCACTTCGATCTTGCGGTACTCGCCCTTCCACTGCGTGTTGGTGGGCGAGTAGGAGAGCGTGTAGTAGTTCGAACCCGCATCGATGGCGCTGGCTGCTGCTTCTTTCAACCCATTGGTATTCACATAAGCCGTGCCGCCGGTCGCCTCGGCCATCTGCTGCATGGTGCCATGCTCGTCTGCTGTCTGCTGGAAAAACTTCCCCAGATCCTTCCCGTAAGCGCCCGGATTTCGACCGTATTTCGATCCGTCGTTAGAAGCGTTCGTCATCGGCGCTACCATCAACCCGCGCGCATCGATGGGATACACAGCCGCTTGGCTCCGCGCCAGCAGGTCGGTGGTCTCGCGAAACTCGTCCTCGGAATCGGCAACCACGGCAAATGGGTTCTGAAGATCGCCATCCGGGAGAATGCTGATGGGAAACGATCCTGAGAACCAGAGCACATTCTTGCGCCCCGGCAAACGCTCAAGAAAACGGGCCAACTCGTTGAAGGCATCCAGCGTATAGCGGGCACGCAACTGCAGTTGGAACGACTGCTGCTCAGCTTCGAACTGCTGCAGATTGGCCAGCATCTGTGCTCCATCGGGCGAGTTGCCCAGTACATCGGCCAACTGGTCCGATACAGCGTTCTCGCTGCCCGGCCCATCGCCGGCCACCGCGTCGTTCAACAGCGAAGATGCGCCCGGCAGCCCTTTTTTGCCGTCCAGAAACGCCATCAGCAGAGCGGGATCGGAGGTGAAGCCCAGCAGCAGGCGCAACTGCGTCGTCAAGCCGAAGATGGCCACGCGCGTTCCGGGGCGCATCGCCTTCAGATAGTCCTTCAGTTGCTGAACCACAAAGCTCTGGTCCTTCATTGGCGTGTTGAGCTTATCGAGCACCAGCACGTTCAGCGCGCCATTGGCCGGAGCCACGGTCCGGTTGGTGAAGGCGCCCGGAGCCAGATGAGGAAGCGCCGTCAAATGAGCGGCATCGTCGGTGCTGTGCGGCTCAAAGTTCTTGATCGTCTGCGCGCGGCCGTCTTCGAGGATGGTGAAGTCGGATGGGCTGAGTCCGCGGATTGGGTTGCGGTGCTGATCGGTCACCGTAACATCGACCACCACCAGGTTCGACTGCGCGCGGATGAAGGACGCGGGGGGCTGGGTTTGTGCGATGAGAAGAGATTGTGCGGCGGTGAAGGCAAACAGGAAAAAACTGGCATGAAGACGGACCACGGCAGAACCCCTCCTTCGGGCGTTGGCGATGCCCGGACTGAACATGTCGAGTTGGATCAGTCCCCCGCGCACGGCGTGCAGGACGCAGACTTATCCTATGGCTGCAAAATTTCTGGAAGCTTCAGCAGAGCGTTTCTGACAATATTGCGGCCGGGGAAAATTGTAATAGAAAACTGCGAGATTCGGAGGTAAAGCGACCGAGGTCGGCCGCGTGCTGCTTCCAGCCCACCTTCTCAATGCCCCGGCATCACCAGTGTCATGCTGATAACGACAAGACTTGGTGGTCCAGGCAATCACATTGCACAGGCGCCAGGCGCCGTCTTCTGGGCTCGGGATGAAACTGTTCGCACTCCGAACCGGAGGCAGTCAGCTCCGCCGCAGGTGGTCAGGCGGCCAGTGGCCTGATCTTTGGCCGCTTCCTCTGCGATTCGATCCACAGATCGTACTGGAGCTGCGCCTTCGAGAAGAAGTCAGGGGACAGCTCCAGAGCCTCGCCAAGCCGGATGCTGAGGTCCATCGAAACGGAGGTGCGGCCATTCAGGATGCGGGAAACAGTGGCGCGCGCCACGCCGATATGCTCCGCAAGCTCAGTTACAGTCCGATTGCCCAGGAATTCTTTCAGCAGTTCGCCTGGACTTGCCGGGTTGTGCATCATCGCCATGGTCATATCCCCCTTATTGATTCGGCAATTAAATACTGTCAGGGTGCCCCATCCATTTCCGCGTTTTTTGCGGAAATGGGTGGGAATGCGATGTCACTGTTTTCTTGCCGGATCAATAGTGGTAATCCTGATAGTCCACCAGGATCGCGTCTTCGCCTTCGAAGCTGAAGGTCAATCGCCAGTTGCCGCTGACGCTCACCGACCAGTGCCCTTTAAGGTCACCTTTCAGCGGATGCCACCCCCCAACCTTCCCGGTTCATATTCGAGCGGCGTCGACGCCAGATTCAAGGTGGTGAGCAGAATGCGTAGCCGGGCTTCATGCTTCGGCTGGATGCCCGCCTTTGAGCCTGTTGTGAAAAACTTCTCGATGCCCCGGTGCCGGAACGTCCTGATCGCGGCTGGAGCGTAACACGATAAGTTACACACTTGCAATCAGCCGGGCATCTCATCTTTTGTATATGGAGCCGACTCCGCGGGTTGCCGTCCTCAATGCCCCGGCATCATGCCCCACAACATCACCAGCGTTATGCCGATGACCACAATGCTGGTGGTCCAGGCGATCACATTCCATAGCCGTGAATTTTTGTACTCGCCCATCAGGTCGCTGCGGTTGATCAGCATCAGCATCAGGATAATGATGACCGGCAGCAACACGCCGTTCAGCACCTGCGACAGAATGGCCACGTTGATCAGTTGCGCATCGGGCAGCAGCAGCACGGCCAGCGCGCCGCCGGCAATCAGCAGGGTGTAGAGCCAGTAGAAGAAGGGCGCTTCCTTGAAGCTCTTGTCCACGCCCGATTCCAGGCCCAGACCTTCGCAAACCGTGTAGGCCGTTGACAGCGGCAGAATCGAGGCCGCAAACAGCGAGGCATTGAAGAGCCCGAAGGCAAACAGGATAAAGGCGTAGTCGCCAGCCAGCGGACGCATGGCTTCAGCCGCGTCGCTTGCCACCTGGATAGAGCCCATTCCGTGCACGTAGAGCGTTGCCGCGCAGGCCACCACAATGAACCACGCCACAATGTCGGTAAAGAAGCTGCCGATAATCACGTCCAGCCGCGATGCTGCGTAGTCCTTTACGCGGATGCCCTTCTCAACAATCGACGACTGCAGATAGAACTGCATCCATGGCGCAATGGTGGTGCCCACAACGCCAATGCCCAAATAGATGTAGGCCTTGTCGTGCCACACCGAGTTCGGCGGCAGCTTGACGGTGGCCAGTATCGCTTCATGCCAGCTGGGCTGCGAGAGTACGCCCGCAAAGATATAGGCGATGTAAACCAGCGAGGCGACCAGAAAGATCTTTTCCGTGCTTTTGTAGTCCCCACGAAAGACAAGGACCCAGACCAGCGCCGCGCACACCGGCACGGAGATGAATTTGGACACGTGGAACAGGTGCATGGAGCCGGCAATGCCAATGAACTCCGTCACCACGTTGGTGTAGTTCACCACTACCAGCAGCACCATCAGCACAAAGGTAAGGCGAAGGCCGAACTCCTCGCGGATCAGGTCGCTGAGCCCCTTACCGGTGACCACGCCCATGCGCGCGCACATCTCCTGCACCACGATCAGGGCGATCGTAATGGGAAGCATGGTCCAAAGCAGCAGGTATCCGTACTGAGCCCCAGCTTGCGAATAGGTGAAGATGCCGCCCGAGTCGTTGTCAACATTGGCGGTTATGAATCCGGGTCCGAGCACGGCCAGAAACAAAAGTATCCGGATTCGCCAGCGCTTCCACATGCCCGGGATCTTCCTATGGAGGGTTCATTGGGGGGAAAGAAAAGTTTCCTCCCTGAACATATCAGGTAAGACCCCAGGGCGCGAACCCTGCGGAGCGAAATGGACCGAAGACCTTGCAGGCCAGCTGTCCCATTCCCGAAGTACAATGCGGTGTCTCACTTTTTTTGCCTTGGAGGAATACAGAATGTCCCGCGAAACAGGGAAAATGATTGCTACCCGTCGCCAATTGATGACCTCGATTGCCTCGGCCGGAGCGCTGGCCGGTCTTGGCGGCGCAATGGGCCAGACCACCGCCGAAGCCCAGCCCACCGCAGCCGAAAGCCTGCCCATATCCGCCGCGCCTGAAGATCTGTTTGCAATGGCGCGGCTGCGCAACTATAAGAACCGGCGCTCCTCCAGTTGGGACCGCTCCGGAGGCAATGCCGACTGGGTTCGCCTCGAACCGGGCCAGACGGCCATCCTGCTCGACGAAAAGGGCGCTGGCGTGGTCACACACCTCTGGTTCACCATCAACTCGCCTGACCCCATGCACCTGAAGAACCTGGTGCTGCGCGCCTGGTGGGATGGAGAGGCTTCCCCGTCGATTGAAGCGCCCATCGGCGACTTTTTCGGCCTCGGCCTGGGCGAGTATGTCGTCTACCAATCGGCTTTTCTCGCCGTTGCGCCCATCAAGGCCCTCAACGCCTACTTCCAGATGCCGTTTTCAAGCGCTGCCCGCATCACCATCACCAACGAGGGGCCAGCCGCCACCCGCAGCCTCTACTTCGCCATCGATTACGTCAGCCTTCCCAGCCTGCCCCAGGGTCTCGGCCGCTTCCACGCGCAGTACAACCAGGCCTCCCCGTGCAAGGGCTGGACCAGCGACTGGAAAAACAACGGCAGCCCGGGCATCAACGAGCGCAAAAACCTCACCGGCGAGGGCAACTACGTCTTTCTGGAAGCCGCAGGGCGCGGCCACTTCCTGGGCGTCACCCACGCCGTCGAGCAGAATCAGGAAGGATGGTTCGGCGAGGGCGACGACATGATCTTCATCGACGGCGACCCCCTGCCCACCATCAACGGCACCGGCAGCGAGGACTACTACAACGGGGCATGGGACTTCGGCGGCCAGACCTTTTCCTTCCAGCACAATGGCACACCACTGTCGGTCGATCCCGAGCGCATCGGCGGCCGCTACTGCCTCTACCGCTGGCACACGGAGAGCCCTCTGGCCTTTGAGAAGTCGATCCGCGTCACCATCGAACACGGCCACGCCAACCATCGCTCTGACAACTTCTACTCGGTGGCCTACTGGTACCAGAGCGAACCGCACGCGGCGTTCCCCGCATTGCCTGTCGCGGCCGACCGCATTCCGCACGTCCTAGCCGTTGGCGGAGGCGCTGCAGCTGCTCCGGTTCGCTAGGCCACCTCGGAACCCGCCCCCAGTTCGATCGGTGAGAACCGGATCGGGCTGGGGGCTCTGATATTCTTGGGAAGTTCGCTGTTATGCAATGGTTGATGATAGGTTTGCTCGTCTCGCTCGGAGCGCTGCTGTTTGCGGCTGCGGGATTGGCGCGTCATATCTGGCAGCAGCGCAAACTCCTGCGCCACTCAACGGCTGGCCGGGAGGCGACGCCACCGGCCGGCCCGGAACCTGAATCCTGACCACGTAGAGGAACAGGTCTTGCTCTACCGATGGGCAACCAGCTGGATATTTGCTGATTCCAAACGATTGAGCCAGGAAAAGCAGCCCGCTCAGGGCACCCCAAGCGCAGACTGCTGCAGCGCGGTGACCCCAAGCGGCACACGAAGTTTGAGCCGTACGTTTCCGGCTCGTTGAAAGGACATTCCTCCCGTGAGCAACTCGCAAGTCAATCCCCCTGAAGACATTATTGAGATTTCCATCGCCCACAGCCCGGACTCTGACGACGCCTTCATGTTTTATGGCCTGGCCACCAACAAAATCCGTGTCCCCGGCTACCGCTTTACCCATACCCTCTGCGACATCGAGACCCTCAACAAGCGCGCCCAGACTGAGGCCTTCTACGATGTAAGCGCCATCAGCTTCCATGCCTATCCCTACGTGCAGGAGAACTACACGATCATGGGTTGCGGCGGCAGCGTCGGCGAGGGTTACGGCCCCATGGTCATCTCCAAGACCAAGCTCTCCTTGGAAGATCTTGAACGCATCACCATCGCCGTCCCCGGAACCATGACCTCCGCTTACCTGGGCCTGAAGATCTTCAACCCCAAGCTCAAGACCGAAGTCCTGCCTTTCGACCAGATCATTCCCGCCGTGCTGGCTGGCACTTACGACGCAGGCCTCATCATCCACGAGGGTCAGCTTACCTACGCCTCCAGCGGCCTCCACAAGGTCCTCGACCTCGGCATCTGGTGGCGCGAGAACTACGGCCCGGTGCTGCCGCTCGGCGGCAATGCCATCCGCCGCTCGCTCGGCCCCGAGAAGCACAAAATCATCTCGAAGGCGCTGCGCGACTCCATCCAGCACGCCCTCGACCACCGCGAACAGGCTCTCGAATACGCCATGCAGTTCGCTCGCGACCTGGACACCGGCCTCGCCAGCCGCTTTGTGAGCATGTACGTGAACGAGCGCACCCTCGACTACGGCGCAGACGGGCGCGAGGCCATCCGCAAGATGCTCGACCTCGGCTATGAGAAGGGCATCATCCCCATCCAGCCCAAGGTGGACTTCGTGGACTAGGGTTTTCTGGCCCAAACCTATACATATACACACGCCCGGTTGCGGATTGTCGAAACAGTCCGCAGCCGGATTGTTCAATAGAGTACCTTGGAAACCAAAAGCCTCACTCGGAAGTCATTGAATTGCCTTAAAGTAAAGCTCCAGAATTCTAAATTTTCTCTAATCTTGGCCGATGCATCCAGTACGGAGTAATTCAGGATGCCTGCCAACAAACATCAAGTTTATCTGCTCGCTTCTCCAGACCCAGATGTTCTGCGCACCGTAGAGCCTGTGTTGCAGGCCCTGGGTGCAACCGTCCAGGTCGTCATGAGCGCCAACTCGGCGTTGGAAGTTCTCACCGGCAGCTGCCCTCCGGCGGTGGCCGTTCTTGACACCACCCTGCCCGGCATGGAGCCAGGGCAACTGCTGGCTGCGGCGCGAACCAGCAGCAACGGCAGAGATTTTCCAATTGTCCTGATTTCGGACACTGTCACCCAGGAGTGGGCTGACCGGCTGATCGAAGGCATCATCGACGATGTGATTCTGCGCGATGCCGGGCCGGATTACTGGCGGCTGCGGCTGGATCTGGTGCTACGCGCCCAGCGCATGGGCAACGAACTGGAGTCACTCCGCGAGGCCTCGGCTGTTCATGCCCAGATCGACCACCTCACCGGCGTCTTCAACCGCGAGGCCATGCTCTCCATGCTGTTTCGCGAAACCGACCGCGTGCAGCGGCTGAAGTCGTCTTTGTGCCTCATCCTGTTTGACGTAGACGACTTTGGCCACTGGAACGAGCGGCTGGGCGTGGAAGCCTGCGACGAGTTGCTCTGCAAGGTGGTGGAGCGCACCAATCGCATCCTGCGCAGCTACGACGTGCTGGGCCGCCCCGGCAAGGACGAGTTCCTGCTGCTGCTGCCCGGATGCACTACGGTCAACGCTGTCATGCTGGCCGAACGGCTGCGGCTTGACGTCTTCAGCACGCCCTTCCGCGCCGGCGGAGAATCGATTCGTCTATCGGCCTGCTTTGGCGTGGCCACCAGCATGGGCCGTTCCCCGGTGGTAGTGCTGCGCGAGGCTGAACAGGCGCTCCAATGGGCCAAGGAATCCGGCCCGGAATCGATCGAGTACTTTGGCGACAGTGAGCGGCCTGCACATGCGCCAGTCACGTACCTCTCGCCCAGTTCCGGCGACGAGTTGCTCGCCTGGTAGTTGTGCGTCTGGCAGACAAGGCTTGGCTTGAGGGTTATTGATCCGGCCCTCAAATAGTGTCACGCTCTCCCACCCATTCCGCACAAAACACGGAATGGATGGGGCACCGGGCACCCAATATCGGTACTTATGGACCGGATCAATAAACGCTGTCAGGGTTCCCCATCCTCCGGGTCCCCACAGACAGGTCTTCGCCCGTGGGGTGGTTACCCACGTTTCTTGCGGGAAAGGGTGGGAAGACGATGGACTGTCTTCTTGCCGGATCACTGACAACTGCACTTACAGCAGCTTGCCGGCGGCCAGATCCTTGATGAGTCCGCGGTCGGCGGCCAGGAAGTCGAAGCCGGGCAGCTCTTCGAGCTTGACCCAGCGCACCTGCTGATAGATGTGGTTGACGATCTCGCCGGAGAACTGGTGGACGGCGAAGAACTGCAGATCGACGGCGCCGCCATGGCGGTAGTTGTGCCGGATGCGCGTAACCAAATGGCCGACCTTGGCCGAGATGCCAAGTTCTTCAGAGAGTTCGCGGGCCAGAGCCTCTTCGGCGCTCTCGCCGGGCTCGATCTTGCCGCCGGGAAACTCCCACAGCGATGCCATGGGCTGGTCAGGACGCCGCTGGCCGATCAGAACCTCGCCATCGCGCACGATCAGTCCTGCGGCTACAAAGCGAAGAGCCGGGCCCGCCGGGCGCGATCCGTCACTGGGTTGGAGGTTTGCCACACACCTAGTGTAAACGCACTAAAACAGTTGCAGCAGCGAGTCGGGCACAAAGAGCTCAAGGCCGGCAATACGCGCTCGCGCTTGCCGGCCTTTTAGGCCGTGTGTCTATTCGCCGTTGACCATAGCGGAGAGGCCTTCAGCAGCCGAGGGCCGGAAGTAGCCCCAGCCGTATTTGGCGCCCGCTTCAATCAATGCAGGCGAGGGGTTGACGGGGAAGGCGTTGCGCGCCAACTCCAGCATGGCCAGGTCGTGGATGGAGTTGCCGAAGACCGCATCCGGCTTGTCCAGACCCACGCGCTTGAGCGCGTTGGCCTTGCCCTCGTCGGTGGGCACGCCGAGCAGATCGCTGGTGATGAGCCCGTCATCGACGCGAACCTCGGCGGCGAGAATGCGCTCCTCGGGAATGCCAAAGGCACGCACGCCCTCAGCGATGACCCAGCGGTTGGTGGAGCTGACGGCCCATAGTTCCACGCCCGCCTTGCCCAGCGCTGAGACCAGCGCCTCCATTTCGGCAAAGATGCGGTCCGTGACGAACTCGCGCACGTACTGCGCGGCGGCAGAACGAAGCTCCTGATCGCGGAGGCCGGCGTAGATCTGCACCATCTCGCCACAGATGACCTCTTCACTCACGTCGCCGGCGCGATAAGCGCGATGACGCGCGTCGATCCAATCGCTGGTGGAGCGGGAGACCACACCCTGCTCGAGCGACCAGACCATGAATCCGTATCCGGAGTCGCCTCCCCACAGTGTTCCATCGCAATCGAAGACGGCCACTTTGGGATTGCTGCCGAGGACCAGACGCTCAAATTCCGGCGCTGTCCACCTCACTGCTTCAGTTTGTGTATATGTCAAACTCTTCTCAATCCTGATCCAATTTGTCCCATCTTATTTTCTCTCAATTGGGCTTCCCATTGCACGTTAACGTTTCAATAAATGGGAAAAGGGAGCTTTTGAATACACAGCGCAAGTCAATTTCTGCACTATTTCGGTTGCAGGCCACGGTCTGAGAGCGGCTTCAATTCCGAACCGCGGCATTCGTTGTGCGTACCTGCATGGACAGGTTTTGCAAGCCTCTGTTAGGGTTGCCGCCAGACATCGCAACCCATCGGGAGCAGCCTTTATTGATCCCGCCCTCAAAATAGAAGCGCCGTGCCCCATCCATTGCGCAGGCTTTATCGCGAAATGGGTGGGAAACCTAGACGCTATTGAAAGGCCGGGTCTATGGGCACAAAAGGGCTCAGGCTCAAGGCCCCAGCGGCCCGCGTGCGTCCAGACTGCGGTGCGATGAACAAGCCCGGGAGCGTGAACCCATGAAAGCCGCCCTGAACCAGCGCTTCGTTGTCTACCTTGCCTGTACTGCCGGCCTGGGCGGTTTGCTGTTCGGCTTTGACATTGCCATCATTACCGGCGCAGGGCCATTCCTCACACGCTACTTCGGGCTGAGCGATCTGAGCCTGGGTTGGGCTTTCAGTTCGCTGTTGTTCGGTTGCGTGCTGGGCTCGTATTGCGCCGGCCGCATGACCGACCGCTGGGGACGCAAGCGCATGTTGGCGTGGGTAGCCGTGCTGTTTGCGCTCACTTCGGCCGCTACGGCGCTGGCGCCGAATTTTCCGTTCTTCGTGCTGGCGCGCTTTGCCGGAGGTCTGGCGGTGGGCGCGGTCTCGCTGCTCTCGCCCATGTACGCGTCAGAGGTTTCTCCGCCGGCCATTCGCGGGCGCATGGGCACCTTCTACCAGATGTCGATCATCACCGGAGTGGTGGTCTCCTACTGCATCAACTATCTGCTGCGCAATGCGGGCGAGGCCAACTGGCGCTGGATGTTTTTGACCGGTATTCTGCCTTCCGCCGGCTTTCTTGTGATGATCGCCATGGCGCCGGAGACGCCACGCTTTCTGGTGCGCGCCGGACGCCTGGATGAAGCGCACCGGCTGCTTGAAAAGATTGCCGGGCCACAGGCTGCGGCGGAAGAAACGGCGGCTATCGTCGCGTCTATGCAGCGCGAGCGGCCATCGTGGCGGAGCCTGCTGCGTCCGGGCGTCTTGCGTGCGCTGGTGGCCAGCGCCTGCCTGGCGGTGCTGGTGCAGGTTTCAGGCATCAACACCATCATTGACTACGCGCCGGCCATCTTTCAGTCGGCAGGCTGGAAGGTGAACGCGGCCCTGTTCTCAACTTTATGGGTGGGCGTTACAGAGTTTATCTTTACTATCGTGGCCTTCTGGATGATTGACCGCTTCGGCCGCAAGCCGCTCTACATGGTGGGTTCGCTGGGCATGGCGCTCACACTGACGGGTCTGCTGCTGGCTGTTGTCACGGGTCACTTCAGCGGAGTGATGGCGCTTTCGTTGATTCTGGCGTATCTGGCCTTTTTCTGCGCCTGCGTGGGTCCGGTTTTCTGGACGCTGGTGCCGGAGATCTTTCCCAACGACGTGCGCGGCTTCGCCATGGTGGTCCCGGTGCTGTTGCAGTGGGTCTTCAACGCGCTGGTGGTGCTGCTGTTTCCCTTCGCGTTTCACCAGATCGGCAAGGCCGTCACCTTTGGCTTTCTGGCGGCCATGTCGCTGCTGCAAGGGCTCTTTACCTGGCGATTTGTTCCCGAAACCAAGAACAAGACGCTGGAAGAGATTGAAAAACACTGGATCGGAATGGGCGCGTAAGCCACATTGCCCACAAACGCAAGGGCAGGCTTATTGCCGATATTGATTCCGTGATGAACGTGGTTCGGTAGCTGCGCGCGTTCCCGTTGGCGCGGCCGGAAGCGGCCGATAATCGAAGCTGTGGATAGCTCGCGCAATCTTGCGCTTCTCAAGGACTACCAGGCCTACCTGCGCGTGGAGAAGGGCCTGCGCCCGCTCACCTGCGAGGCCTACCTCGGCGATCTGCGCACCTTTGCGGAGTTCATCGACGGCCGCAACGGCGTATTGCTGATGGCAGTGCAGCAGGATGTGGCCGCGTTTCTTGAACATCTGCGCGAACACGGCATTGACTCGCGCTCGTCGGCGCGCAAGCTGAGCTGTCTGCGCGGTTTTTACAAGTGGCTGCTGTTGGACCGCCGCACTCATCACGACCCCACTGTCAATATCGAGTCGCCCAAGGCGTGGAAGGTGCTGCCGAAGTCTCTGGCCGAGCCTGAAGTGGTGGAGATGCTGGAGCGCGCGGCCATGGCGGCCTCGCATCCGCAGGCCTCGGCCGCGGCTTTGCGCGACCGCGCCATTCTGGAGCTGCTGTATGCGGGCGGGTTGCGCGTCTCTGAAGTGACGGCCTTGGCCACCAGCGATCTGGCGCTCGACCTGGGCCGCGTGCAGGTGCGCGGCAAGGGCGACAAGGAACGCATTGTGCCGCTGGGACGCACGGCCATTGAAGCGCTGGAAGTGTATCTGCGCGAGGGCAGGCCGCACCTGGAGCGCATCAGCTCGCGCCGCAAGAGCCTGGCACCGCGCGTGGAGCGGGCGTGGCTGTTTCTCTCCTTGCGCGGCATGCCGCTTACGCGCCAGTGGATTTGGCATCTGGTGAAGATGACCAACGGCACGGCCAGCCCACATCGGTTGCGCCATAGCTGCGCCACGCACATGGTGGCGCACGGCGCGGATTTGCGCAGCGTGCAGGTGCTGCTGGGCCACGCCGACATTTCGACCACGCAGGTCTATACGCACTTGGCGCTGGGCCACTTGAAGGCCGTGCACCGGCAGTTTCATCCGCGCGGGCTGCAGCGGCCAGCGCAGCAGGCAGACGATGCCCCCGCGCATGAGGCGCTGAAGGAGACCGCGTGACGGCTGCCGCCACATCACCGGTCGCTCCGCCGCTTGCCACGCTGGCTGCGGACTATATGGCGGTGCTCACCAACGAGCGGGGCGCATCGGAGCACACCCTGCGCGCCTACCAGCGCGAGCTGCACGACTTTGTGGCATGGGTGCTGGAGCGGCGCGGCGCGGATGCGGCGATTGCCGACGTTGAGCATACGGAGATTCGCGCTTATCTGGGTACGCTCTACGAGCGCGGCCTCTCGAAGGCGTCTGCCGCGCGGGCCTTGGCCGCCATTCGCAGCTGGTTCAAGTGGCTGGCGCGTGCCGGTTATATCGAGCAGAATGCAGCCTCGCTGGTGGCTACGCCCAAGCTGCCCAAACATCTGCCGCGCGTGCCCTCCATCGAGCAGATGAATCGCGTCGTGGATACAGTGGACGAGGAAGCGGCAAGCTGGCCTGCGCGGGATCGCGCCATCCTGGAGCTGCTCTACGGATGCGGCATCCGCAACGCCGAGCTGACAGGGCTGAACCTGAACGACCTTCACTGGGCCAACGATGCCATCCTGGTGCGCGGCAAGGGGCAGAAGCAGCGCTATGTGCCCTTGGGCGATGCGGCGGCTCAGGCTTTGCGCGCTTACATGACCGAGCGCGAGGCGCGGCTGGCAGCGGGCCACCGGGCTCAGACGCCTGCCCTGTTCCTCAATCTGCAACTGCGCGGTATGGAACGCGCTGGCGGTGAAGCGCGGCTGACTACGCGCAGTGTGGGCCGTATCGTGAAGCGCATCGCCATTCTGCGCGGGCTCTCGGCTGACGTGCATCCGCACACGCTGCGCCACGCCTTCGGCACGCATCTGCTGGAAGAAGGCGCTGACCTGCGCGCCATTCAGGAGCTGCTGGGCCACGAGCGGCTATCGACCACGCAGCGCTACACGCAGCTGACCACGGCGCAGTTGACGCAGGTCTATGATCGCACCCACCCGCGCGCGCGGTGATGCGCTTCAATCGCACGCATCTGAACCATCGAAAAACTACTGCTCCGCGAACTGGCGTTTGAAGATGGCTTTGGTCTGCGTCTTGAGCTTTGCGGTAAAGATGCCGCGGCGGCGGAGGGCCTGCTCCATCGGATCGAGCGGGTCGGTGACGGTGCTGGCCAGCGGCCACGGGCGGCACTCGATGAGCGTAGGTCCATTGCCACGCCGTGCATGCGCACTCGACTCAGTCACTACCCGGTAGACGGCCACTGCGTCCGACGCATCGACCACGATGCCGGGAAAGCCGTACTTGCTGGCTATGGGCGCAAACTCTTCGCTCTCTGCCGCGCTATTGGCGACGAAGAGAATGGGCAGCTTGGCGCGGCCGGCGCGCTGCAGGGCCTTCTTGAGCAGCTTCGTATTGGCAGCCGGATCTCCGCAGAAAACAACCGATATTTTCTTGTTTTTCGCGGCTTTGTTGCTCTTCGCGGTCTTGTCGGCTTCGGCTGCGGCAAGCACCAGCTCAAGTTGCTCTTCGAGCGCCAGCGTAGGCGGCACAATGCCGTAGCGTAACCAGCCAATGCGCGCCTTGCCCGTCGCGGCGAGTGTGCGCAGCGAACTGAGTGGAAGTCCCTTCAGAAAACACGGCGTCAGCGCACCTGTGCCAGGCGCCAGCGTATCGCCTCGCACCAGATCCACGGTGGCCGCAACCAGCGAAGCTTCAGCGCCGGCCGTGCGCGTGAATGGGCCAAATCCACCCTTCTTCGCAGCTAGCCGCGCCAATTGTTCGTCGAGCAGGCGGCTATGCAGCATGAGCGCGTAGAGCTGGAAGAGCTTGCGGTTGGGGATCAGCGCAAAGCCCTTGTCGGCGGGCAGAGAACGGGCGAGTTCGGCGATGGCACTGGTGCGGCTGGTCATGGGTTTGGAAGTTCCAGGAATGGATCGATTGTAAACGGAAGAGCAGGTGGGAATCAGAAGGCTTGGCGAGGTTCATGCTCTCCCACCCTTCCGCAAAGAGCGCGAAAGGATGGGGCACGGAGGCTTTGTGGCTTGTTTGCAGTAGGAACTGCCGGGTGCCCCATCCTTGCCGCGTTTTTGTTTTTGCGGCCAGGGTGGGATAGCAAGGAACCCTCTAAAGCAACGAGAGAAACTGCTCTAGCTGGAGTAGTCGGCGTTGATGTGGATGTACTCGTGGGTCAGGTCGGTGGTCCAGAAGGTGCACGTTCCCGCGCCCTGGTGCAGGTCGATGGAGATGGAGAACTCCGGCTGCGAGATGTAGGTGTGCGCGGCGGCTTCGTCGTACTCCGGCGCACGTCCACCTTGGCGGCAGATGGGCAACTCACCGAAGCTGATGTCGAAGAGATCGGGATCGATCTGCGCCCCTGAGTAGCCGATGGCGCAGGCCAAACGGCCCCAGTTGGGATCTTTGCCTGCCCAGGCTGTTTTTACCAGCGGCGAGTGGGCAATGGCCTTGGCAACCTTGAGTGCGTCGGTATCGGAGGCTGCTCCGGCGATGCGCAGTTCCACCACGTGGGTAATGCCTTCGCCGTCGGAGACGATCTGCCGTGCCAGCGAGGTGGCCACCTGTGTGAGCGCCTCGGCAAAAACGGCATTGTCCGCCTCAACCCGAACGCCGCTGGCGCCGGAAGCAAGCAGGAGAACCGTGTCGTTGGTGGAGGTGTCGCCGTCCACCGAGATGCGGTTGAAGCTGAGCTCGATGGAGGAGTTCAGATAGCCCTGCAGTACGGCGGGGTCGATCAGCGCGTCGGTCAGGATGTAAACCAGCATGGTGGCATGGGGCACCAGTTGTGGGTGGATCATGCCAGCGCCCTTGGCGAAGGCGGCAATGCGGATCTCGCCGGTCTGGCCGTTGGCCATGGGCAGCGTGAGGTGGGCAAAGGCCGTCTTCTCCACCGTGTCGGTGGTCATAATAGCCTGGGCCGCGGCGAGAAAGCTGTCGGACTCCGAGCCGAGCGAGGCGGCCACGGCGGGCAGCACGTCAACAATCTTCTGCGCGGGCAACGGTACGCCGATGATGCCGGTGGAGGAGGGAAATATCTGCTCTTCCGGACAGCCGAAGACGCTGGCAGCGGCGGTGCAGGTGGCGTGCGCGGCGTCCAGGCCAGCCTTGCCGGCGGCGCAGTTGGCATTGCCGGCGTTGATAACCACCACGCGTACGCGGGCTCCGCTCAGGCGCAGATGTTCGCGGCCCACGGTGAGCGGCGCGGCGATGACGCGGTTGGAGGTGAAGGCAGCGGCAGCGCTGGCAGCAGAGTCAGCGGCGATGACGGCAAGGTCGGGCCGTCCACTGGCTTTCAAGCCGGCAGTGGTCGAGCCAAAGCGGAATCCGCGAGGAATGATGTAGCCGGAGAGGTCGCTCATGGGGGTCAAAACATTACTTTAGCAGGTGGCGATGGAATACATGTCGCTTCAGCATGGGCGGAGGCCAGACAACCGACACTTCGGAGAAACCGGTAGAAAGCTCGCTGAGGCGCTGGAAAACGTCTTCTATTCTACTGAGCGGAAATAGGGTTCATGAAAATCTTGTTTACTCCGTAGTTGATGTCAGAGAACGGTATTCAGACCGGATCGGGTTGTATAGGATTAAGACACATTTTCCGAAAAGAGGCACAACGGATGTCATCCGGCCCAACGGCGGGTTCTGCCCCGTACAACGATATTGCCTTCTATAAAGAGCTTTTGAATCACATAGGCGACGGTGTGTATTTTGTAGACCGGGATCGGCGGATTCTCTACTGGAACAAAGGCGCGGAGCGGTTGACCGGCTTCACCGAACAGGAAATTGTGGGCCGTACGTGCGACCAGGAAACGCTGAACCACGTGGACGCGGACGGACGCCCGGTATGCCGGGGCGGGTGCCTTCTGCATCGATGCATGGAGGAGGGTAAGGAGCAACAGGGCCATCTGTTTCTGCATAACAAAGCCGGACGTCGCGTGCCGGTGAAGGTGCGTGTGCAGCCCATGATGGATGCGCAGGGCTGGGTGGTGGGAGCGGTGGAGATCTTTACCGACGCCTCAGGCGAGTACGAGATGCGACGCAAGGCCGATGCCATGCAACGGATGGCGTTTCTTGACCATCTGACCCAGCTCCCCAACCGCCGCTATCTGGAATTGTCGCTGCAAGCCCTGCTGAACGAGCCAGCACGCAGTGGAGAAATTGGCGTGCTGATGATGGACCTGGACGGATTGAAGGCGATCAACGACCAGTACGGTCACAGCGCGGGCGACCAGGCATTGTGTGAGGCTGGCCGGACACTGGCCGGGGCGCTGCGCCCCAGCGACGTGGTGGGCCGCTGGGGCGGCGATGAGTACGTAGCTATCGTCAACGGCGTGGACGAGAGGATTCTGGGCGAACTGGCGCGCCGCTGCGTGATGCTGACCGAGCGCAAGCGGATGAAGTGCCAGGAGCAGGAGTTTCAGCTTTCCATCTCAGCCGGCGCCACGCTGGTGCGCTCCGGAGACCAGATGGAAACTCTGATTGCGCGGGCCGACGAGATGCTCTACCGCAGCAAGAGCCAGGGTGGCTGTCGCGCTACGATGAATTAGGGCGTTCATGCCAGCCGTAACAGGATTTTATTGAGCCGGCCCTCAAATAGAAGCACTGTGCCCCATCCATTGCGCAGTTTTATCGCGCAATGGGTGGAAAGCCTACACGCTATTTGAGGGCCAGATCAATACAGAAAGCCATCGGCGGCGATGCCCTACACGAGGGGAGACTGCGGACAAGCGATGGAGACCCTGGGAGCGGCTGTGGAAGGCCGCGCGGAGCGGGAACAATTTCTTGATTTGACGGCGGTGAACGTGGCGCGTGGCGACCGCGTGGTGCTGCACGACGTGAATCTATCCATCGCAGCCGGCGAGCACGTGGCCATCCTGGGCCCCAACGGTTGCGGCAAATCCACGCTGATTCTGGCCATGACCTGCCAAGTTTATCCCATGGTCCAGCCGGGGATGCAGGTCAAAATCTTTGGCCGCGAGCGCTGGGACCTAACCCAGCTGCGCCAGCATTTTGGCGTGGTGGTGGCCGACCTTCCGGGCGAGCGTACTGCGGTTACTTGCGGACTGGACGCGGTCACGGCCGGCTTTTTCTCTGCTTCCACCCTTTGGCCCAACCTGCATGTGACGCCGGAGATGCGTGAGCGCTCCTGGGAAGCCCTGGAGCGGATTGAAGCCACGCATTTGGCCGAGCAGATGGTGGGCACCATGTCGGCCGGCGAAAAGCGGCGCATCGTGATTGCACGGGCGCTGGTGCACCGGCCCAAACAACTGCTGCTCGACGAGCCCTCCAACGCGCTGGACCTGGCCGCGCAGCGCGAACTGCGCGAAACCATGCAGCGGCTGGCGCAGCAGGGCACCGGCCTGGTGCTGGTGACGCACCACCTGGGCGACATTCTGCCGGAGATCAAGCGCGTGATTCTGATGAGCGACGGAAGGATTGTGGCCGACGGGCCGCGCGAAGAGCTCCTGACAGAAGAGCGCCTCAGCGAGCTGTTCGGCGCATCCGTACGCATTGGGCGGGATGAGGAGTGGCTGCACTCGTGGTAGAGGCAGGGGCTGAGAGCCTGTCTAAAAACCTCTAGGCAAGCCTTACGAGAGCGGTGCTCCCGTAGGGAGCGGTCGAAAATAGCCCAGGGCATAGTCCGCGTCAGTGGACGGAATCCTGGGATAGCTCCCGAACGAGCGACCCCGTCCCGGAGGGACGGACGAACTCACTGGGCGGACAAAAATCAAGTAATTAGACAGCTTCTGAAGGACGAAGGAATATGGAGAGATAGCGCTCTCCCTATTCCTTGGTTCTGGGGATTAGGGAAGCCGAAGGCAGGAGTGCAGCCACTCCAGATAGCCCTTGCTGCCAGCCTCGACCGGCACCACCAGGAACTCCGGCGTCTGATAGCCGTGCAGCTCGTGCAGGCGGGCTTCAAGCGCGGCCAACTGCTCAGGGCCGGTTTTGAGCAGCAAAATGGTCTCGTTGACGGTCTCAATTTTCCCCTCCCAGCGGAAGATGGACTGTGTTCCGGGAATCAGCGTGGCGCAGGCGGCGAGCTTCTCTTCAACCAGGGTCTGGCCCAACCGCGCAGCCTCGTCGGGACCGCTCAGCGAGGTGAACACCAGACGCGCCTGAGGAGTGTTGACAGGCATACAAGCCTCCGACCGGGGAGTTTTGCTGCCAACACTCTATGCTTAACCGGGAAGAGTTGTGGAGAAAAAACAGGTGATTTGTTGGGGGCGGTTCCGGGCTGCTTCCCATTACGTGTGGGTAGCTCGGTTAGCAAATGGAGCCCTGCCGCAGAGCACGCTTGCTACGGCAGGTCTGGTAAGGCAGTATGGACCTAACGGCAGGAAACAAGAAACACGAGGAGTAAAGGCAGATGAGCACGACGATCAAGTTCGGTACTTCGGGCTGGCGGGCAATTGTGGCCGAGGAGTTTACGGTGGCCAACATCCGGCTGGCGGTGGCGGGCATTGCCGCTTACGTAAAGTCGCAGCCGGGTCCGCATCGGGTTCTGGTGGGCCGCGACCCTAGGTTTCTGGGCGAGACGTTTGTGCTGGAAGCAGCAAAAGTGCTGGCCGGCACAGGCGTAACGCCCATCGTGATTTCCGATGCCGCGCCCACCCCGGCCATCGCCTATGCGGTGCGCACGCTCAAGACCTCGGGAGCCATCAACTTTACGGCGTCGCACAATCCGCCGGAGTACAACGGCATCAAGTTCTCCACCCACGACGGAGCGCCCGCGCTGCCCGAGGTGACCAAGCAGATCGAGGCGGCCATCGCCAGCCTCCAGGCCAGCGGCGCGGCCATTCCCATGGCGGAGCCGCCCGCAGGCGGCTTTGAGACGGCCGATGTAAAGCCGGCATTTTTGGCGCGGCTGGCCGAACTGGTCGATCTGAAGGCCATCGCCAAATCCGGCATCAAGCTGGTCTGCGATCCGTTCTGGGGCGCGGGGCGCGGCTACATGAGCGACCTGCTGCGCGAGGCGGGCGTCTCCGTCGAAACAGTGCACGACTACCGCGATGTGCTGTTTGGCGGCCACGCACCGGAGCCCGATGACCACCTGCTGGGCGATGCCAAAGTGAAGATGAAGGAGACCGGCGCGGTGTTGTGTCTGGCCAACGATGGCGATGCCGACCGCTTTGGCATTGTGGACGCCGACGGCGCCTTCATCCAGCCCAACTACATCATCGCGCTGCTGTTCGACTACCTGGTGGAGACGCGCGGCTGGCGCAACGGCGTGGCCAAGAGCGTGGCCACCACCAACCTGATCAACGCCCTGGCCGAGTACCACAAGGTGCAGCTCTACGAGACGCCGGTGGGCTTCAAGTACATTGGCGAGCTCATCAATCAGGACAAGATCGCCATCGGCGGCGAAGAGTCGGCCGGTTTGACGATTCGCGGCCACGTGCCGGAGAAGGATGGCGTGATTGCCTGCCTGCTGGTGGCCGAGATGGTGGCCAAACGCGGCAAGAGCCTGGGAGTGCAGCTTCAGGAATTGTTTGCCAAGGTTGGTTCCTTCTATCCCGTTCGAGAGAACTTCCGCTTGACCGATGAGGCAAAAGCCCGCTTCACTGAGAAGTTGAAGACCGATCCAACCGAGCTGAGCGGCCACAAGGTCAGCCAGGTGGTTCGTACCGACGGTCTGAAGCTGATTCTCGAGGATGGCTCCTGGGTCTGCTACCGGCTTTCGGGCACCGAGCCGGTAGTGCGCGCCTATACGGAAGCGCGCAGCGAAGCCGGCGTGGAAGCGCTGAGCGCGGCAGCCAAGCAGTTTGTGTTGTCGTAAGCCGGGCGCAACTTTTACCCCCATCGCGTCTCCGCCTCCGGAAGGGAGTGGAGACGCCCAGACAGAGGAACCATGCAGGACGAACGCGCACAACCCGAGGCGGCTGAGGCTGCCGAGCCACGCCCCTGGACCGAGCGCGTGTGGCGTCCGGCAGGTACGGTGTTGGCCGTGGTGTTGGCGCTGCTGCTCACCTGGCACGTTATCAATGGCGAGCACGGGCTGTCGGTGTGGCACCAGATGCGCTCCGAAGACCGCGAACTGCAGAAGGATATCAAAGGCCTGGAGCAGGAAAACGGCCAGTTGCGCCTCCAGATTGACCGGCTGCAGAACGATCCTGAGGCCATCCGGCACGAGGCTCGCGAAAGGCTGCACTACGTCGGCAAGGACGAGGTGATCTACACGCTACCAGCCTCTGAAGTGACGCAGAGCAAATAGCGCCAGAGAATGCCACACGGATTTCGATCGCCGCCCGCCGGGACAACCGGAGAGGCGGCGATTTTGTCTGGATTGGAAACGGTGACAGCACTGTCTTGTTTTTGAGCCGCTTGAGGGCCTGTGGAAGAGTGGACGGTAAGATTCCTGCCATCCGGGACAAAGGTGACTTTCGTTTGGGAAATAGTTTTGGGAACGTGACCGGGAACACTTAGGGGGGTATCCGGTGTCTAAGAGAATAGAGGGCGCGGGACAGCCGGGTTTCCGGCCAGTTTCCGTCTCCTTCATCCGATGGCAGCATCGGGGGTCTGGCGGCAGATGCGCCGCTGGACGAGTGGCCGCAGGTGGTTCCAAAACAGCGGAACCGGACAAATTAGAGCAAGTCTCTATGGCAAGCCTGGTTTGGAATGCGGTAATGTGGGAGGACACTGAATTGCAGGCGGACCTCACCATGGGCAATATTGCCAGCGCGCTAACGCTCCAATCGGAAGAAGCGGCTCTGATCGAAGAACTTCGAGCCGGTTCCGAGGATGCATTTGGCTGGTTAATCGCGCGGTTTCACCAACCGATCTATTCGCTGCTGGCGCGCACCGTTCAGGACCGCGCCGACGCCGCAGACCTGACGCAGGAAGTGTTTGTAAAAGTCTTCCGCGGGGTCAAAAGCTTTCACGGGGAGTCGTCGCTGCGCACCTGGATTTACCGGATTGCGTTGCGCGAGGCCTCGAACCAGCGGCGATGGTGGATGCGCCACCGGCAGCAGGAAGTGCCCATTGAGATGGAAATGACCGATGGGGACGGCGGCGCTCCGGTGCTGCTGAAGGATCAGCTGGTGGACCCAGGCGAGTCGCCCTATGAGCTGGCGGCGCAGTCTGAGACCAGGGAGCGGGTGGAAGCTGCATTGCAGCAGGTGCCCGAGCCCTATCGGACGACGCTGATTTTGCGCGATATTGAGGGGTTTGTCTACGAGGAAGTGGCAGAGATGCAGGGCGTGAATCTGGGAACGGTCAAGTCACGGCTGGTGCGGGGGCGGGCGATTTTGAAGACCCTGCTGATGGCGCCGCGTGCCGAAGCAACTGGATTGACCAGTTTCGAGATGCCCCTGGGAGAGGAGGCGCGATGAGTAGCTGCAACACAGTTGGGGCCCGGTTTACCGAGTACCTGGACGGCCGCTTGAATGGACGTGAAATGCAGCAGATCGCGGCCCATCTGGAGAGGTGCCCGGCTTGCGCACGGGAGTGGAATGCGCTGAAAGAGACGCAGCGGTCAGTGGCCAGCCTGGGTTCGGTTACCGCGCCCAAGGAGATGCTGCTGCGGATTCGTGTGGCTATCAGCCAGGAGCGCGCGCGCAGCCGTGAGAGCGCCTGGGGCAAGTGGTCGCTGGCCTGGCAGAACACGGTGGGTCCGTTCTGCCTGCAGGCAGCGGCAGGCTTCTGCAGCGCGGTGCTGCTGTTGGGCACGGTGACGGTGGCGGTAGGCATGTTCTCGCCGCAGTCCGTGCAGGCCAGCAAAGACGAGCCGTTGGGCTCGGCGACACCGGCGCGTTTGCTGTATCTTTCCACCGGCGTGGGCGACAACGACATTGGCGCAACTGCCGGACCCGTGGTGGTAGAGGTCTACATCAATGGCTCGGGCCAGATGTACGACTACCGGATCGTCTCCGGACCAACCGATCCCGAGACCCGTTCGCAGGTGGAGAACCTGCTGTTGCTGAGCCGCTTTGAGCCGGCCCGCTTCTTTGGCCAGCCAGTGCGCGGCCTTGCTGTGGTGTCTTTTTCCGGCATAGCCGTACACGGATAACGGCATATTTTTGACTGAGCTGACAAACCGCCTGGGGGCTTCCCGGGCGGTTTTCTTTTTTTTGCGAGATGAATGTGAAGCCATTGATCCGGCAACTAGATATTGTCAGGGTGCCCCATCCTTTCTCGCGCTTCTTGCGGGAAAGGGTGGGAAGGAGGTGTCACTGTTTCGCTAAAGAGAAATCGGAAGGTGTATGCGATCCCACCCTTCGCAGAATGCGCGAAGGATGGGGCGCCCAAAGCTTCATCACCTGTGGGTCTGGAGCGGCGGTGCGAATCAAGAACGGAGATCAACTCTCGGAGGCTGGGCGACTGGTATGGCTGGCGTCTATTTGCCGCGGCCGGTCTGGGCCCGCTGCGAGATGAACAGCGCCGCCAGCGTCAGGGTCATGCCTCCGCCCAGGACAATGAAGTCCGAATCGTGTGAGGGCTTGGAGGGAGGCGGTGCGTCTGGCTGGGCAGGAGAGGTGGCCTGAGCAACGTCAACGGCGGCCGGGTTCAGCGGGAACTGGATGGTGGCCAGCTGCTCCAACTTGAGAGATGTGCGGGAGGGTGGCTCGTAGTTGTGCGCCAGCAAGCCGGTAGCATCTTCGCTGTTCACCGCCCAATAGGCCCAGTTGACGCGCGGCTGCGCGCGCAGAAACGCCAGCAGGGTGGAGAACCACTGGCCCTGGCTGCCGGGAGTGGTGCTCTGTACGTCGCGGTCGTTAGCGGTGGTGCCGAACTCGCCTAACCATACGGGTGCGGTGTTCTGCTGGACCAGGTAAGCCCAGTTGCGCATCCAGTGCTGCTCAAGGACGTCGGGCGTGGTGGAGGCGTTGAACCAGGGCTGGGTGCTGACCGAAGGGCCGTAGTCGTGCGCAGAGTAGACCAGGTGATTGGCGAAGGGCAGCTCTACCGGGTAAGGGCCTGCGCCCTGCAAGTTGCCGCCCTGCCAGTTGCAGTTGCCATTGTAGCAATCCACGCCCTCGACAAAGATGAGCAGATTCGAGTTTACGTCGAGCACGGCAGCAGCGCCGCGCTGGGCTGCGGCAGGCCAGTTGTGGGCAGTGTCGGTCACCGGGCATCCGCCCACGGTGGTGTCGCCGGTCCAGCAGGAGCCGGTGGGCTGGCCGTCGGACATCAGAAAGGGTTCGTTGCGCAGGTCAACGCCAATGACGATGGGGTTGCCGTCGGGATCGGTATAGGTTTTGTAGCGGCTGACCATAGCCCGCCAGTCGGCGATCCAGCTCTTTTCCGGGTAGCGCGCCGTGTACCACAGGCCTGAGTGCTGGTTGGAGTCGCCTGCCTCCGAGCGATGGTCGTCGAGAATCACCTTCAAGCCCTCGGTTCCGGCTGCGGCCACGATGCGGTCCATGATCTCAAGCGAGGTAAGGCTGACCAGGTCGCTGTTGATGTGGCCAGGGGCCTTGTCGAGCGGCGGCACAATGGGGCTCTCCACCATCTGGTTTGAGAAGGGAATGCGGATGGTGTTGAATCCACTGTCTTTAATGGTATGCAGGATATGGTGATAGTCCTGATTCCAAAGGCCGTGCACGATTTGGTCGCTGGTTTCAAAGCCGAACCAGCTGATGCCGGCAATGCGTACCGGCCGGCCGGATGCGTCCAGAATCTGGCTGCCGCTGGTGTGCCAGTAACCGTTGCCCTGGGCGGGCAAAGCCACGGCCGCTGCGGCCAGAGCGCACGCAAGTACAGCCAACCTGCCGAGACGCGTGCTCCTGGCGCCAGATGAATGCATGATCGACTCCCTGCGCTGGAATTCGCGGCATGTAGCGGGCCGGAAAGAAGCGGTAATTCCATCGTAAGAGCCAAGGCTATGGCAGGGGGATAGCACAGAAACAGCTTTGGCCTACAACTTGAAGGGTAGATAGATGTTTCTAAAGAAAAAATGAATTACAACACGCGAATGGACCTTTCTACCAATAATTCACAATCCTGCAATGACTTAGCGGCTAACGTAGGGAGAAGAAAAAGAACAGATACACCATGCGCAGACTTGCAGGCGAGTTTTTTATTCCTAAACCTGATGTAACTGGATTATTTTCTTTGGGTCCGTGCGATCCCCTGTGCATGGGTATTGAAAGTGTTTGAGAGGAGAATCGCGATGCGTTGGATCGCAATGGTGGTACTGTTTCTGACCGCGGCAACCGCGGCTGTGGCGCAGTTTGATTCGGCAACAGTTCTGGGAACGGTAACCGACCCGAGTGGTGCTGTGATTGCCCATGGCCAGGTAAAGGTGCTCAACACGGCCACGGGGCTGGAACGGACGACGGTGAGTGGCGACCAGGGACAGTTTCAGTTCGCCAATCTGCCGGTGGGCCCGTACCGGCTGGAGGCTGGCGCGCAGGGGTTCCAGACCGTGACGGCCAGCTTTGAGCTGACGGTGGGCGCGCATCAGCGCGTGGACGTAAAACTGAATGTGGCCTCAGTGGCCACTACGGTGCAGGCCACGGCCGAGGCGGCGCAGCTTGAGACCGACTCCAGCGAGCACAGCCAGGTGGTGGCGGCCAAGGAGATTGCCGAGCTGCCGCTGAATGGCCGCGAGTACTCGCAGTTGGTGGCCCTGTCGAGCGGTGTGGTGCCCAGCCCGAGCAACCTGTCCACGGAGAGCTACGGCAGCCGCGAAGGCGCTTTCATTGTCAACGGCCTGCGCAGCGTCTACACCAACTATCTGCTGGACGGCGTTGACAACAACTTCTACGGCACTTCGAACCAGGGATTCTCGAACCAGGTGGTGCAGTTGTCGCCCGACGCGGTGGCGGAATTCAGCGTGGTGACCAACAATACGAGCGCCGAGTTTGGCCGCTCGGGTGGCGCCACCATCAACGTGGTGACACAGTACGGAACCAATCGGTTCCATGGCCGTGCGTGGGAGTATCTGCGCAATACCGACCTGAATGCAGGCGGCTTCTTCAAGCCCGACGTGGGCGGCAAGCCGGCGCTGCACCGCAACCAGTTTGGCGTCACAATTGGCGGCCCCATCAAGAAGGACAAGCTGTTCTTCTTTGCCGATTATGAAGGCTACCGGCAGACCAGCTCGTTTACCGATCAGGCGACGCTTCCGACGCTGGCCGAGCGCGGCCTGAGTTCGACGGGCGCCTCGCTGGGTTACTACATGATCGACGACCCAGAGGCGTCGAATCCGCTGGGCTACCTGCCCGTGGACAACCCTTGCAACTACAACGTGGGCCGCAATCCCTGCAACTCTACGAATTACTTTGGCGCAGGTTTGGGCGCGGCCGGCACCGCCACGCAGAATGCTCTGGGCGGCACGCAGTATCTGAACGGGCAGATTCCGTCGTCGGCCGTGATTCCCTTTGCCGCCGCTCTGCTCACCTATCTGCCGACGCCCACCAACAGCAATTTGACCAACAACTACGTCATTCTCCACCCCGGCAGCTTCGATAAGGACAAGGGTGACGCCA
>Ga0302267_10001144_pt1 | contig 34333 bp, 31 predicted proteins | sample III_Bog_E1_3_FD_194555 | JGI IMG/M metagenome (GOLD analysis project Ga0302267, IMG submission 194555) | Peat permafrost microbial communities from Stordalen Mire near Abisko, Sweden - III_Bog_E1_3 | ecosystem: Environmental > Terrestrial > Soil > Wetlands > Peat | place: Sweden: Abisko...
GTTTCAGCAACTTCGCGGCGTCAAATGGGGGATGGATCCCCGAACCGTGGATCACCCAGGGCAACGTTTCCAAGCCAATGCGCTTCTACGGCAAACCGAGCGGCGGTGTTCCGCCGCGAGGTAATTCTGGGTCGGCGCATCTTCACCGGAGCCGGTCTGGGTCGGCGCGCCCCCCAGGGAACACCGCGCCCAAGGAGCCGCCGGCAGGCAAAGCCGGGCCGGGACCCGCACACCCCCATGGAGCTAGCAGGCGTCGACATTCGGTTCCGGGTCCTCCGGCCAGGGGCTGGATTCGCCGATGCCCCAGCGCCGCTGGTACCAGACCTGCTCCAGGCAGAGCCCGTGGGGCGGCGCGGTGATTCCCGCCCTGCGCCGGTCCCGGGCCTCGAGGATGGCCGGCAAGTCGGAGGCCCGATAGCGTCCCTTGCCCACTTCAACCAAGGTTCCGGCCATGATCCGCACCATGTGCATGAGGAAGCGGTTTCCTTCCACCACCAGATCCAGGGCCGGACCATCCGCTTCCAGCCCGATCCGGTAGACCTTCTTGTGCGGCGAGAGCGCCGCGCATTCGCTGTGCCGGAAGCTGGAGAAGTCGTGGGCGCCCACCAGGTGCCCGGCCGCCTCGGCCATGGCGGCCCGATCCAGCGGTTTCACCCCGAACACGTGCCAGCGCCGGAGGTGCTGGAACGGCTCCTCGGCAGGGCCCTCCTGGATCCGGTAGACGTAGCGTTTGGCCACCGCGTGGGCCCGGGGGAAGAACCCTTCCGGTGCCCGCTGGGCCGCCATCACCCGCACGTCCCAGGGCAGGTGGGCGTTGATGGCCGCCAACAGCCGGTAGGGATCCCACTCTTTACCCATGCGCACCAGCACGCCCTGGCCCCTGGCGTGGACCCCGGCGTCGGTTCGACCGGTGCCGGCCGGCATGGGCGCCCCGGGCTCGAAGGCCCGCAGGCCCTGCCACAGGTCGCCCTGGACGCTGCGCAGGGAGGACTGGATCTGCCAGCCGTAGAAATCCGTGCCGACGTAGGCCACTCGCAGAAAGTAGGGAATCGTCATCGTTCCATTGTATCGGTCCGCCGCAGCATTGCGCGCCCGGATGCCCAGGCCACGGGCCATTGGCCGGTCCGAGTCGACCGAGACTCGCTATGAAACTGTCAATTCAATATTTCCATGGGCGGCAACCGTTGCCTGGAGCGGTTCCGGGTGCCCGTCCCACGGCTAAAGGTCCCGGGGTAGCCATTCTCGTAAAAAAAAAATCCGGAAACCCTTGACGGCTATACATCCCAGGCCTAACCTGCAAGTAGTTTAGTTGAAGTCTAGAATCCATAAGGGTTTCAGAGTAATTATCTCTTGAAAACTGAGTGACGGCGGGAGTCTCCAAAACAAGGTCCGCCGTTTTCATTCCACCGGGGATGCAATTCCCCTTTTCGGAGGTTTCCATGAACAAGGCCGAACTGATCAGCGCCATCGCTGAGAAGTCAGACATCAACAAGTCCAAGGCCGCCGCTGCCTTGGATACCACGATCGCCAGCATCTCCGCCGCCCTGCGCGCCGGCGACAAGGTGACCCTGGTCGGCTTCGGAACGTTCTCCGTCGCCACCCGCGGACCCCGCACGGGCCGCAATCCCCGCGACGGGTCGAAGATCAAGATCGCCGCCAAGAAGGTCGCCAAGTTCAAGCCCGGCAAAAAGCTGGCTGACGACGTCAACGGCAAGGGCGGCAAGAAGAAGAAATAAGAATATTTAAAGTTTTCAACAAGACCGGCGGCCCTGCTCTCTGGGCCGCCGATTTTTTACCTGGCCGATGACCATCCGAGCGACAAAAGGGATAGTTAATGGCGGCATGGAGTCCAAACCGGAGAGCGCCTGAACGGCAGCTTTCCGCTGGAAACCGCCTCCACAAATACCGGAGGCCCTCGGTCATGCCCACCAGGGCCAGGCGGGGCGGCGCTTGAGGACCGGGCAGGCGCCCAGGTTGCCGATGGCGCTTCCCGGCGGTCTTGGCCGCGGAATCAGATAAGATGAAGATCAGCAGTTGAAAATCCCCAAACCTAGGCCAAGGAGGAAGTTCCTTGAAGAAAAAGATTCTGATGGCAGTGGTGGCCCTGATCGTCCTTGGCGTCCTCGGGGGCGGAGTGATCTTCGCCATGAAATGGTTCGCCGCCCAGAAGGCGGCCCCGGCGGCTGCCCCGGCAACTCCCGCCGCAGCCGCGACGGCGCCCGACACCAGCGCCGACGACGACGAGGAAGACCCGGCCGCCGCCGGGGGCGAGGGCGCCGTGGGCCCCCAGGTCCTGGTGCTTAGCCACATCATCGTCAACCTCGAATCGGAGCGGAAGAACGCCTTCCTCAAGTGCGACATCTCCATCCTGTTCCGGGACCAGGAACTGGGCAAGCTCGCCAGCAGCGACAAGCCCACGCCCGAAAACAGCATCATCCGGGCCATCGTCCTGGAGGCCCTCTCCGGCAAGAAGGTGGAGGAGGCCGCGGACCTGGAGACCCGGGAATCCATCCGCCAGGAGATCAAGGACAAGCTCAACGAGAAGTTCGCCAGCCGGAACCGGACCAAGGAGGCCCTGGAAAAGGCCAAGAAGACCGGAAAACCGCCCAAACCCCCGATCAAGGACGTCCTGGTGGTGGACTGGGCCATCCAGCAATAGACGGATTATTAGGCATGTTTGGCACGGCCGTTGCCGATAGGATCGTAGGCGTCCGATTCTTGACGGACCGGAAAACCTTGGGAAGGCCCTCTGATGGCGAAGCGAACCGATCGACTGGACACTGAACGCGTGCTCACCTTCGAGTCGGTGATCACTGAGCTCATGCCCTTCATTGACACCCGCTTCCGGCTGGAGATCCAACTGGGCCACGCGACCATGACCATCCGCGAACTGCTGGACCTGGACGTGGGCTCCCTGGTGGAGCTCAAGAAGAGCGCCGGCGAGCCCATGGATGTGCTCTGCAAGGGCCGGGCGGTGATGCGCGGGGAGGTGACCGTGCTGGAGGACTCCCTGGGTCTGCGCATCGTGGAGATCATCGACTCCCATCGCAGGGTCTAGGAGACTGTCCATGGCCCCCAGCGCAGCATCCCGTTCCGCGGTTCCCGTGGCCCTGTGCCTGGGCGGCATGGATCCGTCCGGAGGCGCCGGCCTGCTCAGGGATGTCATGACCCTGGCCGCCCTGGGCGTCCACCCCATGGCCGTCTGCACCGCCTACACGGTCCAGAACGGCCTCGCCTGCGCGGCCATCCTGCCGCCCCCGGACCCCCTGCCCTTCCTGGCGGCGCTGGAGCCGCATCTGGCGGGCCCGGGGGCCTGGGGCGTCAAGCTCGGGCTCTGCCGCCTGGAGACCGGAAGCTTCAGCGCCCTGATCGCCCGGGTGGTGGCCTTGGCCCCTTCGGCACGGATCTGGGACCCCATCCTCGCCCCCACCTCGGGGGTGGGTCTCCATTCCGCCGGCCAGTTGAGGGCGATGGCCGGAACCTTGCTCGGGACCGGCAACTGGGTGGTCTGCCCCAACCTGCCCGAAGCCCAGGCCCTGGCCGGCCCCGGGGCAGCCGGCCCCATGGCCCTGGCGATTCCCTTCCTGGACCTGGGGGCGTCGGCGGTCTGGCTCAAGGGCGGCCACGGAGCCGGTGCGGAGGTGGAGGACTTCTGGATCACCCCCGGCACCGTCCTCGGCCTAGGCCGGTGCCCGCGCCTGCCCGGCGACCGCCGGGGCACCGGCTGCACCCTCGCCTCAGCCTGGCTGGCCTATCGTCTGTTGGGATTGCCCGGCACCGAAGCCGCCCTGGCGGCGGCGCGGTTCCTGCGCGACCGGTGGGACCCGCCGGTGCAGCCCGGCGGCTTCGGCCGGCCCTGCTTCGCCCCGGGGGCCCCATGAGGGTCCACGAAGGCAAAGGGTTTCTTCTGCGCACCGGGGAGGACGCCCCGTTCGCCGGTTGGATGGGCGCGCGCCAGCTGGATGCGGGGGTCTCCATCTTCTCCGCCCCCTGGGAAGTGCTGCGCAACCTGTCGGACCTGTCCCGGCTCATGCCCGGGGGCCTGGCCCTGCTCTGGAACGCCCCCGCGGCCTGGATCGCCGAGCTGGCCCCGGACGTGCGGGCGGGGTTCCTGAAGGGGCTTGGCCACCTCCCGGGTCTCACCCTGCATGTGCGGGACGAGGCGTTCGGGGCCCTGCTCCAGGAACCCTCGGCGGTCTGGCACCACGGGCCGGTCCCTCCTTCCGGGGCGCTGGGCTTGGCCTGGCGCCAGGGGTGGCTGGGCTGGGTGCCGGACTCCGGCGCCAGCTGGTCGCTGCCCGAACTGGGCGTCGCCTCCGGCGGCCCATCCGCCGGTCCGGTCGGCGCGGAATCAGGACCGGACGATGTCGCCCCGGGCTACCTCTGGGGCGAGGTCGTGTTGCCCCTGGGCGCCCTGGAACACCTGGACCCGGCCGAGCTGGCGGCGGTGCTGGCCGAGCACCAGGGCCGGGTGGAGCAGGGCCTGAGTCAGCGGATCGGCGCCGATGCCTGGCCCGCCGCCTTCCCCTTCCAGCGTCGCCGCACCGGCTGGCGGGTGGCCTTCCTCGGCGGCCGGGAGTTCCAGTTGGCCGGGGGTTCCTGGGAGCGGGCGGCCGCCCTGGCCGGTGGCCTCGCCCAGCACCTGGGCCTGGCCCTGCGTTGCCCCATCCACCTGGCCGCCTCCGGCGACCTGTCGGCGGCCACCGCCCTGGGCCAGCAGGCCATGTGGGAGGGCCTGCCCTGGCGCAACGCCCTGCCGCTGCCCCCCGCGAGCCCCGCCTTCACCCCGGGCCTGGGGGCGAACCCGAGGGAGCCGAGTCCCCTGGAGAGCCGCGCCGCCTTCCCCGGGCCCATGGCCCAGGTGCTGGGCGAACTGCCGGCGGTGCAGTTGCGGGTTCCCGGCGTGCCCATGGAGGGGGCCGTGGCCGTCTTCCTGGGCGGCCTGGGCCATGTTCCCGCCATCCAGTGGCTGCCCCCGGACCTCCCGCCCCCCGGCCCCTTCCTGCCGGGCCGGCCCTGGACCCCGGCCAAGGCCTACCCCCGCCTGGCCGACACCACCCAGGTGCTCCAGCCTTCGCTGTTCGACGACTTCGAATAGGGGTGACCGGGAACTCAGGACCCGTTCATGCCACCTCCCAGGTGCCGACACCCGAGGAGGCAACCATGACCGAACCCGTCCGGTGCGGAACCAGATCCAGGGCGACCGCACCGGAACGATCGTGGATCCCTTCGGCCACCCATGGACCCTCGCGACCCACCTCGAGGACGTCGATCCCCGGGAGATGCAGCGCCGGGCCCAGGCCGGAGCCGATTGAATAACTCGCCGCGGCCCCTTTGCCCAAGGCATTCCAGGAGCAAGGACCTATGCTGAGGGGGTGGCTGTCCCTGGAGACGAAGGATGCAGATGCGGGCAGAAATTTCCGACCTGGTGCGTGCCATCAACGAGGATTCCATGGGAATCCGCCTCCAGCTTCGAGACCAGGAGTTCACACAGCTGGAAACCATTCTGGGCGGGCACCCGGAAGTCTGGCCCATGGGCTTGATTGACACCTTCAAATTACTGCAACGGAAGCTGCGCTGGGAAAGCATTGATAAACAAACAATTCCGGAATCGTTGTTGGATTTTTTCGATGAAAAGTTTCGACGTGATTTGGACCCGATGGCTTTGGCCAGGAACATTGGCCAGGACATCTGCTCAAGCTGTGGGGATTGTGAGTGCCGCTGCTGATGGTTCAGGGGTGAATTGGAGTGAGGCGAATGATCAAAGCCCGCATGTGCCTGCCGGATTCCATCCACCGGGCGTGAACGCCGGAAGCAGGTCGCCCCACGTTCAACGTCCACCCCCCGGAGGGAAAGGACACGGCAACCGCGAGCAGCTCGCTGCGAGCGGTAAAAGTGGGTCGGCGCCATACCCAGGGGCCGCAACGCCCGGTCCCGGAGCCCCCGGCTGGGAATGCCGGGATGGGCCGAACGGTCCAACCCCAGGACCGCCCCTGACGCCGGGAAGGAACCCGTACCTACCTCAGGTGCGCTCCGGTGGGGGGCTGCTGGCGATAGAAGGCGGCCGTCACCTCCGCCCCCAGCATGAAGATCGCGCAGCTGTAGTAGAGGAACACCAGCGCCGCCATGACGCTGCCCAGGGAGCCGTAGAGGATGCCCCAGGTGGGCGTGTGCCGCAGGTAGTAGCCGAACCCCAGCCGGGCCACTCCCCACAGCGCCGAACACACCACCCCGCCCAGGAGGGCGTGCCGGAACAGGACGTGGCGCCGGGGCAGGTGCTGGAGCACCAGGGTGGCCAGGGCCAGGCCGAACACCGGCGGCAGCACCTGGATCAACCTCAAGGTCAGCACCGGCGGCCGGGCCAGCAGGGCCCAGTTCACCACCGCCGCCAGCAATAGCACCAGGCAGAGCAGGACCCCCACCACCACCCCCAGGCGCCGCAGCAGGGGATGCTTGCGGGTCTGCCGGTAGACCTTGATCCGCAAGCCGAAGATGTGCGAAAGGGAACGGTCCAGCTGGTTCACGCCCCAGTGGGCGCCGATCAGCAGCACCACCCAGCTGGAACCCAAGCCGCCGACCTTCCGGCTGTTCTGGATGCTGTCGGCGATGAAGCTCCGGGGAATGTAGGGGTACAGCTGGGCGATGGTGCGCTGCAGGCCCAGGCTGGTGCCCCCGGCGCCCAGGGTCAGCCCCAGTAGCTTGAAGAACAGGGTAGCCAGCGGAATCAGCGAGATGGTCAGGAAGAAGCTGATGCTGGCCGCGTAGCTGAGGCAATCGTCATGGTGGTATTTGCGCAGCACTTCCCTCAGGAAGGCGCCCGCCTGACCCAGGGTAGGAAACAACCGGGCAATCCGGCAGCCGAAGCGGGTAAGGCTTGCTTGAAGGGAGCAGCCGATCTCCCTGGCGGCCCGGACCACTTGATCCATCCGTTCAGAACCGGACCGGATTCCGCGGCAGGATATACATGACCCAGGCCAGGATCAGGCCGACCCCCAGCAGTCCCGCGGCATATTTCAGGATGCTATTGCGGGTCCGGTTCGGCCGGGTGGTGGGGGTGAGCAGGCCCAGGATCAGGGAGATCCCGGCGCCCATCAGAAAAAATTGAATCACATGGCTGCTGATGAATTTCACGGTGGGTGCCTATCAAAAGTTGAAAGTCCGGGGATCGGGGCAACGCTACCCCGAAAGGGTATCAGCCTGTCATTAGATTCGCAGGCTGGCGAGCAAATCCAGCCAGGTTTTCAACACCAGGGCGGTGGCGCCCCACAGGGGGGCCTGGGGCAATTCCAACCGCGGCACCTCCAAAGCCAGCCCTTTCAGTTCCAGAACCTGCACGGTCCAGGGGGCCTGGAGCAGCCCGGCCAGGGGCAGCCGGAGCACATCCTGGATTTCCGACCCCAGCTGGAACACCGGTTCCGGGGTCTCCCAGCGCAGGAACACCGGGGTGAAGCGGGTCCTGGCTTTGGCCACCCCGTCGGGGAAGCAGCCCAGTTCCCAGAGATCCCCGGTGACCCCCAATTCTTCGGCCAGCTCCCGCCGGGCCGTGGCCGGGAGATCCCGGTCCCAGGCTTCCTCCATCCCCCCGGGAAAGGCCAGTTCGCCGCCGTGGTGGGGCGCGGTGGAGCCCCGCTGCACCAGGACCACCTCCCTCGCGCCCTCCGCCCCGCCCCAGAGCAGCACCGCCACCGCGGCCCGCCTCGGCGATTCCGCGACCCGAAGGGACAGCAGGTGCGGATGCTCCCAGCGCTGGCAGATCCGCAGGCTGAGCTCCACCAGGGCCCAGGGGATGGGCTCAGCCAAGGCCGTGGCCGGGTTCCAGGGTTCAGTGGATGTTGCCAAAATAGGACCCCCGCACGCGTTCCACCGTGAAGACCCCCTTCAACTTCCGGATCGTGCTCATGAGATCCACCAGCTGGGTGCGGTCCTTCACCCGCAGGGCCATGTAGAAGATGCCCCCGCCCTCGTCGGTGGTGCTGCCGCTGAACCGCTGCAGGCTGTAGCCCGCGTTCTGCACGGCGGTGGAGATGGCCCCGACCATCCCGGGGCGGTCCTCGGTGTTCACCACCAGTTCAGCGTTGAACACGGTCTTGCCGGCCTTGCCCCAGGCCACGCTCACCAGCCGTTCCGGGTTGGGGGCGGAGGAGCTGAGGTGGGGGCAGTTGGCCCGGTGGATGGAGATGCCCCGACCCCGGGTGGTGTAGCCGACGATCTCGTCGCCCCAGATCGGCTTGCAGCAGCTGGCCAGCACGTAGAGGATGCCCACGTTGTCGTCCACCAGCACGGTGTCAAGGCCCACCGCCGGCGCCTTCTCCTCCTTGACCTTCTGGGTGTCGGGAATCAGCGGGTCCAGCAGCCGCCGCGGGCTGGTCCGGTTGAACCCCACCGAGGCGTAGAAGGCGTCCCAGGTGGGAAACTTCAATTCCTTGAGCCGGACCTCCATGGCCGTGTGCACTTCCGGGGTGTCCAGGTGGATCCCCAGCACCCGCGCTTCGCGCTCCAGCCGCTCCTTGCCGGAGATGATGGCGTGGGCCCGCTCCTCCTCCCGGATGAACAGCTGGATCTTGGTCTTGGCCCCGGCCGACGTGACGATGGAGAGCCAGTCGCGGCTCGGCTTATGGTCGGCCCTCGTGAAAACTTCGACCCGATCCCCGTTCTGCAGGATGTGCCGCAGCGGCACCATGCGCCCGTTGACCTTGGCCCCCACGCAGTGGTGCCCGACTTCGGTGTGGATGGCGTAGGCGAAATCGATGGGAGTGGCGTTCTCCGGCAGCGAGCGCAGATCGCCTTTGGGCGTGAACACCTGGATCCGCTGGAAGCTCAGCTCCCCCTTGAGGTTGGCCACCAGCTCCCGGCTGTCCCGGGATTCCTGGTGCAGCTCGACCATGCGCCGCAGGAACGAGGTCTGGTTGATCTCCTGCTTGTTGGCGATCCGGCCATCCTTGTAGGTCCAGTGGGCGGCGATGCCCGCCTCGGCATGCTCGTCCATCTCCCGGGTGCGGAACTGCACCTCGAACGACTCCCCCGAAGGCATCAGCACGCTGGTGTGGATGCTCTGGTAGCCGTTGTCCTTGGGCAGGCTGACGTAGTCCTTGAACCGGCCCGGGATCGGCTTGTAGAGCGCGTGCACCAGGCCCAGCGCGGTATAGCAGGAGGCCCGATCCGGACAGAGGATCCGGTAGGCCAGCCAGTCGTGGATGTCCTCCAGGCTCTTCTCCTGGACTCCCATCTTCTTCCAGATGCCGTAGAGGTGCTTGACCCGGAAGTGGATCTCCGCGGTGATGCCCTGGGCCCTCAGCGCCGACTGCAGCGTCTTCCGGATCTCCTCCACCATGGGCGCGCTCTTCTTGCGCTTGAGGTCGACGATCCGGCACATCTCCGCGTGCCGTTCCGGCTCGAGGTTGGCGAAGGCCAGGTCCTCCAGTTCGGCCCGCACCGTGCCCATGCCCAGCCGATTGGCCAGGGGCGCGTAGAGCTCCATGGTCTCCCTGGCGATCCGGCGCCGCTTCTCCTCGCGCATGGAGGACAGGGTGCGCATGTTGTGCAGCCGGTCGGCCAGCTTCACCAGCAGCACCCTCACGTCTTTGCCCATGGCCACCAGCAGCTTGCGCACGTTCTCGGCGTTGAGCAGGGTGCGATCGGTGAAGTCCAGCTTGGACATCTTGGTGAGGCCGTCGACGATCTCCGCGGTCTCCTCCCCGAACTGGCGGCGGACCTCGTCGTTGGTCATGAGGGTGTCCTCCACGGTGTCGTGGAGCAGGCCGCAGGCGATGCTCACCGCGTCCAGCCGCCACTCCGCGAGGGATTCCGCCACGGCCAGGGGATGGAAGAAATAGGGTTCCCCGCTCTTGCGCTGCTGGTTGGCGTGCATGGCCCGGCCGGCCTTGAAGGCCTTGTCCAGGAGCGCGGCATCGCCGTTGGGATGGTGTCCGAGGAAGGTGGCCCGCACCTTCTGGTAGGCGCCGTCCAGAGTCAGGCAGCACTCCGGCCCCGAGGCGATGTCGTCACCCTCCCTCAGGACCACTCCCTTGCTTTTGGCGCCATCGGTCATGCATTGAGTTTGCGGCAGGCAGGCGGATCGCGCCAGATGCTTCCTTGCCCGGGGCCGCTTCCCCGCCCGGGATCCGGCATTATGATGGGGAGCATGAGCCGCGAACCCGCCCTGCCCTCCCTGGAAGAAGCCCTGAATACCCTCGCCGGCGCCTTCCCGCCCCCCGCCACCGCGGCGATCCTGGCCGACCGGGACGACCCGGCCCTGGACCGCAGCGCCATGGACGGCGCGGCCATGCGCTGTGCCGACGGCCTCCGGGAACGGACGGTGCTGGGCACCCTCTATGCCGGCGATGCCCCCCGGTTCCAGGTCACCGAAGGCACCTGCGTGCGGATCATGACCGGCGCCTGCCTGCCGGCCGGGGCCGACACCGTGGTCCCCGTTGAGAAGCTCAAGCTGGGCGAAGGCGGGCTCTCGCCGCTGACCACCCCGGAGCCCGGGGCCTGGATCCGCCGCCGGGGCGACCAGGCCCGGGCCGGGGATTTGCTGCTGGCCGCCGGCCTGCCGGACAACGTCGCCCGGGCCGGGCTGCGGGCTCAGGTGGGCCTGCCCGTCGAGCCCCTGCGCCGGCTGATCGTCGGCATCGCCCCCACTGGCGACGAGCTGGTGGCGAACCCGGGCCCCCATCAGATCCGGGATGCCAACGGTCCGATGCTGGCCGCCCTGGCCCACGCCCTGGGCGCCGATGCCCGGCTGCTGGCGCCGGTCCCCGATGACCCGGCGGCCCTGGAGTCCTTCCTCGGCGACCTGGGCGAATTGGACATCCTGGTCACCTCCGGTGGCGTCTCCCTGGGCGACAAGGACCACCTGCCCAGGGTGCTGGCGGCCATGGGCGCCCGGATGCTGTTCCACAAGATCCGACTCAAGCCCGGCAAGCCGATGCTGGCGGCCCTGCTGGGCCGGCGGGTGATCCTGGGGCTGCCGGGCAATCCGGTCTCCTCCTACCTCAACGCCCTGCTGTTCCTGCCGGTGGCCATGGCCGGGCTGCAGGGCCGTACCGCGCCGGATCCATGGCGGCCCGGCATCCTGGAGTCCGCCGTGGCCAACCCCGGTGACCGCCCCCTGCTATACCCCTGCCGGCGGCAGGGCGACCGCCTGCAGCCCCTGGCGTCCCAGGGTTCCGCCGACCTGATCCGCCTGGCCCAGGCGGACGCCTGCGCCTGGATCCCCGAAGGCGGGTCGGGCGGCGGGCCCACCCGCTACCTGGATGTGATCTAGGAGCTGACTCGGGAATCGACCGTGGAGGGAGCTTGCATTCGATTTTGAGCAGGCGTCCGCGAGAAAATGGACATGGGTTGACGATTCCTAGACTCGAATAATGAGGTCGGAATAGGGTTCCAGTTGGTGATCGGCGGTCATCAACCGCAGGGGTTCGGTGATTGCTTGTGCCACCAGCATCCGGTCAAAAGGGTCCTTGTGGTGCCAGGGCAGCGTGGCGCTGGCACAGGCGTGTTCGACGGTGATGGGCAGGATGGTGAAGGCGTTGTTGTAAAGTGCCGACCTCAACTCCTCCAGGTCTGCTGTCAGATCGCCGCGACTGATTTTGATCGCCAGTTCCCAGAACACAACGGAGGAGACAAAGACCTCCTGAGCCTCGTCGATCAGTTTCCTCGCCTTCTTCGTGAGCTTGGGGTCATCGGCGTTCAACCAGAGAAAGATGTGGGTATCCAGCAGCAGTTTCACTTGGTAGCGCCGTAGAACAGGGCTTCGAGATCTGGGTTTGGGGCGTCGAAGTTATCGGGGACCGTTAACTTGCCCTTGAGGAGCCCATATTTGATCTTGCCCTTGGCTGGCACCAGAGAGGTGATCCGCGCTTGGGGTTTGCCATTGCGAGCGAGAATGACGTCATCTCCCCTCGCTGCTTGATCCACCAGGGCCGAAAGCTGAGTCTTGGCTTCGTACATGTTGACGACTGTGGTCATGATGGACCTCCATCACCAAGTCTAGTCTAGTTTGGTCAACCGTCAAGGACTGTCACGACCGGGTAGACCCCGGCCCAGGCTCCGCGCTTGGAGTGCGCAGGATCCGGCCCACGTTCTGCTGGGAGAAGATCTCGTCCAGGACCAGGATGGCCGCGCCGATCACCCCGGCGGTGGCGCCCAGGGTCGAGCGCTTGATGACCAGCTCGGAGGTGGCCAGGGGGGTCGAGCGCCGGTAGATGGATTCCCGGATCGAAGCCAGGTAGCGTTCCCCCAGGCCGGACAGCCCGCCGCCCACGACGATCAGGGCCGGGTTGAAGAAATTCACCAGCTTGGCCAGCACGTCGCCCAGGGTCTTGCCGGCGGTGATGAGCAGCCGCAGGCACTCCTCGTCGCCCACCGCCGCGCCCATGGCCACCCGCTCGCAGGTGATCGCCGCCCCTTCCGCCAGCCGCTGGGCGAGATACCGGCTCGTTCCCGACCGGGCGGCCTCGGCCGCGCGGCCGGCCAGGGCGCGGCCCCCGGCCACCGCCTCCAGGCAGCCCCGGTTGCCGCAGTGGCACAGGGTGGTGTCCTCGCCGGCGCGGATGTGGCCGATGTCCCCGGCGGCGCCCTTGGCCCCGCGGTAGATCCGGCCGTCCACCACCAGCCCGGCGCCGATGCCGGAGCCCACCTTGACGAAGAGAAAGTCCCGCGCCCCCGCCGCCGCGCCCCGGTCGCGCTCGGCCAGGGCCAGGATGTTGACGTCGTTGTCCACGAATACCGGGCAGGTGAACTCCCGGTGCAGGGCCGCGGCGATGGGGAAGCGATCCCAGCCGGGCATCACCGGCGGCGAGACCGATACCCCCTGGGCATAGTCCACCGGGCCCGGCAAGCCCAGACCGATGCCGGAAAGGGCCGCGGGCGGAAACCCAAGGCCCAGGATCCTGGCTGCCGCCACCACCCGGGCCAGGATCGATCCGGGCGATTCACGCAGCAGGTCGACCTCCGCCATGACCGAGTCCAGCACCACCCCTTCCAGGTCGCACAGGCCCACCCCGAGGTGGCTCTGGCCCAGATCCACCCCCAGCACGCAGCCCGCCGATTCGGCGACCTTGAGCTTGCGCCGTTTGCCGCCGGCCCGGGCCTCCTCGCGGATCAGCCCGGCCGCCAGCAGCCGCTCCACCGAAACCGACACCGTGGACTTGGCCAAACCGGTCACGTGGACGATATCCACCGGAAACATCGGCCCCAGGTCCCGGATGGTCCTGAAGATGCTCCCAACCGTGGCCGACAGCCCGGGCGCCCCACCCTCAGCAGCCCCGCTCACACCGCCGCCTTTCCCATTCCATCCCCTCGGCCAAAGCCCCCCCCGACCCCCAAACATCCGCCCAATAAGCAAAGCAAAGCCACCCGCGTCGGAGGTCCCTGCCGTTTCCTGCGCTAGCGCAGGAAACGGACCCTGACCAAGGTTCGGGACCCGAATGCCTAGAATACGGCGTTGGGGACGTAGTAGGACTTGGCGTTCTCCTTGGTGATCAACTCGGAGTTCAGGATCATCCGGATGGGGAGCTTCTTCTGGTAGAAGCCCTCGAAAACTCGGCCCCGAAGGCCGATCACGGTCAGCGAGATGGCGGTGGCGACCACGTCCGGAGGATAGGTGGCGTCGGCCTGGACCAGCTTGTCGCCGTCCATGATCCGCTTCACCATGCCCTTGGAGGCGGCGCCGCCGAACATGATCTGGACGTCCTTGCGCCCGGATTCCTTGTAGGCCTGGAGGCAGCCTTCCAGCATGTCGTCGTCGGCGGTGTAGACCGCGTCGATGTGGGAGTACTTCTGCAGGTAGTTCTCCATGACCGCCAGGGCCTTCTCCTTGTTCCACATGCCGGGTTGGGAGTCGAGGATCTTGATGCCCGGGTACTTGGCGGCCACGTCCTTGGCGGTCTTGGTGCGCAGGTCGGAGATGACGCTGGGGATGCCCTCCACCAGGACCAGATTGCCCTTGTAGCCCAGCTTCTTGCAGATCCATTCCATGGAATTGCGGGCATAGGCCTCGTCGTCGTTGGAGAGGTAGACGTTGTAGGCGGGCTTGGTGATGCCGCGGTCAAGCACGACCACATAGATATCCTTGGCGAAGGCCTTCTCCACCACCGGGGTGATGGAGGAGTCGAACGGGAAGATCACCAGGCCGTTGACCCCCTGCTGCACCAGATCCTCGATATCGGCGGCCTGCTTGGTGACGTCGCCGGCGGTGCGGAGCAGGAACTTGACCTGGGGGTCCTTCTTCTTCCAGTCGGCCATGGCCTTGTTGGCCCACCAGTTGGCCCCGCCCATCCAGCCATGGTCGGCGGTCGGCATGGTGATGCCGATGAGGAGGTTCTTGGGGGCCTGGGCGAAGGCGCCGCCGCCCAGGACGGCCAGGAACAAAAGCAGGACGAGGAACTTTTTCATCGGAATGCCTCCTTTGAGGTTTCGGCCCGCAAAGGGACCGTGGATGACTGCATCAAGCCTTCCGGCGCTGGATGAGCATGGCGCCGATGATCACCAGGCCCTTCACCGTGCCCTGCAGGTACGGCGAGACCCCGGCCATATTGAGCATGTTGTTGATGACCCCGAGGATGATGGCGCCGATCACGGTGCCCCAGACCGTCCCCGAACCGCCGGCCATGGCGGTGCCGCCGATGATGACCGCGGCGATGGCGTCCAGTTCGTAGTTGATCCCCAGGGTGCTGGAGCCCACCCCGTTGAAGCGCATGGAGATCAGCACGGCCGAGACGCCCACCACCAGCCCGTTGGCCAGGTAGGTCAACAGCCGGACCCGGTCGATGTTGATGGCCGAATAGAGGGCCACCCGCTGGTTGGAACCCACGGCGCGCACGTAGCGCCCATACCGAGTCCGCCCCAGCATGAAGGCGAAATAGGCCGCCAGGGCCGCCATGATCCACACCGGCACCGGCACCAGCAGGAACGTGGCCGAGCCGATATCGGAATAGAGGGTGTTGGTGGAGGTGAACTCGCCGGCATCGGCCATGAACAGAGTGAGCGAGCGGAACACCGCCATGGTGCCCAGGGTGACGATGAAGGGAGCGATCCGGCCCTTGGTGACCATGAGCCCGTTCAGGGCCCCGCCGGCGGCGCCAGCGGCCAGCGCCACCAGCACGGCGGCCAGCACGCCGACCCAATCCGGCCGCCCGGCCGCGCCCAGGGCGTTCATGGCCAGCACGCCCAGGGCGCCGGCGAAGGCCGCCATGGAACCCACCGAAAGGTCGATGCCCCCGGCGATGATGACGAAGGTCATGCCCAGGGCGATGATGCCGGTGTAGGAGACCTGTCTGAGGATATTGAGCAGGTTCTGGGGCTGGAGGAAGTGCGGGCTCAGGGCCGCGGAGACGATGACCAGCAGCCCCAGGGCGATGAGGCTGCCGAATCGCTCGGCGCTGAACTGGCTCCGGATCGTGCTTTTGCCCATATCCCTAGGCTCCTTCCCTGGCGCCGGTGGCGAGGTACATGATTTCTACTTCGCTGACCCCGGCACCCTCGACGAAACCGGCGGCGCGGCCCGCCCGCATCACCAGAACCCGGCGGCACATGCCGATGACCTCCTCCAGTTCCGAGGAGATGAAGATGATGGCGATGCCCTGGGCCGCCAGGCCGGCGATGAGCCGGTAGATCTCATGCTTGGCGCCCACGTCGACCCCGCGGGTGGGCTCGTCCACGATCAGGACCCTGGGTTCGGGGTCCAGGCTCTTGGCCAGGGCGACCTTCTGCTGGTTGCCGCCGGAAAGCTCCTCCAGCCGCTGGCCGGTGGAGGCCGCCTTGATCGCGAACAGGGTCTTCCAGCGCTCGGCGCTGGTCCGTTCCCGGCTGCGGTCGACGCTGCCCAACAGGCCGCCGCTGTACCGGGGCAGGGAGACCAGAGTGGTGTTCTCGGCGATGGTGAAGGGCACCAGCACGCCGGTGCCCTGCCGGTCTTCGGAAAGGTAGCCGATCCCGGCGGCCACGGCGTCCAGGGGCCGGCCGAGCCTCAGTTCGCGCTCCGCCACCCGGATCCGGCCGCTGGCCCGGCGCAGGCCCATGATCGCCTCGGCCACCTCGGTGCGGCCGGCGCCCACCAGGCCGGCCAGGCCCAGGATCTCCCCGGCCCTCAGCGAAAACGAGACATCCTCGAAGGCCCCGGGCGAGGCGAGGCGCTCCACCTCGAGCAGCAAGGGCGCCCCGGGCAGGGGCTCGGCCAGCTTCGGGAAGACCTCCGAAAGGGGACGGCCCACCATGCGCCGGGCCATCTCCTCGAGGCTGAGTTCGGCGACCGGGGCCACGTGCACCAGTTCGCCGTCCCGCAGCACCGCCACCCGGTCGCAGATTTCCGCCACCTCGCCGAGCTTGTGCGAAATGTAGACCATGGCGATGCCCCGCTGCCGCAGCTGACCCATGACCCGGAACAGGCCGTCCACTTCGACCCGGGTGAGCACGGTGGTGGGTTCGTCCAGGATGAGCACCCGGGCCTCGTGGGCCAGGGCCTTGCAGATCTCCACCAGCTGCTTCTGGGCCGCCGAAAGGCTGGAAATCCGCGCCTGGGGATCGATGGCCGCCGCGAGCCCGGCCAGCAGCTCCCCGGTCCGGGCCACCATGGCCGCCCGATCCAGCAGGCCATACCCCATAAGAATCTCATCACCGAGATAGACGTTCTCGGCGACCGAAAGGTCGGAGCAGAGGTTGAATTCCTGGGGGACAATGGAAATCCCCGCCGCCTTGGCGGCGGAGGGACCGAGAAAACGCGCCGGCTGGCCGGCGATGAAGAGTTCCCCCCCCGTGGGCTGGTAGATCCCGGCCAGGATTTTCATGAGCGTCGACTTCCCGGCGCCGTTCTCCCCGATCAGGCCGAGGATCTCGCCGCCATGGAGTTCGATGGAAATGTCCTTGAGTACCGTGACCGCGGAAAAATCCTTGCGGATATTCGCGGTCCGGACCAGCGCCTCGTGCATCCGGACTCCCGTGGCAAGGCGGCCGGACCACCGCCACTCCCACGGGAACGAACCCCCGGGACCAGCTCCGGCTGATTGACTGATGATTTATGCCGGAAGGATTCAACCGGACGATCCGCTTGTCAAGGCCAATTGTTCAAAATAGGCAAATATCGTTCGCGCATCGAACAACTTGCGTCCGGCCCGTCCAGGGCCACAATGGTCCGTGCCGGGCCCCACAGCCGAGGTCCGAACCGAGGTGGCCATGAAAGTCGGGATCGTAGGAACCGGAGCCGTGGGCAGCAGTGCCGCCTATGCCATGATCATGAGCGGGGCCGCCAGCGAACTGGCGCTGATCGATCCGAACGAAGGGCTGGCCCGGGCCCAGGCGGAGGACCTGGAGGATGCCACCCCTTTCGCCGGCCCGGTTCATGTGTCGGCCGGCGGCTATGCCGGGCTGGCCGGCGCCAAGGTGGTGGCCCTGTGCTGCGGCGCCCGGCGGCTCCCGGGCGAGAGCCGGCTGGAACTGCTGGGGCGGAACGCGGCGATCTTCAAGGAGATCATCGCCAACGTGGTGGAGCATGCGCCGGAGGCCATCCTGGTGGTGGTCTCCAATCCGGTGGACGTGCTCACCAATCTGGTCTGCCGATTGTCCGGCCTGCCCGAGGGGCGGGTGTTCGGCACCGGCACCCTGCTGGACACCGCCCGGTTCCGGGCCCGCCTGGGCGGCATCGTCGGGGTCTCGCCCCGCTCGATCCACGCCTATGTGCTGGGCGAACACGGGGAATCCGAGGTGCTGATCTGGTCCACGGCCTCGGTGGGCGGGGTGCCGCTGGAGCAGTTCGCCGCCCAGACCGGCCACCCGCTCACCCCGGAACTCAAGGCGGGGATCGACGAGGGCGTCCGCCACGGCGCCGCCGGGATCATCCAGGGTAAGGGTTCCACCTGCTATGGCATCGGCGGCGGCATCACCCAGATCGTCCGGGCCATCCGGGATGACGAAAGGGCCCTGCTGACCCTTTCCGCCCCGTCGCCGGAACTGGGCGGCGAGGCCGCCGCCTGCCTGTCCCTGCCCCGGATCCTGGGTTCCGGCGGCATCGAGCGCACCCTGCTGCCCAGGCTGGAGGATGGCGAGCGCCAGGCGCTGGAGCGCAGCGCGGCCATTCTGCGGGAAGCCGCCCTGGACTGACGCCAACCCGTGCTACAGAAGCCTGACTACGGACTAGTGTAGGCCGTCAGAAATACATGTAGCATCCCAGCCCAGTGTTCTCAGCCGACCGTGATCAGGCTTTGGTGTTGATGAGCCGCTTTAATCCGCCGTCCTTGAGAGGCCAGTTGTGGAAATTGAGCAGCAGGCCTACTTCAAAGCTGGAGAAATGAAGGTAGCTATTCAGTTGGGCAAAATTGACATCGGAGAATTTTTCGATCGCCTTGGCTTCAACCACCACTTTGTCATCCACGACGATGTCCATGATGTAGGCGTTGGGGACGCACAAACCCTCATAGGTGATATCCAGGTGAACTTCCCGGAGGGCCTTATGGCCGTCGAGCCTGAGCGCATGGGCCAAACAGATCTTGTATGCGTCTTCCAGGAGCCCAGGCCCTAAGGACTTCTGCAATCGGATTGCCGCCTGGATGATCGCCTCGGTAATGTCCCGATGAGGATAATCATCGCCCCAATCCTCTCCCCAGTGACGTCCCATGCCTTTCGCCCTCCAGGGAATCAATGCGCTCAACCCCTGAGGGAGATTCAGGGTTTTGTCTTTTCTCGGCGAGCCTCGGTCACCTCGGCGTCCTCGGCGATAGGCCCTTTCTGGGTTCTCGGAACGCATAGGGTCAATGCGCCGAAAAACCAATGAAAATGCCTATCGCCGAGGACGCCGAGGTAGCTGAGGCTCGCCGAGAAAAGCAAAGCAGACCTCTCCTCTACTTCGTGGCATTGGCACAATGGGTGGCGTCCAACGCCTTCCGGGCTCGGGCGACCTTGGCGAGGATGTCCTTTGCGGATGCAGTCACCCCGAGAACGCATGCGTCCTCGGGGATCTAAGGACAGATGAATGGCTTCGGCGCTGTATTGTGCTTTGCGATGTAGGTATGGATGGCGGATTCCAGTTCGGCGACTGATCGAAAAATCCCCCTGCGGATGCGGTTCTCCGTGATATCTCGAAAGAACCGTTCCACCATGTTCAACCAGGAGGAACTGGTAGGCGTGAAATGAACGTGGACGCGCTTATGCGCCTCCAACCACTTCATCACCGCCGGGTGTTTATGGGTCGCGTAGTTGTCGCAGATGATGTGCAGGTCCAGCTTTTTCGGGGTCTCCCGCTGTAGTCGCTTAAGGAACTTCAACCATTCGTCATGACGGTGGCGCGCCATCGTTTCGGAGATCACGGTCCCGTCCAGCGTATTCAAGGCCGCAAACAGCGTCGTGGTCCCATTCCGCTTGTAGTCATGGGTCATCGTGCCGCAGCGGCCCTTCTTCATCGGAAGGCCCGGCTGACTCCGGTCCAGAGCCTGGATCTGGCTCTTCTCGTCAACGCTCAGGACGATCGCATGCTCGGGAGGATCCAGATACAGGGCCACGATATCCACCAGCTTCTCTTCGAAACGGGGATCGTTGCTGATCTTGAAACCCGCCACACGATGGGGCTTGAGTCCGTTCCGTTTCCAGATGCGCCCCACCGTGCTCTCGCTCACACCCGTTGCGAGCGCCATGGTCGCTCGACTCCAGTGCGTTGCATTGGCAGGCTTTTCTTGGATCGTCTTCTGGAGGATCTCCTGCCCCTGCTTGGCTATCACCCAGGATTTCCGACCTCGGCCTTCCTGCTCATGCTCGATCCCCTCGAAGCCTGCCTCCTCCCACCTATTGACCCATTGCCAGGCAGTCCGGTGATCGCAGTCCAAAGCCTCTCCAATGGATCGAAAGGATTCACCCTTCGCGCGGCGAAGAACAATCTTCGCCCGCTGAACCGTGCGGGCAGCCAGAGTCCGGCTTCGCCCCATCTCCTCCAAACGCTTCGTCTGGTCTTCTGTCAGTTCAACCCGCCCAGCATGTGCCATGTCGCCCCTCAGTATCAGGTGCAACGAGGCGCAAATTTGTTGCATATATTTCTGGCGGCCTACACTAGAAGGCTCCTAGACCAAAGCCGCGGCCACCCGATGCAGTTCGATCCGATCGGCTGAGCCGGAGCGCAAGGCGTGGATCAGCGACAGGTGGTCGCGCAGGTGGCGGGTGAGCAGGAAATTCTCTCGGACGAACTCCTTGCCCTTGAGTCCCATTTCCTTGAGATGCTCATGGTAGTGGAACAGATAGCGGATCCGGTAGGCGGCCCCCTCGGGGGTGTCCACCAGGAAGCCGGTGTGGTGATTGATCACCTGCAGCCGGATGCCCCCGGTATTGCCGCCGATGACCGGCTTGCCCTTCCACAGGGCCTCGGTCACGGTGAGCCCGAAGCCCTCCCGCAGGGATTTCTGGATGACGATGTCCGCCGCCCGCTGCAATGCGTTGATCACCCGGTGCGCGTCCGGGGGCAGCAGAAGAACATGGATGTCCGGATCCTCGGCCGCGGCGGTGTAGACCTCGTTCAGCACGGCCGCCCCCTCGGGATCATCGTCGGCGCTGCCCCCGGCCAGCACCAGCTGCAGGTCATGGGCGAACCGCTTGGCCAGCCGGTAGGCCTCGATGACCCCCAGGGGATCCTTGAACCGGTCGAAGCGGGAGACCTGGAGGATGGTCCGGCGCTGGCGATCGATGCCGTGCTGGGCGCAGACCCTGTCGATCTCCGGTTCGGAAAGATCCATGTTCTTTTCGGACAGGGGATCGATGCTGGGCGGAATCAGGCACATGGGGTTGGGCATGGGCTGGGCGAAGGTGGCCAGGGAGAAGATGCTGGCGTCGTAGCGGGCGGTGAACCCGCGCAGATACTTCCACACCGGGCGGTACGGCCGGCTGGCGTCGATGTGGCAGCGCCAGATCCACTTGCCCTTGCGTTCCGGAAAGAAACTGATCAGCGGGGCCGGCTGGGGATCATGGATGAAGACGATGTCGGCGTCGGCCAGGGTGGGCCTGAGGATTTCCGCGTTGGCCGCATTGACCTCCTCGTAGGCCTTGAGCAGGTTCTTCGGGATGGCCACGTGGTTGCCCTGGAGGGCGTTGTGGAAAGATTTGGTGCACCGGTAGAACTCGTCCCGGCCGTTGATGACCTCCCACGAGGTCGCAATGCCGAGGGCGTTGGTGAGCGGCACCAGCTTGTGCAGGATTTCCGCCACCCCGCCGCCGACCCGGGTCGAGTTGACGTGGACGATTCTCTGCCCCTTCAGGGGCTCGGCCAGCTGGAGCAGCTGCTCGATGATGTCGGGTCCGACGATCTGTTCGTAGTCCTCGAGCCGCAGGGCGGGCATCGATTCTTGACTGGAAAGCGGCTTGTCATCCATGGCTAGGCCTCCGGGCCGGAATGTTCGGTGAAATAGGTGGAAACCACGGACACCAGCGTCTGGCGCAGTTCCGCCAGCGGGACGAAGAACAGGTCCACCTCGGACAGCGCTTCGACCAGGCCCACGAATTCGTCGCCGTAGGCCAGCAGCCAGGCGCGGAAGTCATCCAGGCCGGGCAGGCGCATCCGGGCATCGATGAAGTGGTAGAAGATGCTGCTGGCGGAGAGGACGGGAAGCACCTCCACCAGCGCCCTGGGATGGGCGATGGTCCTGGGCGTATCGAACACCACCAGCCGGGAGCGCAGGAAGTAGAACTGATCGTCCGGCGCCGACCAGGCCACCAGCTCCGTTTCATCGAGCCGCTGCTCGATGGTCTCGATCAGTTCCTGCCGCAGGGCCTCCAGGTCCGGCACGGCGGTGGGGTCGAGGATGCCCAGGCGTTCCCCGAGCCGGTGGTCATGAAGGCTGCGGTGCACCCAGGCGGCGAACATGTTGGGGTACTCGGGATGTTCGAACCCCGGGTGGAGCCGGCTGCCCCAGAAGTGGTAGTAGATGCTGTCGGTGCTGACCTCGGTCAGCCGGTCCCTGAGCTCGCGCAGGTTCTGGGCCCGCAGGCCGGCGGAGAAGGCCGACAGGGCGCAGTCCCGGACCAGGAAGGGAACGTGGGTTTCGGATGATTCCATGGTGGACTCCACAGGAGAAGGGTTTGGGTTCATGGCTTCGGGCCGGGATTCCCGCCGCGGAGCAGCAGCAGGGCCACCGGAAAAGACCCCAGCACCGGCTCCAGCGACAGCCAGTACCGGGTTCCGTCCGGCTCGGCGCCATGGCTTTCACCGGTGAGGACATTGACATAGTCGCCCGCCGCCGGCACTTCGACCCGGTTGCCCCGCCAGGCGGCCCCCACCTCGCCACCGCCCTCCTGCTGGAGGGTCTTGAACAGGCGGGGCGCCACCGCCACCGCCAGTTCTCCGCCCCAGCGCCGGGCGAAGGCGCAGAGGTGCCCGGCCAGGGGGCCTTCGGCGGCCAGGGGCAGGTAGTCCCCGTCCAGGAACAGGTCCGGATGCCGGAGCCGGCAGTTCAGCGCGCGCCAGGTCACGAACAGCTTGGCCCCGCCGTCCTCCAGGCTGGCCAGGAGGCCCCGGGCCTGATCGGCCCAGACGGTGGCGGGGTCCTGGTCCAGAAGCTGGAACCGGTCCAGGATCCGCCGGCGGGTGGCGAAGTCCACCGGCCGGCGGTTGTCGGGATCCACCAGGCTGAACACGGGCAGCTCATGACCCTGGTAGAGGTCAGGCACCCCCGGACCGGCGGTCTTGATCAGCGCCAGGGACAGGCCGCTGAGCAGCCCCGGCCGGGCCACCTGGTCCACGGTGGCCTTCAGGTCCGCCAGGAACGGGTTCCGGCCCTGGCCGCCGAGGATGGAATCCACGAACCGGGCCAGAGCCCCTTCGTAGCCGGGGTCGGGATGGTTCCAGCTGGTGTGTTCCTTGGCTTCCCGGACCGCCTTGAGCATGTATTCCTGGATCCGGGTCCGGAAGGCCGCCAGCGCCGGGGCAGCCATGGGCTGCAGCGGCCAGGCGCCCACCAGGGCCTGGTAGAGCCGGTATTCGTCGTTGCGGGACGGCCAGGTCGCGCCGTCGGTCCCCTGGCTCCGCTTGGCGCGATTCCACCGGGCCCACCGGCGCAGGGTCAGCTTCCAGGCCGCCGGCAGCTCCGAGATCACGTTCAGGCGCAGCCGGAAATCCTCCGAGTGCTTGCTGTCATGGGTGGAACTGGCGAGCATGCCGTGGGGCCAGAGCCGGGACCGCTTCCGGTTGGCGTCATGGAACGCCGCCAGGCCGGTGCCGAAGGTGCCCGGATCGCCGCCGACGTCGTTCAGCGAGATCAGGCGGTTGTGGCGATAGAAGCAGGTGTCCTCCATGCCCTTGGCCATCACCGGAGCGGTGTACTGCTGGAACTTCATGGCGAAGGCATGCACCCGGCCGGCGTATTCGGAACTGCGGCCCTGGGCGATCTCGCCGCCGAGCACCTCCCGGATGAAGTCGAACACGTCCACCCCGGTCTCCGGGGCCCGCTTCCTCGCCGATGCCACCGCCCACTCCAGGTAGTGGCCATCCTGGTCCGAACGGTGACCGGGGGTGACATAGGTGCGGTAGACAGGGAAACAGGCCACCACTTCCGACAGCCCCTGGCGCAGGTGGTCCAGGGTGAAATCGCAGGTCCCGCGGTCGGTCTGGGCGATCCGGGACAGCTCATGGGCCAGGACATTCATCTCGCTGGCCAGGTCGGTGCGGATGATCAGGGACTTGCTCTGGTAGAGCAGATCCTCCAGCGGGAGCCGAACCCCGGTGAACTCCCCATAGACCCGATCCATCCGGTGTTCCGCCTGGCCATCCACGAACAGCCCGTTCACTTCGTTGGCGAACCGGTAGCCGGTCTCGCCGGCCACCGGCCAGTCCTCCGGGAGCCGCTCATGCCGGGCCAGGATCTTCTCGGCCACCAGGTACAGCGTCCGGTTCCCGGGCCGAACCCCGAGGGCTTGGGCGGCCCCCCGCTGCAACCGGCGGAAATAGGCGAGGGGATCGTGCAGGCCGTCCGGATGGTCCAGCCGCAGCCCGTCCACCCAACCCCGCCCCACCCACTGCAGCAGCAGCCGATGGGTGGCCTCGAACACCGGCTCCCGCTCCATCCGGATGCCCGCGAGATTGCTGATGTCGAAGAACCGCCGGTAGTTGATCTCGTCCGAAGCCACCCGCCAGTAGGCCAGCCGGTAGGCCTGGACATGGATCAGCCGGTGCAGCGAGTCAAAGCTGCGGGGATCGCCGACGGCGCCATTGCAGCCGCCCAGGCTCTCGGCGATGAACAGCCGGATGGGCTCGGACCGGCCCCAGAGGGCGGCCAGCCGGACCTTGCCGATCGCCTGGTCCCGGGCGCGTTCGGCCATGGCTTCGCGGCTGGTCTGGTCCCGGGCCGGCAGGTGGCGGAAACCGGCCATCAGGTTGGCCAGTTCCAGCACCTCGGGCGCCGCCGCGCCCAGGCGCGAGGCCAGCCGCTCCAGGCCGGGGGCGAGGATCAGGGGGTATCCGCCGGGATCCACCGGAAAGCGATGCTCGCCATACTCCAGGCTGAAGGCCCCGCCGGCCCCGTCGAAGCCCAGGGTGATCCCGCCTTCCTCCAGGGTCCTGCCATAGGGGGCCCCGAGCACCGGCAGCAGGATCTTACCGTGCAGTTCCTCCTTGAGCGGCCGCCAGTCGATGTCGAAGAACCCGGCGAAGGCCGAGGCCTGGCCGTTCTCCAGGACGTCCTGCCACCAGGCGTTGTCGCTGCCCAGCACGGCCATGTGGTTGGGCACGAAGTCCAGGATCAGTCCCATGCCCAGCTGGTGCAGGGCCGCCACGAAGCGCTCGAAGTCTTCGGCTGAGCCGATCTCGGGGTTCAGGGAGCCGTGATCGATGATGTCGTAGCCGTGGCGGCTGCCCGGCCGCGCCCGCAGCAGCGGCGAAGCGTAGCAGTGACTTACCCCCAGGGCATGGAGGTAGGGCAGCAGTTCGGTGGCGGCCGCCAGGGTGAAGTCCCGGTTGAACTGGAGCCGGTAGGTGGAGACGGGGATCCGGCCTTCGGCCGACCCGGGTCCGGGCCGGGCGGCGGCCCCGAGGTCCTTCCCCCGGGCTGCGCCCAGGGCCCCGGGCAGGGTCCGGAAGCGGACGTCCGCGGCCCATTCCTCCAGATCCAGGCTGAGCTTGCGCCGCCAGTTGGGGTACTGGGCAGCCTGGCTTCCGGGCAGGTTCATCTGCTCCACCTGGCCCAGGATGTCCTCGGGCTGGACCACCATGACCCTGGCCGGGCTGCGGGCCAGGAACACCTGCACCGCCTGGCGCAGGTCCGCCGTCATGGCCGGGTGGGCCACCGGATGCAGGCCGGCTTCGGGCGCGAGCAGGTCCTCCTTGGCCAGGGCCACCAGCAGCTGGGCCCGGTCCTGGGCCCGCTCCACCACCTGGAGGTCGCGCTGGGCCGGCGAGGGCATCAGGCCAAGGGCGCTTCTCAGGTCCAGATCCTGGCCCAGCCAGAAGCCGCTCAGGGTGGGCAGATCGTGGGTGCCCACCGAAACCAGGGCCTCCCGCGGGTAGTCCCGGGGCGCCCGGAACCCGCCGTCCTTGCCGGTGCGTTCGAAATACAGGGGATGGCAGGGCAGGACGCCCCGCCGGCGCATGGCCGCGTCCACTTCCGGCGGCACCGTGCCCAGGCCCTCGCCCACCACCAGGCAGTGATTGCGCTGGCTCTCCAGGGCCAGGATGCCCATCAGCTCCTCCAGCGGGTAGGCCACATAGGCGCCCTCGGCCGGCGTGGCGCCCGAGGGCACCCAGAACAGGCGGCAGAGGCCCATCACATGGTCGATCCGCAGGGCTCCGGCGTGGCGCATGTTGGCCCGCAGCATGGCGATGAACGGCTGGAAGGCGGCCGCCCTGAGCCGATGCGGGATCATGGGCGGCAGGCCCCAGTCCTGCCCGTCCAGGCAGAAATCGTCCGGGGGCGCCCCCACGGCGGCGCCCAGGGCAAACAGGCCCTGACCCAGCCAGGTTTCCGCCCCACCCGGATCGGCGCCGACCGCCAGGTCCCCATAGAGGCCGATCCCCAGCCCCCGTTCCACCGACCGGGCGGCTACGGCCTCCAACTGCAGTTCCGCCTGCCATTGCAGGTATTCCCAGAATTCGATCCGCGCCCCATGGCCGGCCCCGAAGGCGGTCACCTGGGGCGAGTCCGGATCCTGGTATGGCCCGGGCCAGCTCCGCCAGCCCTGGATCCCGGGATCGGCAAGGTGGAAGTGTTCCTGCAGCGCCTGAAACAGGCCCAGGCCATGGAGATCCCGGCCCCGCTCCCGGGCGTAGGCGGCGAAAGCCAGGCCCCTTGCGCTACCCGGGAGCTGGTGCCGTTCCCGGAAATGTTGGTACAGCGTCTCCAGCACGGGCATCTTGAGTTCGGCTACGGCAAGGTAGTCCACCAGTTCGGCCCCCCGGGCGGCGCTCAGTTGGGCCTGGAACGCCGGGGACGCCACCTTCAGCCGGACCGCTTCGCTTTCCAGGAAATCCGGGATCGCCTCCACGTCCAGGTAGAGCCCGTTGCAAAGGCTCCGGCTGGAGGGGCTGTAGGGCGCCGCCCGGCCGGGATCGTCGGGAAACAGGGCATGGAGGGGATTGACCCCCACCAGGTCGCCCCCGGAATCCCCGGTGAATTCCACCAGGTGGCGCAGGTCGGTGAAGTCGCCCATGCCCCAGTTGCGCCGGGAGCGGACCCCATAGAGCTGGACCCCCAGCCCCCATACCCGTCCGTCCCTTTCCAGGACGGAGGGCTGCCAGCAGCGCTCGGGGGTGACGATCAGCCGGGTGACGGCCGGTCCGCCCGGGCCGAGGATTTCAAGGCCATGGTAGCCCGGGCCCGGAGCCACCGGCAGCCGCAGCCGGTGCAGACCGTAGCGGACCCCGTCGACCCTGCGCTCCCCGAACCAGGGCGATGGCCCGAGCCTCAGCTCTCCATCCCGGGTCTCCCCTCCTTCCAGCTCCAGGCGCCACCGCAGGCGTTGCCCGGTGGCGGATCCCGGCAGCCAGGCCGGAAGCTCCAGGGCCTCCGAGGACTCGGCCACCACCACGGCCGGCGGCAGCATGGTCCGGATCCTCCGGGAACCCAGTTCATCGAGGGCCGCCCGCAGCTCGCCGTCGCTGCCCAGGGCGATCCCCATCGCCCCCAGCAGGGCCAGCCGGGTCGGGTCGGAACAGCCATGGAGACGGTCCCGCAGGTCCCGGTATTCGGGCAGGATGCCACCCAGGGCGGCCAGGCGGGCCAAAAGCTCCTGGTGGTTCATCGGACGGCTCCCAGCGGGTCGGCCACCAGGAACCAGACCGCGGCCCAGGGCGGCAGGGTTCCCCGGAAGGGCTCGTCCGCCGCCCCCTCCGGGACCGCGAACAGGCGCAGGCCGGGCGGGCGGGAAAAGCCGGGGCACGGATTCGGCCCGAGGTTGGCGAGCAGCGTGAGCCGGCTGCCGTCGCCCAGCTGCCAGGAGCAGGAAAGCCCCAGCGTTCCGACCCGGAAGAACCCGGGCTGGCCTCCGGCGGCGCCGCCCAGGCGCGGGACGATTTGGTCCCGGCGCAGGGCCAGCAGCCGCTGGTGCAGGGCCAGGGAGGCCGCGTGGGCCGGGGTTCCCAGACACTCCCAGTCCAGCCGGGAACCGGTGAAGGTGGCCTCGGCGTTGGGATCCGGAAGGCCGGTCCCGGATTTGGCAGCGACCTCGGGAAACTCCCGCCGCCGCCCTTCCCGCACCGCCTCGGCCAGGCCGCCCCGGAAATCGCAGAAGAACAGGAACGGCGTGGCGGCGCCGAACTCCTCGCCCATGAACAGCAGCGGCGGCGAGGGCGCCAGCAGCAGGATGGCGGTGGCCATGGCCACCGCCTCGGCCGGCGCCAGGGCGGTGAGCCGCTCCCCCAGGGCCCGGTTGCCCACTTGATCATGGGTCTGGAGGTAGTTCACGAAAGCCTCCAGCGGCAGGCCGCCGCTGGGTTCGCCCCTTGGCGAACCACCCCGGAAAGGGGAGGGTGCGCCTTGGAACGAGAAGCCCTGGGTCAGGCAGCGGCCCAGGTGGGCCACGGGGTCCTTGGCGTAGTCCGCATAGTAGCCGTCCTTTTCGCCGGTGGTGAGCACCTGCAGGGTGTGGTGGAAATCATCGTTCCACTGGGCGGTGCAGCGCCCGGGGTCGCCGGCCGAGCGCCCCAGCCGGCCGGCCTCGTTCCGGTCGTTCTCCAGAACCAGGTGGATCTCCCGCTCCCGGCCGGGACCTTCCCTTACGGCCACGGCCAGTTCTTCCAGGAAGTGCGGCCGGCTGTCGTCGCGAATCGCGTGGACCGCATCCAGCCGCAGTCCGTCCAGATGGAATTCCTCCAGCCAGTAGAGGGCGTTGTGGAGGAAGAACGCCCGCACCGGGCCGGAGCCCGGGCCATCGAAATTAAGCGCCGGCCCCCAGGGGGTCTGGTGGCTTGCGGAGAAAAAGGCCTCTGCGTAGCCGCCCAGATCGTTGCCGTCCGGACCGAAATGGTTGTACACCACGTCCAGCAGCACCATGAGCCCGCGCTGGTGGGCGGCGGCCACCAGCCGCTTGAAGTCCTCGGGTGTCCCGTAGGCGTGATCCGGCGCGAACGGCAGCACGCCGTCGTAGCCCCAGTTCCGCCCTCCGGACCATTCCGCCACCGGCATCAGCTCCAGGGCGGTGACGCCCAGCTCGGCCAGGTAGTCCAGGCGCCGCTCTACCCCCTGGAAACTGCCTTCGGCCGAGAAGGTGCCCACATGCAGTTCGTAGACCACCGCACCGGCCCAGGGCCGCCCATGCCAACCCCTGCCGGCCCAGCCGAAGGCCCGGGGATCGCACACCCTGCTGGGGCCGTGGACCCCCTGGGGGTTGCACCGGGAAGCGGGATCCGCCACCCGCCGCAGGCCATCGATGGCAAACCGGTAGTCGCTGCCGACCCCGGCCGACCAGCAGTCCAGGCCAAACCAGCCGTCGTCCAAGGGCTCCATGGCCAGGAGCTCCGGATCGGCTGGCAGCTCCAGCGCCAAGGCCACCGTGCGCGCCCCCGGCGCCCAGAGCCGGAAGCGCACCCCGCCGCCCGGGAGCAGTTCGGTGCCGAATGGCATGGCGTGACGGCTCATCCGGGCACCACGGCGGGCACCACGGGCACCTGCATGAGCAGAGCCAGAGACCGGCCTTCCAGAGGATAGCTTTGACCGGCACGGAACCGGGCCGTGCCCGGGCCGCCGTCGGTCTGGACCGTGTCCAGCACCGACAGCCATTCCATGGCCTCGGCGGTGGCCGGCAGCTGGAAGGGGATGGCTTCGTGGTGGGCGTTGGTGAGCACCAGGAAGGTGTCGTCCTTGATCGGCCGGTTCCGCTCGTCGCGCTCGTCGAGCCCCTCCCCGGACAGGAACATCCCCAGGCAGCGGGCATAGGCCTGGCCCCACTCCTCATCGGTCATTTCCTGGCCGTCGGGCTTGAGCCACAGGATGTCCTTCACCCCCGAGCCCCGGATCGGGCGTCCCTGGAAGAAGCGCCGGCGTCCGAACAGGGGGTGCTGGTGCCGGAGCTGGATGAGGCGCTGGGTGAACGCCTTGAATGCCTCCCCCTGCTCGTCCAGGGACCAGTTCACCCAGGTGGTTTCGTTATCCTGGCAATAGCCGTTGTTGTTGCCGTTCTGGGAGCGGCCCATGACATCCCCGGCCAGGAACATCGGCACACCCTGGGACAGCAGCAAGGTGGCCATGAAATTGCGTTTCTGGCGGCTGCGTAGTTCAAGGATGGCCGGATCCGCGCTGGGGCCTTCCTCCCCGCAATTCCAGCTGAGGTTGTTGTCGTTGCCGTCCCGGTTGTCTTCCTGGTTGGCCTCGTTGTGCTTTTCGTTGTAGGAGACCAGATCCTCCAGGGTGAACCCGTCGTGGGCGGTGACGAAGTTGATGCTGGCATAGGGGGACCGCCCGCTGGTGGCATACAGGTCGCTCGACCCGGTGAGCCGGTTGGCGAATTCGCCGATGAAGCCGCCGTCGCCTTTCCAATAGGCCCGGACCGCGTCCCGGTACCGGTCGTTCCATTCCGCCCAGCCGATGGGGAAGTTCCCCACCTGGTAGCCGCCGACCCCCAGATCCCAGGGTTCGGCGATCAGCTTCACCTGGGACAGCAGCGGATCCTGGTGGATGATGTCGAAGAAGGCGCCCAGGCGGTCCACCTCGTGCAGTTCCCGGGCCAGGGCGGAGGCCAGGTCGAACCGGAACCCGTCCACGTGCATTTCCTGCACCCAGTAGCGCAGGGAATCCATGATGAGCTGCAGCACTCTGGGATGACGCATGTTGAAGGTGTTGCCGCAGCCGGTGAAATCCATGTAGTAGCGGGGTTCCTCCGGGACCAGGCGGTAGTAGGAGGCGTTGTCGATGCCGCGGAAGCTGAGGGTGGGCCCAAGCTGGTTGCCTTCGGCCGAGTGGTTGTAGACCACGTCCAGGATCACTTCCAGTCCGGCCGAGTGCAGGGTCTTCACCATGGTCTTGAACTCGTCGATGGAACCGGTAGAGGAGTAGCGCTGGTCCGGGGCGAAAAAGCCGATGGTGTTGTAGCCCCAATAATTGCCAAGATCGCGGTCGCCCAGGTGGCGTTCGTCGATGAAGGTATGGATGGGCAGCAGCTCCACCGAGGTGACCCCCAGTCCCTTCAGGTGGTCGATGACCGGTTCCGTGGCCAGACCGGCATAGGTGCCACGCAGGGCGGCCGGCACCTCGGGGTGCTGGAACGTGAAGCCCTTGACGTGGAGTTCGCAGATCACCATCTCGTGCCAGGGAATGTGGGGCGACCGGTCGTCGCCCCAGGTGAAGGCCGATTCGGTCACCCGGCCCTTGGGCAGGCCGGCGGGCAGATCCCGCTCATCGAAGGAGAGGTCCTCTTCGGGACTGCCGATGGTGTAGCCGAAGTCGGCGTCGTCCCATCGCATGGAGCCGACGATGTCCTTGGCATAGGGGTCCAGGAGCAGCTTGTGCGGATTGAAACGGTGCCCCTGGGCGGGATCATAGGGGCCATGGACCCGGTAGCCGTACACCAGCCCGGGACGGGCCTGGGGCAGGTAGGCGTGCCAGATCTGGTCGGTCTGCTCCACCAGGGTGATCCGCTCGGTTTCCACCTTCCCCTGGGGGTCGAACAGGCAGAGTTCCACCTTTTCCGCATTCTCCGAGAACAGGGCGAAGTTCACCCCTTGACCATCCCAGGTGGCGCCCAGGGGATAAGGCTTGCCTAGCCAGACGTCCAGCATCCAATGTTCCTTTCAATTTTTTCAGCACCCAACGTCGAGCCACCCCCTGCTGGAGGTGAATGCAGGATGCTTGGAGTCAAAAGCCCTTGGCCAGGAACCAAGCAAGGGCTGAGCCAGTCAAACAAGGGCAATAAATTTAATAACTTAAATAATACGGCGGCCTTCTGGCCGCCGGTTGGCATCAAAATGAAATGGGCAGCCCTTCACCTTGGCACGCCGGGAATGGGCTCCTCCCGCTGCACCTCCGCCCTGAGCTTGGGCAGGCATCCCGGGTGATTTTTCACCAGGAAGGCCAGCATCTTTTCCCGGGCCTCGCAGCGCAGGTCGAAGGCCCTCCCGGAATCGGCGGCGCTCATGAGCAGCCGCAGCTCCATGGTGCGCTCGGAACAATTGGTGACCTGCAGGCCGCAGACCTGGCCGTCCCATTTGTCCGAGCCCTTGAGGATGGCCTGGAGTTCCTGGCGCACCTCGTCCACCGGCACGGCGTAGTCCACGTAGAGGAACACCGTCCCCAACAGGCTGGCCGAGACCCGGGTCCAGTTCTGGAAGGGCTTTTCCAGGAAATAGGTGACCGGGACCACCAGCCGCCTCAGGTCCCAGATCTTGATCACCACGTAGGTCAGGGTGATCTTTTCGACCCAGCCCCACTCCCCCTCGACGATGACCACGTCGTCGATGCGGATGGGCTGGGTCAAGGCGATCTGGAGGCCGGCGAAGACCGTGGCGATGCTGCGCTGGGCGGCGAACCCGAGGATGACCCCGACCATTCCGGCCGAGGCCAGGATGCTCACGCCCACATGGCGGATCTTGTCGAAGGTCATCAGCATGGTGCCGGCGGTGACGATCATGATCGCCACCAGCAGGATCTTCACCAGGATGGTGATCTGGGTGTGGATTTCCCTGGCTTTGAGGTTGTCCTGCACCTGGACGTCGAAGTGGCTCAGGACGAGGTCCTGTCCGGTCAGCACACTGTTGATGAACATCCATGAGATGGCGGTGATGATGCCCAGGCTGAACAAGTGCTTCAGGAACTCGATGACTTCCACGGGGAACGCCAGCGGCGAAACCACCAGCATGGCGGCCAGGAGGGGCAGCAGCAGGCGGAACGGGCCCCGCACCCGCTGGGCCAGGATCGAACTCAGGGGGGTTCCGGAACGGTGAGCCAGCCCCAGGACGACGGCATACAGGATCCGGTGCACCACCAGGCCGGCCAGCGCCGCCGCCGCCAGGATCCCGGTGGCCAGGCCGAGGGTCTTCATCTGCTGGAGGTCGAACGCGTGCATTTGCCAGTTCATCCGCTCTCCGCAGTGAGGTATGGGCCTACCCAGGTGACCGTCCGGCAGGAGGCTCGGCTCAACCTTCTCCCGTTGGCATTGTCTACCTTATCGGGGGATTCCACCATGAAGACCCGTCTGACCACCTTGGCATTGCTCGTGATCTTCCAGACCCTCTCGTTCAGGGTTGGCGCCGCCCAGACGGTTCCGGCCGATCCCCCGGACGACGCGGACCAGGTCCTGGAGCCTTCCACTCCAGCGCCCACCCAACCCCCTCCGCCATCTCCGCGGCAGATTCCCAACCCTCCGGCCAGCCCGGCCCAAGTTCCGGCTCCCACCCAGCCCACGGGCCAATGGGTCTACACCGATCAATACGGGTGGGTCTGGATGCCCTACGGGAACCAATACACCAACGTGCCGGCCGATGGGACCGCTCCGAACATGTATGTCTACTACCCGGCCCAGGGTTGGTGCTGGATGGCGGCGCCCTGGGTCTGGGGTTGGGGCCCCATGCCCTTCTTCGGGGTTCTGGGCCCGGTCCGGTTCGGCTGGTGGGGCAACGGCTTCGGCCACTGGTACGGTTTTTCCGGCCGGTATGGCAGTTGGGGCCGGCCAGGGGTCGGGAGCCGTCTCCCTGGAGCCTGGAGGGGCCGTCCTGGGGCAGGCTGGGTGAGTGGCCGCGGGGGCGGACGCTGGGGGGGAGGTCGCGGGTTGGGAGGCGGAGGGGTGCACGTCTTCAACCGCGTCCATTGACCTGGAGAATCCTTGGCGAAGCGCATTGGGCGGGGTTACCGGCACCGAAATGCCCGACTACCACGACTGGCAGATCCTGTTGGGGCGGCTGGACTGGATGCGCGATGACCATGCCATCGCCCGGATGTCCTGGGAGACGGGGGCCGTGGTGATGGTGGGGGCGCTGGCCTGGGGCGGCTACGTGGTCTGGCGCCAGGGCCGGGACCCGATCCGGGGGCGTCCAGATCCAAACTGAACGCCCGGCCGCGGGAACCGCTGATCCAGGCCCGTGTAGACGAGGATGAAATCGGCAATGGACTCCGGGTCATTCAGGTCCAATTGCGCGACGGCCACCCCGGGCAGAGGCTGGTCCGTGGCGATGGCCACGATGCCGGGATCGTCGGGGGCAAGCAGGGGTTTCCCCTCCGAATGGCGATGGATCTCCAATTTGGGGTGAGCGTGGGTCTTGAACCCCTCGATGAGCAGCAGGTCCACCTTGGTCATGCGCTCGATCAGTTCTTCGATGGCCGGTTCGGCCTCTTCCCGGGACTCGTGCAGGAGCACCCAGCGCGAGGAAGTGACCACCAGCACCTCCGAAGCCCCGGCCTGGCGATGCCGGAACGAATCCTTGCCCGGATGGTCCAGGTCGAACCGGTGGTGGGCGTGTTTCATGGTGGACACCTTCAGCCCCCGTTCCTTCAGGATCGGCAGCAGCGCCACCAGGAGGCTGGTCTTGCCGCTGCCGCTCCAGCCGACGATGCCCATGACCTCCATGTCAGGGTTTGGCCAAGGAAAGCAGGGTTCGGCACGTCATGGGACCTCCAGGCAGCAAGGTATTGATATCTGTTCTCCCATCCTTCGGCATCAAGGGACCGCCACCAGGAATTCCTCCGCGTTATTGGGCGGGCAAAGGCCATCCGGGAAGCCGCCTGGAATACCTATCATAGTCGTCCTTGAACGGGCGCGCCGCCCCACCCTCCGTAGTTTCAGAAGCGGTTCAAGGATCCGGTCGACCCTTTCACCCTGAAGGAGCCCGGTTCCGAGGCCGCTCGCTCAATATAAAGGACGGGCGGCCTAAACGGGAGGTCCCTTCGGCCGGTCCAAGAGTAATATGAACATTCCCGGTCCAGGTTGCTTAACCAAGCAGGCCTTCGTGGTTTGC
>Ga0302267_10001148_pt1 | contig 34220 bp, 27 predicted proteins | sample III_Bog_E1_3_FD_194555 | JGI IMG/M metagenome (GOLD analysis project Ga0302267, IMG submission 194555) | Peat permafrost microbial communities from Stordalen Mire near Abisko, Sweden - III_Bog_E1_3 | ecosystem: Environmental > Terrestrial > Soil > Wetlands > Peat | place: Sweden: Abisko...
GAGCCTATTGACGACGGAGCGTACCGCCATGTGGCACTAATCAGTCAACATGATTCTCTATATCTTATTTATTATCATAATGTTACAAAATTGCAGAGAGTAAAAATGGGGTGTTGTCCAGGGGGGTAGGGGGGGTACCTGTTTTTGAGGCCGAACTGCGGATTGGGTGAAGGAACGCCATGAAATGACTGTGCGCCGATTGGGTCTAATACTCTGCAGATTTGGCGGATTATTGAGGGCTACTGGCTGGGAGCGGTCTTCTTCGGTCGGACGTTTCTCAAAAGAGGGTGCGGAGACAAATGCGGGGTTTGCAATATTGATCCGGCCCTTGAATAGTGTGTAGGCTTCCCACCCACTGCGCGATAAAACCTGCGCAATGGATGGGGCACGGTGCTTCTATTTGAGGGCCGGATCAATAAAGTTGTGCCCTTTCAAAACCCGACTTCCACTACAGGCTGCCAAGGCATCCCCGGCTCAGACAGTTTTCGGTTCGGCATGCACATGCAGGCCGCTCTATTCACCACCAGCGCCTGATTCGTTTTCAGTGAAGGGCAGGGCTTGTATGGCACAGAGCTGTTCCTCGTGAACCTGACTGGCGCGGTCCAGAGCAGCCTGAACGTTGGGCAGGACGTTGTCCCGGCCCACTTCATCCAGAAAGCGCGAACCGCTGAGCAGCTTCGAGGGCTGCTCCATGGCGCCGCAGAGCAGCAAGGCGCGGTTCGATGCGTGCAGCCGCTTGGCAAAGGTCGCAATGGCGTGGATGCCGGTAGCGTCAATGGCCGTCATGTTGCGCAGGCGCAGGATGACAACCGGCTCAAAGGCATCGATGTTGGCCGTGGCGTCGATCAGCTTCTCCGTAGTGCCGAACAGAAACGGCCCGTGAATGCGCAGCAGCGACACGTAGTCTGGCACGATACGGCCCTGCAACACATGCGGCATACCATCGCGGATGTAGTCGTCGGTAACCGGCGAAACGGTGGTGGTGTCGGCCACGCGATAGATGTAAAGCAGCGCAGCCAGCGACATTCCCACAGCAACGGCCACCGTGAGGTCGGCAAAGACCGTGAGCGCGAAGGTGACGAGCCAGACAGAGATGGCCGTAAAGTCGAGTTGGAAGATGGCGCCGATCTCATGCCACTCGCCCATGTTGTAAGCCACGACGAACAGCACCCCGGCCAGCGTGGCCAGCGGGATGTAACTCGCCAAGGGAGCGGCCACCAGCAGAATCATGAGCAGCGTGACGGCGTGCACCATGCCCGAGACGGGAGACTTGGCTCCGGCGCGGATGTTGGTGGCGGTGCGGGCGATGGCTCCTGTAGCAGGAATGCCGCCGAAGAGCGGCGAGACAATGTTGGCGATGCCCTGCGCGGTGAGTTCGACGTTGGAGTTGTGACGATCACCCGTCATACCGTCAGCAACAACGGCCGACAACATGCTTTCAAGCGCTGCCAACAAAGCCACGGTGAAGGCCGAAGGGATCAGCGGCAGAATATGCTCGGTATGCAGATCGGGAAACGCAAACGGCGGAAATCCGCGCGGAATGCCTCCAAACTTGGTGCCAATGGTCTCTAGGGGCAGATGGAGAAAGTACGCAGCAGCCGTACAACCCAGCACGGCGACAATCGATGCGGGAATGCGTTTGGTCAACCGCGGCAGAAAAATGAGGATGGCCATCGTGGCCGCGCCGATGCCCAGCGCAGCAGGATTCAGCGACGGAAAACTGGCCGCCAGCAGCTTGATGCGCGGCAGAAACTCGCTGGGCACAGCGCCGGTATGCAGGCCGAAGAAGTCCTTGATCTGGGTGGAGGCGATCAGCACGGCAATGCCGTTGGTAAAGCCCACCACCACCATGCGCGGGATGAAGCGCACGGTCGCGCCCAACCCCGTAATGCCCATCAAAACCAGCACCACGCCGGCCATCAGCGTGACCATCGCCAGGCCGCTCATGCCGAAGCGCGCGACGATGCCGGCCACGATCACGACAAACGCGCCCGTCGGTCCGCCGATCTGCGTGCGCGAGCCGCCCAGCGCGGAGATGATAAAGCCAGCGACAACAGCAGTGTAGAGTCCCGCTTGTGGCGTGACGCCCGACGCAATGCCAAAGGCCATGGCCAGAGGCAGCGCCACCAGGCCCACCGTAATACCGGCAAGCAGATCGTGCAGGAAGAGCTGGCCAGAGTAGGAGCGGAGAGCGAGGATGGACTTCGGAATATTTGGATTGCTGATGGACATCGAGTGTGATTTCATTTTACGCCTCTGTCCAATGAGGGGTTCCAGCCTGTGCGCTTCCGGTCAGCCGCCTGCGGCCGGCGCTAGAGGCAGCGCCAGAACCAGCGCGTGTCCGCCCTGCGGATAGTAGTGCTCTTCCCTGCCCAGCAGTAGAAAACCATGCGCGCGATACAGGCCAAGCGCGGCATCGTTTCTCTCATCCACATGCAGCCAGAGCAACGTTGCACCGGCAGCACGGGTCGATGCCTCGACGCGGCGCAACAACTCCGCGCCAACCCCCAGGCGGCGATGTTTAGCTGCCACCTCAAGCGTCTGGATGTAGGCAATGGTCTCATCATCCGCCTTCATCCAGTCCGCGATGGCAAAGCCGGCTATCTCGCCCTCCGCGCTCTCCGTCTGGGCCTCGGCAATCCATGCTGCCGAATCGGGATTGGCGAGAATTTGGCGCATGTAACTCCGTGAAAAACGCAGCCTGGGCCCAAAGCAGGCCTCTTCCACGGCGTAGAGACGAGGAAAATCGCCGGGCTCGTAGAGGCGGTAGTGCATGGGGAGACTGTACGGTACGCGGGCAGCAAAAAGCCATCCCACGGGGGATGGCTTCTTGTCTGAAGCAGTAACCCGGAGCTAGACCTTGGCTTCGAGGCCGTCGATGACGTCAAAGAAGCGCTGATCGAGCCGCCGGTTGGTGGCAATGGCTTCCTTGATGGTGATGTCCGTGATGTCGGTGCCATGGAGGACAGCGATGCGGCCCCACTTGCTCTCGTGGACCATATCGATGGCGTGCAGGCCGTAGCGCTGGCCCAGAACGCGGTCATAGGCCGTGGGAACGCCGCCGCGCTGGGTGTGGCCCAGGTTCACGGAGCGGGTCTCAAAGCCGGTCTTCTTCTCGATAAGCTCGGCGAGCGCTTCGCCGATGCCGGAGAGGCGCGCGTGGCCGAAGGAGTCAACCTGCGCGGAGCCGATGACCTGGCCTACCTCAGGCAGATGGCAGCCCTCGGAGACCACAACGATGCCATAGTGCTTGCCGTGGTCGTAGTTGTACTTGAGCAACGCAGCCACGTGATCGATGTCGATCTCGCGCTCAGGCACCAGAGTGACGTCTGCGCCGCCTGCCACGCCGGCAGCATAAGCGATCCAGCCGGCATCGCGGCCCATCACCTCAATGACGATGACGCGGTTGTGCGAATCGGCGGTGGTGCGAATGCGGTCTACAGCTTCGGTGGCGATCATGACGGCGGTATCATAGCCGAAGGTGGCGTCGGTGCCGCTGATGTCGTTGTCGATGGTCTTGGGCACACCGATGGAGGGAATGCCGTGCTCGCTCAGGAACAGCGTGACCGACTGCGTGTCGTCGCCGCCAAGGGCGATCAGAGCATCGATCTTGTTGAGCTTGAGAACTTCCTGGACCTTCTCGATGCCGCCGGGAATCTTCTTGACGTTGGTGCGCGAAGAGTGCAGGATGGTGCCGCCCTTAAGCTGGATGCCGTCGATAGCCTCAAGCGTAAGCGGAATGAAGTTGTTGTCGAGTACGCCGCGCCAGCCGTTCAGGAAGCCGATGAACTCATCGCCGTAGTGGTTGATGCCTTTTTTCACAGCCGCGTAGATCACGGCATTCAGTCCGGGGCAGTCGCCGCCGCCGGTCAATAGAGCAACACGCATCGTAGATCTCCTCGTCAGAAGGGCTGGACCCGAAACCAGATCCGTACCCGAATGCTCCAATGGACTCTGAGCGCACCGGCCGGTTCGACGGCTGCGGCGCCTTTTTCAGTGTACTCCGGGCATGTAAAGAGTGGGCGTGAGCGCGGTCACGGGCAAAATACCAGGCCAGGACACACTTCCGCGTTAGGCATATCCAGAGGTTAGTGATTCAATAGGGTATATGCCGGGAACTGGAGCATTGATGCTGCTGGCCTTTGCCAGCTTGGTGGCGATCGTATTGCTGGTGCTGCTCCAGTTGACGCGGCTCGGGTTTCTGATCCGCACCACCATTCCGGACCGGCCCCGGCGCCGCATGTTCATCTCCTCGGTGAGCTTTCTAATCACCTTCATCGGGGTGCGTTTGCTGGTGCACAGGATCGTCAATCATCAGGGACACTTCGAGTGGGTGGTGGTGCGCGGACATCACATCCACCATCTGGTGTGGGGCATTCTGATTCTGCTGCTGGTCGGCTACGGATGGCTGCTGGACCTGGGCAGGTCGCACTCGCCACTTTCCATCTTCTTTAGCCGTTTGATGTCGGTCGGCTATGGCGTGGGAGCCGCGCTCACGCTGGATGAGTTCGCCCTATGGCTCGATCTGGAACCGGACGCATACTGGTCCGATGCGGGCCGGCTGAACATCGACGCCATCATCCTGTTCGGCGCAATTCTGGCGGTGGGCGCCGGTGGGGCGCCCTTCTTCCAAGCTCTGCAAAGCATGTGGGCCAAGCGCATTTACGTTGGCCGCGGCATCGGCAAGCTTAGCTCGCCGATGCGCCACGTGCGGTTGCTTCGTCCTCGTAAAGCTCGGCGATCAACGCCGCGTAACGAGAGTTAAGCACCCGCCGCTTGAGCTTCATTGACGGCGTCAACTCCCCACTCTCCTGAGTCCACTCATCGGCCACAACACGGAAGCGCTTGAGGCTTTCAAAGTTGGCCAGTGAGCCGTTGACGTCGCGGACGATCTCGCCGTAGAGACTGATGATGCGTGGGTTGGCTACCAGTTCCTGGCGCGATGCGGCATGGATGCCGTGACGCCCGGCCCAATCCTCCAGCGCGACAAAGTTCGGCGAAATAATCACGGAAATAAATTTGTGCCGGTCGCCGATCAGCGCTGCCTGCGCCACCAGAATATTGCTCTTGAGCTTGTTCTCGATCGGCTGCGGCGCCACCAGTTTGCCGCCTGAGGTCTTCAGCAGTTCCTTCTTGCGATCCGTAATGAAAAGGAAACCGCCTGTGTCCAGATTGCCAATGTCACCCGTATGAAAGAAGCCCTCGGCGTCAAAACACTTGGCCGTCTCCTCTGGCTTGTTCCAATAACCGAGGAAGACCGAAGGACCGCGAACCAGCAATTCCCCGTCGCTGGCAAACTTCAGGTCCAGATTGGACAATGGCAATCCAGCCGCGCCCATCCGGTGATGATTTGGAGAGTTGATCGCGATCAGCGGCGAGGTCTCCGTCAATCCGTAGCCCTCCCACAGCGCGATGCCCGCTGAAGCGAACCATTGCGCAGTCTCAACGCCCAACGGCGCGCCACCTGAAATAAACAGCCGCACGCGTCCGCCAAAGGCCTCGGCCACCTTGCCGTAGACCAGCTTCTGCGCCAGCTTCCACAGCAGCGAATCAGGCTTCCGGCCGTCAAAGACCACATCGCCATGCACCGCGCCCACGCGCAGTGCCCATGCCAGCAGACGCCTCTTCACCGGCGACAGTCCGGCGCGGCGCTCCACTTCCTGGCGAATCTTCTCGAACACTCGCGGCACGCCCACAAAAACCGTGGGCCGCACCTCTCGCATCGCCTGCGGCATACGGTCGAAGTTGGAGCAGTACGCCACCTGCGCCCCGTAGGTGAACATCACATAGTCGAGCGCGCGCGCCGTTACGTGCGAGAGCGGTAGAAACGAGATGCAAAGGTCGTTCTGGTCAAAGGTGAAATCTGCAGCAGCAATCGCCTGATTGCTGGCGATGTTGCCGTGCGTCAGTGCCACGCCCTTCGGCTCGCCCGTGGTGCCCGATGTATAGATCAGCGTGGCCAGATCCTTGGGCTCAATAGAGCGGACCAGCGCATCAAAGACCGCATCGTGCTCAGAGCCGCGCGCATCGGCGTCGCCCACCAGCGAGCTGAACGCAATCGCGCCTTCCGGCGCAGGCGAATCCATGATGACAATGCTCTCAAGCTGGGTAAGATGGCGCACCGAATTGATCTTGTCGAACTGCTGGCGCGTGGAGACCACGGCAATGCGGCAGCCGGCATCAGCCAACAGAGCGGCGATTTGCTCACCGGTCAGCGTGGGGTAAATGGGAACATTGGCTGCGCCTATCGCCAACGTGGCGAAGTCAGTCACCGACCATTCCCAGCGATTCTCCGCGATAAGCGCGATACGGTCGCCTTTGCGCGTTCCCCAGGAGAGAAACGCCTCCGACACAGCGCGCACGCGCTGGTAGAGCTGGTCGGAAGAGATGGGTCGCCAGTTGCCAAAGGCATCCTGCCAAAGTACCGCGCGTGGATGCGCGGAGGCGGCAACACGCAGGAACAAATCATTGATAGTGGAAAACGGAGCGATCTTGGTCATTGCATTGGGTTGGCACATGGCCGCGAACGGCGTAAGGCCAAACGTGAGTGTAACAGCGTGGAATGGTGCATGGCTCGCGAAGCGGCACAAATATTCTGCGTTCCGTAATAATCGCTCACCCGGCACACAACGATCGCAGAGGCTCGCAAGAATTGACACTTCATTCATAGCAACATTCCATACCTGCTTACTTGCCACTAACCGCGGCTCCGCCCGCTGTATGAAATCAATCCGCTTCCTGCAAAGAGCTGCGCTATCCGCGCCCTGTGTGGAGTTGCGCGATTTGCATACTTATTCATCTGCATGTATATTTATTCATGCGCGGCTCTGGGACCTACGGAGCGCGCATTTTGCTTTTCGGAATCCCCCGATGAAACCGCAGCGGCTCGACGCAATCCGGGAAGTACTCGCCAGCTCGGCGGTAACGAGCCAGGACGAACTGCGACGAAAGTTGCGGCGGCGTGGATTCGAGGTAACCCAGGCAACTTTATCCAGGGATATTCACGCGCTGCAACTGCTCAAGGGCCCTGCCGGATATTCATTTCCTAGAATTGAATCAGCAGCTGCGGCGGCAGCCGAAGATGACGATTCGCCTCCGTCGGTCGAAGAAATGATCGACAGCTTTGGTCTGCGGGCGCGGCAGGCGATGAATCAGGTAGTGGTTCGGACGGTAATGGGCGGCGCGCAGCCGGTGGCGGCGTCGCTGGACCGGGCCGGTTGGCCGGAGGTCGTGGGCACCGTAGCCGGCGACGATACGGTGTTAATCATTTGCCCCGATGTAAAGCGTGCCAGCGATATTGAGGCACGGATAAGGACATTGCTCGAGTCATGAATGAGACGGTACAGACCGCGGTCATTGGAGTGACCGGATATGCGGGTGCGGAGCTGGCACGGTTGCTCTTGCATCATCCACATCTGCAAAGCAAGCCACCAGTGTTTGCCGGGCGTGTAGACGCCAGAGACGCCGAGCGCGGCGGAGTGCCGCTGGGCGAGATTCATCCCGAGCTGGCCAACAGCCACGGCAGCGGAAAGCTGGTGCAGCAGCCGTTCAGCTGGGAACTGCTTGAAGACCTGGGCGTGGAGGTACTCTTCATGGCCACGCCGCATGAGCAGTCGCGGCAGTGGGCGCCTGAGGCGCTCAAGCGCGGCATCAAGGTGATTGACCTGAGCGGCGCGTGGCGTCTGAATGAAGCTGAAAACCGTGCCGTGTATGGGTTTGAAGACGAGGGCTCAGCGATAGCGGTGACCACTCAGGCTGAGGCCGTCTATGGTATGCCGGAGCTCTTCCGCAAGCAGATTGCCACGGCGCGGCTGATCGCCAACCCCGGCTGCTACGCGACCTCGGTGATTCTGCCTTTGAAGCCGTTGGCTTCCGCCGGTCTGCTCGATCTCGAGCGCGGCATTGTGGCCGATTCGAAGAGCGGCGTGAGCGGAGCCGGCAAAGCTGCCACAGCCAAGACACACTACATGTACGCGGCCGACAATCTTTCCGCTTACGGCGTCTTCGGCCACCGGCACACTGGCGAACTACTTGAGCAGATCGGTTTGGAGCGTGAGCAGATCGTCTTCACTCCGCATCTGCTGCCGATTCCGCGCGGAATTCTTTCTACCATCTACGTGCATTTCAAAACGCCGCAGACCAAGGCAAACGTGATGCATGTGTATCGCGAGTTCTTTGCCGGCAGCCCCATGGTGAGGCTCTATGACAACGCTCTGCCGCAGATTCAATACTCGGTGCGCACCGGCTATTGCGACATCGGCGTGCAGCTCGACGCAGGCGGCAAGCGAGCGGTGATCGTCAGTTGCCTCGACAATCTGCTGAAGGGCGCTGCGTCGCAGGCCGTACAAAACTTGAACGTTGTTGAAGGCTGGTCGGAAGCGGAGGGGCTTGAATGAAGTACGTGGTGAAGCTCGGAGGAGCAGGCCTCGAAAATCCGGCAATTCTGGATGGATGTGTGCGCGGCATTGCAGAGCTGGTGCGCGACGGCAACCAGGTGGCCGTGGTGCATGGCGGCGGAGTGCAGCTGACCAAGACGCTGAAGGCACTCGGCAAGCAGAGCGAGTTCGTCAACGGGCTGCGCGTAACCGACGCCGAAACACGCGATGTAGCACTAATGGTGCTGGCCGGCAAGGTGAACAAGAGCCTGGTAGCGGCATTTGGCGCGCTGGGCCAGCCGGCTATTGGTTTGTCAGGCGGCGATGGATTGATCTTCCGCGCCCGCAAGAAGAAGACCGATCCGGATCTGGGCTTTGTGGGTGAGATTGCATCGAGTGACCCGAAGTGGCTGGATGCAATCTGGCAGTTGAACGGCGTGCCCGTGCTCTCGTCCATGGCCCTGGGCTTTGACGGCGAATACTACAACGTGAATGCCGACGAGATGGCGGCGGCCTGCGCCATTGCCTGCGGAGCCGATGCGCTGGTGTTCCTCACCGACGTGCCGGGCGTGAAAGATGCCACCGGCGCTGTTCTCCGATGGCTTAGCATCGATCAGATCGCGGAGATGGCTAAAAACGCGGTGATTACCGGGGGCATGTTGCCCAAGCTCGGTTCCTGCCGCGAAGCGCTTTTGAATGGGGTGAAGCGCGTACGAATTCTACCTGCCGATGCTGCCGGTTCCCTGCCCGACCTTTGCAGCTCGCGCGTAGCCCAAGGCACTGAAGTGATGGTGGCCTAGCGGTCCGCAGGACAAACCGATCAGGAGAGATGGAATTGACTAAATTGGACCAGATCAAAGCAGCCGAGGAAAGGCTGCTCATCCACACCTACGACCGCAACCCGATCCTGTTTACTGGCGGGGAAGGCGTTCACATCATCGACGAGCACGGCGCAAAGTACCTTGACCTGCTCAGCGGCATCGGCGTTAATGCGCTCGGCTATAACCACCCGGTGATCATCGACGCCATTGCGCGCCAGAGCCGCGCGTTGATCCATACCTCGAACCTCTACTACCACGAGGGACAAGCGGAACTGGCCCTGCGGCTGACCGAGCGCACCGGCATGGATCGCTGCTTCTTTTCGAACTCCGGCACTGAAGCCTGGGAAGGCGCGTTGAAGCTGGCGCGCGCTCATGCGGGCATTCTGCGCGCCGAGGGCAAGCAGATCGGCACCAAGTTCCTCGCGCTCGATCAGAGCTTCCACGGCCGCACCTTCGGCTCCATGGCCACCACCTACAAGGACAAGTACCGCGAGCCCTTTGCTCCGGTGATGCCAGGCGTGGAGTTTGTAAAATTCAATGACGTCGAGGACTTGCGCGCCAAGTTCTCCAACGAAGTCTGCGCCATTCTGGTTGAAGCCATCCAGGGCGAAGGCGGCGTGCGACCCATGACGCAGGAGTTCATGGACGAAGCGCGCAAGCTGGCCAGCTCCACCGGCGCGCTGCTGGTGGTCGATGAGATTCAGGCCGGCCTTGGCCGCACCGGCAAGTTCTGCGCATATCAACACTACAACGTGCAGCCGGACATCACCACGCTCGCCAAGCCACTTGCGGGCGGCATTCCCATGGGCGCCGTGCTCTGCACGGAAGAGGTGTCCCACGCGTTCCATCCAGGTATGCACGGGACCACCTTCGGCGGCAACGTGCTGGCTTGTGCGGTGGCCATCGCCGTGATCGACGAGATCGAGAAGACCGGCCTGCTCGCGCACGTCGTCGAAGTGGGCGACTACTTCCAGAGCGAGCTGCGCAAGCTCGCCAGCAAACACGATTGCATTGTGGACGTGCGCGGCAAAGGCCTGATGGTGGCCGCAGAACTCAACTCCGCCGATCTGGCCAAGCTGACCGTGGCTGAAATGCTCAAGCGCAACATTCTGATCAACTGCACCAGCGACACGGTTCTGCGCTTCCTGCCTCCGTACATTCTGGAGAAGAAGCACGTGGACCAGGCCATCGCCGCACTGGACGAAATCTTTATTGAACACGCAGCCGCCCATGCCGCTGCAACCGCAGGAGGACACAACCGTGGCTAGCAACGCTACTCTGCAACAGACCGCTCCGGCGCTGCCGGTAGAAAAAGACCCGGACATTCTGGCAGCCGCCTCGCGGCTCTCCGGCGAAGATCTCTGTTCCATCGCCGACCTTTCGAGCGCCGAAGTGCGCGCCATTCTCAAACTCGGCCACGACGTCAAGCGCGATCCCCGCGCCTATCGCTGGGCGCTCGACGCCAAGCAGATGGTGCTGATGTTTGAGAAGGCCAGCCTGCGCACGCGGCTCAGCTTCGAGACCGGCATCAATACCCTCGGCGGCAACGCCATCTTCGTCGATCAGACCAATTCTCCGCTCGGCGAACGCGAGTCCATTGCGGACGTGGCCAAGAATCTGGAGCGCTGGATCGATGTCATCGTGCTGCGCACCTATGCGCACGACACCATTACCGAGATGGCCGCCAACTCGCGCGTGCCGGTTGTCAATGCGCTCTCCGATTTCGAGCACCCCTGCCAGGCGCTGGCCGATTTCATGACCCTCGAAGAGCACTTCGGCACGGCGAAGGGCGTCAACTTCACCTACGTCGGCGACGGCAACAACGTTTGCCACTCGCTGATGCTGACCGGTGCGCAGTTGGGCTCAAACGTCACCGTGGCCACGCCGCGCGGCTACTCGCCCGACATCGAGATCGTCACCCGCGCGCGAGAGATTGCCGAAGTGAACGGCTGCGAGATTCGCCTGACGCAGGATCCGCTGGCCGCGGCCGAAAACGCCGACGCCATCTACACCGACGTCTGCGTCTCGATGGGCATGGAGCACGAGTCCACCAAGCGCGAGCCCATCTTCCGCCCCTTCCAGGTCAACGAGAAGCTGATGGCGCAAGCCAAACCGACGGCGGTCTTCATGCACTGCCTGCCCGCGCGCCGCAACGCCGAAGTCACCGACGAAGTTCTGGACGGACCGCAGTCCATCGTCTTCGACCAGGCCGAAAACCGCCTCCATGCCGAAAAGGCTCTGCTGCTGCTGCTGTTGGGCGGCCTCAGCAACGTGGAAAAGTTTCAAGTTGTCAAAGATCAGGGGTCGGTACTGAGGTCGACAATGACGCCGGGGAGCTTTCAGACAAAAGTCACGCAATGAGTAATCTCTTCTCACTGAGACTATTCTCTGCTCACTGAGAAGAAGTGGCTTTGAAAGGGCACGGCTTTAGCCGTGCCGCAATGCAGCAGAAAGAAGATCGGGGCTTTAGCCCCTGAGGGATGTTTTGAAACCTGTACGCGAGCACGCAACCAACAACGCGCAAACGTACTTCGTTACGGCGAAGACGTGGGAATCGCGCGCGCTGTTTCGTGCCGAACCGTGGGCAAGACTTTTCTTCCAGAATCTTTTGTCGCATCGCGGTTCCTATCTGCTGCATGAATTCGTTCTGATGCCCGATCACTTTCATCTGCTCCTATCGCCGTCGATTCCGTTGGAGCGTACAGTTCAGTTCATCAAGGGTGCGTTCTCGTACCGGGCGAAGAAGGAACTGGAATCGAACGCCGAGGTTTGGCAGCGCGGGTTTTCCGACCATCGGATCCGCGATTTGGAGGATTACCAGAAGCACGTTCACTACATCCATCTCAACCCAGTCAAAAAGCATCTGTGCGAGCTGCCGTCGGAGTACCAGTATTCATCGGCTTATCCGGGATGGAAGCTGGACCACATCCCTCAGGGGCTAAAGCCCGGTCAGTATTTGCGGGTGACTAGCGGCACGGCTAAAGCCGTGCCCTTTCAAGGCACCCCAACTTCACAGGCTCTCAAGGATACGACGTTTTGAAAGGGCACGGCTTTAGCCGTGCCGCAAGAACAGCAACAACGACGCGGGCTTTAGCCCCAGAGGGACAACGACTGAGGCCTATCGAGTTCTTTTGAGATTTGCTCAGGCTGGCAGATCTATGATGGTAATCGCTCAAGCTGCCGTTCCGAATGGAACGTCGAAAACTATTCATACTTGAGGGCTTCCCGAATGACAGATTTTGCCAAGGTCTACAGAGACTACTCGAATGACGAGTTGGCTCGTCTCGCTGCCGACATTTCTTCACTAACAGAAGATGCTAAGACGGCATTTGCTGCTGAAGCTAATAGGCGCGGTCTGGCCTCTAGTGATTTTGCAAATCTATCACGAGAGCAGGCTGAATACGCTGCGAGTGTTGATAAACAATGGCGGGAGTTGAGACGAGAAGATGCACGAAAACTCGGGCGAAGATTTGTTTTTAGGCTTGCGCTCGGCATTGTCGGCACATTATTGGCTATCGGAGGGGCATTTCTTGCGACAAATTATCAATCGCACCCAACTGAACCGGCCTCAACCAGTCAGCATTGAACAACTTTCCATAGAGTCAGAAGATTGCGAACTTTAGCCCCTGGGGCAATTCTCAAGAGATTCGAAAGGAGGGATGTACGTGAAACCAATTCGCATCAGTAAAGCAGAGTTCGATCAGTTCAGAAAGCTTCAGATAGTAAAGCGAAACGATTGTCATGCTGCATTTAGTTCAAACCTTTCGGAGAACCCGTGGCCCTTCGTGACATTAGGACTTACGCCCGAGCAATTGCGTGAAAAGGTACGAAACTTGTCGCCGAAACTCGATGAAGTAGTTGGCATTTTTGTCGAACTTCGTCAATCTACATCTGGTGGAAGGTTTTTTATCGACCACGAAGGCGTTTATTGGAAAGACCGAGATAAGAACAAACACCGATTTATCGAATGGTTGTCTAATGAACCTCTTCGATCCGAAGTGAAGCCGATGCAGATAACCTACGCAGAGTACCGGGCAAGAACGGGCATCAGGTAACAAATTTCGTTTCCTGCCACCTGACCTCTGACCCCTGATCCCTGATCCCTGATCCCTGAAAGGTTTTTCGCCATGTCCGTCATTCTCGAAAATCTCCCCGTTGGCCAGAAGGTTGGTATTGCCTTCTCCGGCGGGCTTGACACATCTGCCGCCCTGCACTGGATGAAGCAGAAGGGAGCGATCCCCTACGCCTACACGGCGAACCTGGGCCAGCCCGACGAAACCGACTACGACGAGATTCCGCGCAAGGCCCTCGAATACGGAGCCAAAGAGGCTCGCCTCGTCGATTGCCGTGGCCCACTGGTGCGCGAAGGCATCGCCGCGCTCCAGGCAGGAGCATTTCACATCACCACCGCCGGCGTTCCCTACTTCAATACAACACCCATCGGCCGTGCCGTCACCGGCACCATGCTGGTGGCCGCCATGAAGGAGGACGACGTCCACATCTGGGGCGACGGCTCAACCTTCAAGGGCAATGACATCGAGCGCTTCTACCGCTACGGCCTGCTCGTCAATCCTGACCTCAAGATTTACAAGCCATGGCTGGACGCAGCTTTCATTGACGAACTCGGCGGTCGCGCGGAGATGTCTGCCTTCATGCAGAGTTCCGGCTTCGCCTACAAGATGTCCTCTGAGAAGGCCTACTCCACTGACTCCAACCTGCTGGGCGCAACCCACGAAGCCAAGGACCTGGAGCATCTGTCTTCGTCGGTGAAGATCGTCGTTCCCATCATGGGCGTGGCCTTCTGGCGCGACGATGTTGAAGTCAAGCGTGAAGAAGTCACCATCCGTTTTGAAGAGGGCTTTCCCGTCGCCCTCAACGGCCGCCAGTTCACGGACCCTGTCGAACTGCTGCTCGAAGCCAATCGCATTGGTGGACGGCACGGCCTGGGCATGAGCGACCAGATTGAAAACCGCATTATTGAAGCCAAATCCCGCGGCATCTACGAAGCCCCCGGCCTCGCCCTGCTCTTCATCGCCTACGAGCGTCTCATCACCGGCATTCACAACGAGGACACAATCGAGCAGTACCGCGACAATGGCCGCAAGCTCGGCCGCCTGCTTTACCAAGGCCGCTGGTTCGACTCGCAGTCTGTCATGCTGCGCGAGAGTGCCCAGCGCTGGGTTGCCAAGCCCATCACCGGCGAAGTAACCGTTGAACTGCGCCGTGGCAACGACTACTCCATCCTCAACACCGAGTCGCCGAACCTCACCTTTCAGCCCGAGCGCCTCAGCATGGAGAAGACCGCATCCACCTTCAGCCCGCGCGACCGCATCGGCCAGCTCACCATGCGCAATCTCGACATCACCGACACCCGCGCCAAGCTGCTGACCTACGCCGCTTCCGGCCTCATCACCCTCAGCACCGGCAATGAGATGCCCCTGTTGAGCAGCGCCCCTGAAAAGAAATAAGGACAAGGAAAACGTGTCGAACGAACAACAACCCGTCAAGATGTGGTCGGGCCGCTTCCGCGAGCCGCTGGATCGGGAATTCGAACAGTGGCAACGCTCCATTGTTTTTGACTGGCGACTGCTTCCCCAGGAAGTAGCCGCCAGCAAGGCGCACGCTTCGGCCCTGGCTGAAGCCGCCATCCTCACCGCCGACGAGCTCAAGCAACTGCGCGGCGCACTCGATAGCATCGCCGCCGACTTCACGACCGATGCCGGCAAGGCCGCCGTGCGCGAGCACCCCGACGCCGAAGACATCCACCACTTCGTTGAGGTCAAACTCGTTGAGCGGGTGGGGTCGCTGGGCCGCAAGCTGCACACCGGCCGCAGCCGCAACGAGCAGATTGCCACTGACCTGCGGCTCTATGTGCGCGATCAGATTGAGGGCTCCATCGTTGGTCTAGCCACATGGGCGGCCGCGCTGGTGGAGAAGGCCAAAGCCGCTGGTGAAGCGCCGATGCCGAGTTACACGCATCTGCAACGCGCCGAGCCTGTGCTTATTGCGCACTGGCTGCTGGCTTACGTAGAGATGGCGTTGCGCGATGCCGCGCGCCTGAAGGATTGCGCCGCGCGGCTCAACTACTGCCCGCTCGGTTCTGGCGCAGTGGCCGGAGCTACGCTCAAGCTTGACCGCGCCATCGCGGCCAAAGAGCTTGGCTTCACAGCGCCAACCTTCAATTCCATGGACGCAACCAGTGATCGTGACTTCATTCTCGACTACCTACAGGCGCTCACCTTTGTGGGTCTGCATCTGAGCCGGTTTGCGGAAGAGATCACGCTGTTTGCAACGGCTGAGTTCGGCTTCGTCACGCTGCCTGAAGCCTTTTCAACGGGCTCAAGCGCGATGCCGCAGAAGAAGAATCCCGATCTCACCGAGCTGCTACGCGCCAAGGTTGGCCGCATCAACGGCGCAGCCCAGACCGTGACCCTGCAACTGAAGGGTCTGCCTTTGGCCTACAATAAGGACATGCAGGAGACTCAGGAACCGGCATTCGCAGTGGAGTTTGTGCCCCAGATGCTCAAGCTGGTGGCGCGGTTTACCGCTGCGCTGCAATTCAACCATGCCCGCATGCACGAGGCCGCCGAGACAGGTTATTTGAACGCGATGGCTGCGGCAACATACCTTGTCTACAAGGGCGTTCCCTTCCGCACGGCGCACGAAAAGGTGGGTCACGCGGTTCGCTATGCGCTCGAAAAGGGCGTGGAGCTGGGCGCACTGACGCTCACCGAACTACGCACTTTCGGCGAGGAGTTCAGCGAGGACTTCTACACAGCGGTGACGCTTGAGGCCACGCTCGACTGCCACGACGTAGTTGGTGGCACAGCGCGTACCCAGGTGAGCACGGCGCTGGCTGAGGCTTCCGCGCGTGTGACTGCACTGCTTGGGGGCGCGGCAAAGGAGGTTGTTCATGCTGGTGCGTAAGGCACGGTTGCAGGACGCTTCCAACGTCTACGACCTGGTAAATTCGCTCTCTACCGATGGCACGCTGCTCAAGCGCAACTTTGCCGAGATCTGCGAGAATATCCGCGACTTCATGGTTGCCGAATCCGACGGCGGCATTTTTCTCGGTTGCGGCGCGCTGCACTTTTACGGGCCGCATCTTTGCGAGGTACGCTCCATCGTAGTCAAGCCTGAAGCCAAAGGCCAGGGCGCGGGCGGAAAGATTCTTGCAGCGCTGATCGAAGAGGCCGAGGAGCACGGCATCCACTCCGTGTGCCTGTTCACGCGCATTCCAGACTTCTTTTTCAAGTACGGATTTCGCACCGTGGAAGACAAGGCCGAGCTGCCCGACAAGATCTTCAAAGACTGCCAGAACTGCCCGCGTCTGCATCGCTGCGACGAAGTGTCGATGGTGCGCGGACGGATTCCCCGCATCTCCATCCTCGGTCCACGCAGCGAAGCGCAGGAACTAGTCCGTCTACTCGGATAAGCGCACCAATATTGCAACGTGTATAAAGAGCGGCCTCTTCCATGGAAGAGGCCGCTCTTTGTGTACCCGTGCGCGTCTCATCTACATTCCCTTAGCAGTGCGGCCGGGTGCCCCAGGTCTGGATTTTCAGACCTGGGATAGCATGAACCCTTATTTCCCGTATGTTTCTTTCCTCAACCGCGCCGCGCCCACCGCTGCCTGTCCGTAACTCAGGCCTCCATCACCGGGACTCACGCGCTTGTGCGTCAGCACGCGAAAGCCTTCCACCTCCAGCCCGCGCCGCAGCAACGCAGCCAGCCGCCGATTGTGAAGGCAGCCGCCGGAAAGAGCAACAGTTTCAATGCCGGTCGTATCACGCGCAAGCACAGCGGTGCGAACGAAGGCCGCTGCTACCGCCGAGTGGAAGCGAGCACCGATGCGTGGCTTCTCCAAGCCTGAGCGCAGATCGTCGACGATCGCGCGCCAAAGTGAACCGGCAGAAAGAGTCGCCGGGGTGCGTGAAGACCAATCGCCGGGTGTGATGTCAAGCGCATAGGGCGTGTCAGGATCAAGCGGCTCATCCACGGCGATGCCTTCAAGTTCGATGGCAGCCTGCGCCTCGTAGTCAACAACGCGACGGCCGAGGACAACAGCGGCAACAGCATCGAAGAGACGGCCGCAACTCGAAGTGAGTGGCGCATTGATGCCGCGCTCGATCATGCGGGCAACAATGCGCGCCTCTTGCGCCGTGGCTCCGGCCAGCACGGCAATCTCCGGCGATTGAATGTCAAAGCCCGCAGCAGCCAGCGAACCGAGCGCCATGCGCCAGGGCTCGCGGATGGCAGCATCCCCGCCTGGCAAAGGCACATAAGCAAGATGGGCGAAACGCTCGAAGCCCGCTGGGCTCGTTCCAGTGAGCCCGGCGATCAGCACTTCTCCACCCCAAATCTTCCCGTCGGTTCCGTAGCCGGTGCCGTCGAGTGCGAGGCCAATCACCGGCTCCGTCATGCCATGCTCGGCCATGCAGGCTGCAATGTGCGCATGATGATGCTGTACGGCGATGAGCGGAAGGTTGCGCTCCGCAGCCCACCGCTTTGCCCAATCAGTGGAGAGATAGCCCGGATGCAGATCATGCACCACAGCCGTGGGCTCAATCTCAAAGGTGCGCATCAGGTGCGCAAGCGACTCCTCGAAGAAGTTGAGGCCGGTAAGGTTCTCAAGATCGCCCAGGTGTTGGCTTTGGTAAGCAAAACGGCCCCTCGCTAGCGCGAAGACACTCTTCAAGTGTCCACCAACCGCAAGCAGAGACAGAGCATCGAGCGGAAGATCGATGGCTAGCGGAACGTAGCCACGCGCACGGCGCACAAGTTGCGGCGCGCCATCGACAAGAGCCGCAACCGAGTCGTCGCAGCGCTGAAGGATTTCGCGATTGTGGAGCAAGAATATGTCAGCAATGGCGCCCAGGCGTTGAAGAGCTTCGTCGTTGGCAATGGCAATGGGTTCTTCGCTCAGATTGGCCGAGGTCATGACCAGGGCGCGGACCCGCGCATCGGCAAAGAGCAGATGCTGCAACGGCGCATATGGCAGAAAGACGCCCAGCCACGGCAGGCCAGGCGCAACCGATGGCGCGATTGGCGTTTGCGTGCGCATCCGCGCCAGCACAATGGGCCGCGCAGGTGTAGTGAGCAGCTTCTCTTCCGCTTCGCTCAGGCAGCAGAGTTCGCGAGCCGCTGCAAGGTCGCGAACCATCACCGCCAGCGGCTTACCGTAGCGATGTTTGCGCTGGCGCAGCCGCTCGACCGCTGCTTCGTTGGTGGCATCCACGCTCAGATGAAAGCCGCCGATGCCCTTCATCGCCACGATCTCGCCTGTCAGCAAACGACGGATGCACTCTGCGACCGGATCGGCCGAAGCTATCTCCGCACCACGTGCATCGGCAAGCCAGAGGCGTGGACCGCACACCGGACACGCATTCGGCTGTGCGTGGAAGCGCCGATTCATGGGATCGTCGTACTCGCTCCGACACTCCGCACACATCGGAAACTCCGCCATCGAGGTCTGCGGACGGTCGTAGGGAATGCGGCGGGTGATGGTGAAGCGTGGCCCGCAGTTGGTGCAGTTCAAAAAGGCGTAGCGGTAGCGCCGGTCGGTGGGGTCAAGCAACTCACTTAGGCAGTCGGCACAGGTAGCAGCGTCAGCTGGGATACCTGTTGAAACGCGGCCATGGACCTCACTCGATGCAATGCGGAAGTGGCTTTCACCTGTAACCGGAAGCGCGCGCACGGCCACAGCATCGATGCGCGCCAGTGGCGGCGTTTCAGCGTGGAGACGAATAAGAAAGGCATCGATCCGTTCACGTGCCCCCTCGACCTCGATCGTCACTCCCTCGGTGTTGTTGCCGATCAGCCCGACCAGTTCCGCTTCCAACGCGAGCCGATAGACGAAAGGCCGGAAGCCAACGCCCTGAACGACGCCTTCAACCAGCACTTCAAAACGCTCTCGGATTGGTCTGGTTTCTTCCATCAGTGCAAGCCCTTCATCGCAGTTCAGCATAGCGCATCCGGGTCCGAATGCCGGAACAGATTGCTCTGTTCTCTCAATCCGCCACAGACTCGCTCGCCCGGATGAGCCACAATGGAAAAGGAGCGTGTATGGATGCTGTCTAAATTGTCTCTCCTGAAGTTCTGCTTCGCCGTCGCCGTTGTCGGTCTCTTGTGGACCGCCATTGCGTTTGCCCAGGATTCAAGCCCCGCAACGATCCCCGGCAAAATCGACGCTGCCGTCAAGGCGCGTGTGGATGGCATTGCCAGCTACACGGTCACCGAACACTACACCCTTTTTCGCAATGACGACCAGACCCATGCCGCTGCTGAAATGACGGTGAAGACCACCTACAAACGCGAGAGCGGCAAGAGCTACGAGATTCTGTCGGAGAGCGGTTCCGAGGTTCTGCGGCGGATGGTGCTGCACTCAATTCTCGACAACGAGCGGGACATCAACAAACCCGGTGTGCGTGAAGGTTCGTTCTTTACTTCGTCGAATTATCTGATGACCGTCGAGCCGGGAGGCGTACAGCAGATTGAAGGGCGCAGGTGTTACACCATCGATATGAAGCCCAAGCCCAAGCCCAACTCGCAACATCTGGTAACAGGTACTCTATGGGTGGATGCCGCAACCGGCGAGATTGTGCAGGTGCAGGGCAAGGCGCAGAAGACCATGCCGTTGGTGACGGGCAAGCTGCAGGTCTTCCGCAAGTACACAAACGTTAACGGCTTTGCGCAGGCCACCTACGCACGGGCCGAGTCGAACTCCTTCCTGTTCGGACGCACCGTGGTCACCATCGACTACCGCGACTACCAGATCGTGCCTCGTGCCAGCCGTTGAAGGCCGTAGCAAAAATTCCACTATCGTAGCACGACAGGTCTGCACTATACTGGCCTCGTGACTCCCTGGCTTGGTGACTGGAAACTGGATGCGGCGCTCGGCTCCTGCCTTCTGCTTGGGCTGCGGCACGGTTTCGACTACGATCACTTGGCTGCCATCAGCGACATCACCGCCGTGCAGCGCAACTGGTGGAGCGGTCTGCGCCTGGGCATGACCTATGCGCTGGGCCATGCCACCATGGTGATTGCAATGGGCATAGCGGTGATCGAGTTACACATCGGCCTTCCCGGCGGTCTCGATTCCTGGGCCGAGCGGCTGATCGGGCTCACGCTCATCGTGCTCGGCATCGGCGTGGTAGCCAGTTCCCTGCGCAAGCAGGAGCACCCCCATCACCATCGTGTTGAAAGCCGCCTGGCAATCGCCATCAATGGAGTGTTATGGGTGGGTTGGAGACTGCGGCTGCTGTGGAATAACGAAGCGCAAAAACCACAGCGCTTCCAATGGATCTACACCGGTAAGTCCGTGTTTGCCATCGGCTTGCTGCACGGCATCGGCGCTGAAACTCCCAGCCAGCTGACGCTCTTCTTCCTCACGGCAAACCTGGGGGGAACCGCACAGGGAATGCTGGGCCTGGCTGCGTTTACCGTCGGCCTGGTGGCCATGAACGGCGTAATGACTGCTTCGATGGGCGGAGCATTTCGCGCCAGCGGGCATCATCCGCGCTTCTATCACGCCATCGCATGGACAGGCGCGGCTTACAGCTGCATACTGGGTTTGATTTTTCTGTTTGGAATTTCAGACAAGCTTCCTGCGCTCAGTTAGCACGTGTTCATCCTCACCCCCTAGCCTCATGCAAGTTGAGGCATAGTGAGCAAGATCACCGCACAAGACCTCTATATCGTTCATTTTTCATAGCTTGGGACGACAGTTCGCGAGCCTGCAGTCCTCGTGACACCTATCACGGATGGTTGTTGTGTTGTTCAGGTAGAAGTGAAGTGGCTTCCGGCAGGGAACAACACTGTTGTGAAATTGTCCGCCAGCCTTTACACCGGGAGGGAACCGTGCCAGCCTATACGCCCCCACCACTGCCGAGTGACGACAAAAGATGGAAGATCGTCAACGGCACCATGCGCAAAAACGGCTTTGCCCGTCATGCGCTGATCGAAACCCTTCACACCGTTCAATCTTCGTTCGGTTATCTGGACGACGACGCCATCCGCTTTGTCGCTCTCTCATTGCGCGTGCCCCTGAGCCAGGCTTATGGAGTGGTGACCTTCTACCACTACTTCAGCCTCAAGCCACCCGGCAAGCACACCATGACCATCTGTTCCGGAACGGCCTGCTACATCAAGGGCACCGACAAACTGCTGGCTGCGGCGGAAAAGAAACTGGGCATCAGCCAGGGCCAAACCACCCCGGACGGCGCGATCAGCCTGACCGCCGCGCGATGCGTTGGCGCCTGTGGCCGCGCTCCCGTGGTGTTGACCGATGGTGAGTTGGTTGGCCAGATGACCAGCCAGCAGATGATCGAGCAACTGGAAAGGTGGGCCGTTGAATGACAATTGAAGAACTGGATCAAATTGCGGAAGCCACACGAGCCGAGTACGCCAAGTTCGATCACGAGGTTAATGTTTGCATGGGCACCGGTTGCCTGAGCCAGCACTCGGATCAACTGAAGGACGCACTGGCCAAGCAGGTGGAAGCGCAAGGCAAGAATGTGTATGTGCGCCGCACTGGTTGTATGGGATTGTGTGCGGCCGGCCCCCTGGTGCTGGTGGACCCTGAAGAGATTCTTTATCAGCAGGCTCATGAAAAGCACGCCGAAGCCATTGTCGCCAGTCTGGGCGGAGAACCGGTCAAGGAACTGCAGTGCGATCTGCGCGATCACTTCGACCAGCAGGTCCACGTGGTGCTCGAGAACTCGGGCCAGGTGGATCCGGAAAAGATCGACGAATACATTGCCCGCGACGGCTATCGCGCGCTGCTGACGGCGCTCAGCGACATGACCCCGCAGGGTGTCATTCGCCAGGTGACGGAAAGCGGCTTGCGCGGTCGAGGCGGCGGTGGTTATCCGACCGGCCTCAAGTGGGGCACAGTATCCAAAGCTGTCGGCGATGTGAAGTACGTCATCTGCAACGGCGACGAGGGCGACCCCGGCGCATTCATGGACCGCAGCGTTCTTGAAAGCGACCCGCAGCGCGTGATTGAAGGCATGGCCATCGCGGCCTATGCCGTGGGCGCCAGCAAGGGCTACATCTACGTGCGCGCGGAGTATCCGCTGGCCGTTCAGCGTCTGCAGGCCGGCCTGCGCGACGCGCGACGCCGCGGACTGCTCGGCAACAACATCGGCAACACGCCGTTCAGCTTCGATGTGGAGATTCGTCTCGGCGCAGGCGCATTTGTGTGCGGCGAAGAGACGGCGCTGATCGCCTCCATCGAAGGCCGGCGCGGTATGCCCAAGCCTCGTCCTCCCTATCCGGCGGTAGCCGGCCTGTGGGGCAAGCCCACGCTTATCAACAACGTGGAAACGTTCGCCAACATTGCACCCATCATTCGCAAGGGCGGCAAGTGGTTTGCCAGCATGGGCTCGGATCGCAGCAAGGGCACCAAGGTCTTCGCGCTTACCGGCAAAATCACCAACACCGGACTTGTTGAAGTACCCATGGGCATCTCGTTGCGCCAGATCATCGAGGTAATCGGCGGCGGCGTTCCCGACGGTCACAAGTTCAAGGCCGTGCAAACCGGTGGACCTTCGGGCGGCTGCCTGCCTGAGTCGATGCTCGACATCGGTGTCAGCTACGACGCACTGCTCAAGGTAGGCTCCATCATGGGCTCCGGCGGCATGATCGTCATGGACGATACTTCGTGCATGGTGAACGTGGCCAAGTTCTTCATCGAGTTCTGCATGACCGAGTCCTGCGGCAAGTGCATTCCCTGCCGCGCAGGCACAGCGCAACTGCACGCACTGCTCAGCAAAATCTGCGCCGGCGAAGGCACCATGGAAGACGTCGAGTTGATCGAGGATCTGTGCGATACAGTCAAGAGCTCGAGCCTCTGCGGATTGGGCCAGACAGCGCCAAACCCGGTGCTGAGCACGCTCAAATACTTCCGCCACGAGTACATTGACCACATCCAGAACAAGCGCTGCACGGCTGGAGTTTGCAACATGAAGCCCGCTGAGCAGGAGGTGCCCGCATGAGCGACGCCGTTGAAGTCAAAACACTCATCATCGACGAGCAGGAAGTCAGCGCACGCCGCGGACAAACCATCCTTGAGGTTGCGCGGGAAAACGACATCGACATCCCGACGCTCTGCCACCTGGACGGCCTCGGCGACGTGGGCGCATGCCGCATCTGCCTGGTTGAGATCAAGGGTTCCAACAAGTTGCTCCCAGCCTGCGTGACCGCGATCTACGAAGGCATGGAAGTAACTACAAAAAGCGAACGGCTGCAACGCTACCGGAAGAACATTCTGGAATTGTTGTTTGCCGAGCGCAACCACACCTGCGCGGTCTGCGTCTCCAATGGCCACTGCGAGTTGCAGACCATGGCGCAGGAGCAGGGTCTCACCCACATCCGCTTGCCCTACCGCAATCCGGAGTTGGCCGTGGACGCCTCCAACGAGCGCTTCACCCTCGATCACAACCGTTGCATCCTCTGCACCCGCTGCATCAGAGTCTGCTCTGAGATCGAAGGCGCGCACATTTGGGATCTGATGGGGCGTGGCGAGGATTGCATCATCATCTCCGATCTGCACGAGGAGTGGGGCGAGTCAGCCTGCACGCGCTGCGGAAAATGCGTTCAGGTTTGTCCCACCGGCGCGCTGTTCGAAAAAAACAAGGTCGGCACGGCTCATCCGAAGAATCCGGATTTCCTACCCTACCTGAACTTGATGCGGGAGGCGCGATGAGCAAGCTGAAACTGGCAACTGTTTGGCTGGATGGATGCTCGGGCTGCCACATGTCGTTCCTCGACATGGATGAGCGGCTGCTTGAGCTGGCGGAACTGGTCGATGTGGTCTATAGCCCCATCGTCGACGCAAAGGAATTCCCTGACATGGTGGACATCGCCCTGGTCGAGGGAGCCGTTGCCTCAGAGGACGATGAGAAGAAGATCAAGAAGGTCCGCGCTCACTCCAAGATGCTGGTAGCGATGGGCGATTGCGCCATTACCACCAACGTTCCGGGAATGCGCAATCCCATCGGGCCCGAAGCAATTCTCGATCGCGCCTACATTGAGAACGCCAGCGCCCAGGCCCAGATTCCCTGCGTGGTGGTGCCGAAGCTACTGAAGGTAGTGCGCCCCATTCACGAGTTTGTGAAGGTGGACGTGTATCTGCCTGGCTGCCCGCCCTCGGCCGACACATTCCACACGGCGCTCACTGCGCTGGTAACCGGTGGACCGCTGGACATCTCGGCGATCACACGCTTTGGAGCCTGAGCCATGAGTCAAACGATCACAATCGATCCCGTAACGAGGCTTGAGGGCCACGGCAAAATCACCCTGCACCTGGACGACAAGGGGCAGGTGGCCGACGCGCAGTTTCATGTGACCCAGGTGCGCGGCTTCGAGCGTTTCTCCGAAGGCCGTCCGTTCTATGAAATGCCGGCGCTGATGGCCCGCATCTGCGGCATCTGCCCGGTCTCGCATCTGATCGCCTCGGCCAAAGCCTGCGAAGCCATCATGTCGGTGCGCATTCCGCACACCGCCGCTCAACTGCGCCGCATGTTGAACTTGGCGCAGATGGTGCAGTCGCACGCACTCAGCTTCTTCTATCTCTCCTCGCCCGATCTACTTCTGGGCATGGAGTCCGATCCGAAGACGCGGAACCTGTTCGGTGTGGTTGCGGCCAGGCCGGAACTGGGCCGTGCGGGCGTCTCGCTGCGGCGCTTTGGCCAGCACATCATCGAACTGCTGGGCGACAAACGCATCCATCCCGGCTGGATAGTTCCGGGCGGCGTCACTGAGCCACTATCCAGCGCCAAACGCGATGAGATCCTGGCCATGATTCCGAAGGCCTACGACGACATCAAGCTGGCTCTGAGCTGGTACAAGCAGGTTGCCGACACCTTCAAGCAGGAAGCTGCGGTGTACGCCAACTTCCCGTCCATGTTCCTTGGCCTCATCAACGAAGACGAGTCGGTCGAGTTTACCGACGGCGCTCTGCGTATGATCGACGCCGATGGCACAATCGTCGAAGACGGCATTACGGCGTCGCGCTTCCCTGAGGTCATCGGTGAGGCAGTGGAGCCCTACAGCTACACTAAGTTCGCCTACTACAAGCCCGCCGGCTATCCGGAAGGCAGCTATCGCGTGGGTCCGCTGGCTCGGCTCAACATTGCCAAAACCATGGGCACGCCGCTGGCTGACAAGGAGCTGATTGAATTCAAGCAGCTCTCCTCGGGCCCGGTGCAAAGCTCGTTCTACTACCACTACGCACGGCTGGTCGACATCCTGTACGGCATCGAGAAAATCGAGCATATCCTTACCGATGACAAAATTCTCGACAAGCATGTGCGCGCCATGGCCGGCGTAAACCGGCTGGAAGGCACAGGGCAGGCGGAAGCGCCGCGCGGTACCCTGCATCATCACTACAAGGTCGATGACGATGGCAAAATCGTCTGGGCCAACCTTGTGATTGCCACCGGCCAGAACAACGACGCCATGAACAAGGGCGTTCTTCAGGCAGCACGGCATTACGTGAAGAACGGCAAGTTCAGCGAGGGTGTGTTGAACCGCATTGAAGCGGTGATCCGGACCTTCGATCCTTGCCTCAGCTGCTCAACCCATGCCTTTGGCCAGATGCCGCTTGCTGTCACGCTGCTCTCGGTCGATGGCGAAGTTGTCGACCGGATCATCCGGTAACTACAACCATGAACAACCACAGGGCTCGATGCCTCATTCTCTCCTGCGGCAACACGCTGCGTGAGGATGACGGCGTCGGACCCTGGCTTTCTTTGTGGGCCGAGTCGCGCTTTGCTGGCCACGACGGAGTCGTGATTCTAGCGCGTCACCAGTGGACGCCCGATCTCGCTGCCGATCTTGCCGAGGCTGAAACAGCCGTCTTCATCGACTGCTCCATCGACGCCGCGCCAGGCGAGGTTCGCCTTGAATCGGTTGAGGCCGCTGCGTCAGACGAAGCTCTCGGCACACACCACATGGGCGCTGCGGAATTGCTGGCGCTGGCAAAGGATCTCTACAGTTCCCTGCCCCGGCGCTCTCTGATGCTGACCATTGGAGCCGGCTCTATGGAGTTGGGCGAACAATTCAGCCCCACAGTCCAGGCAGCGCTCCCCGAGGCCTGCAGACGGCTCGCGGAGGCCGTGGAGGGCCTCCTCGCAAGCGCTTGATCCCAACTTTCCCAATTAACGCCCGTATCCTGCCACCTTCACCACATACGCATATTTGCCGGGCAGTTGCGCAGGCAGGTCAATCCGTATAGTCCCGCCAGCGACCGACCACGCGAGCGGCTTTGCTTCGCCGAGCAGCGTAATCTCCGTCGAGGCAGCAAACTTGTTCGATGGCGTGCCCGCGATCAAGTCCGGCACGGTGAGGGTCTTTGCCTTGGGCGTGCCCAGTACCGTTACATAGAGGTCAGCGCCCTTGCGCGTGAAGCGCAACTCATCACCCTCGGCGCTCTTCGCGGTTGCGTGCGTCCACGGCGTGCTGCCATAGATGGCCTCACCGTTCTGCTTGAGCCATGTGCCCAGTGCAACCAACCGCTCCATCTGCACCGGAGGAATGGCGCCGTCCGCCTCGGGCCCCACGTCGAGCAGTAGATTGCCGTTCTTGCTGACAATATCCACCAGCAGTGCGATCAGCTCTTCGGGCGCGATGGTCTCAGACTCTCCCTCGGCGCGATTGTAGCCGAACGAGCGACCCAGTCCGCGGCATTCTTCCCATTTCTTCGTCGCAATCCGGTCAAGCTTCCGGTATTCAGGCGAGGTGAAGTCCGCGTGCGCAATGCCAAAGCGGTCGTCGATGACGCCCTCGGGCACGGCGTTGTAGTAATCGGCCTCCACTTCAAGCGCCTTGCCGGTCTTTGGCCAGTCGATGTCGTTCCACAGCACATCCGGCTTGTAGCGCTCGATCAGTTCGTGAATCTGCGCGAAGGCGTAGCGCCCGTAAGCCTCACTCTGCGGCTTCACCGCCTCGTAGTCACTGCTGGCCAGGATGGGACCGGTGTTGAAGGTCCAGTCGTAGCCGCCCGAGTAATAAAGCCCCATGTGCAGGCCCTGCTTGCGAACGGCCGTGGCCAGATCGCCCACTATGTCGCGCTCGGCGTGAAGCTGCGCCGGTTTAAGCGAAGGGCTGGGGTTGGGCGTGGTGCTCGGCCACAACGTGAAGCCCTCGTGGTGCTTGGTGGTCAACACCACGTAGCGTGCTCCAGCATCGCGGAAGACCTGCGCCCACTGGTCGGGATTCCACTTCTTCGATTCGCGATTGAAGATGGGCGCGAAATCATAGTAGCCGAAGTTCGCGCCGAAGTGCTCGCGATGGTACGCCTCTGTGGGTGAGCCGGGGACGCGCAGCACGTTCAGGTACCACTCGGCGTATGGGTTGTTGCGGATGTAGTCGTTGTTGGCAAAGTCGTGATCGGGATGCGAGAGCGGCGCCCAGCCGGGAACCGAATAGAGCCCATAGTGGATGAAGATGCCGAGCTTGGCGTCGGCATACCACTGGGGCAGCGGATGCCGGTCGAGCGAGGCAATCGACGGCTCGTAGTACGCTGGAGCCTGCGCAGGCAAGAGAGGCGCGGCAACCACAGCAGCAGAGAACAACAGCGAAGCAAGCTTCTTCATTTCCCGGTTCCTTTCGAAGGCTTCTCGCAAAGACCCGTGCGAGCAGCGTTTTGGACACCAGAGCATGATAGTCGGCAGCGCAATGGATGCCAACCGTGAAACAGCAGCCCACGTACCGCCCAAAAACACCACGGCGGCTGCACCGTAGTGCAACCGCCGTAGTGTTCCAGTAAATCGATGAAAGAAGTTGTGGGTTCGACTAGAAAGCAGCCACCGTCTGACGCAGGCTGTAGGAGCTGAGCGTCTTGATGTAGTTGCCACGGTCGAACGGCGCCGTGTCGGGCACCGAACGGCGGCTGAGGCAGCCACGGGTCTCGGCCAGCGACGTGTACTCGCGCTTCTCCAGCCAGTAACGCATATCCGAGAGCACGCGACCAATGTGGTCGATGCCGTGAATGTGCAGAGCCGACACCATCATGGCGATGCTGCCTCCAGCAAAGATGCTCTTCAGCACATCTTCGGCCGAGTGTACGCCACCAGTGATGGCGATGTCGGCCTTGATGTTACCGTAGAGAATCGCTGCCCAATGCAGGCGGGGCAGCAGTTCCGACGGCGTGGAGAAGTGCAGCGACGGCCGCACCTCAAGCGCCTCGATGTCGAAATCAGGCTGATAGAAGCGGTTGAACAGCACCGCACCCTTCGCACCGGCTTCTTCCAGACGTGCAACGATGTTGGGCACGCTGGTGAAGGACTGCGAGAGCTTGACGGCAACCGGAACTGTGACCTCAGAGCAGACGCTCTTGACGAGATCGATCAACTGCTCTTCCAGCTGAGCGCCGGTCTGGTCCTTGTTGGTGGCCAGCGCGTACGTATTCAGTTCAATGGCGCTGGCGCCTGCCTGCTCCAACTCCTTGGCGTAGCGCACCCAGCCGCCCGCAGAGGCGCCGTTCAGGCTAGCCAGCACAGGAATCTTGACCGCCTCACGGGCCTTGCGCAGATGCTCGAGATAAACCTCGTGCGTCATGCGGTAGTCCTTCAGCTCAGGCAGGAAGTCAAGCGACTCCGCAAACGAGCCGGTGCCGCGCTCCATGTCTTCATCGAGGGCGCGCGACTCGAGCGTGAGCTGCTCTTCAAACAGCGAAGAGAGCACAATCGCCGAGGCTCCCGCCTCTTCCATGCGGCGCACGTTGTCAAGCGATTCCGATAGTGGTGTTGAAGCCACCACTATCGGGCCGCTCAACTTCAGGCCGAGGTATTGCATTGAAAGGTCGATCAATTTGCACCTCCGGCAGCCGGGGCCGCCGCTTTCTCTTCAGTCACCTCGAGCGGGGCGATGTTCGGTGTCTCGCCACGGCCAGGCATGGTTGCACGGGCTGAGTAAACGCGCCACTGGCGCTCAACATCGTCCTGCGCTTCGACCAGCAGCTTGGCGGCCAGATCCGGATTCGAACGGGCCAGCATCGTGTAGCGCGCCTCGCGATACGCGTAGTCCTTCAGGCGAATCGACGGAGCCTTCGAATCCAATTGGAACGGATTCTTACCAGACTCGCGCAGACTCGGGTTGTAACGCATCAGCGGCCAGTAGGCAGACTGCACAGCAAGCTTCTGCTGCTCCAGGCCGTGGATCAGATCGTATCCGTGAGCAATGCAGCTCGAGTACGCGATGATGATCGAAGGTCCGTCGTAGGCCTCGGCTTCCTGGAACGCCTTGACGACATGCGTATCATTGGCGCCCAGAGCAACGCGGGCCACGTACACCGAACCGTAGCTCACGGCTTCCATTGCCAGATCCTTCTTGCTGTTCGGCTTGCCGGCAGCAGCGAACTTGGCAACGGCGCCGCGCGGTGTCGACTTCGACATCTGACCACCGGTGTTCGAGTAAGTCTCAGTGTCGAGAACAAGAATGTTGATGTTCTTGCCCGAGCCAAGCACGTGATCGAGACCGCCGTAGCCGATGTCGTACGCCCATCCATCGCCGCCCAGAATCCACACGCTCTTGCGCACCAAGGAGTCGGCAATCGCCGCCAGGTTGCGTGCATCGGAGCTATCGGCCGTGGTCAGCTTCGACTTGAGAATTGCCACCCGCTCGCGCTGGGCATTGATCTCAGCCTCGGTCTGCTGCGAAGCGCTGGTCAGCGCTGCCACCAGATCGTCGCCAACCGACGGCGCCAGACGCTTCACCAGCAACTCAGCAAATTCCTTCTGCTGATCCAGTGCCAGACGCATGCCGAAACCGAACTCGGCATTGTCTTCAAACAGCGAGTTGCACCACGTCGGGCCGCGGCCCTCGGCGTTTTTCGCATACGGAGTGGTGGGCAGGTTGCCGCCATAAATCGACGAGCAGCCCGTGGCGTTGGCAATGTAGAGCCGGTCGCCGAACAGCTGAGTCATCAGTTTGACGTAGGCCGTCTCACCGCAACCAGCGCAGGCGCCGGAGAACTCAAACAAAGGCTGCAGAAGCTGCAGATCCTTCACCTGGTTGTGATTCAGCTTCTGGCGGTCAACTTCGGGCAGAGCCAGGAAGAAGTCCCAATTCTCGCGCTCAGCCTCGCGCAGCGGAGCCTGAGCAGCCATGTTGATGGCCTTCTTGCCGGCGTCGGACTTGTTCTTGGCCGGGCAGGTCTCCACGCAAAGACTGCAACCCGTGCAATCCTCGGGAGCAATGGCCAGCGTGTAGAGCTGATCTTCCAAGCCCTTCCACTTCGGCTTCACGCTCTTGAAGGTCGCCGGAGCCTTCTCCGCCAGTTCGGGAGAGAAGATCTTGGCGCGGATCACTGCGTGTGGGCAAACCATGGCGCACTTTCCGCATTGGATGCAGGTTTCCTTGTCCCACACAGGAATGAATTGCGCGATGTTGCGCTTCTCATACTGCGCGGTCGCCGTCGGGAAGCAGCCGCCCGCGGGCAGCGCGCTTACTGGCAGCAGGTCGCCCTTGCCGCCAGCAATCTGGCCGAGAACGTTGGCCACAAACTCCGGCGGGTTGCCTACGATGGCGCCCGTCATGTCGAAGTCAGAGGTGACAGCAGCAGGCACTTCCACCTTCTCCAGGTGAGCCAATGCCGCATCCACAGCCGCGAAGTTCTTCAGCACAACCGCTTCGCCGCGCTTGCCGTAGGTCTTCTTGATCGACTTCTTGATCTGCTCGATCGCCTCATCTTTGGGCAACACACCTGAGATGGCGAAGAAGCAGGTCTGCATGATGGTGTTTACGCGCGAACCCATGCCGGCTTCGCGCGCCACCTTGTGGCCGTCGATCACGTAGAACACGATCTTCTTCTTGATGATCTCTTCCTGCGTGGTCTTGGGCAGTTTGCTCCAGATCTCGGAGGCCGGATAGATCGAGTTCAGCAGGAAGGTCGCACCAGGGATCGCTGCTTCAAGCACGTCAATCTTCTCCAGGAACGAGAAGTTGTGGCAGGCGATGAAGCTGGCGCGGGTAATCAGATACGCAGAGCGGATCGGCGTAGGCCCGAAGCGCAGGTGCGAGGTGGTCATCGAACCAGACTTCTTCGAGTCGTACACGAAGTAGCCCTGCGCAAAGTAGGGCGTCTCCGAGCCGATGATCTTGATGGAGTTCTTGTTGGCGCCAACGGTGCCGTCGGAACCCAGACCATAGAACAGCGCGCGGTGGGTCTTGGCGTCTTCGGTCGAGAAGCTGTCGTCGTACTCAAGGCTCGAGAACGAAACGTCGTCGTTGATGCCGATGGTGAAGTGGTTCTTGGGAGCAGGCTTGGAGAGCTCGTCGTAGATGCCCTTGACCATGGCCGGCGTGAACTCCTTCGAGCTCAGGCCGTAGCGGCCACCGATCACCTTGGGCATCGCGAACGGCATTGAAGCCACGTTCTCGGCCAGAACCGTAATCACATCCTGATAGAGCGGCTCACCTGTGGAGCCAGGCTCCTTGCAGCGGTCAAGCACGGCGATGGACTTCACGGTCGAGGGCAGTGCCTTCAGGAAGGAGCTGGCATCGAACGGACGATACAGGCGAACCTTGAGCAGGCCAACCTTCTCGCCGTTCTTGGTCATGGCATCGACAGCTTCTTCAGCCACGTCGCCACCGGAACCCATGACAATGATGACCTTCTCGGCATCCGGCGCGCCGTAGTAGTCATACAGGTGATACTGGCGGCCGATCAGCTTGGCCACCCGGTCCATGACCGACTGCACGATGCCCGGAACGGCAACGTAAAAGGGCGAGCAGGCTTCACGCGCCTGGAAGAAGACGTCGGGGTTCTGCGCCGTGCCGCGGATGACGGGGCGGTCAGAGCTGAGTGCGGCCTGACGATAAGCGATCAGATGCTTGTCATCGACCAGCTCGCGGATCACGTCGTCGCCGATCGGATTGATCTTGGACACTTCATGCGAAGTGCGGAAACCATCGAAGAAGTGCAGGAACGGCACGCGCGCTTCAAGCGTGGCGATCTGCGCCACCAGGGCCATGTCGTGCACTTCCTGTACCGAGTTCGAAGCCAGCATTGCCCAGCCGGTTGCACGACAGGCCATCACATCGGAGTGATCTCCGAAGATCGACAGTGCGTGCGTCGCCAAGGTGCGGGCCGTTACGTGCATGGTCGCCGGGGTCAGCTCACCAGCGATCTTGTACATGTTGGGAATCATCAGCAGCAGGCCCTGCGATGCCGTGAACGTGGTGCCGAATGCACCCGCCTGCAAGGCTCCATGCAATGCGCCAGCCGCGCCACCCTCGCTCTGGAGTTCTTCCACAATGGGCAATGCGCCCCAAATATTCTTCTTTCCCTCCGAACGCCACTGATCGGCCCACTCGGCCATCGGCGACGAGGGGGTGATCGGGTAAATAGCGACTACTTCGGAGAGACGATAGGCTACCGAGGCCGCTGCCTCATTCCCATCCAGGATTACCATCTTCTGTTCACTCATTCGCTTTGCCTCACGCTGCGGCCGGCGGAAATACAACCGCTAGGGCGAGTCTCTAAGCCACGGGCTTGGAGCGGCAGTGATGAGGGACACAAGCCGGATTTGATTTACCGCATTATGCAATACTTTCCATATTATGAAACTATGCCGTGCACAATTTCACCCCACGCGTGCGGCGGCGCTGCAACTCCTCAACAATGACGCAGTAATCCGTTCCACTAGCAGACACAGCTCTTCTGCATCCACACCCGGCCCGCACGCTCCTGCAAGCTCACTCCGCAGGCCGGATTTAACTCCCTCAGCCCAGCAGTTCCCCCGCCCGCCCCATCCATTCCGGGATGGGAATCTCCTGCGGACACAGCTCCAAGCAAGCTCCGCACGCCGCGCACTCGCTGGCCTTCTGCTTCTGTTCGAGCGCAAAGCCATACCGGAAGCGCGCAGCGGCCAGGTCGTCGAAGGCAATCGCATGGTTATAGAGTTCCAGGTTAGCCGGTACATCCACTCCATTCGGGCAGGGCATGCAGTACCCGCAGCGCGTGCAAGGAATCGCAAGGCGGGCGTTGTAGCCCTCGCGTAGCTCATTCACCAGCGCCTCTTCCTTGGTACCCAGCGAATGGACGCGCGACTGGCACGCAATCACCAGATTCTCCCTCAGTTGAGCAGCTGTGCTCATACCACTCAGCACCACAGAAACTTCGGGCTGGTTCCATAACCAGTGCAAAGCCCATTCAACCGCTGTTCTGCGCAAGGGAAACTCTTCGATGACGCGCCGTATCTCCGAGGGTGGATCGGCCAGCTTGCCCCCCAGCAGCGGCTCCATCACTACCACGGCCAATCCTCTGTCGGCTGCCAGACGCAGACCGCGCATTCCGGCCTGATAGTTCACATTCACATAGTTGTACTGAATCTGGCAGAACGACCAGAGGTCGGTACCAGAAACAATCTCTTCAAAGCTCTCAAAGTCGCCATGAAACGAAAAACCCAAATGACGAATACGACCATCGGCCAGTGCAGCCGCCGCCTTATCCAGCAGGCCACACCGCAGAACTACCTCCCGCCAGTACTTCCGATTCAGAGCGTGAAACAGGTAACAATCGATGGAGTCTGTCTGTAAACGTTCAAGTTGCTCACCCAGGATTCGATCAAAATCCTCAGGCTCCTTGACCAGCCAAACCGGCAGCTTGGTAGCCACCCGCACCCGTTCGCGATAACCATCCCGAAGTGCGTCGCCAAGAACAACTTCACTCTGGCCGCCGTGATAGGAGTAGGCCGTGTCGAAGTAGTTCACACCACAGTCGATGGCGTGGCGGATCATCCGCGTTGCCTCTGGCCTGTCGATGTCGGGGCTGTTAAGCCCGCCACTTTGCACCGGAAGCCGCATACAACCAAATCCCAGTACAGATGCCTTCCAACCCTGTGCTCCAAAATCACGGTATTTCATAGAGTGCTCCCCCTAAACCGGATTTGTCAATACCCCCGGCAGAGCCGGGGGCTTGATTGTGTGAGCCGCTCAAAGCGGCTTGAGCGGGGTCACTAACGCGGCCCCGACGTTATTGGGCCGCCTTTCGGCGGCTACTTCCACATCTTCAGTT
>Ga0302267_10001149_pt1 | contig 34203 bp, 29 predicted proteins | sample III_Bog_E1_3_FD_194555 | JGI IMG/M metagenome (GOLD analysis project Ga0302267, IMG submission 194555) | Peat permafrost microbial communities from Stordalen Mire near Abisko, Sweden - III_Bog_E1_3 | ecosystem: Environmental > Terrestrial > Soil > Wetlands > Peat | place: Sweden: Abisko...
CGCCCGAGCTGTCTTTGATGCCGAAGACATTCGGCAGCCGCGAGGCGCGCAGTACCGTCTCCGGCTCAAAGAAGGCTTTGGTCAAGCTGGGCATGTTGTAGATGAACAGGGGCAGCGGCAGGCTGCTGGAGAGCGTCTCCACCACACGGTAGAGGTCCGTCTGGCTCACTGCAAAGTAGTAGGGCGCGGCCACCACCAGCGCATCCGCGCCGCACTCCACCGCCCAGTTGCCCAGCGCCACGCTCTCTTCCAGGCAGGTGTCGGAGATGGCCACCAGCACGGGAATGCGTCCCGCGACAGCCTTGCAGCTTGCTTCAATAATCTCGCGGCGCAGTTTGTAGCTCAACGCCGGGCCCTCGCCGGTGGTGCCAAGCACAAACAGGCCATGCACGCCTCCGGCAATCATGTGCTCGATCAGTCGGGCCAGAGCCTCGCGATCGAGCGTGTGCGCGTCCAACAACGGAGTAACCAGGGGAGGAATGATGCCGCGAAGAGGCTGCGGAAGCTTCGAGGATTTCATGCAGAGAAGTTTATCGCAAAAAATCAAAAAACGAAAATTACTATAGAAACTGAAACGCGCATGAAACAAACTCAACGCCGCCCGGGATGCCCCTTTCGCCGTCTGCGTTCGGTGGCCGGCGTCATTTTTGAGAGAGTTGTACAGGTTTCCTGGGTAGAATCGGGAGTCCGCGTTGCGGAATTCAAGAAAAATGAACAGCCGAAGATGAATATCAAGTTAGCCCCGGCAAGATTTCAACGCGCCTATTAGGCTTCTTGTTTTGTACCAGGGCACGACTTTAGTCGGGCCGATTGCAGCAGGATAAGGGACGGGCTTTAGCCCACATCTCGGCTCCTGTCCTGAAACTTGGCGCGCTTTAGCAACGATCCAATCCTACGGCAGGAGCCGAGTTCATCATGAAATCACTGCGGTACTTATATTCAATAACTTGGGTCTGTTCAGGGGCTAAAGCCCGCCCGTCAAAAAATGGCCTTGCGGCCCGACTAAAGTCGTGCCCTAAAAAGAAACTACAGTGCAAGTTGAACAAAACAATGAGTAGAGGAAAAGACCGGGCCTAAAGGCCGACTGGGTGCGGCATCGACTCATGGGCCTGAAGGCCCATGCTCCCTCCGCCTGTTTCATCCAGCGTGGGTCGGCATCGCCGGTGGACGACTGTTACAAGGCCCTGCCCGTTCGCCCCTTGGACTGCTATGCCTGAGCTAATTTGATATTCATCTAGCCGAAATGGTGCGGGGATGGATTTTTCTGCCTGTTTTCGTGCGAATAAATCTGCAAGTAAGGTGCGATTTTCTGTGGAAAAGCTGGGGGGTGGGGGGGGGGTGTCGGGCGGCGGGGTTGCTCATGGAATCTTCTCCTGAGCGTATTGTGTGCGAGGAGGCGGAAATCTTCTGCAATACGGTGTGGGGAGGGAGCATAAATCCGTGCCTATTGATCCGGCAAGCAAACAGTGGCATCTTCTTCCCACCCTTTCCCGCAAAAAGCGCGAGAAAGGATGGGGCACCCTCCAGGGTAATCGCATTTGAACCTTCGAAGGGTACGGGCTTCAGCCCGTACATAGATACCAGGAGCGGAAATGGGCTTTAGCCCCCGAGGGAATGGAGATCAAGAACTCACATTAGTTCTTTTCAGCGTTCCCGGGTCGCCACCAGCCGGCGATGTACATGCTGAAAGACTGTCCCTCGGGGGCTAAAGCCCCACCTTCATGACCCCGTTGATGTACGGGCTAAAGCCCGTACCCTTCAGTATTTGTCCATTTTTCAAGTGCGATTGCCCTGGGGCACCCTCACAGTATTTAGTTGCCGGATCAATAAAGGCCCCGAAATTTGCGCTGGTTTTCAGGGGGATAAATCCCCCTGCTCCCTCCGGAACGACTATCTGCAACTGTAGTACTAGCGCAGATCGAGCGGCTTCCACGCAGTGCCGGTTTTGAGGGCCAGTTGCAGCGGACGGGGCGGGCCGGCGGGTGGAATGGTGACCTCGATCCACAGTTGTTGGCCGGGGCCGAGAGCCGTGGGGATGGCTGCGTGCTCGGCGACGAAGAAGTCCACCGGCTGTTCGAGCACCATCTCCGAGCAGGGCGCGCTGGCGGAGGCAGTAACCCTCTGTGTATCGCGGGTGTATTCCTCGCCATCGGGACGCAAGGCCAGCAGGTGGCCGTTTTCCACGCGCAGGTGCACCGGGAAGCTCACTGTCTGCGCGCCTTGAATGGTGAACGTGCTGCCAAACCGGACCGTGCCGTCGGCATTGCGCGGGAAGCTGGCCAGTTTGGCCGAGGGCAGGGTGCTGCGGCAGCCGTCCACGGTGAGCTGCAGGCTCAGATAGCGGCCGCGCATGGGCAGCGAGGGGTCCACCGCGACGGTGCGCGTCCACACGCGCGGGTAGCTGTGGCGCTGGTAAAGGTAGCTGGCGGCAACCGACGAAACCAGCGCCAACTGAATCACAAGCACGGCGAGCGATGTTTTTGAGAGCTTCATTGCGCCTCCACGATTGCGGTGGTCGTAGTGGCAGCGTCTGCCGGGCCTATGCGCGCCAGAATGCGGCGGCGCAGCTTTTCGAGAGCCCATCCGCCGGCCAGGAACAGCACGCCCAGGCCGATCAAACCAAGCGAGCGGCCCAGCGCATCGAAAAGGCTGGAGAAGTAGAACCATGCCACGGTAATGGCGAAGCCCACCATGCCGAAGTTGACCAGCCAGCGCGAGGCCTGCCGCACGCCCCACCAGCACAGGTAGACGGCGAAGGCCGCCGTCAGCAGATGGGCGGCGAGGTTGGGAGCGTTCATGGTGTAGCTCGATGGATATGGGCCATAGTTATAGGTCACTGTCCAAAGGCGCTGGCACCAGGGCAGGGCAATGGCGTACACCAGGGCCACGCTCATGGGGAGCAGGCCTTTGTGCCCCTTGAAGGCTGCCGCGCACAGGGGAAACGCGCCCATCGCCAGCCACGCCCAGACGCAGACGGCGTAGGGAATAAAGCACCCGTTGGTGGGCCATGCGCGCCAGCCGGTGAGCATCATCGCCGAGCCGATAACGGCGGCGATAGCGGCGGCGGCGAAGAGAACGCCCTGCAACCCCTTCTTGCGCGAGTGGAGAAACAGCACCAAATAGAGCACGGCCCACAGCAGCAGAAAGCGGCCCAAGTAGGCATCGTGGCCAATGTGCTGTTCAGCCGCGTAGTCCAGCTCGCAGAAGATCCATGCGGGCACCAGCAGCAGCGCGAGAATCTGCTGCGCCTGGTCGCGCAGGAGCACCCAACCAGCGATAGCGCACAGAGCCCACAGCAGCACCGCGGCTGGCCAGTGCTGCTGCAGGTTGAAGATTTGGCCCACCAGCGCAATGGCCGCGCCGGCGCTGACCGTGCCCACCGCGTGCAATGTCGTCGAGAGCGCGTGGTTGCCTGCGCGCGTCCAGGCCGCGCCCAGGTGGAAGACGGCCACCATGGTCATCACCAGCAGCAGGCGTTCGAGCGGGCCCAGCTGGTCCCAGTGGGCGCTGACGAACAGCACCACGCCGCAGGCCAGCAGCAGGCCGCCCAGGATAAGCGCCACCAGCCCCTGCCAGCGCAGGCCGGAGCGGCGTTGGTTGCCGTGCTCATGGGCACGGATGCGGTTGGCGGTGGTTGCGTCCACCACCCCTGCCGCAAGCCAGCGATTCAGAAGCGATTCGAGGTCTGCCATGGTCGTTGGCCAACATTAGAGCACAAACGGGCGGTACTCACGCCGAGTATCATCGATAACTGTATGCAATTCGAGATTGTCACCATCTTTCCGGGCTTCTTTCAGGGCATCTTCGAGAACGGCATTGTGCGCCGCGCGCAGGCCGAGGAACGGATGAAGGTGGAGATCCACGACCTGCGCCAGTTCACCCACGACCGCCATCGCACCGTGGACGACCGTCCGTTTGGCGGCGGCGAGGGAATGGTGCTGAAGCCCGAGCCGCTGGCCGAGGCGCTGGCCTCGATCGGCATCAAGCCCAGGGCCGAGCGCGGACCTGAGGATGCAGGAACCCAGGTGGTGCTGCTCTCGGCCATGGGTACCCGCTTCACGCAGAGCGTGGCCCGCTCCATGGAACGGCTCAGCCGCGTGGTGCTGATCTGCGGGCGCTACGAGGGCGTGGACGAGCGCATCACCGAGCTTTACTGCGACCGCGAGCTCTCCATCGGCGACTACGTGCTGAGCGGCGGCGAACTGGCGGCTGCCGTGGTGGTGGATGCCGTGATGCGGCTCATTCCAGGCGTGCTGGGCAACGAGGCTTCAGGCGAGTTTGAGAGCTTTGGCGTGGCCGATGCGGAGATCGAGAGCGCTATGGATGGCGTGCCCCGCTCGCAGCATGGTTCTGGTGGCCTGCTGGACTATCCGCACTACACCCGCCCGGCCGAGTTTGGCGGCCTGCGCCCGCCGGAGGCGCTGATGAACGGCGACCACCTGCAGATTCGCAAGTGGCGGCGGCGGGAACAGTTGCGCAAGACGCTCGTGAATCGCCCTGACCTGCTGGAAGCCGCGCAGTTGACCGCCGAAGACCGCAAGATTCTGAAAGAGCTGCGCAGCCACCAGGCTACCGGCGAATAGAGCCTTCCGTTTCGGCTGCGCCTCAAGAGCCGGGCGCCCAGGGCAATTGCACTTGAAAAATGGACAAATACTGAAGGGTACGGGCTTCAGCCCGTACATCGACAGAGTTTTGAAGGCGGGGCTTTAGCCCCCGAGGGACAGTCTTTCAGCATGTACATCGTCGGCTAGCGACCGGGGAACACTGAAAATATCTCATTTGAGTTCTTGCACTCCATTCCCTCGGGGGCTAAAGCCCATTTCCGCTCCAGGTATCTATGTACGGGCTGAAGCCCGTACCCTTCGAAGGTTCAAATGCGATTGCCCTGGCCGGGCGCCTGCTCTCATTGCAGTGCAAAGGGATTAGGCGTAAACTCCGGGCCGAAGGTACTCTTCGTTCGTGTTCTGCTTTGAACCTCTCGCATATACAAGCGCGAGTCTTTCTTGTTGTGGACTGTGAGAGTCCAGAGCGCTTCGCAACGATCCGTAAGAATCGAACCGCCAACTATTGAGGCACCGATGAACATGTCCAGTCTCAGCAAGCTCTCCGTAGTTCTGCTTGTATGCTTGATGCCCGCGTGGCTGCCCGCTCAGCAGAGCCAGCCGGACCAGGCGCCAGCCGCTTCAGTTCCCGCGCAGCCAGCCGCTCCAGCAGCCACTGCCACGCAGCAGCCCGCGCCACCGGCCAGTACCGCTGTTCCAGAGCAAGTCCCAGCCCAGAATCCGTCGGCGCGGCCTCCTTACACACCCGCAGTTCAGCCCACGCCCAACAGCGGCTATACGCTGCACATCACCTCGCGTCTGGTGGTGCTGGATATGGTGGTGGTCGATAAGAAGGGCAAGGTGGTCAAGGATCTCAACCGCGACGACTTCAAAGTGGAAGAAGAAGGCGATCCGCAGACCGTTCTCAACTTCGAGCAAACGGGCGCACATACGCCCACGCCGGATCTCTCCATCGAGTCCACGGCCGATCTTGACCGCTTGGCTCCGCGCGCTCCGGTTGACATTATTCTGCTCGACGAGTTCAACACACGCTTTGAAGACATGGCCTTCGCGCGTTACTCGCTCAAAAAGTTTCTCGACAAGCAGCCGGACAAGCTGCCCGCGCCCACCATGCTCATCGCCGTCGATCTGCAGCACTTTACCGTGCTCCGGGATTACACCCAGAACAAGGAAGAGCTGATCCAGGCGCTCAACCATCACTTTGTGGCCTATCCGTGGCAGATGCATCAGGGCGCATGGCTGGGCGAGCGTTACGCCACGGCCTTTGTCACGCTGCGCCGTGTGGCGCAGGCGGTTATCGGCCATCCCGGCCACAAGAACATGATCTGGATCGGCCGCGGCTTTCCGCCCCTTCGCTTCGGCGGCATGAGCATTGACTCGACCAACCGCATCGAGAGCGCCGTGCAGGAGTGCGTGAACGTGCTGCGCGATGCCCGCGTGACACTCTACACCATCGATCCGGCCGGCGTGCAGGTGGACCCCGGCGCTTACGGCGGCGGTTTCATGGCCGCCGACCCCTTCGGCGGCAACTACCAGTTCAACCTGATGGCCAAGGCCACCGGCGGGCGCACGCTCTACGGCCGCAACGATGTTGACATGGAGATCGGTACCGCCATTCAGGACGGCTCCAGCTTCTACACGCTCACCTACCGGCCCAACAACTCGTCGCCCGATCCGCGCAAATTCCGCCGCATCAAAGTTACAGTCAACCGGCCCGATCTTTCTGTCATCACCCGCGCGGGCTACTATCTGGAGCACGGGCCGGGGCGCGTGGACCCGGTGAATCCATCGCGGCGGCTGATCACAGATCTGGTCTCGGCAGAATCCAGCACCATGGTTTACGACGGGGTCAAGATCGACGTTCAGCCCTCGCCGAACGACCCCCTGGAGTTCCTCATTCGCGTCGACGGGCACAATCTGGCCTGGAGCCCCGCGACCGATACCGAGCCTCGACACGCCGAAGTGATCCTGGTGATCTCAACCTTCGACAAGAAAGGCAAGGAACTGAGCCGCGTGGCCAAAATAGTCCGCTCCAGCGCTTCCACCACAGTGGCGCCCACCGGAAGACTGCTCCAGGACATGGGCATGCGCCAAAAAATCGACTACAATCCCAAAGCGGTGCGCGCGCGGTTTACTGTGCGCGTTGATGCCTCAGGACGCATTGGAACCGCGGATATGCCGCTTGGCCCGCAGGCTGCCGCACCCGCTCCGCCTCCAGCCAAATAGCTGCTTCCAAGTTTGTCGGTTTCACAAGCGATCGGGTGGGCGTTGGCTCACCCGATCGCTTTTTGTGGGCGCTCAGTTTGTCTGCGTGCCGCGCTCGATGCGCATCTGTGGCGAGTGGCCGGCTGACTGCGCTCCGCGCACAATATGCGGCGTCACAACAACCAGCAGGGTGGCGTAGTTCTTCTGCGTGTCGCGGCTGTCGGTGGAGCTGAAGCCGGGAATATCGTCGATGCCGGGTGTGCCGGAGACGGCGCGGCTCTCCGAGCGGTCCAGTTCGCTGGCCACCACCACCGCGTCGCCCTCGTTCACCTGCACCACCCCCGAGTAGGAGCGCGAGTTGAGAACGGGGTTGCCGTTCATCGTGGCGCCTGACAGCGCGTCGATCTTCATTTCGAGTGAGAGTGAGATGCGGCCATTGCGCATCACGTCGGGCGTGGCCTTCAGCGTGAAGCCCAGGTCCTGGTATTCGATCATGGGTACGGTGGAGCCCAGACTCGATTCGAGCGAGGACAGCAGCGAGGTCAGCGCCGAGGAGGTTCCCGAGGTAGTAACGCCGGAAATCGACGAAGAGGAGGCCATGGAGGAGTAGCTGGAGGTCTGGATGGGGTAGCGGGAGCCGAGCCGCAGGGTGCCCGCTTCGCCGTCGCCCAGCCGCAACGCGACGCGGTCCAGCTGGCGCGAGTCTGAAGAATTCAGATTGAAGTTGAAGGTGGCGCTGCCCGGTGACAGCGCGGATTCGGTAATCCCGCCGCCGAAGGTGGCAAGGCCGCTTGAAAACAGCGAGCTCGATACGTCTCCAGCGGCGATCAGGATGCCAAGGATCGCCAGCGGATCATTGGCCGAGGCCAGCCCGGAGGAGATGATCTCCGCCACCTCGGTCGCGTTGCTCGACAGAATCGATTGTTCCTCGGCGTAAACGTTGAAGGCCGACATGGACTGCGGAGCCTGTACGCCGGTGACGCGCTGGCTGGCGTGCGCAACCTGGATGAGGCGCACGTCCAGCACCACCTGGCTGTGGCCGTCGAGCAGCGGGCGGAGGGTACGGTTGAAGGCGTCCAAAGACTGTGGCGCGGCGCGTACGGTGATGGTGCCGGCTGTGGCGTCGGTGGTGGCCGTCTGTATGTCGAAGACGTTCTTGGCCAGGTTGGCCATCTCGGTCAGCTCGTTGGCGCTCAGGCCCGCTAGATGCAGCGTCTCCATCTCCAGCCGGGTGTACTGCTGGCGAAGTTCGCGCGTGTCGCGGGCCACCAGCACGTGGTGCGCATCGAGCGGCACATAGAAGGTCTTGGTGACCAGCGCCAGGGTCGAGGTGGCCTGCTCGAAGCTGGCGTCGTCAATTTCGAAGCGGATGCGGTCATAGCGGACGCTGTCGTCGAGCGTAGCTTCCAGACCGTAGGCGCGGAAGACCTGCTGCATCACCTGGCGCGTGTCGGCGTTCAGGTGGAAGCTCTGCCGCTCGGCCTTTGGCGCCGCTGCATCGGCCGGTCCCGGCTGCGACGGCAGGGGCTGCAGGGGCGCGGGCTGGCCAAGCAGAGCATCGTCGCCCAACTCGTACAGATGCTGGGTCACCAGCGGATTGTTGGGCTCAAGCTTCAGGGCGCGTTCCAGCGCTGCGCGAGCCCCGGCGGCGTCGCTCAACAGCCGGGCCTTCGCTGCAGACTGCACCAGCGCGGTAACTGCATGGCTGCGCGCAACCCCCACCGCCAACGGATAATCCTTGTTGGTCGGGTCCAGGTTGGCAGCCTGCTCGTACAGCCGCATGGCATCTTCGTATTGCTTGGCTAGAAACAGCTTGCCGCCGTCGAGAAAGAGCTTGGCCGCGCGTCGCCGGTCGGCCGTTCGTGGCAGTTTGGCGTCTGGTGCGCTGTCGGCTTTGGGTGCTGCCGGCTGGGCGGTGGGTGCAGTCGCGCCTGGCGCAGCGGTAGGCGTTGTGCTCTGTGGCCGGGCGGGTGCGGTGGCCTGTGCGCAAAGCAGAGCTGCTGGCAAAGCCAACAGAAGCGCGGCCAGCAACAGGCGGCAATCAAAAGCAACGCGGCGCATGGCTACTCCTCTGGCGCCGTCGAGGCGAGCGCAAGCAGGTCGGCAAGCGAGGATGCGCACACCTCGGGTTGAAGCGCGTCCAGTTGCTCAAAGCTGTAGTGACCGGTGGCCACGGCGATGACCGGCAACTGGCTGGCGCGCGCGGCCTCAATGTCGCGGGGCGTATCGCCCACCACGCACACCTGGGCCGTGGGAGCAGCCAGCATCTGCCGCGCCTTGGCTGCCGCGCTGGCCACCAGCTCGGGGCGCACGGAGTAGTGGTCACTGAAGCCGCCAAAGCGGAACCACTCGCGCAGGCCGGCGCGTTCAATCTTGATCCAGCCGATAGCTTCCAGATTGCCGGTGGCCACTCCCAGCAGTGCATTCTGCCGCGCCAGATGCGCCAGCGCGGCCTTCACGCCTGGCATCAGGACGAGATCCAGCGCCTCGCGATGCTCGGCCACGGAGGCGGCCATGGCGGTGAGAATTGCGGCGGTGTTTTCAGTCAGCAGCGCAGAGGCAAGCCCAGCCTGGCGAAAGGCCTCAGCCAGAATGGCGGTATCGGTGTTGCCGGCCAGCGGTACGCCCTCCAGCGAGATCTCAAAGCCGGTTACGCGGCGCACACCCTCGGCAAAGGCGTTGAAGTGCACGCGGTCGCGGCTGCGCAACAGTGTACCGTCAATGTCGAACAGGTACGCAGGGCAACGGTCCCAGTGGAAACCGGGCCGGACAGAGATACGCGGAAAATTGGATTCGTTCGATTCGGGCATCATCGCAGGGCGCGTCGTCAGCCCTGGCGATAACCCTGGCGATAGACGCTGAAGACAGGACGTTCAGAACGCGGCGGACGTTTGAGGCTGGCGCGAATCTCTGAAAGTTCAATACCCAGCTCGGCCATGGTGCGGCTCAGGGTGTTGCGATGCATCTTCAGCTCTTCGCTTGCCTTACACTGGTTGCCTTTGTGGGCGATAAGCACCTCGCGCAGATATTGTCGCTTGAAGTCGCGCACGGCTTCCTCATAGGGGATGCCGGTTGAGTGCATTTGCGTCACAAGACTTTCCAGTTCTCTCTTCACAACCACCTCAGGCTGCGCGCATCTTTACGGGCCCTCGCGCGCAACGGTAGAACTACCTTTATACCAAAGAACGGTAACGAAGGGGCGAAAGATTCGCACCAGTGGCGAATCAAGCACCTATTGATCCGGCAACAAAAACACTGTCTGCCCCAGCCTCTTCCGCGTTCTTTGCGGAAAAGGGTGGGAAGACGAAGTGCCTGTCTTTTTACCGGATCAATAACATTCGCCGTGCTTAAAGCGACCCTGCATCGCGATGGAGCCACGCTGGCGTGTGCTGTGCCAGTTGGTCGAGTCCGTCGCGGATGCGGTGCGCCAGCTCGGCCGGCCCAAGGTGGGAACCGAAATGGCACGAGCTGAAGAACAGGTGCGTCATGCGGCCCTCTGCCACCCATTGCGCGTGAGGAAAAAACGCCGCCACAATCAGGATGATGACGGTGACAAAGAGCCATCCCTGGAAGAAGCCGAAGACGCCGCCCAGCAGCCGGTCAAGGCAACCCAGGCCAACGGTGCGCGCGGTGCTGTGCAGCAACTTTCCCAGCAGGTTGGCCAGGGCCGTAACCAGGGCCACAATCAGCAGGAATCCCAGTGCGTCGGCCACCGCATCGAAGCGGAAGATGGGCTTGAGCAGCCCGGCCACCGCGTCGTAGTTCCACACTGCCAGCAGCACCCCGAAAAACAGCCCGCCCAAGGAGCAAACCGAGCGCAAAAAACCCTCCGCCAGACCGCTGAACACAGCGCCGGCCAGGATGAACAGAATAAGCCAGTCAATCCATGCCATGGAGGCTGCTCCTCGGTGGGTTTAGAGCGCGAGGTCGCGCCCCGTGATGCGGCGGAAGGCCTCAAGATACTTGCCCAGCGTACGTTCCACCACTTCGGCGGGCAGAGACGGCGATGGCGCCTGCTTGTTCCAGCGAATCTCTTCCAAATAATCGCGCACAAACTGTTTGTCAAACGAGGGTTGCGCGCCGCCAGGCTTCCAACTGGTTGCGTCCCAGAAGCGTGAAGAGTCGGGCGTGAGTACCTCGTCGGCCAGCACGATGTGGCCGTCAATACGGCCAAACTCGAACTTGGTGTCAGCCAGGATCAGTCCGCGTGCAGTGGCGTGCTCTGAAGCCTGCCGATAGATGGCCAGCGTCAACTGGCGCAGCTCTTCGGCGTCGGCCTTGCCCAGTTTTTCTTCCACCGCGGCAAATGAGATGTTTTCGTCGTGCTCGCCATCCTGGCTCTTCGATGCGGGCGTAAAAATGGGCTCGGGCAGCTTGGAGCCGTCCAGCAATCCGGCAGGCAGTTGAATGCCGCACACCGTCGAGCTGGCCTGGTACTCCTTCCAGCCCGACCCGGCCAAGTAGCCGCGCGCCACGCACTCCACCGGGAACATGGCCGCACGGCGGACCAGCATGGAGCGGCCCTCAAGCTGGTCGCGGAAGGGATGCAGTTGGGCGGGGAAGTCGTCGACCTGCGCCGAGACAATGTGGTTCGGTACCAGATCGCGGAACAAGTCGAACCAGAACAGCGAAATCTGGGTCAAAATCTTGCCCTTGCCGGGGATGCCCGTGCCGAGCACGTGGTCAAAGGCGGAGATGCGGTCGGTGGCCACCATCAGCAGGTCGTCGCCCACTGCATACAGATCGCGGACCTTGCCGCGGCCGATGAGAGGCACAACATTGTTCAGATCGGATTTAAGCAGAGCAGTCACGCGAGGGTCCTGGCCTTCCGGAAGGGAATCGAAAGTCGATTGTCGAGCGGAGGGCGGGGTTTGTCAATCGCTGCGCTGGGGATGGCCTGCGCAGAGAGGGAAACCCTTGACCGAGGGGAAAGAAAACAGGAGCTGGGCTGGCCAGATGGAATTATGAAAACCCGCATGAATAAAGAACTTTTTCGATGGCCAAGGGGGTGTGACGACGATCACAGAACGGAAGCGGCGCATCGGCGAAACTCCAAATTGTCAACATGGTTTGGAAGACGCGAAAGCGTCGTCTTTGAGCCGGGCGACACGAGGCAGCAGTGGAAAGGGGAAGCCGCGGCTAGCTTCGTATGTGCAGGGATCACCAGTAGTCGCGTACTACCGACCTCCAGTGCCGACTACTGGTCCCCGTTTTCATCTTTTTCTTGTCATATAGCTTTACAAGCGCCTCCGAAGCGAAGAGTTCCTTCGGAGGCGATTTTCTGTGTGCGCCTACTGCTGGCCACGCAGGCACCCCTCGATCATCAAAGTTCTCATCCTGCATCCTCGAAGCTGCTTCCTGAGCGGAGCAAGCCGCGTTGTTTACGGCTTGCGGAGTCGAAGGATCTGCGGTTGTTCTTCGGTGAGCTTTAGACTCACCACACAAACAAAGAAGATTTATGCGGAATCGTTCTGTTCCGATGATCCAGCCCTCGACTTTAGCGAAACCAGGGTACTGTGTCCTGCGGACGATACTCTCAAGTCGGTGCGACCAGCAGGGAGCAGCGACCTGCCTATCCCCTGACGCGGGATATTCCTACCCAGGTTTCGCTATAGAAGCACCATGCCCCATCCATTTTGCAGGTTTTATCGCGAAATGGGTGGGATGCCTACAGGCTGCTGAAGGCCCGGATCAATAATCCTTCTATCCTCTCCGAATTGGAGATAACGGTCTGAACTTTACATAGAATGACGCTGCACTCAAGGATGTGTGACCACTGCCGAAGCAAGGGACAGATGCATCGGAATCATCAACAAAAAAATGGATGGGCCGAAGCCCATCCATTTTTTGTTCGTGCTGCGCCCGGCTTAGAAGTGGTAAGACACGCCAGCCACGGGATTGTAGATGTTGTACCACTTGTTGGTGGTCAACTGGCTATCGCTGAAGGTAGGAACCTTGGTCACCAGGCCACGGTATTCGATGCGGATATCGAAGCTGGGGCTGATCTCGTAAGCGATGCCGGCGCCGTAGATGCCGCCCACTTCGGTCTGCTGTTTAACATCGAGTGCGTATTCCCCATTTGTTCCCATGTTGCGCACCGGCAGGAAGATGAACGCGCCCGGACCAGCCTCGATAAACGGGTTGAAATTCTTGTACACAAAGGAGCGCACGTAGGCGGCGGACATCTCCTGCATGCGATTGCTCACATTGGTGTTGTAAGAGGCATTCGTATTGTAGTGAATCGTGTGCTGGTACGTCATGCCGTAGTTGGCTTCCAGAGCGCTGGTCGGCGTCAGCATAAAGCGGTAGCTGGCCATTGCGCCGAAGGCACGGTTGGAATGCACGTATACATCGGTAGACGAGGCAATGAACGGCTCGATCAGGCCCGTTCCGCTGATGCTGATGTCCTGACGGCTTTCCTGGGCGGGAGCTGCGGCCACACATACGGCCAGCAGAAATGCGAATATGGCGATCTTCTTCATTCGGTCCTGAACCTCACGACTGCACAACCGTCCGGCTGGCAACGAGCTTGTCGATTCCGGCGCTCCGGAAACGAACCGGGCTCCGCTTTCAGCATTGTAACTGGCCGGGCCGGGAAACGGTGAATTCCCACGGTCCGGAGGTCGATCCAAAGGTGCTTCCTGAACTTAGACGCAACCACAGCCGAATCCGATAGCCGCCGCGCTCGCCTTTCCAGCCCCACCACCTAGCCACCTAACAACCTAGCAACCCAGCACCTGCGTTTCTCACCCCGCCCGGTCCACCTGAAAGTAGAACGGCGGTCCCATGCGCTGGGCCAGCTCCTTCAGGCTCTTCAAAAAGGCCTGACCAGCGTAGGAAAGCGTTGCTTTGCGCCGGTAAACCAGTCGCAGAACCCGTCTCAGCTCCAGCTCGTCCACCGGAATCCGGACCACATCGCCCACCTCCAGTTCCCGCGCCACCGTCAAATGCGGCACCAGGGCCACGCCGTTGCCCATGGCCACAAACCGCTTGATGGCTTCGATCGTGGGCAGCTCGATGGGCATGTTCAACGGAGTGCGGTGGCGTTGGAAGGTCTCAATCACCTTGCGCCGCAGCGGCGAGGCCACATTGTGGGCTACAAAATTTTCCTCGCCCAACTCGTGGATCGAGACATGCTCCACGCCCGCCAGCCGGTGCCCCGGCCCCACAATAAACTCCAGGCTGTCGCCATACACGGCCACCGACCGGAACTGCTCCGGATCGGGCCGGAAGCTAACCACGCCCATCTCAAAGGTGCGCACCGCCAGCTCCTCCGGGATGCGCGAGGCCAACATGCGGTGCACGGTAACGCCCACGTCGGGGAATTCGCGTCGGAAGGCGTCCAGCGCCGGCAGCAGGTACATGCAGGTGTATTCGTTGGCCGCCAGTTGCAGCCGGCCGCGTTCCAGGCTCTTCAACTCGCCCAGCGCAGCGGAGGCCTCGCGGCGCAGCGCCAGCAGCCGCAGGGCATAGTCCCGCAGCAGCTGGCCGGAAGCGGTTAGCGAGCCGTCGCGCGCCGCGCGGTCAAACAGCGTCTCCCCCACGTCGTCTTCGAGCTTGCGAATCACCTGGCTTACCGCCGGCTGGGTACGGTGCAGCCGCACCGCCGCGCGGGAAAAGCTCTTCTCCTCGGCCACCGCCAGGAAAGTTTCGAGTTGGTTCAGCTCCATGGAAAGCTCCTAAAAGCAGGTGCTAGGTGCTGGGTGGCTAAGTGCTAGGCGCCAGGCTCCAACCCCAAGCACCCAGCACCCAGCACCCAGCACCCAGCACCTAGCACTATAAGCCATTCTAATCGATAACCAAAAAATAATAACTTTGCCTTATGGCTGCGCGGTTTGCGACACTATTGATCCGGCAAGAAAACAGTGGCATCGCATTCCCACCCATTTCCGCAAAAAACGCGGAAATGGATGGGGCACCCTGACAGTATTTAATTGCCGAATCAATAGGGATGTTTCATACTCGTTTTTATCTTCAGCAGGCGGCAAATGAGCGTAAATCCAAATCACGTAGTTTTCTTTGATACCACTCTGCGCGATGGCGAACAGTCGCCGGGTTGCAGCATGACCACGCAGGAAAAGCTGACCATGGCGCATGCCCTTGAGGATCTGGGTGTGGACGTCATCGAGGCTGGCTTTGCCATGGCTTCCGAAGGCGACTTCGCGGCCATCGCCACCATCACCCAGGCCGTCCGCAAGCCGCGCATCGCCTCACTGGCCCGCGCCCGCACTGAGGACATTGAGATGGCCGCCCGCGCGCTGCAGTTCGCTGACCGCGCCCGCATCCACGTCTTCCTCGCCTCCAGCGACCTGCATCTGGAGTACAAGCTCAAGATGAGCCGCCAGCAGGCTCTCGACCAGACCGGCGAATCGGTTCGCCTGGCTCGCTCGCTGACTGACGATGTGGAGTTCTCGCCCGAAGACGCCACCCGCTCTGACCGCAATTTTCTGGTGGAGATGGTCCGCGTAGCCGTTGAGGCGGGCGCCACCACCATCAACATGCCCGACACGGTGGGCTACTCCACCCCTGAGGAGTACGGCCGCATGTTCCGCGAGGTGCGCGAGCGCATTCCGGCTATCGATAGCCAAGGCGTCATCCTCTCTTCGCACTGCCACGACGACCTGGGCCTGGCCGTGGCCAACTCGCTGTCTGCCCTGCAGAACGGCGCGCGCCAAGTGGAGTGCACCATCAACGGCATCGGCGAGCGGGCCGGCAACGCCGCGCTCGAAGAGATTGCGGCAGCGCTTTACGTGCGCCACGACTACTTCAATCTGGAGTCGGCCATCAAGCTCAGCCAGATTTACCCCACCAGCCAGGTGCTTGGCCAGATCATCACCTTCCGGCCCTCGCCCAACAAGGCCATTGTGGGCGACAACGCCTTTGCGCACGAGAGCGGCATCCACCAGCACGGCATGTTGGCCAACCCGCTCACCTACGAGATCATGACGCCGGCGCTGGTAGGTGTGGCCAAGACGCACCTGGTGCTCGGCAAGCACTCCGGCCGCGCGGCTCTGCGGCATCGCCTGGAGCAGTTGGGCTTTACCCTCAGCCGCGAGGAGCTGCAGCAGACCTACTATCGTTTCGTAGCTCTGGCCGATCGCAAGAAGAATGTTTATGACCAGGACCTGGTCGGCATCCTTCCCGATGCCATCCGCGAGCGGCGCAGCGAACCGGTGGCCGAGCTGGATTAAGCTGTTAATCAGCCTCCGAACCAGCAGCGAGTACAACAGGGCGGGTGCGACAGGTGCATTTCCGACCTGCGGGGGATGAAACTTTGGGTGCCCCAGGTCTGGATTTTCAGACCTGGGATAGTACGAATCCCGAGTGGCCTGTGGCGAAAGCCGGGTTTTGAAAGGGCGCGACTTTAGTTGTGCCGTAAGTGGCTCAAAATAAATGTGGGCTTTAGCCCCTGAGGGACGATTTTTCGACATTATCGACTTTCACCTCAGGCTGCCAGGGTGGGATAGTACGAACCTGGATGCGCTGAATGATCTTTCAACAACTTGGGAATTGTTTCTTTGCAGGGCACGGATTGACAGACGACGAAAAAAGGCATGATTTTGTACGGGAAGGCCCGAAAAGTATCCCTCAGGGGCTAAAGCCCCATTGATTTTAATTGGCTTATCGGCACGACTAAAGTCGTGCCCTTTCAAAATTCGACTTTCGCCACAGGCAGTTTAGTAGTGCTGCAAGTGCAATAAAATCAACGGGGCTTTAGCCCCTGAAGCAATGCAATACTGATCGTCAATTGGCTCTTTCGATTGGCCGTCTGAAATCTTTGAAAAGCACGTCAACCGAAGAAAAAGAGAGCAAGCATGAAGCTGAAGGTTCTGGTAGTGGCCGGCGACGGGATCGGCCCCGAGGTGACGAACGAAGCAGTGGCCGTGATGCAGGATGTGATGGCCATCGGCGGCCACACGCTTGAGCTCACCCACAAGCGCATCGGCGGCATCGCCATCACCACAGATGGAACTCCTTTGCCGCAGGAGACCATCGACGCGGCTCTGGCGTCGGATGCAGTCCTTTTGGGCGCAGTCGGCGGCAACGAGTTTAACTCGCTTGCTCCCAGTGAGCGTCCCGAGGCTGGCCTGCTCAAGATTCGCTCGGTGCTCGGCGGTTTCGCCAATCTGCGCCCCGCCTTCGCGTTCAAGGAACTGGCGGTCAACAGCCCCCTGCGCCCTGAGATCATCGACGGCGCAGACATTCTATTTGTTCGCGAACTGCTGGGCGGCGCTTACTTCGGCAAGCCGCGCGAGTACAACAAGGAAACCGGCGTCGCCTTCAACACCATGATCTACACCAAGCCTGAGGTGGAGCGCGTGGCTCATGTTGCCTTCAAGCTCGCACAGTCGCGGCGCAAGAAGCTCACCAGTGTGGACAAGGCCAACGTGCTTGAGGTTTCGCAGCTCTGGCGCGCCGTGGTCATCGAAGTCGCCCAGCAGTACCCGGACGTTCAGTTAGAACACCAGTACGTGGACGCCATGGCCATGCACCTGATGAACCGTCCCAGGGACTTTGACGTAGTGCTGACCGAAAACCTCTTCGGCGACATTCTCTCCGACGAGTCCGGCGTCATCACCGGCTCGCTCGGCATGTTGCCTTCGGCCACGGTCGGTGGCAAGATCAACCTCTACGAGCCCATCCACGGATCGGCTCCGGACATCGCGGGCAAGGGCATTGCCAACCCCATCGGCGCTATCCTTACAGGAGCGCTGGTGCTGCGCCACACTGCCGGCCTTGAAAAGGAAGCGGCGGCCATTGAGCAGGCGGCGCGCAAGCTGCTGGAGCAGGGCTATCGCACCTCGGACCTCGTCCGCGGCAAGGATCACGGCTACCAGGTTCTTTCCACCACCGAAGTTGGCGCAAAGATTCGCGAGCTGGTGAAGGAAATCCTGCAGTAGCGCGAGTTTTGGCCCGGAATGAATTCTGGGCGTCCCATCCTTCACCGCGTTTTTTGCGGGGAAGGGTGGGAAAGCAACAAGGTACAGATCACTGGGAACCGGCGGCGAAAAAGCGCCGCAGAGGACAGAACATTTCATGAGCGCGCCAAAAACATTATTCGAGAAGGTCTGGGAGCAGCATGTGGTGGCAGAGCCCAAGGGCGAGCCCACGCCGATCTACATCGACCTGCAGTTGGTTCACGAAGTGACCTCGCCGCAGGCCTTTGAAGGGCTGCGGCTGGCTAGCCGCAAGGTGCGCCGTCCGGATCGCACCGTGGCCACCATCGACCACAACATCCCCACCACCAAAGAGGGTCTGCTCAACATCCTCGATCCCATCGCCGCCACGCAGATGGCCACGCTCCGCGCCAACTGCAAGGAATTCGGCATCGAACTCTACGACACCGACAGCGGTAAGCAGGGTGTTGTGCACGTGATCGGGCCCGAGCAGGGCCTCACCAAGCCTGGCATGACCATCGTCTGCGGTGACTCGCACACGGCCACCCACGGGGCTTTTGGAGCCTTGGCGTTCGGCATCGGCACCAGCGAAGTGGAGCATGTGCTGGCCACGCAAGCCCTGCCGCAGAAACGTCCGCAGACCTTCCGGATCAACGTCGAGGGCGCGCTGCCAGCGGGTGTTACCGCGAAGGATATTATTCTGGCCATCATCGGCGAAATCGGTACCGACGGCGCCACAGGCTGCGTCATCGAGTATGCAGGCTCCGCCATTCGTGCGCTTTCGATGGAAGGCCGCATGACCATCAGCAACATGAGCATCGAAGCAGGCGCGCGCGCCGGCATGATCGCTCCTGACGAGACCACCTTTGCCTATCTCAAGGGCCGCAATCACAGCCCCAAGGGCGAAGCGTGGGACAAGGCCGTCGAAGAGTGGAAGAAGTTCTCGACCGACGAGGGCGCGACCTTCGATCGCGAGCTCACCATCGATGCGACCAAGCTCACCCCCTACGTAAGTTGGGGCACCAGCCCCGGCATGGTGGCTCCGGTTACCGCTTCGGTTCCCGATCCCGCCAAAGGCAAGACCGAAATCGACCGCAAGAACCTGACCCGCGCGCTCGAATACATGGGCCTGACGGCAGGAACGCCGCTGACAGCCGTCAATATCGACAAGGTCTTCATCGGCTCCTGCACCAACGGACGCATTGAAGACATGCGCGCCGCGGCCCGCATCGCCAATGGCTACAAGGTGGCCGCTACTGTGAACGCCCTCGTCGTCCCCGGCTCGCAGTTGGTCAAGGAACAGGCCGAAAGGGAAGGCCTGGACAAGATCTTCATCGAGGCTGGCTTTGAGTGGCGCGAGCCCGGCTGCTCCATGTGCCTCGCCATGAACCCCGACGTGCTCAAGCCGCAAGAGCGTTGCGCGTCCACATCGAACCGCAACTTCGAAGGCCGCCAGGGACGCGACAGCCGCACGCATCTGGTCTCGCCCGAGATGGCCGCGGCAGCCGCTATCGCCGGCCACTTTGTCGATATCCGCGATTGGAAAGTTCTGGAAGAGGTGACGGCCTAATGGAAAAGTTCACAACACTCACTTCGCTGGCCATGCCGCTCGACCGCACCAACGTCGATACCGACCAGATCATCCCCAAGCAGTTCCTCAAGCGCATTGAGCGCTCCGGCTACGGCGACTTTCTCTTCTTTGAGTGGCGCGCCACCGCGGACGGAACCCCGATCACTGACTTTGTCCTCAACGACGCGCGCTACAACGGCGCACAGATTCTTATCGCCGGCAAGAACTTCGGCTGCGGATCGAGCCGCGAACATGCGGCCTGGGCGCTCTCCGACTTCGGTTTCCGCGTGGTCATCGCGCCCACCTTTGCCGACATCTTCTTTTCGAACGCGGGCAAGAACGGCATTGTTCTCGCTCCGCTGCCGGAAGACAAGGTCAACGTACTCCTGGATCGCGCACACAACATCCCGGACTACAAGATCACCGTCTCGCTCGCGGATCAAACCGTCACCGACTCTCTCGGCTTCAAAGAGAGCTTCGAGATCGATCCATTCCGCAAGTATTGCCTGGTTGAGGGTCTCGACGACATTGGCCTCACCCTGCGCCATGTCGCTGCGCTCGACAGCTACGAAAAGCTGCACGACGAGGCTTTCTGGCTGCAACCCAAATAAGCGAGTCAGCGAGTTAGCGGGTCAGCCTTGATTTCTTCGCGGAACCAACCGCTGACTTGCTAACTCGCTGACTTGCTGACTCGCTAACCATCAACCCGTACGCCGCGTTTCACATCAAGGAGAGCATCATGGCAACCAAACCGAATACGCCGTCCACCGCCGACCACTTGACCACGTCCACCCGCCTGACTGGCGCTGAGATCGTATGGGCCACGCTGGCAGGTGAGGGTGTCGAAGATGTATTCGGGTATCCCGGCGGCGCAATTCTTCCCGTCTACGACGCCATGCGCAAGTTCCCCATCCATCACACTCTGGTGCGCCACGAGCAGGGCGCGGCGCACATGGCCGACGGTTACGCGCGCGCCTCCGGCAAGGTGGGCGTCTGCATCGCCACCAGCGGCCCCGGTGCGACGAACCTCGTCACCGGCATCGCCACCGCCATGCTCGACTCCATCCCCATCGTCTGTATCACGGGCAATGTCTCGTCGAAGATTCTCGGCACCGACGCTTTTCAGGAAGTGGACATCACCGGCATCACTCTCCCGGTTACCAAGCATAACTTCCTCGTCCACAAGGCCGAGGACATTGCGCCCGCCATTCGCTACGCCTTCCAGATTGCGAAGACCGGCCGCCCCGGTCCGGTGCTGGTTGATATTACGAAGGACGCGCAGCAGGCCACGGCCATCTTTGACTTCGAAGCCGCCAAGCCGCGCCCGCATCGCCCCCACCCCATGCTGACCGCAGACGACAAAACTCTGGAGCAGGCCGCCGAGCTCATCAAGAACGCCAAGCGCCCGCTCATCCTGGCCGGCCACGGCGTCATCGAGTCCGGCGCCATGGAGCAGATTCGCACCCTGGCCGAGCGTGCGCAGATTCCCGTCGCGCTCACCCTTCTCGGCCTCGGCGGTTTCCCGGCGTCGCATCCGCTGAACCTCGGCATGATGGGCATGCACGGCGAGTCCTGGGTCAACCACGCCATTCAGGAAGCCGATCTGCTCATCGCCTGCGGCATGAGGTTTGACGATCGCGTCACCGGCACCATCGGCACCTATGCGCAGAAGGCCAAGAAGATCCACATCGAAGTGGACCCATCCGAGATCAACAAGAACGTCAAGGTGGATGTGGCTCTGATTGGCGATCTGAGCGAGGTCCTCGAAGACCTGCTGCCACAGATTCCCGGCGCAGAGCACACCGGCTGGCTCAAGATCATCGACGCCAGCAAGGGCGCATCGGCCGTGCGCGACATCAAGAACCTGCCCGACCTTGGCCATCTCTACGCCGCCCATGTCATCCACGACATCTGGCGCATCACCGGCGGCAACGCCATCGTCGTCACCGACGTGGGCCAGCATCAGATGTGGGAAGCGCAGTACTACCACCACGAAACGCCGCGCTCGCTCATTACCTCCGGCGGCCTTGGCACCATGGGCTTTGCGCTGCCCGCGGCCATCGGCGCCAAAACGGCCTGTCCCGATCGAGAGGTATGGGTAGTGGTTGGCGACGGCGGCTTCCAGATGACTTCGCCCGAGCTGGCCACCATCATGCAGGAAGGCATCAAGATCAACATCGCTATCATCAACAACGGCTATCTGGGCATGGTGCGCCAGTGGCAGGAGTTCTTCTACGAGAAGAACTATGCCGCCACGCCGCTGGTCAGCCCGGACTTCGTCAAGCTGGCAGACGCCCACGGCATGCCCGGCCGCGCCGTCCGCAACCGCAGCGATGTGGAGCCGGCAGTCAATGAGGCGCGCAACACCAAGAGCGCCTATCTGCTCAACTTCATGGTGGAGAAGGAAGAGGCTGTCTATCCCATGATTCCCGTGGGCGCAGCCCTGCACGAGATGATTCTGAGGCCCGGCAATGACCCGCTGGTTGAGTCGCCGGACGACAAGTAGAGAACGAAGGGATCGGGTTTCAGGGATCAAGGACGGCATCGGCACACAGTGTGCATTTCCTGACCCCTGACCCCTGACCCCTGAAACCTGGAAAGGCCATCATGCTGCATACATTCATTGCCTACGTGGAAGATCTGCCCGGCGTGTTGACGCGCGTGGCCTCGCTCTTCCGCCGACTCAACATCAACATTCGCTCGCTCACCGTGGGCGCCAGCGAGCGCAAGGGCCTGAGCCGCATGACCATCGTGTGCGAATCTTCGGTCGAGATCGGCCACCGCGTCCGGGCCAGCCTGTTTAAACTGGAGAATGTAGTGGATGTGGACGACGTGGCGCAGACTACCACGGTGACCCGCGAACTGGCGCTCATCAAGGTGGCAGCAACGCCGCAGAACCGTTCGCAGCTCTTCGACCTGGTCGAAGTCTTTCGCGCCCGCATCGTCGACCTCACCAGTGACTCGCTGATTATCGAGATGACCGGCGTGGAAAGCAAGATCGAGGGGCTTATCGAGGTGCTGCGCGAAGACGAAGGCCGCATTCTCGAAATCTGCCGCAGTGGCAAGATGACCATGCGCCGCGGCAACCATGTATCCAGCGTGCTGGCCGCCATGGGCCAGCAGCCGGCCGAAGTTGAAGAAGATTTGCACGTCGTTGTGGAGCCGGACTAAGGCTTTGACTGTATTTCCTGTACCAGCTCCGGGTGCCCCATTCCGGGGTCCCCACGGACAGGTCTTAGTTCGTGGGGTGGATACTCTCCGCGTTCTTGTTCTTGCGGCTGGGGTGGGATAGCAAGGAACCCCTCTACAGCTACAGGAGAAATGCCTTAGCCGTGGCGAATGCAGTGTCGAGAGTTTTGTAACAGGGCACGACTTTAGTCGGGCCGTACCAGGTCAGCACTTGAATTGGGGCTTTAGCCCCTGAGGGAAAGCTGGCCGCCCCACCCTCTCCGCGTTCTTGTTTTCGCGGCTCGGGCCGGAAGTACGGAGCACTCTCAGAGCCGTAACATCGCAACCAGTTTTTTTTGAACCAACACCAACCGCGCAAGCAGAAGGAACAAGAGAAGACCATGCCGAAGACTTACTACGATCACGATGCCGACCTTTCCCTCATTCAATCAAAGAAGGTGGCCATCATTGGTTACGGCTCGCAGGGCCACGCCCATGCGCTCAACCTGAAGGACTCGGGCGTCGAGGTCAAGGTTGGCCTTGCCGCTGGCTCCAAGTCCATCGCCAAGGCGCAGAAGGCCGGCCTTGAAGTCGACACGGTTGCCAATGCGACCAAGTGGGCCGATGTGGTCATGATCCTGGTCCCCGACCAGACCCAGGCCAAGCTCTACGCCGATGAGATCGGACCGAACCTCAAGCCCGGCTCCCTGCTCATGTTCGCGCACGGCTTCAACATCCACTACAAGACCATCGTTCCCGCTGCAGGCATTGACGTGGGCATGGCCGCTCCCAAGGCTCCCGGCCATCGCGTTCGCGAGGTCTTCACCGAGGGCGGCGGCGTCCCAGGCCTCATCGCCGTCTTCCAGGATGCCACCGGCAACGCCGAGAAGCTCTGCCTCAGCTACCTCAAGGGCATTGGCTGCACCCGTGCAGGCGTGCTTGATACCACCTTCCGCGAAGAGACCGAGACCGATCTCTTCGGCGAGCAGGCCGTTCTTTGCGGCGGCGTCAGCGCGCTCATCAAGGCTGGCTACGAGACCCTCACCGAGGCTGGCTACGCGCCTGAAAGCGCCTACTTCGAGGTCCTCCACGAGCTAAAGCTGATCGTCGATCTCATCTATCGCGGCGGGTTGGCCTACATGCGCTACTCCATCAGCGATACCGCTGAGTGGGGTGACTATGTCAGCGGTCCTCGCGTCATCAACGACGAGAGCAAGAAGGCCATGAAGGCCATCCTGACCGACATCCAGGACGGCACCTTCGCCAAGCGCTTCCTCGCCGACCAGAACAGCGGCCGCAAGGAATTCCTCGCCTTCCGCGAAGCCGAAGCCAAGCACCCGGTGGAGATCGTCGGCAAGAAGCTGCGTGCGCAGATGCCGTTCCTCGATCCGGTCACGGTGGAAGAAGTCTCCAAGACGCGGTAACAACGTCCAAAATGAAGACGCCGGGCAATTTTATTGTTCGGCGTTTTCAGGTAGTGCGGTTGGAGTCAGAAAACTACGTATCAGGCACTCCAGCCGGGTTATTGCAGTCTGAGTCTCATCGGTGGCTATGAAAGCAGCTATGGCTTACGCCATTTGTCTCTTCCACCAACGTTTGTGTCTCGTACTCTCTCGACAAGGATTGAAGCATCGGGTGCTATCTCACGCGCCCGGCCAATTGCTTCTGCTTGGGTTTGTTCAACTCCACTTGCGCGCCCAGCGCCGGGGCGACGGATTGCATAGTCACCTGTCGGGCGCTGTTCAATGAACAGTTCGTTTCTGGTATTTGAGTTCTTTGCCATTGTCGATCTCCATGTTGTGAGGTTTTTATTGACAGCATGGAGGCGAACCGCTAAAAATGACTGTTCAGCAAGTTCGCACCCATACCAAGGGTGCCGGGTAGGCGATGCCGAAGAACTTCCTACGGTTAGCCGGTATCGCCTACAGCTCATGCAGCCGCTTGGCGGCATTTTTCATGAAATTTCTCTCATGACGGTACTTTCTGGAGAGTATCGCTGTCTTTTCGCCTAGTCAACAGGCGATGCATCTGATTTGAGTTCAGTTGACTCAAATATCTGTGAAAAACAGGGACCAACCGTCGGGGCCTTCGGGGTGGCTGTCGGAGCCGCGGCCTGGGACGGCTCAAACTTCATATCGAATAACGTCATCACGCCTGTTTTCACACCAGACGCGAACCAGTCGAACACCATAAACGCCAATGGCGTCACTATACCCGCCCCTGACGCGTATGACTGGCATCAGCCTTGACAGCCGGGAATCGCGCAATAGGTAGGAAGGGAACGTTCTATGAATAATTTGCTCTTACGTCGTGCATATATTGCACTTTTTTTTGGGATATTGATGTTCGTCATGGCTGTAGCTGGGACGTGCACCGGAAAACTCCCAGGGCGCTTTGGTGACGTATCTTACCGAGCCAAGAACCCGAAGCAGTATTGGTTGGCGCTCGCAGGGTATTATCTCGGAGGTATCGGCTTCATTGCATACTACCTGTATACGATCCACGCGTTCTCAAACTGAGCTGTGCTTGCGCTGCGGAATGCGCAAGTAGGGATGATTGCAACCATGATCATTTCGATACATTTCGCGGCGACGATGTACCGGTCGTTTGCGGCCCGAGCAGCAGAAAACATGAATCCCAATGTCAGGAGTCTTCATTTACCCATGCGCTCACTCTTAGTCTTGGTACTGCTCTTCGTCTCCCTATCTGCGTACGCTCAAACTGCCGAGGCTCCAGACACGATCATCGCGCAGGAGAACGCCTTCTGGAAGGCGTATGTTGACGCCAATACTGCCGACCTGTCGAAATTCTTCTTGCCCGAGTTCATCAACGTTGAAGAGCAGTTAATGAATCGGGATCAGGTTCTCACGTTCGTCAGGCAGTTCCATCAGCAATGCACTCTTGCTCCCGTCAAACTCCTCGATCCTCATGTGGTCTTCCTCCTCATATGACGGGTGGCCGATTCTTGATTTTCAGATGTTGGGAGGGAAGGACGTTGATTCGAGAAGTCTTGTAACAGGGCACGGCTTCAGCCGGGCCGCAAGTAGTCCCCTTAAATGGCCGGGCTTCAGCCCCTGCATGGTGCTTCTCGTGCCGTTCAGACTGGCGTTGAGGCTTTGCCAATGCGAACTGATCACTGTTTCAGACCGCGTGCAGGGGCTGAAGCCCGGCACCTCTCTTTGTCCATAAATGGCCCGGCTGAAGCCGTGCCCTGTTACAAAACCTCGCCAAAGGAAGGCTTTCCAGCCGTGCACGCAGGTCGCGGAAGACCTCTTCGGCTGGAACGGACGGGCGCGTATCCGCTAAAGCCTCTTCGGCCAGGCGTGTAAGCCATGTGCCGGTTGAGGCTTCCTCGCGTTCAAGGGCAAGCAGTCCGGCGCGAATCACTTCGTCGGCGTTCGCATAGGAAGCAGACTGGACGCGGTCTTCGACGCTTTTGCGCAGCGATCCAAGATCGACATGAATCGAGTTCGGTTGGCTTGCCATGCCTGCCTCCATGAATGAGATTGTACCCCCGTTCGCGTGGCTCCTCGATGGATGGCAAAGCCCAAATGCGAGGCCGCGTGGCCCCACGCCGGCGGCAAAGTCGCAAGACTGCCGCCAGGGCAGAGCACCCGGCTCCTGAAACAACAAACAGGAAAATCAAGAAACAATCCGTTAGTGAATCCCGGCTTTGTGCAGCCAGGGGCCGTACTCCATGTCTTCCTGCAAAATATGGTTCATCAGCCACTTGCGCAGGAAGTCGAGCAGGTGGATATCGAGTGAGATTTCTCCGCGGTCGTAGCGCTCCACGAAGGCTTTCACCTGGCTGGTCAGCTCCACGTGGTGGGTTTTATGCGCGCTTGCTTTGGGGTATTGTGCGCGGGCAAAGTAGCGCTCTTCGGTTGAGAAGTGGTCCTGCGTGTACGTCACCAGTTGCTTCAACAGCGTTCCGATAGCGGTGCGGTCTTGGCGGTTGAGCATTCCCTGATGAAGTTGATTGAGGGTTTCGACCAGCTTTTTATGTTGTCGGTCAAGATCGTTGATGCCAACGGAGTACGTGTCGTTCCAGTCGAACAAGGCCATGCATCCTCCACAGAGTGCCAACTGAACACATTGCTGTTTGCCCTATCGGCGCGAAGGGAGTGGGTCTTTAAGTGCGCTGTGCAAAAGCGGTTCTGTCCGGGAAGGTAGCGCACTTGGCGTCTACGTGGGAAACACCTGCAAACAGCGGAATCGCAGCCTTTGGCGTCGCTTTGTACAATGGACTCGCTCAGGCGATCGAAGGAGAACAAGCGACAGGTGAGGCAATCCAAACTAGTGGTATCCACCGCAAATAGGGTCATTTACAAATGACCACGAATAGAATGAATTTGTTGAAGGGCTTCCCTCAGGGCAAAGCCCGGTTGACTTTACAGTTTTTACGTACGGGCTAAAGCCCGCACCCTTCAAATTGGTTAAATGACCATCTGTGTGGCGGACACCACCAGGACAAGCGGTCCGTGAGCCGGGTAGCGGAAACAAGCGTTGTGTACGGTAGCGAATAGAACTTCAAGCAGAGGTTTCCAAGCTCCGCGGGGCAGGGAAGCCGGCCCACAATTGAGCCGGCCGCCCAAGGGGGGAGCAAAGTTGGTCAACAGGGTTGGAGCGCGGCAGGGCCCTTTCGGTGCCATGCTTCCACAAGCGGGTTGGGGCGTTGCCTGTAGAATTTAGCTGAACTTTGCGCACCAATCCGGCTTGGAGGCTCCTTGCTTTACTGGCTGCTTTACGAAAAGCTGTACATCTATTTCCACCCGTTCCGGATCTTCCGCTACCTGACCTTCCGCACGGCCTTCGCCTCGCTCACGGCGTTGCTCATCGCGCTGTTTATCGGCCCGTGGGTCATCCAGAAGCTGCGCGAGTTCCAGATCGGCCAGTACGTGCGCGAGGACGGCCCCAAGTCGCACCTCAAGAAGACCGGCACGCCCACCATGGGCGGCGTCCTGATCGTCATCGCCATTCTGCTGCCCACCGTGCTCTGGTCTGACCCGGCCAACCCGTTTGTGTGGATCACGGTATTTTCCACCCTGGCCTTTGGCGCCATCGGCTTTGCCGACGACTACATCAAGGTGGTAAAGAAGCGCAGCCTGGGGCTGACGGCGCGCGCCAAGCTCCTGGCCCAGGCCGGGGCGTCGCTGGTGGTGGCGCTCACGCTAGTGGTGCTGGAGCAGTTTCGCATGTTCTCCACGCGGCTCACGGTGCCGTTCGTCAAGCAGTGGCGGCCCGATCTGCTGTGGCACTCCTGGCCTGCGACCGTGCCGTATCTCAGTCTGCTGGCTTTTCTGCCCTTTGTGCTGTGGATCGTGCTCATTCTGATGGGTTCGTCGAACGCCGTCAACCTCACGGACGGGCTTGACGGGCTGGCCATCGGCTGCACCATCATCGCCGCCGGCGCACTGGCGGTGCTCACCTACGTCAGCGGCCACGTCATGTTTGCCGATTACCTCGAACTGCAGCGTATGCCCATGGTCGGCGAGTTGACTGTCTTTTGCGGGTCCATGGTCGGCGCCTCCATCGGCTTTCTCTGGTACAACGCGCACCCGGCAGAGGTCTTCATGGGCGACGTCGGTTCGCTGGCCCTGGGCGGCGCCATCGGCACCGTCGCTGTGCTCATCCGCCAGGAACTGCTGCTGCCGTTCATCGGCGGTATCTTCGTCCTTGAGGCGCTCTCGGTCATTCTGCAGGTGGGCAGTTACAAGCTGCGCAACAAGAAGCGTATCTTCAAGATGGCGCCTCTGCACCACCACTTCGAGCAGTGCGGCTGGCACGAGTCAAAGGTGATTGCGCGCTTCTGGATCGGCGCGCTGGTGTTTGCATTGTTTGCACTTACCACCCTGAAACTGCGATAAACAGGGCGCAATAGCGCACCGGACCGGTGCGGAATGGAATTCCGCCCCCCACAGAGAGGTTGAAAAGAGCCCCCATGATGGAACTCAAAGGCAAGAAGGTTCTGGTTGTCGGACTCGGCAAGTCTGGCGTTTCGGCTGCATTGTTTCTGCGCCACCAGGGCGCGGTGGTTACGGTGTCGGATGTGCGCAGCGCCGAGGCGTTGGGCGGTGAGATTCCCGCGCTCATTGAAGCAGGCATCATGGTCGAGGCCGGCGGCCACGGCATCATCACCTTCCGCCGCCAGGACCTGATCGTCGTCAGCCCCGGCGTGCCCCTGAACACTCCAGCCTTGGTGCAGGCGCGCTCCTTCGGGCTACCCATCATCGGTGAACTGGAACTGGCTTCGCGCTTTCTGCAAGGACGCATCCTGGCCGTCACCGGCTCCAACGGCAAAACCACCACTACCGCCCTGCTGGGCGAGATCCTCAAAGAGGCCGGCATTGAAACCCAGGTGGGCGGCAACATCGGCGTCCCGGTGGTTGACCTGATCCCGGCCAGTACGGATGATTCCTGGTCGGTGCTTGAGGTGTCCAGCTTCCAGTTGGAGAGCACGGTCGAATTTCGTCCCTCGATTGCCGTGATCCTGAACATCACGCCCGACCATCTCGATCGCCATGGCAGCCTGGAAAACTACGCGCTGGCCAAGGAGCGCATCTTTGCCGCGCAAACGGCGGAAGACTGCGTAGTGCTGAACGCCGACAATCCCCGCGCTTCTGAAGCTGCGGCTCGCGCTCACTCCCGCGTCTACTGGTTCTCGGTGGAGCACGCCGTCAAGCAGGGCGCATGGCTTCGGGATGGCTGGGTGGTCTATCGCGGCCACGCCGACGGTCCCGTGGAAAAAATCCTGCCGCTCCAGGCCATTCCGCTCAAAGGCTCGCACAATGTGGAGAACGTGCTCTCGGCCGTAGTGGCTGCCCGCCAGGCCGGAGCCCCGGCTGAAGCGGTGGCTACCGCCATTGAGAAGTTCAAGGCCGTCGAGCACCGGCTGGAGTTCGTGGCCACCATCAACGGAGTCGAGTACTACAACGACTCCAAAGCCACCAACGTCGATGCCACGGCCAAGGCCATTGCCGCCTTCTCCGGCGGCATTCATCTCATCCTCGGCGGCAAAGACAAGGGCTCTGACTACACCACGCTCTCCCAGCAACTCCGTGAGCGGGTCAAGGCCGTTTACACCATCGGCGCGGCTGCGGCCAAAATCGAGTCCCATCTGCGCGGCGTCATCGCGCTGCACTCCTGCGAGACGCTCGATAAGGCGGTCAGCGCCGCGGCCGCATCCGCGCGCCCCGGTGAGATCGTTCTACTGGCTCCCGCCTGCTCCAGCTTTGACCAGTTCGATAGCTACGAGCACCGCGGACGGGTCTTCAAACAACTGGTGGCCGATCGCAGGAGCTGGTAACCATGGCTGCTCGGGTAGGCGTCGACAAGTGGATGTTCTTCATCACACTGATGCTGGTGGTGGTGGGCCTGGTGATGGTCTTTTCCGCCTCCGCCGTCGTGGCCCAGGAGCGCTACCACTCGGAGTTTGCTTACGTTGGCCGTCAAGCTCTGTGGGCGCTGGCCGGCGTGGCCGCCATGCTGGTGCTCATGTGTGTCGATTACACCGTCTACAAGTCTCCGCGCTTCATCTACCCCGCGCTCTGTGTCTCCATCCTGCTGTTGGTCGCGGTCAACATCCTGCCCGGCTCGCACAACACCCATCGCTGGATTCGCTTCGGCGGTCAGTTCACCTTCCAGCCCTCTGAGCTTGCCAAGATCGTTCTGGTGCTCTTTCTGGCCTGGTTTCTGCACACCCGGCTCGACACCATGCGCGACTGGAAGCACACGCTGCTGCGCGCCGCAGTGGTTCCGGTGGTGTTCGTTCTGCTCGTCGTAAAGCAGCCTGACCTGGGCACGGCGCTGGTGCTGGCCGGGGTCACGGCCATGATCCTCATCCTGGCCGGCATTGAATGGAAGTACATTGTGGGCGCGTTTTTGGTGGTTCTGCCGGGCCTGCTGGCGCTGCTGCTGCTGGTGCCCTGGCGTCGTCAGAGAATGGGCGTCTTCCTGGACCCGGAAGCCGATCCCACCGGCGCGGGCTTCCACATCTACCAGTCGCTGGTTGCTGTTGGCGCGGGTGGGCTCACCGGGCGCGGCTACATGGAAGGGATGCAGAAGCTGTTCTACCTGCCTGAGGCCTCCACGGATTTCATCTACGCCAACATCGCCGAGGAGCTAGGCTTTGTGGGCTCGGCCGCCATCCTTTTGCTGTTTGTCTTTTTCGGATGGCGCGGATTGCGCACCGCCTTCCGCACCCAGGACCCGTTTGCCCGCCTGCTGGCCTTTGGCATCACCACCACCATCGTCCTGCAGGCCTTTTTCAATATCAGCGTGGTGCTCTCGCTGGTGCCCACCAAGGGCATTCCGCTACCGCTCATCTCCTCGGGCGGAACGTCGCTGTTCACCACCCTGGCCAGCATTGGCATCCTGCTCAATATCACTCGCAGGACGGAATAAGCTTCCAACCATCGCATGGTAGCCTGAGTAAAGTTACTTGCCTGCAAGACGCGATAGCCGAGCATGGCGCTTTTGATTTTTCCCCTCCCATAGCTGAAAGGTACGACTTTGGCGAATATTCGTGTATTGATTGCTGGTGGCGGCACCGGTGGCCATATTATCCCCGCGCTCGCAGTGGCGCGCGAACTGGTGGACCGGCACTCTGCGGAAGTCTTGTTTGTCGGCGCCACGCGTGGAATGGAAATCAAGCTGGTTCCCGAGGCCGGATTCAATCTGCGGCTAGTCAACGTCGGGCCTTTGAACAGTGTCTCGTGGCTCACGCGGCTCAAGACCCTGTATCAACTGCCGGGCGCAATCAGCGACTGCAAACGTCTGATCCGCGAGTTCAAGCCTGGAGTGGTGTTTGGTGTGGGAGGTTACGCGTCGGGGCCGGGGCTGTCGGCTGCGTTGGGGTTGAAGGTTCCCACCATGGTGTTTGAGCCCAACGCCATGCCAGGGCTGGCCAACCGCATGGTGGGCCGCAAGGTAACAGCGTCCGCTGTCAATTTCCCCGCCGCCGCGGCGTGGTTCAACAACTGCCAGGTAACCGGTATTCCGGTCCGGCCGGAGTTCTTTATGCTCGGTCAGCCGGATGTGGCCAAGCCGCATCTGCTCGTCTTTGGTGGTTCGCAAGGCGCTCGCATCTTCAACAATCAGCTTCCCACGGTGATTGCCAAGCTTCTCGATGCCATCCCAGGGCTCACGGTCCTGCACCAGAGCGGGACGCGGCATGACGGAGTGACCGAGGCCGCCTACGTGGGCAGTGGCGCCGATCCGGCGCGCTGGTCGGTGCGTCCGTTCATTGACGATATGCCAGCCTGCTTTGGCCGCGCCAGCCTGGTCATGGCGCGTAGTGGCGCTTCCACGGTGGCTGAGCTGGCCGCCGCCGGCAAGCCCGCCTTGCTGGTGCCCTTTGCCGCCGCCTCTGACGGCCATCAGAAGCGCAATGCCGAGGCCATGGTCAGCTCAGGAGCTGCCGTGATGCTCAACGAATGGGATCTGGATGCGGGGTCGCGGTTGCTGGATACGCTTGTTGGCCTGTTGAGCGATCCGGTTCGCCTGCGCGCCATGTCGCTGGCGGCACGGACGCAGGCTCACCCCGACGCTGCGGAGCGCATTGCGCGCCGACTGGTGGAGTTGGCCACAGCCTGACCGCGCACTTCCTGCGGCTGGAAATCAATGCAATACAAAAGCCCGTCTGCAACTGCAGACGGGCTTTCGTGTTCCTGAGGGAGGGTGAGGTCTATCGGTGTCCGCCGCCACCACCACCGTGGCCGCCGCCGCCAGAGCTCATGTGGCCGCCCCCACCGCCGCCGGAGAAGCTACGCGCTCCACCGCCGCCGCCAGAGTAGCTGCGTGTTCCGCCACCGCTGGAATAGCTACGTGCTCCACCATTAGAGTAGCTGCGTGCGCCGCCGGCATAGGCTCCGCGGCCAACTCCGGCATAGCCCTGGCGTCCTGCGTAAACTCCCCGAGCGCCGCCGTAGGCTCCGGCTCGGTAGCCATAGGCTCCGCGATAGCCGTATCCGCCCCATCCCCGGTGGCCCCAGCCCCAGTGATACCACGGACCGGCGCCGATGAACATGCCGCCCATGAACCACTGCGGACCGTAATAGCCGTAGGGGCTGCATGCGTATGGATAGTAGGGGTAATAGCCCCAGTCGCAAACCGGGGGCGCGCCTTCGTAGGCGGAATTGTAGTCAACGGGGGGCGCCACAACGGCCGGACCAACGCCGACCCCAACCGCGACCTGTGCCTTTGCCGTCGCCGCGAGACCCAGCGACAGAAGCATTGCCAATAAAACCAAGCGATATCCCCGCATGACATTCTCCTTGTGCCTGCCCACCCGGTCTTTCCGGGCTGGCTACCGAAGCCTGGCTTCGGGTTTGGCGCTTGCCGGTCGTGGATCTTGTCCCATTCCGGCTTCTGTACTCTCTAACAGAGTTTGCGCCATTTTGTTGCGGTCAAACCAGCAAAAAGAATTCCGTGCTACTTTCAGGGCCGACGAGAAGGCAAATGCAACCGCTCGCCGGCTCCTTCGAGTAGAAAACTTACCTGCGTCCATGGTCGTCACCACGCCCCCGATCGTAACCGTGGCGAACATCGTCGTGCCGGGCAAAATCCCGGCGCTCGTAGCCCCCGCGGTAGCCGTAGCCGCCCCGGCCGCCACCAATCGCCCAGCGCCCCTCGATCCAGTAGCCATTGGCCATGTAGCCACCTGTCCACACATACCCAGGTCCAGGGCAGGGAGGCATGTAGGCCACCGGTCCGCGCACGTGAAAGCCAAACTCCGCCGCCTGTGCCTGAGTTGCTCCCAGTGCCGCCGCGCCTGCCACCATTGCCGCTCCCAGCATCCAAGTCTTCATGCCTGTCATAACCCCTCCATTCCGGCGGGCGGCCCTGGTTCGGTAGTGCGTGGCCGCCGCTGGCCCCGGCTGCTTTTCTCGGTTGGCTTTCTGTTGCCCTGCCTCCCGAACTGCCGGTTATGTTGTGTACAAACACAGCCTGTTCAGAAGGTTGCGGCAAATCGCAAAAAATAATTCCGCGCAACATTTCGCCGCAATCCGTGTTTTTGGACGCGGCAAAATGCACTCTGGAAGCGCGTTTCCGGACCTTCGTCCCCTACAATCCGCCTATGCAACTTCGAACGGCTGCTTCCCTCGCTCTCGTCTTCGCAGCACTGTATTCCAACGCACAACAGCCGCCGGCAGCTCCGGCGCGAGAGGTCCGCATGAGTCACAATGCACAGGGCACATTCACCGTGAAGGTTCAGCCGCTAGTGCCTGCGCCCGCCGAGGGGCTGGGCCGCTTCTCGATCAATAAAGAGATCCACGGCGATCTGGAGGCGACGACGAAGGGTGAGATGTTCTCAGCCGGCGATCCCAGGCAGGGCATGGCCGGGTACGTGGCGATTGAGGTGGTGACGGGCACGCTCGCGGGGAAGAAGGGAAGCTTTGCCCTTCAGCACATGGCCACCATGGACGCGAACGGGCCAAAGATGACGGTGATCGTGACGCCGGGCTCGGGGACAGACGAGCTGAAGGGCATTGCGGGCACGTTCACCATTCATATCGAGAATGGCAAGCACTCCTACGAACTGGAATACACGCTGCCGGAGCAGGCGCAATAAGGGCAGAGTCAGGCAGGGCAGTCGCACTTGAAAAATGGACAAATACTAACGGGTACGGGCCTTAGCCCCCGAGGGACAGTCTTTCAGCATGTACATCGCCGGCGGGTGGCGACCGGGGAACGCTGAAAAGAGCTAAAGGGTGAGGAGATCCCCCGGCTCTGCCGGGGTGGCAGTAGCAGTTTGACATTTACGGGAGTCCATCCAAGAAACTCCAAACGTGAGCCGACC
>Ga0302267_10001155_pt1 | contig 34091 bp, 29 predicted proteins | sample III_Bog_E1_3_FD_194555 | JGI IMG/M metagenome (GOLD analysis project Ga0302267, IMG submission 194555) | Peat permafrost microbial communities from Stordalen Mire near Abisko, Sweden - III_Bog_E1_3 | ecosystem: Environmental > Terrestrial > Soil > Wetlands > Peat | place: Sweden: Abisko...
GGAGGTCATCAAGCACACGGAAGCCAAACGCGGCTTCGTTCTGCTGCCGCGACGCTGGGTGGTGGAGAGAAGCTTCGCCTGGGCCGCCCGCTTCCGCAGACTCGCCAGAGATTACGAACGCCTGTCCGAGACGCTCGCCGGATACCACTACCTCGCCTTCGCTTGGCTCATGCTCGCCAACCTGTTCAAATTACTCAGCCCAAGTTCATAACAGGCTCTAGTCAGCGAGTCGGCAAGTCAGCGTAAAACGGAGGATTCGATGAAAGCGACGAAGTTCTTTCGCAACGCGAGTCTCATCTGCATTGCAGTAGCTGTAATTGGTGTGGCCTTGATTGGCCCTCCAGGGATTTGCGGACCAACCGGCGGTCTTCTTGGAAGTGCGGGATATGGTGCAGGAGAGGTGATTTTCTTTGCATACGTCATTGCAATACCCAGTAGTGTTTTATGCGCATTATGTTGGCTGATTTTCAAAGTGCGGGATACGGTCAAGCGTTCGGCTACAAAACAGGCAGAGTAATGAATAGCTACAGCTAAGGCATCGCGGTAGTGCAACGGAAGTTGCATTGGGAATGCCATATCAATGCAGGTAGGGTGAATCATCATGAGTTATCAAAAAGTTCGTAAAGCAGTATTTCCGGCCGCAGGCATGGGCACACGTTTTCTCCCCGCAACCAAGGCGACGCCGAAGGAGATGTTGTGCCTGGTGGATAAGCCGCTGATCCAGTATGGCGTGGAAGAGGCCGTGGCCGCTGGTTGCACGGAGATCATCATTGTGACGGGCCGCGGCAAGTCGACCATGGAAGATCATTTTGACCGTTCGCCGGAGCTGGAAGCATCGCTGGAAGCGCGGGGCAAGAAGGCGCTGCTGGAGGTGGCGCTGTCGGTTGCAAAGCTGGCGAAGATATCGTACGTGCGGCAGCCGGAGGCGCTGGGGCTGGGCCATGCGGTGCTGATGGCGAAGGAATTGGTCGGTAACGAGCCGTTTGCCGTGTTGCTGCCGGACGACATTGTGGAGTCAAAGGTCTCCTGCATCAAGCAGATGGTGGAGGCGTACAACGAGACGGGCTCATCGATCCTGGGATCTGAAGTAGTGGAGGGCGCGGCGATCTCAGCATATGGATGTTTGGACTGCACGCCGGACGCGAAGAATCCGCGATTGCTGGCAGTGAAGAACATGGTGGAGAAGCCGAAGGCGGACGAGGCGCCGTCGCAGAACGCGATCATCGGGCGGTATATTCTGACGCCGCGCATCTTCGAGATGATTGAGAATGTGAAGCCGGGCGCGGGCGGCGAACTGCAATTGACCGACGCGATCAAGATGCTGCTGCAATACGAGAAGGTGTACGGCTTCAGCTACGAAGGCAAGCGCCACGATGCGGGGGACAAGCTGGGGTTCCTGAAGGCGACGGTGGAGTTTGCACTGAAGCGCGAGGACCTGGGCCCGGCGTTCCGCGCGTGGCTGAAAAATTATCCGGTCTAGTTGGTAGCGAGCTCGGGCTGATGTTCCTTCAGGGGCACGTGCTCAGCCAGCTTTAAGTTATTGCCCACTTTGCTGTACGCGACAATTGCGTGGCAGAGTGGGCATTTTGCTGTCTGCTGGTCAGAGTTCCAGGCTTCATGGACGAAATGCTTCGACATTTGGCAGAGCTTCTTGTGAGGCATAGAAATTCTCCTCGGAGAACACTACATCCGCGAGGGTTCGACGTGCGGTGATACGGGGAATTTATTTTTTAGCCTACTGGGTGGTGCCCGTCAGGAAGGCCTGGACGGCAGTGCCCTGGGCGATGCGATAGAGCGCGAACTGGCGCTGGGTCTGGCCGCGGAGCTCGAAGAGCAGCTCGGCGCGGTTGTCGCCGTCAGCGTCGACTGCATCGACGAAGCGCATGTGCGGCGACTGGTCGAGGTGGGTGGCGTCGGTGACGGATTGCAGCAGCAGATGCGGCTCGCCGTAGATGTCCGGCTGGGCGAGCAGAGTTACGTAGTGCAGGGCATCGCCTTCGCCGGCGGTATGCGCGGTGAAGACGTAGACGTTCACGCCGCCGTAGCTGATCTCGTAGGCATACAGTTCTTCATCCAGCAGCGCGATAGGCGTGGGCGGGACCGGCGGCTTGCGAGTGCGAGCATGGGCGGTGGTGTGCGGAGCGAGTTTGGCAGGCGGCGGTGGCGGAGGAGCAGGCAATGCAGCGCGGGCGAGAGCTTCCAGCCTGGCGAGCAGGGCAGCTTTCTGCGCGGGGTCGGGCCAGGCGTAAGTGAAATCGTGCTCGGGGTGGTCGACGGCATCGGAGACGGCAATGAGCTGATGCAGGTCTGCGGGAAGGCCCTTGAGCGGGGGCAGCGCGGGACCGGCGCCGGGGGGCGGGCCGTGGTGTAGGCGGGGGCGATTGGGATCATCGGCAAGCAGGCCGCCGGCATCCGTCACGGAGGCGCTGTCAGAGTTCAATTTCTTCTTTTTTGCCTCCGGCGGAACGCGATGCAGGGTGGGGCGGTCAGGGTCGGACGCGGGTGCGGGTGAATTGGCGGCGGGTGGCGTGTTGCTCGCGGTTTGCGTGGTGCCAGGCTGCGTATCCGTTGGCGCTGGGCGGTGCAAGACGGGGCGATCCGGGTCAACGGCTGGCGCTGGGGCCGATGTTGGCGGAGTGCTGCTGGCGGCTGGAGGCGTGGACTGGGTGGCTGGGGACTGGGCATCGCCGGGAGCGGTGTGGTGCAGCGTGGGGCGATTGGGGTCTGCCGGGGGGGCATCTGTGGAGGTAGTTGGGGTGGCGGGCGCGGTAGTTGGCGTGGGCGTGGCGGGAGTGTCCGGGTGCTTGGTGAAGTGGGGGCGGCCTTCGCCGGTGGTGATGACGTGGGCGTTGCTGGGGGCGGTGTTTACGGCGACTGCCACGGGCTTAGGCAGAGGCTTGTAGTTGCCGGAGCCGAACCAGCCGTCGTCGAAGCTGTTTGCCGCGTTCAGACTGTGCAGGTGGGTGGCGGTCTGCAGGGTGAGGGTGCCGCGGTTTACCCCGGCGGATTGCAGTTCGTAGATGGTGCCGGTCTGGAGGGCGAGGGGAACGGGGCGCGAGAGGTAGAGCGCGGCATCTTCAAAATGCTGATCGAGGAAGAGGGTGATGGGAATGACGCGGGCGGCGGTGGGCTTGTCCAGGTCGCCGGTCCACTCATAGACGGCGACGGCACGGGTGACATTTTGCGGCGGCTCGGGCGCAGGGCCGCGACGCGTTTGCGCGCTGCACTGGGCGGCGCAGAGCAGGGCGACGGGAACGAGCGCTCGCGCAACGAGAGACAGGCGGCGGGCATGGTGGGGCGGAGCGATCTCCGGCATACTGGGAGAGGCGGCGCGAAGAGGGCTGCGACGGGGGAGAAGCATGGCACTTGAAATTAACGACATCGTTCCCAACTTTACTCTGCAGGATCAGGACGGCAAAACAGTGAACCTGACTGACTTTACCGGAAGCCCGGTGGTGTTGTTTTTCTATCCGCGGGCGGATACGCCGGGCTGCACGATTGAAGCATGCGGCTTTCGCGACCAGTTCAAGAAGCTGCAGAAGGCCGGCGTGGTGGTGCTGGGCATCTCACGCGATACGGTGAAGAAGCAGAAGAAGTTCCAGGAGAAGTATGACCTGCCGTATACGCTGCTTGCTGATTTTGACGAGAAAATCATCAAACGGTTTGGCCTGCTGAAGAATAAAACTATGTACGGCAAGCCGGTGACCGGGGTGGAGCGCACGACGTACGTGATTGGGCCGGACCAGAGGCTGCTGCAGGTGTTTCCGAAGGTGAAACCGGAGGGGCATGCGGAAGAGGTGCTGGCGTACGTGAAGGGGCTGAAGAAGTAGCAGTGGCCGGGAGAAATTTGCGCGCGTCGCGCGGCCCTCGCGTTGCGAGGCTATCCCACCTTAGCCACGATAATGCCGTGGCGAAGATGGGGCACCCAGATCTGTGGTGATCATGACTTCTGCGGGCGGAAGTATTGGGTGCCGTTTACGGGCTGCTCAATGCGGGCCAGCAACTGGGCGCGGTGCTGGGCGTTGTTCACGAAATCAATCTCAGAGGTGTTGACCACCAGCAGCGGCGACGCGGTGTAGTGGAAGAAGTAGTGCTCGTAGGCATCGGCCACGCGCTCAATGTACTGCTCGCTGACGGCGCGTTCGCCGGGGGCGGCTTTGCGCTTGAGGCGGGTTTTGAGCACGTCCGGCGTGGCCTGCAGGTAGATAACCAGGGCGGGCGGGGCGATCTCCGGGCGGAAGCGCTCGTAGTAGCGGTTGTAGATCTCGAGTTCGGCGTCAGAGAGGTTGAGGTAGGCGAAGAGCTTGTCTTTGTCGAAGATGAAGTCAGAGATGACGGGGCGCTCGACGACTTCGGCAGCGTCCGGCTTGGCGTGCAGGCGCTCATAACGTTCCAGCAGAAACCACATCTGCGCGGCGAAGGCCATGCCGGGTTCCTGCCGGTAGAAACGGTCGAGGAACGGGTTGTTTTCCGGCTCAATGACGGTGCGGGCGTTCATTTTCTCGGCCAGCAGGCGCGCGAGTGAAGATTTGCCGACGCGAAGCGGGCCTTCAATGGCGATGGAACGGGGCGTGGTGAAGAGGTTTGGCATAATTAGCGAATAAAAGACGAAGATAGCACGGGTACGAGTGTGAAAATAGTGATTCTCTGGGTTCAGGGGGGTGGAGGGGTTGAAAAGCTATTTCAATCCCTTGATATTTTCTCTTCAGATTTTTGTCTTGCGGTTGTGTCCATAGTAATGCGTCGGGGAGTTCTGTATGCTGGCTCCGGGTTGCCGGATGGATGAAGCATGAAATTCCAGAGAATTCCAAACTCAATCGCGTTATGCTTTGCAGTGATTTTCAGTGCAGCCGGATGCGGCGGCGGAGGTAGTGCGCCAGCGGCGACGGGAGGCGGAGCCAGCGGCAGTCCAAACTATACGACCTGTAGCGGGCAGCAGGTGCCGAACTGGCGAAGCGTGGCATTCCAGAGTAACTACCAGGCTGCGATTCAGCAGGTTATCTCACACTATGGGGCTAACCCGAGCATTGGGTACATCCGCATTGGGCTGGGACGGGGCGGAGAGATTAATTTACCGCAGGGCTGGAACGATTCAACGTCAGGAGCCTGCTATACCGACTACACCACGGACTGGGGATACACAGCAGGCAGCGATGCGACGTTTACATGGAACGCCTACCTGCAATCGATGGTGCAGTACGAAGGCAGTCTCGCGTCGCCCAAACAACTGCTTGTCAGCATCACCCCCGTCACCGGAGCGGGGATCTCCGTCGACGACTTTATCGCCCCCATCGCAGTCGCGAGCGGGATGTCCTTCGGTAATCAGGGGCTACAGGCCTCCGACATCACCAACTATCCAAACTGTAGCGGCGACTGGTGTAATCTCTTCACCAAGAACCCGAAGGCCACGGTTCGCGAACTGCAGACCTACGCGCAGAGTTGTCCCCTTGGCACCACATGCACCAGCTCACTCTCCACCAGCACCGGCCCGCTCGATCCTCTCATTCCGTTTGCAACGTCGCATGGCTCGAATGACCTGGAACTCTATTACCAGGACTGGCTGATCGCCTACGACCCTACGTATGCCAGTTCGGTGGGGGCGAGCGGCTCCAGTGCCGCTTATCAGGCTGCAATCCAGAAGGCGGCGACGATGGCGGGAGTCAGCCTTCAGGTTTTATTTCCGCCGCAGACTGGCAATCCAGACTACGCGGCTGTACAGCAATATTTGATGACGAATCCTGCAGTCAGCGGGGTGGTAATTGATGTTGACTGGTCCGATATCGATATGGGGAACAGCGTAGCGGGGACGCACACGAACTATAGCTTCGCTATCACTGACGCCGCGATTCAGCCGTGGATCGTTGCAGGGAAGACGGTGAACCTCGTCTTCCAGAACTCCACTTACGGTGGTGGAAGCAATTGCCCAGGGACAGGGATCGGTTCGAACGGATCGGTAGGCAGCAACTGTGCGATTCCGCCATGGATGTGGACGGCGCTCTCCCACTAACCTTTCCTGCACATCGGGCATCAATCGGATCACCAGGTTGCTAGACTGGTAGTCATGCTTACTCCGATTCTAAGTGCGGCGGGACTGGCAGCGGCTGCCACGGGCGGTTATGCGTACGCGGCGATGTGGCCGGCGTCGCAGATCTTTGGGCGGACTGTGGTCGCGGGTACGAACCCGAATGAGTTTGCGCTGACGTATGACGATGGGCCGAATGAGCCGGAGACGGCGATGCTGCTGGAGTTGCTGGCGGAGCATAAGGTGCATGCGACGTTCTTCGTGATCGGGCAGTTTGCGCGGCAACGGCCGGAGATTGTGCGGGCACTTGCGGCGGGCGGGCATACGGTGGGGAACCATTCGATGACGCATCCGAAGCTGCTCTTCTGCCGGCACCAGCGGGTGCATGACGAACTGGCGGGGTGTAATGCGGCGATTGAAGATGCGCTGGGTGCGCCGGTGCGGCTGATGCGCTGCCCGCACGGGATGCGGCGGCCGGATGTGCTGCGCACGGCGCGCGCGCTGGGGTTGACGCCGGTGCAGTGGAACGTGACGGCGTATGACTGGCAGCCGATTGGCGCGGACAGGATTGTGGCGAACGTGGAGCGGGGGATTGAGTTGAACCGCAGACGCGGGCGCAGCAGCAATATTCTGCTGCATGACGGCGGACAGGCGGGGATTGGGCAGGACCGCAAGGCTACGGTGGAAGCAACGCGCAGGCTGCTGGAGACGTATGCGGCGAGCGTGCGGTTTGTGACGCCGCAGGCCTGGGCCTAGTCCTGCGCGGACGGCGGATCGCTCGTTGCACTCGCAGAGACAGCTTCTGTGGTTGAGAAGCTCGTTGACGGTATGGGCAGGGCGAAGACTCTCTGGATTCTCCGACTGCGCTCCACCGGTTCTACCCTAGCGCGGAGCGATGTGTGCGGGGTCGGGATCCATGGTTTCGAAGGCGGCGCGGGCGGCGGCGATGGTGGCGGCGATTTCGGTTTCTCCGTGCGCGGTGGAGATGAATGCGGCCTCGTATTGCGAGGGCGGCAGCCAGACACCAGCTTCCAGCATGGCGCGATGGAAGACAGCGAAGGCCTTTGAATCCGACGTGGCGGCAGAGGTGAAGTCAGTCACCGGCTGCGCGGTGAAGAACCAGGTGAACATGGCACCGACACGGTTGGTCGTGAGCGGAATCTTCATGCAGCGGGCGGCGTTGGCGACACCATCCGCAACGGCTGCCGCGGTCGCTTCGAGCTGCGGATAGATGGTCTGCTGGTTAGCGACGAGGTTCGAGAGCGTGGCGATGCCGGCGGCCATGGCCAGCGGATTGCCGCTCAGGGTGCCGGCCTGGTAGACAGGACCGAGCGGGGCGAGCATACCCATGATGTCTGCGCGGCCACCGAAGGCGCCGACGGGAAGGCCGCCACCGATAATCTTGCCGAGTGTAGTGAGGTCAGGGGTGATGCCGTAGAGGCTCTGTGCACCGCCAAGCGCGACGCGGAAGCCGGTCATGACTTCATCGCAGATAAGCAGAGAGCCGTTGCGCTGGGTGATATCGCGCAGGGCAGCGAGGAAACCGGGTGCGGGAGGGACACAGCCCATATTGCCCACGATGGGTTCCACAATGACGCAGGCGATCCCGTTGGGGTGCAGGGCGAAGGCGGCTTCAACCGCGGCGACGTCGTTGTAGGGCAGCGCGAGGGTGTGCTGGGCAGTTTCAGCGGGGACGCCAGCGGAGCCGGGGATGCCGAAGGTGGCGACGCCGGAACCGGCCTTGACCAGAAGAGCGTCAGCATGGCCGTGGTAACAGCCTTCAAATTTGATGACGAAGTTGCGGCCGGTGAATCCGCGGGCGAGGCGGATGGCAGACATGCAGGCTTCGGTGCCGGAGCTGACGAAGCGCAGCTTCTGAATGCTGGGCATGGCCTGGGTAATGATCTCAGCGAGGTCGGCTTCGGTGGGCGTGGAGGCGCCGAAGCTGGGGCTGTTGGCGGCGGCCTGCTGGATGGCGGCGACGACGCTGGGCTCGGCGTGGCCGAGGATCATGGGGCCCCAGGAGCCGACGTAGTCAATGTAGCGATTGCCATCAGCGTCAGTAAGGTAGGCACCCTCGGCGCGGACGATCATGGGCGGGTCGCCGCCGACGGCGCGGAAGGCGCGGACGGGCGAATCGACTCCGCCGGGCAGGAATTTCTCTGCACGCTGCTGCAGCTGGCGCGAACGTTCGTGGTTGCGGAGAGGAGAGGTCATCCTAACCAGTATAGGAGAAGGGAATTGCGGGCGGAAAACGCGTCCACAGCAGCGTTTGTTAGACTATAGGTTCTCCGGTGCATTCTCCCGGCCTTACACAACTACCATCAGCAACCACCAAAGGAGCCTTGCGTGTCTGAAAAGAGCGGAGTCGCCCAACCATCCGCTAAACGCAGGCCGGTAAGCTATGCCGACGCGGGTGTAAACATCAGCGCCGGTGACCGGACCAAGCAGCGCATTAAATATCTCGCGAAGAAAACCTTCAACAAGCACGTACTGAGCGACATCGGCGGATTCGGCGGCCTGTTTGGGCTGGACCTGCAGAAGTATCCTGACCCGGTGCTGGTCTCAAGCGCGGATGGCGTGGGTACGAAACTGAAGGTGGCGTTTGAGCTGGGCATCCACCACACGGTGGGCGCGGACCTGGTAAACCATTGCGTGAATGACATTGCCGTGCAGGGCGCGGTGCCGCTGTTCTTTCTGGATTACCTGGCGACGGGGAAGCTGGAAGGGTCCGTGGTGGAGAAGGTCGTGACCGGCCTCTCAGAGGCGTGCCGCGCGAACGGTTGCGCGCTGATTGGCGGCGAGACGGCGCAGATGCCGGGGTTCTATGCCGAGGGCGAGTACGATCTTGCAGGATTCATCGTGGGCGTGGTGAGCCGTGAGAAGCTAATTACCGGCGCAACGATTGAGCCGGGCGATCTGCTGGTCGGTCTGCCGTCTACAGGGCTGCATACGAATGGATATTCGCTGGCGCGGAAGCTGTTCTTCGAGGTGGCGAAGTATGGGCCGGACCACTACGTGAACGAGATCAAGGACAAGGCCGGTGCCGCGCTGATGAAGACGCACCGCAGCTACCTGGCGATCATCAAGAAGCTGACGGCAGAGGGCATTGTGAAGGGTATGGCGCACATCACGGGCGGCGGCATCACGGAGAATCTTCCGCGCATTCTGCCGAAGGGTTGCGGCGCACTGGTGGAGACTGCATCGTGGGGTGTGCCACCTCTGTTTGAGCATCTGCAGCAGCTGGGCAACGTGGAGCGTGATGAGATGTACCGCACGTTCAACATGGGCATCGGCATGATCCTGGTGATGCCGGCGGAGCGTTACAAGCGCGCGAAGGCGATGCTGGACCGCGCGGGTGAGAAGCATCACCTGATTGGCCGCATTGTGAAGGGTGAGCGCAAAGTGAACTACGCGTAGCGTAGCGAGATGAAACTTCGCGAGGGGTATACGCATCCAACCGGTAGACCGAGGGAAGTAGTTTCATGAAACGTCTGGGGATTTTGTTGTCGGGCCGTGGCTCGAACTTTGTGGCTATCGCCGAAGCAATCGAGAGCCACCGTCTGCTTGGGGCCGAGATTTGCATCGTATTGAGCAATGTAGTTGATGCGCCTGGCATTGTGGCGGCGCGGAAGATGGGCCTGAATACCGCAGTGGTTGAATCCCGCGGGCGCACGCGCGATGAACATGACATGGAAGTGATTGCGCGGCTGCATCAACACAAAGCAGACCTAGTGATCCTGGCGGGCTATATGCGGATACTGTCGCCGCGGTTCATTACAGAATTTCCTGAGCGCATTCTGAATATTCACCCGTCACTGCTGCCTGATTTCCCCGGGATGCATGCGCATCGCGATGCGCTGGCCGCAGGGGTGAAGGAGAGCGGATGCACGGTGCATTTCGTGAATGAGCGAGTGGATGACGGTACGATCATTCTGCAGCGCAGTGTGCCGGTGCTGCCGGGCGACACGGAAGAGACGCTGGCAGCACGTGTGCTGGAGCAGGAGCACGGCGCGTATCCAGAGGCGATTGCGCGGGTGCTGTGCGAGCAGTATGAAAGCCGCAACGGGCACTATGTAAAGCGCAACGACTAGACTTCCTGGCCCTTCGCCTCACCCAGCGTCACATTTATATCCATACGCTTACGTCCACGATAGATGGTCACCTTCACGGTGTCGCCTGAGTGGTGCGAGTTCATGGCGTTGGAGATGTCCTGCGGCGAGACGATCTGGCGGCCGTCAATGGCGACGATGAGATCGCCGCCGAGGTTCACCGGCGTGTTACCGATGTAGGCGTGCTGATTGCCACCGTGCAGTCCGGCGCGCTCAGCTGCTCCGCCGGGCAGGGTGCGCTGGATGAGAACGCCATAATCTGAAGGCAGGCCGAGCTGGTCAGCGAGATCGGGGCCGATGGGCAGGGTGACAACGTCCAGCGTGGGACGGCGCACGCGACCATACTTAGCGAAATCATCGAGGACGGCCTTGGCGGTGTTGATGGGGATGGCGAAGCCGACGCCGGAGCTTTGCTCTGCGCCGTTGGAGGCGATGAGAGTAGTGACGCCGATAACGTCGCCGCGCGAATTCAGCAGCGGGCCGCCGGAGTTGCCGGGATTGATGGCGGCATCGGTTTGGATGGCGTTGTCAATGGGCGAGCCCTCCGCACCGTTGATGGAGCGGATGGAGCTGATGATGCCGCGGGTCATAGTGCCGCTCAGCCCGAAGGGATTGCCGATGGCATAGACCTTCTGGCCGACGATGAGGCCGGAAGAGTCTGCCAGCGTGGCGGGGACCAGGTTGGGCGCGTTGATGAGCAGGAGGGCGAGGTCGTGCCCCTTATCCACGCCGACGACCTGCGCCTTGTACTTGTGCTGGTCGCTCAGGGTAACTTCGACGCGCTGGGCGTTATCAATCACGTGATTGTTGGTGAGGATGTGGCCCTGCTTATCAATGATGAAGCCGGAGCCCTGGCCCTGTTGCGGCACGGGGCCGTAGAAGAAGTTGAACGCGACCGCGGTGGAGGTGATGTTCACGACCGAGGGGAGTGCCTTCTTATAGACGGCGATGTTGTTCTGCTCTTCGGAGTCGAAGGCGGGCTGGGCGTTGGCCTGGGTCAGCTCAAAGGTGCCGAGCGGTCCGCTGAGCACGGTTTTGTTCTCCGGCATGAGGCGCTGCAGCCAGGCAGCGAGAGCACCGGAGGGTGCGGCGTGGGTGGTGATGAAGTAAAAACCGCCGACGAGCAGAAGAACGAGGACAATACGGCGAAATCGCATCAGGGGTGCAACCTCAAAAAGAAAGAAACGGAGTGCCGGAAACGGGGCATGTCCATTAAGACGATTGTAGCGGCGCTGGGGTTATCGCGTCTTGCAGGGCTCAGGCCGTGGGTGCGTGTCGCGCCAGGGAGGCAGCGGAGCTGCGCAGGGCGGCGTGGACACGGCGAACGGCGAGGGTAAGAGTCTCAATGTCGCCGTTGTTCTCAATCACGTAGTCGCAAAGCGGGGATTTCACCTCATCGGGAATCTGGGCGGCGAGACGGCGGCGGGCATCGTCCTGCAATTGATTGCGCTCAGCAGGGGTGAGCGTGCGACCAGCGGCGAGGCGGCTGACGTAGCGGTGAATCTTGATGTCGTCGCGCGCGGCAATGAGCACCATGCGGTCAAAGCGCGTCTGCCAGCAGGTGGTGGAGATGGCAGCGGCGATCTCGCGGTCTTCGGCATCGCCTTGAGGCGCGGGTACGGCGCCACCACCATATCTAGTTTCGAAGAGCAGGGCGGATTCGACGATGGCAATGGCGTCGGGGTCCTGCGCGGCGATGTCTTCGACCCACTTTACCTGGGCGGCAATGACGGCGGGGTGCACGATGCCGTTGAGCTCTTCAACGCGGCCTTCTGCGAATGCGAGGCGCGCGAGTGCGGGGCGGTCGAGCAGGCGCTGGCCCTGCGCATCCGCGGGCAACAGGACTTCGGGGCCGAAGTGATGGACAATCTGGTCGTAGACGGATTGTCCGGGCTGCATCAGGTTGCGGCCAACGGCGTCTGAGTCTGATATGTACACGCCAAGCGAGAGGAAGATTTCACCGGCAGTGCTCTTGCCGCTGCCGAGGCCGCCTGTGAGTCCGACGCGCAGCACCGGGCTACCTCGCTCCGCGGCGCATGCGCGCAGCGTGAACAGTATTGACCATGAGCATGGCGATGGTGAGCGCACCCACGCCGCCGGGTACGGGCGTGTAGGCTCCGCTGAGTGCGAAGGCCGCAGGATCAATATCACCGACGACGGTGTAGCCGCGCTTGGCGAAGCCAGCTTCGCGGGCTGCGTCACCGGCGAAGAAGCGGTCAAAGTCGGCACGGTCGTTGATGCGGTTGATGCCGACGTCAATGAGCACGGAGCCGGGCTTCACCATCTCAGGCGTGATGTAGCCGGGAATGCCGATGGCGGCGACGAGAATGTCTGCGTTGCGGGTGAAGCTGGCGAGATCACGGGTGCGGCTGTGGCAGATGGTGACGGTGGCATTTTCCGCGAGCAGAAGCATGGCGGCGGGTTTGCCGGCGAGATCGCTGCGGCCAACGACGACGGCGTTCTGGCCGGAGATGGGGATATGCATGCGCTTCAGCAGTTCAAGGATGCCGGCAGGGGTACAGGGCGCGAGCGCGGGACGACCGGATTGCAGCAGACCAGCATTCATGGGATGAAGGCCATCTACATCCTTTGCTGGATCGACGGCGTCAAGTACGCGCTTGGTATCAATATGTTTGGGGAGCGGAAGCTGGATGAGAATGCCGTCGATATCATCGCGCGCATTGAGATCAGCGACGATGGCGAGCAGCTCTTCCGTGGTCACGGTTTCAGGCGGAGTGAGCAGATCGCTGGCGATGCCAAGTTCGCTGCAGGCCTTTACCTTGCTGCGTACATAGATCTGCGAGGCGGGCACTGCGCCGACGAGCACCACAGCGAGCCCAGGCTGGAGGCCAATTTTGCTGAGTGCGGCAACGTCGGTGGCGACTTCGGCTTTGATGGCCGCAGCGATGGCAACGCCATCCAGCAAGAGCGGAGTGGGCGGTGGGCCAGGCCTGCGTGACATGTTCATGGGCGATCTCCGTCTCCTATGGTAATGGATGGATGATGATGGCATGAAACGCAGCGCAAGGAACGATGCATCGATTTCTACAGGAGTGCGTCTAATCTCCATATACAGCCCAACCGTATGGCTGAAGACGAGGAGGACGGATGACACCGATAGAGAAGTTTTCAACGATGGATTTATCCGTGCTGCGCAGCGATTTGCTGCAGTCAGGGGTGGATTCGTGGCAGGCTGCTGATCTGCTGAGCAATTTTCTGGCGGGTCGCGGCTACGGAGTGTCTAACCACGATGCTCGCCATGCGGCTTCGCGGCTGGAGCAGGCGGGTTGTCCACTGGAGCATATGCAGCAGGAGCTGGAGAAGCTTGCGCTGGTGATGTAAGAGGATTATCTGGGAGAAATAAAAAGGCCGGCCCGTGTGGGCCGGCCTTTTGCGTTCTGGAGACTATTCGTACTTCAGGGTCTCTACCGGATCAAGCTGCGCGGCGCGGTTTGCGGGCAGCGTACCAAAGCCGACGCCGACCAGCACCGACGTAGCCAAAGCGATGACGATGGACCAGATGGAGATGGGAATCTTGAAGGGTGTGAGGATGTCTACTGAGAATGGAACTGCAAGACCGAGGAGTGCACCCACGATTCCGCCACTGAGCGAGATGAAGACCGCCTCGACAAGGAATTGGAGGCGAATTTCTTTTGAAGTTGCGCCGAGCGCTTTGCGGATGCCGATTTCGCGCAAGCGTGCCTGCACGGTGGCCAGCATACTGTTCATGATGCCAACGCCGGAGACGATGAGGGTGATAGCAGCGGCCAGCGTGAGCATGATGGTGAGCATGTTCGCGATCTTGCCCATCACGGTGAGCACCTGAGTCAGGTTGAACGCCTTGTAAACCGAGGTGGGGCGATGGCGCGCCTGGATGACGCGGTCAATCTCCGTCGACGCGGGAATCACCATGCTGGCATCGGCCATGGAGAAGAAGATCTGCTTTACCGTATCAGTGCCGGTAAAGTAGCGCGCCACGGGATAGGGAATCAGGATGGTCTGCTCTTCGATCTCAGACTGGCCGAAGGTATCGACGCTCTCTTTGAAGACGCCGATGATGACGAAGGGGATACCACTCAGGCTAAAGGTGTTGCCGACGGCGGAATCATCGTTGCCATAGAGCGCCTTGGCGAAGGGCTCGTTTACCACGGCGACCTTGGCGTGGGTGACGGTGTCCTGATCGTCAAAGAAGCGGCCGCCGAGCAGGACGAGATTGCGAACATCCTTATATTGTGGGGAGACGCCGAGAACGAGGGCTTCCTTCTGGATGCCGTTACCCATGTTCACGTGGTCGCGAATCTCAAGCATGGGCGAAGAAGCGACGATGCCGGGAACCTGCGCGTTGACAGCGGTCATGTCTTCGTTGGTGAGGTAGTCTGGCGTAGCTGTGTTGTTGGGGCCGGCGACGGTGCCGCCCTGGTACATCACTTCCACCATGTTGGGGCCAATGCTCTGAATCATGTTCAGCGCATACTGCTTGCCGGTCAGGCCGATGGTGACGACGAGGATGATGGACGCCGAGCCGATGACCATGCCGAGCATGGTGAGCAAAAAGCGGACTTTGCTGGCTTTGAAACTATCAATGGCGAGCTGCACGATCTCACTGAAGAGCATGGTGCTGCGAGCACTGGCCAGAGTGTTTTCGAAGCTGCGCGGAGTTTGGCCAGCGGGTGCCATAAAGCCTTTCGATTCGCCAGAATAGGGCAACGATTCAATTCTCTGCCATTGGGTGCCCAAGGGCAAGGATCGAGCCGGTACCGGGGGGCAGGCAGGAAGCTGGATGAATCTATTTCTGCCAGAAGGCGATCAGCAGGCCACCGGCGGTGATGAGCGATCCACCGACGTAGATGGGGACGGTTGGGGACTGGTGAAAGCGAACGCGGGCCAGGAGTTGAGCCATCAAGAAAAAGAGCACGACATAGACGCCCAGGAGGCGGCCAAAGTCCCAGCGCGGCACGTTGACTGTGAGGCCATAGGCGATGAGTACGGCGGCGCCGGCAGCAAAGAAAAGTCCACGGGCCGGACCGGTGGAGCGATAGAGGCCGGACTGAAAGAAGGCATCGCCCATTGCCTCAAGGAATGCAGCAAATAACAGGACTGCAAAGGCGCCAAAAGGATTTGCAGTAAGCGCATCGAGAAAATTCCGCATGGGGGAGACTCTCCGAGGATAGAGTTATGTGCAGGTGTAGTTCAAATCCTACAATATGTAGTAAATGCGGCAGCGTGCCGCGCGGCGATTTCTGCGGGCGATAAATCATTTGGATTATGATGGGTTAAACGCGATGAAAATTCCTGGTTTTATGCTGCTGCTTGCGGGGTGGGGCATTACCCTGGCTGCGATCGTCCTTTTACCCAAACCGGTGCCACGCTGCGTATTTATGCTGGCCGGTGTTGCGGTGGAACTGCTGGGATTGGGGCTGCTGATTCGCTCACAGTATCTAGCGCGGCAGGTGGGCCTGTGATCCCTGCGACGCCGTCACTCTCAGATGCTGGAATGGTTTTCTGTTGCATGCTGGTGCTGCTGGTGCCGCTCGCACTCGCCGGAATTGCGCTTATCAATACAGGGTTAGGCCGTTCGCGGAGCACTGCGCAATCCATGCTGGGAGCACTGGGAGTGATGGCGGCAGCGGCTATCGCCTATGTGGCCGTAGGCTTTGCATGTGAAGGCTCTCCTGGCATGCCGGAACATGCTGTAATGATCGCCGGCAAGCCCTGGGGGTGGCTGGGGGCGGGGACGTTCTTTCTGCGCCACCTGCCGCTTACCGGGTCGCCAGTGTCGCTGGCAGTGCTGTTGCAGATCTTCGGCGTCGCCCTGGCCGCACTGATTCCATGGGGTGCTGGATCTGACCGCTGGCGACTGAAAGCAGGCTACGCTTCGACGGTGCTCTTTGCGGCCTGGATCTATCCATTGTTTGCCCATTGGGTATGGGGTGGCGGATGGCTGGCACAGTTGGGTGTGCACTACGGGCTGGGCCGGGGCTTCATGGACATTGCCGGCGCGGGAACGATGCAGGCTGCAGGCGGTCTGACGGCGCTTTCGATTGTCTGGATTGTTGGTGCGCGGCAGGGAAAGTTCATCGCCAATCAACTGCCCGCGGTCTTTCCGGGTCATAACATCCTGTATGTACTCTTCGGCTGCTGTTTGACGCTCGGTGGATGGCTTGGTCTGAATGGAGCAGGGGCCATGCTGTTTGCCGGGATAGCCCCCGGCGGCGTGGTGCTGGTGGCCGTCAACACAGTGCTGTGTGCGTCGGGAGGACTGCTGATGGCACTCCTGGTGACTCGCGTCCGGTTCGGCAAGCCAGACGCCTCGCTCTGCGCGAATGGCTGGGTGGCAGGCTTGGCGGCGAGCAGCGCGGTATGCGCTTTTGTGCCACCAGTAGCCGCGTTGCTGGTGGGTATGATGATTGGCTGCGCGGTACCGTTCCTTGCAGAGCTACTGGAACTACACTGCGGCGTGGACGATCCGACGGGTGCAATTGCCGTGCATGCCGGGGGCGGCCTGTGGGGTCTGCTGGCGGTTGGGTTTATGGGACGGTTTGGTGTGCCGGCAGGAGGGCAGATGCTGGCGCAGATCGCAGGTATTGCGACGCTGCTCGGCTTCATCCTGCCGCTGGCTTATGGCCTGAACTGGCTGCTTAATCTCATCATCCCCTATCGCACTGATCCTGAAGGTGACCGGGCTGGCATGGATATGCATGAGTTGGGCGCGGGCGCGTATCCGGAGTTTGTGCTTCGCGGCGAAGACTTTGTGCAGCGCTAGTGGTGGGCAACGTAGAACATTAATCCAAGAATCACTACCGGAATCATCGCCATCATTGCATAAAAGAGCACTTTTCGTGGCGTTGCCGAGCGCTTTGTCTGCCAGTTCATGGCCTCAGCGCGTTGCGTGACCGTAACCTGGCCGGGGTGCTCCAGGTCAAAGGCAAACTGGCGCGCAGATGGGTAGCGATTGGCGGGTTCGCGTTCGAGCGCGCGGTAGATAATTTCCTGCATCTCCGGCGTAATGGATGGCTCGATCTCGCGTGGCGGCTTGGGGCTGTTCAATAGCCGGTCATTCATGACGACGAAGGGATTCGCGCCGGTGTATGGCACGGCGCCCGTGAGCATTTCGTAAAGCATCACGCCCACGGCAAAGATATCGCTACGAGCATCTCCACGCTTTCCCTTAACCTGCTCGGGTGAGATGTAATCCGGCGTACCTAAGGTCTGCGAGAAGTTGGCAAAGGTAAGGCGGCGGGAACTGGCATTGCCAGCGATGCCGAAGTCAATCAGCTTGATGTTGTCATGCTCATCCACCATGACGTTCTCAGGTTTCAAATCGCGATGGACTACTCCATGCGTATGGATGTATTCCAGCGCATTCAGGATGCCAATGGTAACTCTGGTGGCGCGCTCCGCTGGCATGCGCGGCGACTCGTGCATGATCTCTCGCAGCAGCCGGCCGTCTACCCACTCCATGACCATGTAGACGCGCTTCTGCGCGTCATTCCGGTAGACCTTCATTACGCCGGGGTGTTCGAGAGTCTGGCCGATCTGCGCTTCGCGGCGAAAGCGCTCAAACAGAACAGTGTCACACTCCATGGAGGGATGTGGAACCTTGATGGCCACCTTGCGTCCATCGCGCAGGTCGGTTGCACGGAATATCGAGGCCATGCCGCTGGAGGCGATGCAATCATCGATGCGGTAGTTGTCGAGTTCCGAGCCAATTTCGAGCGTGGTCATCACACCTCAAAGGAGAACAGAAAAGAGGATAAAGAATATGTAAAAAAGCGATAAGGAAGTACGATTTTTTCAGCGAAGCGTGTACGGGCGTCCGCGATACATGCCGACGCGTTCAACATCGCGGATCCGGACCATCAAGACAGTAACATTATCGTTACCGTCGGTGGTCATGGCGTGCTCAGCCAACTGTCTGCTGAGATCATCCAGTTCGCCGCCAGGGCCGACAATGCGCTTGATATCAGCCACGCTGACGCCGTTGTGCATGCCATCCGTACACATCAGGAGGATATCGCCGGGGAGGAGTTGAATCTCAGTGATATCGGGAGAGACAAAGAGCTCGGCGCCGAGGCAGCGGCTCAGGATGTGGCAGATGCCAGACTCATCGCGCTCCTGCAGGGTAATGATGCCCTTTAACTGCTGTTCGTTGACGATGGTGTGATCGTTGGTCAGGATGGTGACATTGGAGCCGCGGATACGATAGCAGCGCGAGTCGCCAATGTGGCCTATGACGGCGCGATCATAGCGCAGGGCACAGAGAACGAGCGTGGTTGCCATGCCGGTGCCTTCGGGGCCGGCGAGGCGCGCAGCCTCAAGCACCTTTGTGTTGGCCTGTTGGAAGAGGCGAGAGAGCGTGGTGGTATGCATCTCGCCGTTCGGGGCTCTGCGGAATCCGTCTCGCACCGATTCGACCGCGGTACGCGATGCAACATAGCCCTGCTGGTGGCCACCGACGCCATCTGCGACGGCAAAGAGCCATCCGCGGGTACGCATTTCCTGGGGAGTGTCGGGCAGTACCGAGCCTAGGTAGTCTTCGTTCCGCTTCCGGGTGGGTCCAGTGTCAGAGAACTGACTGAATTCAATATCAAGCATAGGACTCGGTACTGCCCTTCTGGTCTATTACGTTATGCGTGTTGCCGTTATACAGCAGGTCGTTCTGACAGCAGCACTTCTTTGCCCTTCTTTTTGCTGCTACGCAGGAAGTAGAAGCCGCCGTATAACCCCCATATAGCAGCAACTGCCAAGGCGATACGCGGTTCAAGTTTGGTGCCATACCCGAAGTGGAAGCCGACCAGATAGAAGATCATGCAAGCCAGGTTGGCGCACAAGCCGAAGAGTGGAATGGCGACATGCCGGATCACACTGAACTTCGCATGCTTATGGTAAGCCACCATGCATAGCAGGCAACTGAAGCCATACAGGATGAATGTACCAAAGTTGGAGATGAGGGTGACTGACAGGAGCGAGTTTGGCAACGCTGCCATCTTCGCATTGGTGAAGTAGCCGAAGCTGGAGAAGATGCCATGCGGGATAGCCGCAATCACGGCATCCGTCGGTGCACCGGCACCGCCGAAGACCAGAACTACGCCAGCGCAGCCGACAAGGGCGGAGATTCCCGCCAGTGTCCAGACTGCCCTGTGTGGGGTCAGGTTTTCGGAGTGCAGCAGACCGAAGTGCTCGGATGCTTCGTCATCTTTTCCCATGGCATAGGTCACGCGCGCTGCGGTATTCATGCAGGAGAGCGTGGTGCCAAAGATTGCCAGGAAGACGGTGAAGGCCTCAGCAAGCATGAAGATGCGGCCATGGCCGGGGCCAAGCAGAGCATCGCCAACCACGATCATCATGTCGCCGATAGGCGCAGCCGATCCGCTGGCGCTCTGCATGGAATACCCACTACTGAGGTAGTAATTGGCTGCGTAATATTCAAACAAGTAGCACGACCCTTGTATGAGCAGCGAGAGGATCACCGCGATGGGGATGTCGCGCGTCGCATTCTTCGCTTCGCCGCCCATTGAGGTAACTGATTCGAATCCGACCAGGATCAGAATGGCCACTGTTGCCTGGATGAAGACCCAGCTCATATGGTGAATTCCAACCACGGAGTGCTTGGTGGGGTGAGCGAGGAAGTTGCCGCTGGCGTCGCGCTCAGTGTAGTCAACTTTGAAGGGAACGGGCTGTCCATTGGCATCCAGAAGCGGTTGCGGAACCTGGTTGGCATCGCGAACGACGACATCGGTGGACACGCCGGCCACAACCTGCGGTGTGGTCTTGAACTGATAGTTGTAGGAAGCTCCGGTCGTGGAATCAAACTGCAGTCCTGAGGCGCCTGCCGGATGTACTGCGCGATAGTGAAGCGCCAGTACGGAGAAGATGACGAGAGCCGTAATCTGAATGATATTGATAGCAAGGTTCAGATTGGTGGATGCGTTCACGCCGCGATAGGCAACATAAGCACAGGCGAAGGAAAAGAAGATCGCAATCAGAGCCATGAATACGGGGCCAGGATTGGATGCGCTCATAAAGGTGGGATAGAGCGTGCCGACGATGTATCCGCAAAAGATACCCATGGTGGCCACCATGACACCGGGGTAGACCCAGTAATAGAGATGAGACGCCCAGCCGACGATGAATTTCGAAATGCGGGCATAGCGGAAGCCCTTGTCGGTGCTCAGGAAGGCCTGTTCAGCGAAGTAGTAGGAGCTGCCGGTGCCGGGATAGAGTTTTGCCATCTCTGAGTAGCAGACCGCGGTTGCAAGACAAAGTAGCAGCGCGGCTACGATTCCCATCCACATTGCAGGTGAGGTGTTTGCTCCTCCAGTGCCTTCTGTTGCCTGGATAAAAAAGGTGAGCCACAAAAACGCTCCTGGAGCGATAAGCGCCATGGCATTACTGGTTAGCCCCGTTACGCTGAGCGTTTTTTTCATTTCGCCCGTAGGAATTGGATCTGGCATGGATAACTCCTCTATATGGATTGGGTTTGAGCCTGACTGTTGGTCCGGATGTGTGTGCAATCATCGCCATACCCTGAGGCCACGCGTAGGGGAGTAAAAATAGCCATCAAGATGTATTGGTCTGAGCGTAACGTAACGCTTTGCCGGGGCTGTCACAAGGATGGAATGGCCGTAGAGGCAAATCTTATTGCGCTCATAACTTTTCGTGGTCGCGGTCGGGAGAACTGCCCCATATAGTGTGCAATTGGTTTTGAATTGACATTCAGTTTTGTAACTTTTAGTGTGAAGTCATTCGTTCAAAATAGTTTGTTCGGAGGCCTCTTCCCCCCATGGTCACAACACCTCTCCGCCTGTTCTGCGCGGCTGCGCTGAGCGTGAGCCTCGTCCTGACCGGCTGTTCTTCGGACTATAGTTTGATTGGTTCGGCGGCACCGGTTTCGAGTTCCAAGGTCATCAAGCATGTCGTTGTCATCTTCGATGAGAACGAATCGTTCGATCACTACTTTGGCACCTATCCGAACGCACTGAACCCGCCGGGTGAAACGCCGTTTGTGGCGGCCGCAGGTACGCCGACGCCGATGGGCCTGACGAATGCGCTGTTGACGGCCAATCCGAATGCAACGAGTGCGTTGAACGGCGCCGGCAAGACGAACCCCTTTCGGCTGGATTACACGCAGGCGTTCGCGAACACCCAGAGCCACAGCTATGCACCCGAGCAGATCGCGTTTGATAACGCCAAGATGGATTTGTTTCCGTACTCCGTGGGCGCGGCGGATAGCCCGGCGCAAGCAGGCACGAATGCGAACGCTGCCGTGGTGGAAAGCACCGGCCTGACTATGGGCTATTTTGACGGCAATACGGTGACGGCACTGTGGAACTATGCCCAGCATTATTCACTGAGCGATCATTATTTCGGCACCACATTCGGCGGTTCCACGCTGGGTGCGATCAATGTGATCTCCGGCCAGACAAACGGCGTGGTGAACGATATCGGCTCTGCCGCAGACGTGATCGGTGACGGCTACGGCGGCTATACGCTGACGGACGACTCCGATCCCACGGGCGATGTGTGCTCCAGCGCAAGCGCGAGCGTGCACATGACCGGCAAGAACATTGGCGACCTGCTGACAGCTACAGGCGTGAGCTGGGGATGGTTCCAGGGCGGCTTCGATTTGACCCACATCAATGCAAACGGCAGCACGGGTTGCAAGCGCAAGACGCTCTCCGCGGTGACGCAGTTGACTGAAGAAGACTATGTGCCACGGCATGAGCCCTTCCAGTTCTATGCGAGTACGGCGAACCCAAATCACACGCGGCCAACATCGGTTGCGACTATCGGAATGAATGCGGATGCAGCCAACCACCAGTACGACAGCAACGACTTTCTGGCGGCACTGGCAGCAGGCAATATGCCGACAGTCAGCTTCCTGAAGGCGACGCAGACACAGGACTCGCACGCCAGTACGTCGGATCCAATTGATGAGCAGCAGTGGCTGGTGACGATGATCAACGCGATCGAGTCATCACCGTTCTGGCAGGATACCGCGATCATTGTGGCGTACGACGATTCCGACGGCTGGTATGACCATATGACGAACGTGGTCAACGGCTCTGCAACGGCGCAGGATGGTTTTACCGGCACGGGCATCTGTTCCAACGGGACAGCAACCTCAGCGAATGCGCTGCCGGGAGTGCTGGCGACTACGCTGCATGCGCAAGGCCGCTGCGGGTATGGACCGCGGTTGCCATTGCTGGTGATCTCTCCGTGGGCGAACAAGAACTATATCGACTCGACCACGGTGGACCAGACGTCGATCACGCGGTTTATTGAAGATACCTTTCTCAGTGGGCAGCGCATCGGTGGCGGGTCGTATGACAGCATTGCAGGCTCGCTCAACAACATGTTTAATTTTTCAAGTGGAGTAGCACCGAATCCGAATGTTGTGATTCTGAATCCCAACACGGGTGTGGTGACAAGCGGCAACTAGAAGCCGCGGGGTACAACTTTGCCGTATACACGCCGCAGCTTTCTACATCTGCTTACTGCTGCCGGCGTTGCGTCTGCACATGCGCGAGGGATTGCGCAGATGCAGATGCCAATGCCAGCGTCACCGCCACGCGAACTGAATATCTTTGATTTGCCGCCGTTCCTGGATGCTCTGCCCATGCCGCAGATCATCCGGGCGCGCACTGGGCAGCGTATCCGCATTGCCATGCGCGAGATCCACGAGCCGTTGCACCAGAAGCTGCCGCCAGCGCGGATGTGGAGCTATGGGCCGGCGGCGATGGCACCGATAATTGAAGCGCGCAGCGGTACGCCGGTGGAAGTGGAGTGGGTCAACAATCTGCCAGAGAAGCATTTTCTGCCGATTGACCACACGCTGCACGGCTGCGGTGCCGACCTGCAGGAAGTGCGCGCCTGCGTTCACCTGCATGGCGGGCGCACGCCATCCGCGGACGACGGGTATCCTGACGACTGGTTTGTGCCGGGCAAGTCGCGGGTGTGCCGCTATCCCATGCAACAGGCGGCGGCAGCTCTGTGGATTCACGATCATGCGATGGGCATCAACCGGCTGAATATCTATGCGGGCCTGTTCGGGATGTTCCTGGTGCGTGATGCCGTTGAGGATGCGTTGCATCTGCCAAGCGGGCGCTATGAGCTGCCGTTAATTCTGTATGACCGCGAACTGACTGCGGACGGTCAACTGTACTATCCGGTGTCTGACGATCCGGCAAAGCCGTGGGTGCCGGAGTTCACGGGCGACGCCATCATCATCAATGGCAAGATCAGGCCGTACGTGGATGCGGAACCGCGGCTCTACCGGCTACGCGTATTGAATACGGCGAATAGCCGCTTCTTTGGGTTGTCATGCTCGACTGGGCCGCTGATACAGATCGGAAGCGATCAGGGTTTACTGGCCGCACCTGTCACCGTAAACCGGCTGACGCTCGCACCCGGAGAACGCGCAGATATACTGCTGGACCTTTCTGTGGCGGCAGGCGAGCGGGTGCATCTGCGCAATGGTGCGTTGGATATCCTGGAGTTCCGCGTGGCGGGGACGGCAAAGCATTCCAGCGGCCCGGCGAAGATTCCACATGCGCTGCGCCCGGTGGAGCGTACGCCGGAGAGCGCAGCGATTGTGACACGGCGCATCACGCTGAATGAATACCAGGACGAACACGGACGTTCCATGGTGATGCTGCTCAATCGAAAACACTGGCATGAACCGGTGACGGAGCGGCCGCAGCTGAACACTACCGAGATATGGGAGTTTGTGAACCAGACGCAGGACACGCATCCGATGCATCTTCACCTGGTGCGGTTTCAGGTGCTGGACCGGCGGCCATTCGATCCGTTTGCGTTCATGATGCGCCGCGAAATGATCTATACCGGGCCCGCGCTGGCACTACCAGCGAATGAGATGGGATGGAAAGACGTGGTGCAATGCGAAGCGGGCGTGGTGACGCGCATTATTGTTCGCTTCGAAGGGTACACGGGAAACTATCTGTATCACTGCCACATTCTGGAGCATGAAGCGAATGACATGATGCGGCCCTTCGAAGTAATTGCGTGACTTCGAAGGGCCGTACGGCTACTGGAAGAGCTTCAGGTCAATCGCTTCGCCCATGGCCTTGTAGCCTGCATCGCCGGGATGGAGATGATCGCCGGAGTCATACAAGGGCAGGAAAGCGTCTGGGTGCGCTGGATCGCGGGTGACTTTATCGAAGTCGATGACACCGTCAAAGAGATCGCTGGTGCGAATGAATTCATTCTCGGCATCGCGCATTTTGGAGCCGGCTGCATCCTGGTAGCCGGCACCTGCATAGGGCGTCAGTGTGGCACCGTAGATCTTTATGCCGTGGGCATGAGCGCGAATGGCAAGCTGCTGCAGTCCCCAGATGATCTGGTCCGCGGTGACGGCTTCACTGGTATGTGGATGCCGCATGGTGTTGCCGATATCGTTGATGCCGAGCAGGACAATGAGATATTTCACGCGCCCCTGTGACAGCACATCGCGATCCAGACGGGCAAGCGCATTTGAGCCTGCACCGTCATGCAAGATGCGATTACCGCTGATGCCTTCATTGAGCACGCCAATCTTCGAGGTTTTTGGGTTGGCCTGCAAGCGGGCTGCCAGCACATCGGGCCAGCGGGCATTGTGGTCGAAGGTAGACTTGGCACCGTCGGTGATGGAATCACCCAGGGTGACGATGTCGAATGCGTTGGGACCTGCATCCACGTCGATGCCCTTCAGTAGATACCAGGAGCCGGTCTTCTTTGGAGTATCCAGTGTGGCTGCGCTAAGTACGTTGCCGGAAGCGATGAAATTGTTGGAGACGCCGAGGGCGTGATAGGTGAGAGTCGCATCCGGCTGGTAGGGGATGAAGATGCTTACAGCAAGAGTCGTAAGCGGCGCGATGGGCATGGCCACGGTATCGCTGACTGCCATTGCGCCCGCAGGAATGGTAATGGTTTCTGCGCCGCTAAAGGTCACAGCGTGATCCGTGGTGGGCTGAATGTCGTTGCCGCCAGCGCTGAGAGCCACGTGAACGCCGCCAAGCGTGAGGGCGGTTGCGCCAAACTCATTGGAGATGCTTAGGCGGAGTGCGCTGCCACCGAGCGAAAGGTGCACGATATCGCGGTAAGTCGTGCCGTTGGGATTGGTGGTGGCCGGTACGGTGGCCGGGCTGACCGGTGCAGGCGCGGGTGAGGTGGCAGGCGCTCCGCTGGGAGCAGGTGCAGCGGCCGGTGCCGAGACGTGCAGCGCCAGCGGAGAAGCAGCCCAGGAACCTGTCCAGATTGTCTGCTTGGGGGTGGTTGCCGCATGGGCGAGAACGCCGCTCAGGGCGAGAAGAATAATCAGCTTTTTCATTCGTGCTCCCAGGAGATTGATTGTGGCGCGCACATACAGCACCGCCATCCATATTCGCATGGATCGTAAAATTCGGAAGCGGAGGTAGGGTTGCGATTGCCGGATTTCCCTTCAGGATTAATGAGAATGTAGGCGTATTTGCAGCATTCGTAGCCCTCTATGGTCCAACATATCTTCAAAGAAAGGATGTTGGCACAGGGATTGGACCGTGGGTGACGAACAACATTCTGGAGAAGCAGGGTGGCACCATTCGCTGCAGAAGCATGCAGGGTCCTCATCACGGTACCGTGATGAGCCTTTTTCTGCCAGCGTGTAAAGGGTAGAGCTCCGGGCACACTCTAATTCAATTGCAAGATAGCAGCGGACATAGACGGCAGATGAATTTCATCTGTGCTCAATTCAATGCCTTCGGCAGAAGCTGCAAGTAGCGTGGGCGAGCCGGCAACGGTAAGGGTCTGAGGCTTAGCGGAAAAATTGCAGAGTGTTTGGATGCCTTCGCGCGCCATCACCAGCCAGCGATCCGATTCATCAAAGGAAACTGTTATGCGGCTGCGGTCGCCGTTGCGCAACGCTGGATGTTCATGACGCAAGGTAAGCAGTTGCCGGTACCACTTAAGCATGGAGCTGTGATCGCCTAACTCAAGTTCCTGCCAGTGGAGTTTGGATTGAGCGAAGGTCAGTGGATCTTCAGGATCGGGAACATCGCCTGTCCACCCAAAGGCAGCAAACTCTCTGCGGCGCCCCTCTGATACGGATGCACGCATGGCTTCATCCTCATGATCGGCAAAGTAGAGAAATGGCGATGACGCGGCAAACTCTTCGCCCTGAAAGATGAGTGGAACAAATGGAGACGTGAGCACCAGTGTTGCTGCCACACGCGATGCTTTGATACCCGAGATGGTGTGTAAACGGTCGCCGCGCGCACGATTGCCCACCTGGTCATGGTTCTGAATGTAGCCGAGGAAGCGGCTGCCTTCTGCATCCTGCACAGGGCGGCCATAGGGTTGATTGCGCGATGGGGAGAACTGGCCATCGAAGACGAAGACAGAGCGCAGCGACTTCGCAAGCTGTTCAATAGAGCCAAAATCCGTGTAGTAGCCAAGCCGTTCGCCGGTCAGGACGGTATGCAGTGCGTGATGGAAGTCATCACTCCACTGCGCGTCCATGCCTCGTCCACCAAGATTGCGGGGGGTGACGACGATGGGATCGTTCAGGCTGCTTTCCGCAATAAGGCGCAGTGGGCGGTTCATCTGCTTTGAAAGCTTGGCGACCGAACCAGAAAGCTCAGTCAGAAAGTGAGTGGGTGATTTGTCCTGCAATGCGTGGATGGCATCGAGCCGCAGCGCATCGAACCGATAGTCACGCAGCCACATCAGCGCGTTATCAATGAAGAAGCGGCGCACTTGAGCGCTGCCTTCGCTATCGAGATTCACGACGCCGCCCCAGGGCGTTGCATATTCATGCATAACATAGTTGCCGAAGACGCCGGTGTAATTGCCCACGGGACCGAAGTGGTTGTATACCACGTCGAGTACAGCAGCGAGGCCTGTATTGTGGCACGCATCGACCAATCGTTTCAGGCCATCGGGACCACCGTAGGCTTCTTGCGGCGCGTAGAGTGCGACGCCATCGTAACCCCAACCCCATCGTCCGGGAAAAGATGCAACCGGCATAATTTCAACGTGGGTGATGCCGAGTTCCTTCAGGTATGGAAGGTGTGCGATAGCAGCATCAAAGGTGCCTTTCGGTGTGAAGGTACCGATGTGGAGTTCATAGAGTACGGAGTCAGCCAGCGCAGGCGCGCTCCAGGTTGCAGAGGTATGCCAGCTGTAGCGATTGTGGTCGTAGACGCGCGATGCGGCGTGAACACCTTTGGGCTGCCACAGTGAACGCGGATCAGGGTATGGATGCGGATCATCGTTGATCAGAAAATCGTAATCGCTGTCGTGCCCAGCGGATGTTATGCGCGCCAGCCAGCAGCCGTCAGCCTGTGGCTCCATCGGATAAAGCGAGCCATCCACGATGATCTGAAGGCGATTGGCATAGGGCGCCCAGATAGTGAATTCATGCATCAGCTTTTTCCCTCACGAGCAGTGCAACAGGAAAGATGGAAAGCAAGGTGGCAAGTTTGTGCACGCCGCCATCAATAACTTCGCCAGAGAGCACATTGTTCCAGTGGCCTTCTGGCAGTTCCAGTGTAGTTTCCTGCCATTTTCCGGCCAACGTGAAGGGAAGACGTGGCGCGATGGTGATGACATCCTGGCCGCGCAGGAATGCAATGCAGTGCTCGGCATAATGGCCCACGGCGAGCAGAGGCGTATAAGTTCCATCCCTGCCAAAAGATCCGGGGCGCTCCTTGCGCAATGTCAGTGCGCGCTGAATCACCCAGAGTTTTGGTGCGCCTTCTTCCATGCGTTGCATGATGTCCTCTGGTTTCAGAGACGGCAATTCGCAGAGCAGCATGCGTCGCAGTGTGAAATCCACTGGCGTCCGGTTGTCAGGATCGACCAGGCGAAGGTCCCAGAGCTCGGAGCCCTGATAGGTATCCGGCAAGCCAGGCACCGTGCACTTCAGCAAGGTCTGCGATAGCGAATTGATCCAACCCGCTTCGCGTACCACGGCGACAAACTTCTCCATATTTTGCACAAACGGTGCATGCTCCAGGGTGGCGCGGATGAAGTGGCGTAGCGCCTCGTCAAACTCCGGATTCGGATTCGTCCAGCTGGTTTGCTGTTTTGCTTCGCGCGTCGCCTTCTCCATGTAGGCGGTGGCGCGATCGATGCTGATGGGCCACGCGCCAATAAGCGTCTGATAGTAAAGGTATTCGGTGTTGCGGTCCAGCACCACGGAGCGAATGGAGCGTGTCATCTCTGACCAGCGCTGCACCGCATCAGCGAAGGCTTGCGGTATTTCGCTGAGCGCGTTAAGCCGAGCCCGCACATCTTCGCTGCGCTTGGTGTCATGTGTGGTGAGCGAGACCATGCGGTAGGGCTGCAGGCTCTGTGCACGCTGATTGTTACCGTTGAACTCTGCCAGCGAAATAAGCGGATCGCCGGGGTTACCGCCGACTTCATTCACTGAGATGAGACGGTTGTAGCAGTAGAATGCAGTGTCTTCTACTCCCTTGGCCATTACTGCTCCGGTGAACTCCTGTAAGCGATAGACGAACTCTGACTCGCGTTCGCCCTTTACGTGCAACAGCAACACGTCACGAATGAAGTCAAAGAGATTGTTCTCTACATCCGTGCGCGCAGACTTGGCAGATTCAATGGCGCGATCAATGGAGGCAACATCATCCGCGGAGACCTCATCGCGGATCGGGCTGACGTAAGTGCGGTAGACGGGGAAAGAAGCTGCGACTTCGCGGATGGCGCGGCGAATCTCAACTCGGGTGTAGTCGCGGTATTCGCGGTTACTCTCGCAGATACCGGCGAAGAGGCTGGTGAGATAGTTTACGTCGCTGCCGAGCGTCGTCTGGGTAATCTCGATCTTACTGTCGTGGCAGATCTGTGCATAGTTTGCCGTCTGCCCGGTGAATTCGGTGTAGATGCGGTCCAATGCGATCCAACCGTGGGGAGAGATCATCAGGCCATTCACCTGGTTGATAAATTCGTAGCCCGTGGTGCCATCAACTGGCCAACTGGAAGGCAGAGCCTCGTGACCGGCAAGAATCTTCTCCACGACAATCCATGCATCTGGAGCATTGGCTCGCAGGCGGTCAAAGTAAAGTTTGGGATCACGCAAGCCGTCCGGGTGGTCCACACGCACGCCGCTCAGAATGCCATCGCGCAGCCACTGGAAGTAGATCTCATGGGTTTCATAGAAGACACGCTCATCGCCAACGCGCACGCCAACCAGGGAGTTTACATCGAAGAAGCGGCGGTAGCCAAGATTCTGTTGGCCGGTATGCCACCAGGAGAGACGGTAGTTCTGGGCATTAAGAAAAGCATCGAGTGCATCAATGGATGCGTTGAACCGCTCGATGGCACGATCAATGCCGGATGAAGCTTTGCTGTCTTCAGCGCAGAGGCGCTGCAGCAGGTTTAGCAATATGCTCTTGTCGTGATGCCGGGCTTCAATGCCGGGAACATCCGACATGGTGGGGCAGGGCAGCGCAGTAAATGCATGAGAGAGGAAACGCAGTTCGTCAGAGCCCGCGATATCTGCCGCAGAGGCAAGCAGTTTGCCGAGGGTGGATGGAGCAATGGGCAGGCGATGCTCTTCGTAGTGGATCTCGAACTGGGAGCCATCACGTACCAGCTTGATCTTGCCGTCGTTGAGCATGCGGCCGTACTGTCCGGCAAGGATGGGTACTAGAATTTTGTTGCGCAGATGCGGTTCATCGGCCTCCCATGCTACGTCGAAGTAGCGGGCAAAACGGCTGCACGGGCCATTCTCCAGAACATCCCACCAGTAGAGGTTGGTGCGAGCTAGCGACATGTGATTGGGCACGATGTCCAGCACCTGACCCATGCCGCATGCCTCCAGTTTGCGGCAAAGGCGTGCGTGCGCTTCGGATCCCCCCAACTCGGCGCTGATGGTGCGCGGATCAACGACGTCGTAGCCGTGGGTGCTGCCCGGTGCGGCTTGCAGATAGGGCGAGGCATAGAGATGCGAGACGCCCAGGCTGCAGAGATAGTCCGAAATACCGGCAGCATCATCCAGCGTGAAAGCCGGATTCAACTGGAGACGATAGGTCGAACTGGGCGGAGCATAACGGGTTGTCTTCATAGCAAGGCAAACGAAAGAACGGTGTTAGCGTGAGGCCTGTCTTGTATGAGGCCCGAAATTCGGAATAGGTTGTCGGACGCAGCGGCGCAACCGTAAGGTGAAGAAAACGCATCACACAAATCATCCCCAGTTGTGTAGCGGCTCCCAAGTAAGGGGAACTAGAGGCGGCAACGTGAAGAGAGCTGGAAGCGCGACCGATCCTCTCTGGTACAAAGATGCCGTCATCTATGAATTGCATGTACGCGCTTTTGCCGATTCCAACGGAGATGGCATTGGCGACTTCCAGGGCCTGATCGGCAAGCTGGATTATCTTCAGGAACTTGGCGTCACCTGCTTATGGCTGCTGCCGTTTTTCCCGTCACCGCTGCGCGATGACGGCTACGACATTGCCAACTACAACGATGTGCACCCCAGCTATGGAACACTAGCGGACTTCCAGGAGTTTTTGGAGAAGGCTCATGCGCGCGGTATGCAGGTGCTGATCGAGTTGGTGATGAACCATACGTCCGATCAGCATCCGTGGTTTCAGCGCGCGCGCAAGGCTGCACCGGGTACGCCGGAGCGCAACTTTTATGTCTGGAACCCAACAAACGATCGCTTTCCCCTTGTGCCCATCATCTTCTCCGACACGGAGACGTCCAACTGGGCGTGGGACCCGGTAGCGCAGTCTTACTACTGGCACCGCTTCTTCTCACATCAGCCGGATTTGAACTTTGACAATCCATTGGTGGTGGAAGAGATGCTGAAGGCGATGCGCTTCTGGCTGGACATGGGTGTGGATGCGCTGCGCATGGATGCGATTCCGTACCTGCTCGAGCGCGATGGCACGCGCTGCGAGAGCTTGCCGGAGACGCATGCCATCATCAAGCACTTCCGTTCCGTAATGGACGCAGAGTATACCAACCGGTTCGTGCTGGCAGAGGCAAACCAGTGGCCTACGGATGTGCGTCCATACTTCGGCGATGGTGACGAGTGCCAGATGGCGTTTCATTTTCCACTGATGCCGCGAATCTATGTCGCCATTCGACAGGAAGATACGCAGCCGATTCTCGACATCATGGCACGGACGCCGGAGATTCCGCCGAGCTGCCAGTGGGGATTATTCCTACGCAATCATGACGAACTGACGTTGGAGATGGTGACCAAGGACGAGCGCGACTACATGTACCTGGCTTACAGCGCCGATCCACGCACACGCATCAACCTGGGCATTCGCCGCCGGCTGGCGCCATTGCTGGATAACAATCGCCAACGCATTGAACTGCTCAACAGCCTGCTGTTCTCGTTTCCTGGTACGCCGATTCTCTACTATGGCGATGAGATCGGCATGGGCGACAACATCGATCTGGGCGATCGCAACGGGGTGCGCACGCCAATGCAGTGGAACGCGCAACCGAACGGCGGCTTCTCCACCGCGCCCGAGGAGAAGCTGTTTAGCCCAGTCATCAAGGACCCCGTGTATGGCTATGCGGCCGTAAACGTGGAAGAGCAAATCGAGAGTCCGTCGTCAATCCTGCAGTGGACGCGAAACATGATCGGGCTGCGCAAGTTATTCCCCGTCTTTGGGCGCGGTACTCAGCGATTTCTTGATCCGGTGAACCGCAAGGTCCTGGCCTATTTACGCCAGTTGGATGGAGAGACTGTGCTGTGCGTGGCGAATCTGTCGCGTTTTGCGCAGCCTGTCATGCTTTCGCTGCAAGAGTTTGAAGGCCGTGTGCCAGTGGAGATGTTCGGCTATACTGCCTTTCCGAAAATTTCGCAGCATCCCTACAGCATGACGCTCTCGCCGTATGCATTCTTGTGGTTTCAGCTGCAGAAGGTTTACATGGCGGAAGAACCGGTTGTACTGCAGCCGGAAATCGCGGGGGAAGAGGTTCTGCCGGTGGCTCGAGTGGGGGGGGCGGGGGGGCAGCAGGGGTTGCAGGGTGCGGGGAACCTGGTGCTGCATCTTGCGCCAAGCGGGATGGGCGATGTGCATCGTATGGCGACGATGATGGAGCAGTTGGTGCAGAAGAACCCCGCGCTGCACATTACCGTGGCGTATCCGCGGCCATTGGCAGGCCGCGATGGCAGCGACGAGGCGGGGGGGGAGCTTCCCCCGGGTGGGGCAATCACGCTGGCACCGTATGAGCAGTCTGCCACGGCGCTACAGCATCGCTGGCCGCATCCGGCACGGACATATGCCGAGTTGGGCCGGCTGGCACGCGAGCATGACGCCAGCGCAGTGATGATGTTGGGGCAGGATGTGGACACGCTGAACCCGGTTGCCGTAGCCGCGCTCTCCAAGGCGGTTCTGACGGACGGCTTTGACCTGGCGGTTCCGCTGTATCACGCGGGACGGTATGAGGCACTCTTCAATACCGGGGTGCTACACCCGATTACGCGGGCGCTGTATGGCGCGGATGTATGCTTCCCGCTCGCGCCGGATATGGCGTTCTCGGCCAGGTTCTGCGAACGGCTGGCGGCAGCAGCGGACCAGTTTGACGCGATGGCACAGGACGAGAACCTGCTATGGCCGGTGACGGAAGCGGCGATGAACGGCAGCAAGATGGTGCAGGTAGGTGGGTGGTCGCGGCATTTCCTCTCCCTGAATACGGCGGACCTAACGCAGTTACTGACGCAGATACTGGGCGCACTCTTTGCCGACGTGGAGAAGCGCGCGGGGCAGTGGCAGAAGGGCAACCCGGTGATTCCGCTAAGCACGGAGACCTTTGCCACGATGGCGGAGACGCCGCAGGAAGATGCGGCGCAGCCGCCGGACGCCGACGGCATGTATGAGTCATTCCATCTGGCTGCGGGGAATCTGCAGGATGTGTGGTCGCGAGCCATGTCGCCGGGGACGCAGCTGCAACTGCAGCGGCTGGTGGAGATGCCGAAGGAGGAGTTCGCCATGGCGGACGGGCTCTGGGTGAAGATCGTGTACGACTTCATGGTGGCGTACCACGTGCGGTCCGTGAGCAGGCAGCACCTTATCGGAGCGTTTGTGCCACTTTACCTTGGCTGGGCCGCATCCCATGTAAAGCAGATGGCAGGCCTGACAGACGAGCAGGCCGGGGCGCAGGCAGGCGCGCTTGCGACCACATTCGAGACGCAGAAGTCCTATCTGATGTCACGCTGGCGCTGGCCAGACCGGTTTTCTCCGTAATCGCAGGGCACCGCAGAACGGTTGCGCAAGGAGGAGTCAATGTTCAAGCAAGTTGGAGCGGAACTACACGCATCACTGTTGCGCGTGCTGGATAAGGTGGCGATGCTGCTGCCGGCGATCTTTGCGTTGGCGTTCGCGCTGGTCATCAGCGCGCTCCTCGGGATACTGCTGAGCTATGCGATTCGGCGCATCCTGGAAGCGGTGCGCTTTGACGAGCGCATGCGCGCGGGAACCACGAGCGATCTGCTGGAGTGGTCGTCCATCCGCAGCCTGACACTGCTGCTCTCACAGATTACGTTTTGGGCCTGCATGATACTGGGCGCGATCGTGGGCATCTCAGCGTTTGCGGCAGCGTACAACGATAACGGCAGGCTGGCCGCAATGATGATTCCTTACGTTGGGCACATTGTGGGCGCTGCATTGATCTTCCTGATCGGCACGCTGGCGGCGCGCTTTATGGCGCGGACAGTGCTGATTGGCGCGGTTAATTTGAAGCTGCACTATGCGCGGTTGCTGAGCCAGGGCGTGAAGTGGATGATCATGGTGCTGACGATTGCGATGATGCTGGACCATCTCAATATCGGCGGATTGATTGTTGACCTGGCATTCGGCATTTTGTTTGGCGGCATTGTGCTGACGCTGGCACTGTCAGTCGGGCTGAGCAAGCCGGACTTCATTCTGCAGTCGCTGGACCAGGACGAGCGACTGCAGAAGCCGGAGGCGGAGAAGAGCGGAGTACGGCACTTCTAGACG
>Ga0302267_10001166_pt1 | contig 33914 bp, 41 predicted proteins | sample III_Bog_E1_3_FD_194555 | JGI IMG/M metagenome (GOLD analysis project Ga0302267, IMG submission 194555) | Peat permafrost microbial communities from Stordalen Mire near Abisko, Sweden - III_Bog_E1_3 | ecosystem: Environmental > Terrestrial > Soil > Wetlands > Peat | place: Sweden: Abisko...
GTCAGGATTTCCCTCCCCGTGACTCAAACACTTCTACTGCGGGGTTGAGCGGGGGAGGACCACATGCCATCTCCGCAGGTCAGCAGGCGCAAACGGGCACGGGATCAGCGCCGAATCAACACCTCTACACGTGGCTACGGGACCGAGCACCAGCGACTCCGCAAGGTGTGGGCCGGGAAGGTCGAACATGGCGAAGTCAGCTGCGCCCGCTGCGGGAAGTGGATCGCCCCGGGCACGCCGTGGGACCTCGGCCACAACGACACCGACCGCTCGGTCTACACGGGCCCGGAGCACCGGAAGTGCAACCGGGCAACGTCGGCCCACAAAGCCGCCCGCAAAAAGCGCCAAGCCCACCAAGCCGGCACCGAAGCCCGCCACTCCCGCAGCTGGTAGGAAGCGGCCTTCACTGAAGCCCAAGCCACAGCTGAAACCCAAGCCGGAGACACCGGAGCTCGCCTTTGATCTCTACGCTGCCGGCGGCCGGGTCGTGAGCGTATTCGGGAAGTTCGGCAGCCGGGTAATGGTGGAGATGTCGGCCACGACCGCCGGCCAACTCTTCACCGGTCTCCCTGAGAACTCGTCGCACACCCGACTGGTCGAAGCCATCGAGAACGACCTGGACGAGATCCGCCGGCGGGCACCCGAGGTGGCCGACTCGGCCATCGCAGCATCGGCCATCGCCATGGCCACCGAGATGGAGAACCCGTACAACTCGGCGACGTCGAAGTCCATGTGCGCCCGGGTGCTCATCGACTCGCTCGACCGGCTGCGAGAACTGGCGCCGGCACCTGAAGGGGCGGACCGGCTGGATGACCTCTCTTCTCGACGGCAGGCCCGGCTTGCTGGGAGCGCAAAGACCTAGGATCCTCTCGACGCCACCGGCGGTGTCGTCAACCGGTGCCGAGGCGGTCGAGCTGGCGGCGATCGCCGGGCTCGACCTCGATCCGTGGCAGCAGTTCGCCCTCGAGTGCTCGTTGTCCGAGCGGGCCGACGGGAAGTGGGCGGCGTTCGGTGTCGGGATCGTTGTGCCTCGCCAGAATGGGAAGGGCGGGATCCTCGAGGCCCGGGAGTTGGCCGGCCTGTTCCTCCTCGAGGAGCGGCTCATCATCCACTCGGCCCACCAGTTCGACACCTCGCAGGAGGCGTTCGAGCGACTGGTCGCACTCATCGAGAGCACGCCGAGCTTGAGCAAGCGGCTCGCCCGCAACGGCATCTCCCGCTCGCACGGGTCCGAAGGAGTGAAGCTCAAGAATGGCCACCGGATCCGGTTCCGCACCCGGACGAAGGGCGGCGGTCGAGGGTTCACCTGCGACTGTCTGATCCTCGACGAGGCGATGATCGTGCCTGACTCGTTCATGGGCGCCGTGCTTCCGACCCTGTCCGCACGGCCCAACCCGCAGATCTGGTACACCGGCTCCGCCGTCGACCAGGAAATCCACGAGCACGGCCTGGTCCTCGCCAGGGTTCGGGAGCGCGGCCTGAAGGGTGACGATCCGTCGCTCTTCTACGCCGAGTGGTCAGCGTTCGACAACCTGGGCGAGGTCACCATCGCTTCGGCTGAGGATCCGGAGGCGTGGGCCCGGGCGAACCCCGCAATGGGAATCAGGATCTCGGAGGAGTACATCGCCAACGAACGGCGAGAGTTCGCCTCCAACCTTCGGGGGTACGCCGTGGAGCGACTGGGAGTGGGGGACTGGCCCCGCACGGATCACTCGACCGGCCGGGTAATCGACCCCGACGACTGGTCCGACGGGATCGACGAGGAGTCGAAGCCGAAGGACCCGCTGTGCTTCGCCTTCGACATCACCCCTGACCGCTCCCGGACCACCATCTCGGTCTGCGGTGATCGGTCAGACGGGCTGCCCCACATCGAGACGATCGAGAACCGGCGCGGCACCGGGTGGGTGGCCAGTCGACTCGGCGAGCTCGTCAAGGCGCACAAGACGTGGGAGGTCCTCTGCGACGCAGCAGGTCCGGCCAGCTCGTTGGTCACCGAAGTCGAGGAGGCCGTCGGCAAGAAGCCGAACGGTGACTCCCGGCTCCTGGTTGTCTCGTCCAAGGAGTACGCCCAAGCCTGCGGGATCTTTTTCGACGCAGTGGCCGACGGCCGGCTCCGCCACCTCGGGACCTCGGATCTCACCGAAGCGGTCGATGGCGCCCGATCCCGTCCGCTCGGCGAGGCGTGGGCCTGGCACCGTAAGACATCGGACGTCGACATCTCCCCGCTGGTGGCCGCCACCCTGGCGCTCTTCGGCAACACCCGCCGGCCGAAGAACAGGTCCCGAGTCATCAACCTGAACGCAATTGACTGACCGGGAGGTCGCAGATGTTCGAACCGAAGGTCAGCCGCGCCTACCACGATGCAGCGATCGACGATCTCCAGGAGACCGTCGACGGGCTGAGCGAGAAGCTGGCCGAGGTCGAGCGGGTCCAGGCCGAGCCGAACGAGTGGATCGGCACCGTCCTCCGGAAGCGGATCATCGTCCACCTGAAGAACGGAGACTCGATCGACGGATCGCTGTGGGAGACCATGGACGACGGCATCGTTCTCCGGGCCGCGCAGCTGCTCAATGCCGAGGGGCCGGCGACGACGATGGCCGGTGAGGTGTTCATCCCCCGAGAGAACGTCGCCTTCGCCCAGCTTGACGAGTAGTCATGCAGATCCTCACCCGCGATCGCCAGTTCGAGCATCGCGGCGCCAACCCACTCCAGCCCTGGGGATCGACGACACCGCCGACCAACGGCCAGCTCGGCCAGTCGACCGCCGGGGTCGTCGTCTCCGAGCACACAGCGCTGCAGCTGGCCTCGGTCTACAGCTCCGTGTCGCTCATCTGTGACTCGATCGCCACGCTGCCGATCCGCCAGCACAAGCTCACCGGGGCCGGTACGACCGTCGAGATGGAACCTTCGTCGGTCATCCAGCAGCCGTGGCCGGAGATCAGCCGCCGGGACTTCATCACCCAGGGCACCGCATCTCTCCTCCTCCGGGGCAACGTCTACGGGAAGATCACGGCCCGGGACGGCAAGCTCCAGTATCCGTCTCAGGTGCAGCTGGTCCACCCCGACCACGCCAGGGTCCGCCGGCTCAGCGATGGCTCGATCGAGGTCCGCTACTGGAACCAGCCGGTCCCGCCCGACGAGGTGAGCCGGGCCATGGCCCTGTCGCTTCCAGAGGGTCTGATCGGGCTCAACCCGATCGAGTACATGCGGAACATGCTCGGAGTGGCCCGGGCGCAGGACCTCTACTCCGGAGCATTCTTCGCCAACTCGGCCCGCCCCGACGGCGTGGTCAACGTCCCGGGCGACCTGGACCCCGAAGAGACCAAGGCCATGAAGCAGGCCCTCCTCGAGTCGAACCAGGGGATCAACAAGTCGCACCTTCCTCTTGTCCTCACCGGTGGGGCCACGTTCCAGCCCATCACGATGAACATGGCGGACGCCCAGTTCATCGAACAGATGCAGTTCAGCGCCTCGGCTATCTCCGGGATGATCTACCGGGTCCCGCCCCACATGATCGGCATGGTCACCAAGGACACGTCGTGGGGTGCCGGCATCGAGCAGCAGGAGCTCGGCTACGTCCGGAACACGCTGCTGATCTGGCTGTGCCGCTGGGAGGACCTGCTGACCAGCTGGCTGCCGCCTGGCCAGTTCGTCACCTTCGACCTGTCCGAGCGTCTCCGTGGCGACACGCTGCAGCGGTGGGCCGCCTACCAGGTCGCCCGGGTGATCGGGGCCATGAACAACGCTGAGATCCGAGCGGCCGAACATCTGCCGCCCGTCGCCCCGGACGATCCGTCGTACAGCCAGCCACTCAACTCGTCGCCTATGCCGGCTGCTGTCGGCCAGGGCGGGGACAAGGCGAACTGAGGTCACGATGCCCGCCACCCCCGTTCACCACACAGCGACCGACGATGGCACGTGGGATGGCCCGGCCCAGGAGAAGAAGCTCAAGACTCCGCTGACCACCACGGCGGGCGACGACACGTTCGCCTGGGTCGACGACAGCGACGATGCCGACCCCACCACGAAGTCGGCGTGGAAGTTCATCCACCACTTCGTTTCCGACGCCGGCCTGCCCGGATCCGCCTCGACGCTCGCCTGCTCAACCGGCATCGGGATCCTCAACGGGGCCCGGACCGGAACCACGATTCCTGACGCCGACCGAGAGGGCGTCTGGAAGCACCTCGCCGCTCACCTGAAGGATGCCGGCGTGAAGGAGGAAGACGTGCCCGAACTCGAATCTGCCACGCCGCCGGACGAGACCCGTGCCGCATCCGACAACGACTGCAGCCGTTGCAACGGTGAGGGGACGGTCAGCCTCAATGACTCGGATGTCGAATGCCCACAGTGCGGCGGTACGGGCACAGGCGAGAACAACGCCGACGAGCTGAGCCATCGACCGCCGGCCACGGCAATCCGTGGCGAGCTGCGTGGCGTTCCGGAGTCCCGGGTGTCCACGGGCCCCAAGTTCGAGCTGCGGGAGGTCCCGAATGGCACCGGCGGGACGAACCTTCGCTTCACCGGCTTCGCCTCGACCACCGACACCGAGTACGAGATGGAGGATTGGCTCGGCCCCTGGGTCGAGTCGGTCAGCTCCGGGGCGTTCGGCAAGACCCTGTCTGAAGGGGCGGACGTGGCGTTCCTGCTCAACCACCAGGGCATGACGCTGGCCCGGACCAAGCCGGGGACCCTGAAGCTCTCCGAAGAGACCGACGGCACGAAGAGTCCCATCTACGGGATCACCGGGCTGCACTCTGAGGCCCTGCTCGATCCGACCAACATGTACGTCCAGGCGATGCGCTCGGCCGTCGACCGTGGCGACCTGGACGAGATGTCGTTCGCCTTCCGGGTGATGCGCCAGGAGTGGAACGACGAGTACGACCGGCGGTGGATCAACGAGGTCAGCCTGGACAAGGGCGACGTGTCCCTCGTCAACTACGGGGCCAACCCGACCACTGGCGGGACGGTGTCGATGCGGCAGCGGGTCACGGGCCGAACCGAGGATCCGTCTGGCATCCCGATGGTGATTCTCCTGCGACGCTCCGCACTCTTCCGCCAGCTGCGGGAGGGCAAGGTCCTCTCGGCGGCCAACTCAGAGGAGCTGCAGAAGGCCCTCGAGGCGCTCCACGCTGCCGACGATGCCGACATCCCCGGCATCGTCCGTGCGCTCCAGGACATCGACACCGCCGTGGACGCCGGCATGGCCGGGATCTCGACCGTCCTCGACACGGCGAACCCCGACGGGGACACCGGCGACCTCGAGCCGGCGCTGGTGCCCCCGACCGCCAGTGCCCTCGTTCTGCCCGACTACGGCGATGAGGCCAGGGCTGCCCTGGAGACACTCCGTCACGGACCTCGAAGGGGTGCGGCATGACCGACACGATGACCAACGGCCAGAAGGAAGACGTGCTGGAAGGCGCACTCGAGGTGCTCCTCGCTGGCGACGACCAGGGCGGCTACTACTACGCCTACGTCCTCGACTTCACGGACACGTGGGTCGTCTACTCGTCGTATGAGGGGACCTACCAGATCAGCTACACGATGGACGACGACGGCACCGTGGCCTTCACCGGCGATCCGGAGCCCGTCTACTCCGTGACGACCTACGAGCCGGTGAAGGAGTCCAAGAACGCCGGCCCGCTCGAGCGTCGAGGCGGCCCCAACATGCGACTCCGTGCCCGGATGGTCGAGTCCAGCCAGGGAGCCACGGTCAAGGTCCGCTCCGAGCCGCTCACCTACTCGCGGTGGGGACGGGACTCGTTCTACCGGGACCTGATCCTCCGGGACCGGGTCGACGGCGCAGCCGGCCGGCTGCGCCGCCACGCCCAGGAGATGGACGTGATCTCCAAGGAGCAGAACGCCCGGTCGCTCCGGTCGCTCCGGTCTGGTGAGATCGAGTACCGGGTCGAGCCGAACCGGACCGACGGGGAGGGCGGGTACCTGGCGCCACCGGCATGGCTCAACCAGCTCTTCGCCACCGCTCCCCGCCCGGACCGGATCCTCGCCTCGCTGATCCCCGGCACCTTCGCACTGCCCCAGGGGTGCTCCTCGGTCAACCTCCCGATCATCCAGACCGGCACTGCGGTCCAGCCCGTCGCCGATCTCCAGGCTGACCCCAGCCAGGACATCACGGATGCCCCTGGGTCCTCCACCGTGGTCACCCTGTCGGGTCACGCCGATGTCTCGGTCCAGTCGCTCGAGCAGAGCCCGACCGGAGCCCATCTGGACTTCGCCATCTTTGCCGACCTCTCGTCGGCCTACGACGCCCAGCTGGAGACGCAGCTGCTCGTCGGCGGTGGTATAGCGATGAACCAGATCCTGGGGGTGGCCAACGTCGGCACTCCGGTCGCCTACACCGACGGCAGCCCGTCGGGCTCGGAGATGTACCCCATCTTCGGTCAGACGGTCGCTCAGCTGGCCAATGGACGGAACCGCCCGCCGGAGGCGTGGATGGCCCGTACGGCCCGCTGGGCATGGTTCACGACCCAGGAGGACACCGCCGGCCTTCCCTTTGGTCTGCCGAGCCCCTTCTATATGGGATCGGATTCCGAGACGCCGGATCCCCTCGGCGGCCTGCTCGGCTTCCCGCTCTTCGGCAACGAGGCGCTCCCGGCCAACCTCGGTGCCGGCGGAAACCAGGACGAGATGATCTGTCTCCGCCCCAGTGACCTACTGCTCTTCGAGGCCCAGCCGACCACGGCCGTCATGCGGGATCCGGGATCCGGAGCCCTCTCCGTCCGCCTCCAGCTGCACAACCGCGCAGCTGCCATCACGAACAGGTACCCGTCGGGTATCTGCGTGGCCGGCGGCACCGGCTTCGTCGTCCAGTCCAACTTCTAACCCTGAGCGGGGTGGAGCAGCGGTAGCTCGCCTGGTTCATACCCAGGAGGTCGCCGGTTCGATTCCGGCCCCCGCCACCAGGTGCGCCCAGCACCGTCACACGTAGCCCTGGGCTTTCTGTGCAGCAACCCGCGCCGGACCCCAATCGACGACCGCCGGACCGCCTCCGGGCGGCACCACCGTCGCCGAGTGAGCGGCACCACCCGGGCAGACAACCACCCACTGCCCGCCGTTCCGGCGCGCCCACCCAAGAAAGGGGGCACCATGCCTCCCACCACCACGGAGCCCACGCTCCTCGACAAGCTGTACGAGCAGCGCACGACCATGGTCGACGCCTGGTCCGAACTCGTCGCCGCCCGCGAGACCGAGCGTGCCTCCTTCGAGGAGCGCCGCAACTCGGCCGACGAGGCCCAGCGTCCTGACGAGGCCGCCATCGAGCTCTACCGCTCGGCCGAGGCCGCGTTCAAGGCCGACTCCGACCAGCGCAAGGCCGAGATCAGCGAGCAGGACCTGCGGATCGCCGACCAGGAGGACATCGTCCGCCGTCGGGCCGAGGCCGCCAAGGCACACCGGGGCGTCCCGGTGGTCACCTCCGAGCCCCTGACCTACCGCCGGGACAACGGCCGAGGCATGGAGGGGATCTCGTACTACCGGGACCTCGCCATCACCCAGGTCGAGGGCGTCACCTTCGCCACCACGACCCGGGACCAGTCCCTCGCTCGCCTGACCCGACACGCCCAGGAGATGGACGTCGAGATCCCGAGGCGGGTCGAGGCGGCCCAGGCCCGGGCCCGGGCAGCGCTCGACACCCCGGACTCCCGGGGCGGAAGCCTGCGGGGCATCAACCCGTTCCACCAGGGGGCGAACTACAACCCCGTGGAGCAGCGGGTCGAGCCCGGACGGACCGACGGCTACGGCGGATACTTCGTGCCGCCCCTGTGGATCCCCGAGGAGTACATCCCCGGGCTGCGCGCCCACTCGGTGGCCGCCGACCTGTGCCGCCAGTTGGACCTGCCCCCGGGCACGGACTCCATCAACATCCCGAAGCTGGCCAACCTGACTGCGGTCGGGTACCAGACGGCCGACAACTCCGGAGTGCTGTCGCAGGACTGGTCGGACACCTTCGTCCAGGCCAACGTCAAGACGGCCGCCGGCCAGTCCGACGTCGCCCTGCAGCTCCTCGAGCAGTCGCCCAACGGGATCACCGATGAGGTCATCACGACCGACCTCATGGCCGCCTACAACCAGTTCGTCGACCAGCAGGTGATCGCTGGCGACGGGGTGGGGACCGGGCAGCTGGCCGGCGGTCACATCCAGGGCCTGTACCCGGCGAACAACTGGGGCGCCAACGCAGTCACCTACACGGACGGATCCCCCACGGGGCAGCACTTCGTGTCGGTGCTCGGCGTCATGGCGTCGCAGATCGCCCGCAACCGCTTCGACCTGGCGAACCTCAAGTTCGTCCTCAACGGTCGTCGGTGGTTCTGGTACGCCACGTCGCTCGACACCAACGGCCGCCCGCTGGTGAACTCGCAGGAGGGGTCGCCGTACAACATCCCCGCCGAGATGCTCGCCGAGCTGCCCGCCGAGGGCCTGTCGGGGACGACCAACTTCGGCGCCCCGGTGTACGTGGACGACAACGTGCCGACCAACGACACCTCCGGTGGCGGGTCGAGCCAGGACGTCGCCATCGCCGCCCTGTGGGACGACATGTGGCTGTTCAAGGGTGACCTGCGGACTGCGGTCTACCGGGAGGTCCTGTCGGGATCTCTCGGCGTCCGGTTCCAGGTCTACAACTACTTCGCCTTCCTGGCGAGGTACGGACAGTCCATCGCCATCGCCACCGGTTCCGGCTTCGCCGCCCCGCAGGGTTCCGTCTCCACCCTGCTGTTCTGATCCCCGGGTCCGCCCCGTGGGACTCCGGTCCCACGGGGCGGCACCTCCGACCTGATTCACCGATTCACTCCACCTCAACCAATCGAAAGGAGTCACCATGTCCGGTGACCTCGTGGGCGGGCGTTTCCCGCTGACCTATCCCTTCGCCAAGGCCACCGGCCTGGCGTCCAACGGCGCACAGGGGAACATCTCCGTGCGCTCCAACCTGGAGATCCCGTTCCTGGGCAACCTCGCCGACCAGGCCGCTGCGCTTGTGTCCGGCGAGATCACCCTGGTCGCCGTGCCGGTCGAGATCGGCGACGAGATCTCGACCATCTCGGTCCGCACCGGCGCCACCTCTGCGAGCACCCCGACCCACCAGTGGGCAGCGCTGTACACCGGCGCCCTGACCACGGCGGCGATCGCCGGTGCGCAGTCCGTGGACGGAACGACCACCGCCATCGGTGCATCGGGAACTGTGGCCTTCACCCTGCCGGCGCCGGTCATCGTGACGCCGGCCATGGCCCCGTACGGCTACATCTACGTGGCCGTGAGCGTGACGGCATCGACCGTCCCGTCGCTCATCTCGGCGACGTGCGCCGCTGCCGCTCAGGGGGCGTGGTTCACCAACACCCCGCTGTTTGCCGCCACCACCGGCTCGGCCGTGGGAGCGACGGCGCCGTCGACACTGACCCTGGCGTCGGGCGCAGCGTCGGCCAAGGTCCCGGCAGTCTTCCTGTCGTGACCTCCGCGGCTCCGCTCCCCGGCCCGTCGAGGGCCGGGGAGTTGGAGGTGCGGGTCATCATCCCGTTCACCCACCGCCACCGTGAGACCGAGGAGGCAGCACCGGCCGACGCCGAATGGTACGACGTGGGTGCCGACCCTCATGCCTACTGGCGTCTACTCCGGGACGTCTGGGCGGACGGCGGGACGTTCCTGATCGTTGAGCACGACGTGGTCTGTCGGCCCGACGTGCTCGCCTCATTGGCGACGTGCCCGGAGCCCTGGTGTGCGTTCCCCTACGCCGACATGTGTCACTGGGAGTGCATGGAGGCGTGGGCCAACACCCTCGGATGCACCCGATTCTCGGCCGAGATCATCGCTGCCTGTCCTGATGCCGTGTCCTCGCTTCGCGAGGAGCTCCGGGACTGGCACAACCTCTGCGACCACATCGCCGGGGACCGGGTCGACGGCACCCCGACTGTCACGCTCCGGCCGGGCAGCCTACGGGCCGCCGGTTACACCCATCACTGGCACTTCCCGGCCGTGGTGCATCACCACATGGGGAGGAACGATGCCCGACCAGCCTGACCCAACCGAAACGCCGGAGCCTCCCGTAGAGGCGCCCCAGACCCGTGAGCGCCCCGACCTCTACGAGCGGGCCGTCGTCGATCGCCGCATCACCCACGAAACCCGATAGGAGCACCATGCCCACCTCCCACGACTACCTCGTCCAGGCCAAGGGACTCATCGCCCGCATGGATGAGGAGGTCACCGCCCGCCCTACCGACCGCCAGGAGTTCCATGGTGACTCGTTCGGCGGTGACGTCGAAGGTCATCTCCGGGTCGTTGTCGCCCACCTGGCGGCCATCGTCGGCGAGAGTCGGGAGGAGAACCCCGACCTGACCGTGGTGCCGGAGGGCGGCGAGGCGGCGAAGGAGCCCGCAAGGGAGCCCCGGCCCGATCATCCCCCAGCCGGCGAGGTCGGGGAGAAGGCGGCCGCCCCTGCCAAGAAGGTCGCCGCCAGGAAGACCGCCGGGGCGACGAAGACGGCGTCCCGCAACTGGGGCGAGTAGTCCGTGTCCGGCACCCTGACCCTCGGTGGGATGTCGGCCGGACTGGTCTCGGGTGAGAAGGTGCTCGGCCCGGTCACCATGACCGGCTCGAACACCGTGGGCCAGATCACGGACGCCTCGCTCTCGAGCGGGGACAACGTGTTCACCCTGCCGCCGTCGGGGGCGGTGGCCGTGGCCATCCTGCTCGGCCAGGCCCCCGCCGTCACCGTGACCTACCGGACCAACCTGGACTCCGGCGACACCGGGGCCCCCATCGCCCCGGTATCCGGTGTGGCCTTCGCCGTCCTCCCGCTCCCGACCGGTGTGACGGAGATCATCCTCAACGCCTCGGAGTCGCTGCCCGGAATCGAGTTGTGGTTCATCTGATGGCCACGGCCTACGACTTCATCATCAAGCAGGGTGACACCCTCCCGATCTTCACCGCCACCGTCCTCGACGAGAACGGCGACGTGGTCGACCTCACCGGCGCCTCGGTGCAGCTCGTGATCCGGAATCTCTCGTCGTCCTCCCCGGCTGTCAACGCCGCAGTCGAGATCACTGATCCGTCTGCCGGCGAGATCGAGTACGCCTGGGAGTCGCCGGACACGGCGGTCGCCGACCTCTACATGGGCTCACTGGTCGTCTCGCCGGAGAGCGGCGGCCAGTTCACTTACCCGAACGACGGATACCTGTCGATCGCCATCGAGGCCAATCTGACGTCGACGTCCGGCCCACAGCAGCTCGTCTCGGTGGCCGACGCCAAGGACGTGCTGAACATGCCGGCGAGCGACCGGGCGAACGACGCCAAGATCCTCCGGTGGATCCGTGCGGCCCGCCCGATCATCGAGCAGCTGGCCGGCCCGATCATCCCCCAGCAGTGGGAGGAGTGGTACGACGGCGGGTCGACGTTCATCCAGCTCAACCACCGGCCGTCGGTCGGCATGGGCACGTCACCACTCCTCACGGTCCAGGCCATCAGCGAGTACAACGGCCCGATCGAGTGGCCGCTGGCGGTCGTCGCCTCGCCAGACCAGGGTCAGCTCTACTCGGCCATGGTGGACGTCCGCCGCGGTCGAGTCGTCCGGCGCACTGCCGGCGGCGGGGTACAGGGGTTTCCCGACACGCTCCAGTCTGTTCACATCTGGTACTCGGCCGGCCAGCAAGTGGTCCCCGACAACGTCTACGAGGCGACGCTCGAGATGCTCCGGGTGAACTACCAGCGCACGGCGGAGTCGCCCGGGCTCAGCACTTCAGTCTCGATCGACCCCGACGACAACACGCCCACGGGGTCGTTCGTCGGCTTCTTTGTCCCTGGACGCACCCGGGAGCTGCTCCAGCCCAACCGACGATTCCCGTCCCTGGCATGACCACGCTCACGTCGACCGTGCCGGGGGCAGTGGGGGTCCTCCAGGGCCACTTCCAGGCCGTTGCCGATGCCCTCCCGGACCTGAACATCCTGGTCTACACGGGCATCCCCGCCGGGACGAAGCCCGAGCAGAACTTCCTTATGATCGGCAACGAGGCCGGCCAACTGCTCGCCGGGTATCACCAGGACTGGGCCGGGATGCCGGCCAGCGCCGAACGTCGGTCCGAGGAGTACGGGATCCTCTGCACGATCCGCGCCTTGGCCGGCGGGAACGACCCGATGGATCGGATGGCCGACGCCTTCACCATGTGGGATGCCGTGCTCGCCGAGTTGCAGTCCGACCCGAAGGCCAGCGGGTCGATCACCCCGTCGGGGTCGTGGCAGGTCGTGGGGATGGACGTCCCGGCATGGGGCCCGCTCGGCGGCAAGGGCACCGGCATGGCCATCACCTTCACCGTCGAAGTCTCGAACGTCCGCCTCACCTCATAGGAGATCCACATGGCCAAGTTCCGCAACGTCTCCGGCGTTGACCGCATCGTCGGATATGGGTTCCCCTCGACTCGCAAGGTCCTCGCTGACGACGTGTTGACCGTGCCCACCGAGGTGGCCAGCAGCTACGGCTGCCAGCCGACCATCTGGTCCCCGGTCGACCAGTCTGCCGAGAAGTCGACGTCGGCAGCGACTGCGTCGGATGTCGACCACGACGACCAGGCCGGCTCCTCGACCGAGGACGAAATCACCGCCCCACCGAAGCGCACCCGCACCCACAAGGGAGAGACGTCATGACCATCGGATCTGGACTTGGAGCAACCTGGGGCCTGGCCCAGGAGGAGACGGTCGGTACGTTCCAGACCCCGACCCGGTGGCTGCCGGTCACCAGTGACAAGGTGAAGGGCAGCAAGAAGACCGTGCAGTCCCAGGCCCTCAGCGGCAGCTCGTTCGAGATGGCCGGCCGGCGACGGATCGCCATGTTCGACGTGACGGGCCCGGTCGAGCTCGACGTCACCGACCAGCAGCTCGGCATCATCCTCCAGAACATGATCGGCTCGTCGGCCACCGCCGTGCAGCAGGGTGACACCGCCGCCTATCTCCAGGTCCACACGCCCGGGGACACGTCGGCACTGTCGCTGTCGTTGCAGTCGGGTCGTCCAACCATCGAGGGCGACATCCAGGCGTTCAGCTATAACGGGTGCAAGATCGCCGACTGGGAGCTGTCGGTGACGGCCGGTGGCCTGGCCAAGCTCGTCGCCACCTTCGACGGCGTGGACGAATCCGTCGACATCGAGTACACCGCGGCCAGCTACATCTCCCCCAGCGCCAACGTCCTGGCCTTCACCGACGGGGCGCTGCTGCTCGGCGGGACGGCGACCACCACCGACGGCGTAGTGACGGTGGCCGACGGGGCCGAGGTCGTCGGCACGGTCAAGACGGTGTCGATCAAGGGTCAGAACGGCCTAGCCGTCGACCGACAGAACCTCGGCTCGTTGACCAAGCGGAACCAGCTGATGAACGCCTTCCGGAAGTACACGGGTTCGATCGAGGTGGAGTTCGCCAACCTCACCGACCTCTACAACGCCTACCGTAGCGATGACCCGCTGGCCCTGCAGTTCAGCCTCACTGGCGTGCAGATCGCCGAGGGCTACGACGCCTTCCTCGACGTGATCTGCCCGTCGATCCGGTTCAACGGTGAGCCGCCGGAGACCGACGGCCCGGCCATCCTCACGGTCACGGCGCCGTTCGACATCCTCGACGACGGCACCGACCCGACGATCCAGTTCAGCTACCAGTCGATCGACACTGCCGTCTGATGCCCATCATCAAGATCAGCGACGACGAGCAGTGGGAGTTCGACTTCGACAATCCGAGCATCCAGGAGGCTCGGCGGATCGAGCACCTCGCTGACTGCACGTACCTGGAGTGGCTCGGCAAGGCCCGGAAGATGAGCGCCGAGGCCCTCGTTATCCTGATCTACGTGCTGAAGAAGCGAACCGAGAAGGCCGTCAACATCGACAACATCGAGTTCGGGCTGATGGACTTCGAAGTCATCCCAACGGCGGAGGAGCTCGCCGCCGAGGAGGCGGCGAAGGCCGAAGCCGAGGCCGAGGAGAAGAAGGCCAAGAAGAAGGGCAAGGGGGCAGTGGACCCTACGCAGCCTTCACCGGCCGTCGCCTCGACGAGCTCCGGTGGAGATACCTGACGCAGTTCGTCGTCTACTTCCAGATCCGTCCGTGGGAGTGGGACCACCTCTCCCTCATGGATGCCTACGTCCTGATGGACCAGGCCGACGTTCTCCGGGAGAAGGCCAATGGCTAGGACCTCGCTCAGCGGTGACAGCATCGTCCTCGACACCACGCAGCTGAAGTCGTTGGCCCGTGACCTGAAGAAGGTCGGCCCGGAGGTCACCAAGGATCTGCGAGTCAAGATGCGGGCCCTCGGCCTGGTCGTGGCCAAGGAAGCGAAGGAGCGGGCCGGCTTCTCCACCCGCATCCCGAAGTCCATCGTCGTCCGGACGAGTGGGTTCAACGTCAAGGTCGTGGCCGGCGGCCCGAAGGCCCCTGGTGCAGCGCCGCTCGAGAACAAGGGCAAGAGCGGCTCGTTCCGCCACCCTGTGTTCGGCAACGGCAGGCGAGGCACATCGAGCACCCCATGGGTGGATCAGCCGGCCCGTCCCTTCCTCGGCCCGGCCATGGATGCCAAGGCGGAGGAGGTCGAGAAGGGCGTCCTCGACGCCGTGGATGACGCCCTGAGGGACATCGGCTTTCACTGACCCGGAGGAGGTGTCATGACCACCCGCACCACCACGGTCATCCTCACGGGAGACGCCAAGCAGTACACAGCCGAGATGGACAAGGCGGCGCTCAAGTCCGAGGAAACGTCCAAGCGGATGGGCGATTCGATGGAGGGGGCCACCGAGCGTACCGGCAACGCATTCGAGCGGCTCGGCTCCAAGTTGGACGGCCTCGGCATCCCTGGAGGCTCCGCCTTCGAGAAGATCGGATCCAAGATCTCCGAGGCCGACACCAAGGGCCAGAAGTTCGGGCAGATGCTGTCGACCATTGGGGGAGTGACCCTCGCCGCCGGAGCCGCCGGGCTGGTGGCCTTCGGTGCCGAGTCGGTCGAGATGGCCGACAAGTTCGACGTGGCGCAGGCACAGCTGAAGGTCGCCGTCACGAATGCCGGCGGCAACTTCGACAAGCTCAAGCCGAAGATCGACGCCACCTACCAGTCGATGTCCAGCCTTGGGTTCAATGCCCAGGACTCTGCTAGCGCGCTGACCACACTGACCACGGCGACGGGCAATCCCACCAAGGCCATGGCCCTCATGGGGCAGGCCGCCGATCTCGCCCGGTACAAGCACATCAGCTTGGCCGACGCATCCCAGGCCCTGGCCAAGGTCCAGGCGGGGAGCACCCGGGTGCTCACGCAGATGGGGATCAACCTGGACATCGGGTCCGGGAAGCTCGCTGCGATCCACACGGCCACCGAGGGCGTGACCAAGGCGCAGATGGCGCTCCACGCGACGCAGGACAAGATCGCCGCCGGCACCCTCAAGGGGACCGCTGCGACGGATGCCCTCAAGTCGTCCCAGCTGAACCTGTCGCTTGCGACGCAGAAGCTGCACCAGGACCAGACGACCACCGGCACGATCCTCGATGCCCTCGCCCAGAAGACCAAGGGCGCTGCCGCTGCCTACGGCCAGACTATGGCCGGCCAGATGGACGTGGCCAAGGCCAAAGTCCACAACCTCGGCATCAGCTTCGGTGAGTTCCTGATCCCCAAGATCGAGACCACGATCCATGTCGTCTCCTCGGTCATCACCTGGTTCAGCAAGCACAAGGCCGTGGCCGAGGCCCTGGCCGCTGTGATCGGCGCCGTACTCGGCGCGGCCGTCATCAAGTTCAGTGTCGAGACCGCCGGCAAGCTGGTCGGCGGGGTCAAGAACATGGCGTCGTCCATGCTCCACCTCGGGGACACCTTCACGGCCGCCGCCGGCCAGTCCGACGAGGTCACCGAGGCATCTGCCCTCCAGCAGCAGAAAATCGATCTGCTCTCCGAGCGGGTGTCGTTGCTGACCGAGCGGTACAACGTCGAGCGCAACGTCCTGGGGGAGGAGGCCGAGGCCAAGGCCGAGTCGACCAAGAAGGCCATCGCCCTGGAGAAAGCGATGCTCAGCGAAGAGAAGGCGACGCTCCGGTCCGTCGATGCGCAGAAGAAGCTGATCGAGACCACACCGGAGACCGACGAGTCCCTGGCCTCGATCGCTGAGGCCATGGAGAAGGTCAAGGCGCAGGCCGCCGAGATGTCCGAGGCCATGGGTGAGACAGAGGTGGCCGAGGGCGAGTTCGCTGAAGCCTCCGAGGCGTCCGGTGCCGCTGCTGATACGGCCTTCGGTCCCATCGGGATCATCCTCATGGGGCTGGTCACCATCGGCACTCTGATCGTGACCCACTGGAAGACCATCTCGAAGGATCTGGTCAAGGCGTGGGACTTCATCAAGGATGAGGCAGTTCGGGCCTTCGACTGGCTGAAGAGCCACCTCAAGGTCATCGCTGAGGGGATCCTCATCGCCGTGACCGGGCCCGTCGGGCTGCTGGTCGTGGAGCTGTACAAGCACTGGTCGACCGTGAAGCACGACGTCGTTGAGGCGTTCGATGCCGTGGTCGATTTCGTAACCTCCATCCCGCACCGGATCCTGTCGGCACTCGATGGGCTGGGCAAGGACATCGAGGACGTGTTCCGGGATGCCTGGCACCTGGCCGTCGAGGCGGCTACGGAGGAACTAGATCTCCTGCGGGACCTGGTCGTCACCATCCCGGAGAAGGTCATCAGCTGGGTCGCAGGGCTCGGAGACAAGCTGTGGGACTGGGCCAAGGGTGCATTCGAGCATGCCCTCACCGGGTTCGAGGAGGCGTCCCTCGACATCTTCAATTTCGTCACCGGACTGCCCGACAAGATCCTGGGGTTCCTGGGTGACGCCGGCTCCAAGCTGCTCGGCTGGGGAGAGGGCCTGATTCACGGGCTGGTCACCGGGATCGAGAACGTGGCCGGTGACATCGGCCACGCCATCGAGTCGGCCGTGAAGTCGGGAGTCAACGGCATCCCGGTCATTGGCGGTCTGCTCAGCCACATCCCCGGTTTCGCCACGGGTGGCTACGTCACGGCCCCGACGCTGGCCCTGATCGGCGAGAAGGAACCGGAGTTCATCATCCCGCAGTCGAAGTTCGCCCAGATGGCGGCGACCGTCAAGCCGCTCACGACGGCCAACGCCACGGGCCTGACGTCGGTCACGGGAGCCTCCTCCTCGCCGGCCACGACCACGGGAGCAGCTGCGGCCGAGGGCGTCACGATCAACCAGTACATCTCGGCACCGACGGACAACCCCGAGCAGGTCCAGGCGCAGGCGGCCTGGAAGTTCAAGACGGCGGCGAGGTGAGATGTCGTTTCCCAACCCCAACATCACCCCGCCGTCGCTTGACGACTGGCAGTGCTGGGTCAACGGCCTGGCCATCGGGGCCGGCACCCCCTACGGGTCGATCACCTACGACGGCCTGTTCGGGGAGCCGGCGTCCCGGATGGCGAACGCACCCAAGGCGCTGGCATCGGGTGAGTTCAAGGGCTACAGCCTCCGAGGTGGGCGGGATCTCTCCATCACCGGCGACGCCATCTCCGACGGGACGAGCCTGGTCCACGCACTGATGGAGCTGGGTTCGGCAACGCCGACCGAGGGGAACGTCGAGTACCCCTTTTACATCCAGCTCCCCGGGTTCCCGCTGCTGTCGTCCATGCTGCAGGCGGTCGACCGGGTCATCCCCCTCGACATTGCAGCATCCCTCGGGCTGGCCAACATCGCCGTCCTGTTCCATTCGACGGACTCCGTCCTCTATGGGGCACCGTCCTACTCGGCCACGGTGGGCATGGACAACTCGGTAGGGGGAGCGACGTTCCCTTGGACGTTCCCGCTGACCTTCGGGGCCGGAGGTGCGTGGGGCGGGATCAATGCGGCCAACGCCGGCAACGTGCCCATGTGGCCGATCCTCATCGTGACGGGACCGTGCATCGACCCGGCCATCGAGAACGGATCCATCCCCGGGGGCCCGGCGCTCGCGTTCAACGGGACGCTCAACCCCGGCGACCAGCTCATCATCAACACGATGCCAGGTGTGCACAGCGTCGTCCTGATCACCGCCGACACCACGGCCGGGGCCCCTCGTCGGAACTGGGTCATCCCCGGGTCGCAGTGGTTCCCGATCAACCCCGGGGACAACGAGATCCAGTTCACCTCCGGAGATCCCGGCCACGTCGACGGCACGCTCACGGTCCAGTGGGCCGACGCCTACATCCTCTGAGGAGATCCCATGGCACTCATCACCCCGCCGTACGCCAACGAGAACGCCAGCGTCACCGCCCAGCAGGTTCGCCTGGCCCTGAACACGGCGGCCGGCTACCCCGGGCCCAACTCGCCCAACGGTGGGGTATTCCGCCCGAATAATCTCGTCGTCTCGCAGGCGGCCACCCCGGCCATGTCCGTGGTGGTCGGCCCGGGCCACTGCTGGGTGGCCGGTGACGACGTGGACTACCAGGGCAGCTACTACGTCCTGAACGACGCAGATGTGACGCTCGGCATCGAGGCGTCCGACCCGACGAACCCCCGGTATGACATCGTCGCCGTGGTCGTCGCCGACTCCGAGTACGCCGGTGACACGAACTCTGCCACCCTGGTCGTCATCACGGGGACCCCGGCCGGCTCGCCGTCACCACCGTCACTCCCCGACAATGCGCTCGAGCTGGCCCTGATCGCCGTCCCGGCCAACGCCACCACGATCACGACCGGGGACATCGCCAACACGGCCCCGATCCTCGCTCTCGGGGGCGGGTTCAGCGGCAGCCTCTTCGGCGTTGGGGGCACCATCCACGGCTCGGCCCCGGCGGCGCAGAACGGCGGCGTCCTGACGCAGGCGGGCACCAAGTCGGGCACGACCGACGGCGATGGGTTCATCGCCGTCGACTTCGAGGACTCGTTCCCGAACTCACAGATCGCCGTCATCGTCACCGCCTTCGACCAGGCCGGCGGCGTGGTCGTCAACATCGGCACCGTGTCCGGTTCCGGGTTCTCGGCCCACGTCTACGTCGGCGGCACGTCCCTCGACACGGGTGCCGTCGAGTTCTCGTGGCTCGCCATCGGTTCCTGATCCGCCCACCCGAGGAGACTCTGTGACCTTCATCTTCCCCGACGAGCAGTCCGACCCGACCTACCCGGGCCAGGCCCTGACCGATTCCGTCGACCTCGGATCCCTGGCCGGCGCTATTGCCGGCACCGGGATCGTGTCCGGCTGTGCGGTCACAGCGCTCGACTCGCCAGCGATGGCCGTGGCCGTGGCCGCCGGGTCGGCCCTGATCGGCGGATCGCCGGTGACCGTCAACGCCAACGCCGACCTGGCCATCGCCACGGCGTCGTCGCACGACCGCCGGGACATCGTCGTGGTGGACGACTCCGGGGACCCCTCGGTGGTCGCCGGAGATCCCTGCTTCGTGGCCAACTGGGTGCCCGACGGGGTAACCCTCGGCCCGGTCAAGCCGGCCGTGCCCAGTGGCTTCGCCCTGATCGCTGAGGTATACGTGGCCGGTGGGATCACGTCGATCACGAACGGGGCCATCGTCGGCAAGCAGCTCGTGCCGCCGTCCGGCGGTGGGGGCGGCGGTGCACCGACCCTCAGCCTGTCGTACAACGGGAACGGACCGGTCGAGTGCCAGGTGCTCAACGGGTTGTCGTGGAACCCGGCCGTCGGCGGCTTCCTCGACGTCGTCCTACCGGGCGCACTGTCCGGGTTCCCTGTCGACATCCCGGCGGTTGCGGAGGTCAATGGCAGCGGTGTGATCCAGGGATTCGCCGTCACGTTCTTCAACGAGGGCAGTGGGCTCACCCTGGTCTACGGACCGACCGGGAACCAGGTCGGTACCACCGTTCCCGGACTCAGAGTCGAGGGCAGCTCCGCCCCGGGCAACACCAACAGCGGTGTCGATGCCGTCGCCGGACAGCTCCTCGTCAACACCGACGACGGGAGCCTGTGGGTCTGCACGACCGGCTACGACCCAGATGGCCCTGTCGATGCCGTGTGGTTTACATCTGGATCGAGTGCCACCGTCCTCGATCTCTCCTACGGCGGTAGCGGTCCCTTCTCCGTCCCAGTAACGAGCACTCCGGCTGGGTACACGCCGGGTGACGGTATCGTCACCCTCGATGCCCTGTTGACCGTCGGGACCAACATCGGCTCGGGTCTGCTGCTCGACGCCAACAGCAATCCGATTCCCGACGGATGGACGTTCCCCGCCGTGATCTTCGTAGAGGGCAACACCATCTACGACATCATCGCCACGAACGGCTACACGATCGACAGTGCCCAGGGCGGGCTCATCTCATGGGGGGCATCGGGCGGGGCACCTGTCCCGGTCCCGCTGCCTGGTGGACTCACCACCCCCGGCGTGGTCGTCATGTCCAACCTGCCCACCTCCGACCCGTCGAACGCCGGCCAGCTCTGGAACCACAACGGCACAGTCGTGGTCAGCGGCACCAGTCCGGCTACGCACACGCTCACCGGGTCAGTGGGCGGGACGGCGGTGCTCACTGAGGTCAACCCCGGCACCTACCTCAAGCAGTACACGATCACGCTCAACGCCTTCGATGACGCCGGTGGGCAGACGTTCACCTTCGCCACCCCGTTCGCTGTGGAGGGGGCCTGGTCCACCACGAACGGCCTCGGGTCCTACACGCCTACACCAGCGGGGCTCACCACGTCGATCACGCTACCCGCCACCGGCGGTGCGCTGACCGGCGTGATCGTCCTGACGGGGGTCTGATCATGACTACTGCCGTTGCTGTTGTCTGGGATAACTCTAGTAAGCGTTACTATCCATTCGATCTCAATACCTACTCTTTTGGTTCTGCCTACGGCAGTGCCAGTTTGTCAGACATAAATACGAATCCTGCGCCCACACCTGACGGGAAAGCCTTCATCGCCCTGGATGGAAATCATGTTGTGCTGATTAGTACCACCGGAGCATGGCCGGACGCATACGTTACTCAACCCGACCAACGGGCCGTTGCAGTTTCCCCAGATGGATCGACGGTCTGGGTAACAGACTACTCTGCTGGCACTGCCCATCCATATGCCATCGACACAACGGCGGGTACTATCACGGCAGGCACTCCGTTGCCAGTAGGCCCACAGGCGTTTGGCCTCGCCATCACCCCCGATGGAGGCACACTGATCGTCGGTTTCTACAATAGTTCGGGGAACATTTCGTTCTACGATATTGCCACTAGGACCCTGATTCGCACTGTGGCATCGGGCACTACATACACCTACTGTATGGTAGTTTCCCCTGATAGCTCAACGGTGTACGTTAATGGCTTCGTAACGGACACCATCGTTCCCATTGACATCTCGACCGGTGCTGTGGGCAGCTTCACAGCACCGACGGAGCTGCAGGAAATCAATCAAATGGCCATTGACTCCGGTGGCCAATGGCTTGCTACTGCATCTTTGCACACCGGTGGGGGGGCGATGATAACCGCACAGTCTCTCCCCGGCGCTGGGCTTCTGCTATTTGAAGAACTAGACCTGAATCCGAACACCAACTCCGTATCGTTTGCTCCTGACAGAGAGCATGTTCTATTCGCCGTTGAAGACGGTCCCCTATGCACTTATGAGACCGCAACGTGGAACTTGGTAAACAGTGACGATACTCGCAGTGACCCCAATGCGACTTTTCTCCCTGACCAGGCACCAACGGCGTCGTTTACCAGCATTATCGCTGGTTTGTCTGTTGCATTTACCGATACATCTACATCGCCAGCGGGGACCATCGTCGACTGGGCGTGGGACTTTGGGGACTCCAACACCTCGACCGCCCAGAACCCGACCCACGTCTACGCAGCGGGTGGGACCTACACGGTCACGCTGACGGTCACGAACTCGGCCGGGACCTCGACCACGCAGACCTTCACCGGACAGACAGTGAGCAACAACGGTGGGCCGAGTGCTATGGCTAGTCAGCCTGTGACGGTATCTGCATCTGGCCCACCCCTCGGGTCCTGGTCCAAGGCATCCCAGTCGAACTGGTCCGGCCAGGGACCGGTGGTGTAATGCTCGGCAGGGACCTGCTTGGCCGGGAGCTTCTCGGCGGGGACGGGTGGTCGCTTCCGCCGGTCGAGCCGGTCACGGGCCCGGCGGTGTTCACCTACTTCGCCTTCGATGCCATGAGCATGACGTTGCTGGCCGAACTCCCCCTGACCGGCGTGACCTTCGGCAACCGGTTCAACGGCTCCGGTACGTTCTCCGGGCAGATCCCGCTGTCGGATCCAGCCGTCCAGGCCCTGCACCCCTTCGCCGCATCCCGGCCGGGGCGGACCTACCTGGCGATCGACCTGAACGGCAGGATCGTCTGGGGCGGGCTCATCGAGACCAGGACCTACCAGAAGGCCGCCACGCCCCTCGTGGTGCCGCTCGGGGGCACGGAGACGTGGGGCTACCTCGGCTCGCAGCTGCAGGCAGCGGACTACACCTACAGCCCGATCGGCGGTCCCTATTGGAACGACCCGTTCGCTCTGGCCGGGGGGAACCGGATCGCCGCCCGGGTCGCCTACGACGTGCTCCAGAACCCGTACGTGATGATGAGCGGGATGGCTATCAGCGTCACCGGCACGGTCCCCAGCGAGGACCAGATCAACGCCAGCTTCCCGATCTCCCAGCGGCAGACCATCGACGCCATCATCTCGAACATGGCCAGCGCCGGCTACGACATCGGGTTCGACTACTGCGTGGACGTGGCGTGGTCGGACGGCCCGGGGTCGACGCCGGTCGGGACGCTGAACATCGACTACCCCCGGAGGGGCAAGATCGGGCCGGCATCCCAGGTCGTCATCGACCTCGATGCGTGCATCGACTACACCTGGCCGGAGGACGCCAGTGGCCAGGCCTTGACGATCTTCGGTACGGCATCCTCGAGCGGTGGACTACAGCACACCTACGGACCCGACGTCGTCGCCCTCGACGCAGGCTGGCCACTGACCGGAGTTGTCGAGTCCTACTCGGCCGTGAACACGCAGGACGCCCTGGACGGTGCGGTCCTCGGGGATGCCGCCCGGCTGGAGTACCCGGTCATCACCGCCACCGTCACGCTGCCCGTCATCGGCACCGGCGGCAACCCGGGCCTGACCGACGTTCGGGCCGGGGACGACGTGCGGGTGGTGGCGGTCACCGACCCCCGGTGGATCGAAGCGGGCGGACTGGACACCTACCTACGCATCATTGCTGTCGATGTGACGGTCCCAAACGAAGGCGTCGTGTCCTACGTGCTCACCCTGTCCCTGCCGCCAGCCGTCGCACCGATCAGCCCGCCGCCGTCGTGAGGAGCCTGCCGTGAGAGTTCGCCCCCTGGCCGACCAGTGGGCCGGCAACCAGCAGGACATCGAACGCCGCATCCGGGCGCTGGAGACGCAGCAGAACTCCTACGTGACCGACGCCGTCGGCAACGTGGTCATGCAGACGGGGTACATAGCGGGCACCATCCCTGCCCAGTTGGGAACGCTCGTGTCCGACGACAGCGGCAACCCCCGGCTCCAGTTCGGCCTGCTCCCTGACGGGAACTATGGCATAGCCGTCTACGACCTCGACAACGACGGGAACTACATCCAGGTGCAGGCGCCGTCGCAGGGGTCCTGGTCGACGGAGTTCGACACCACGTCCGAGTCGTGGATCTACAACGGCACCAGCGGCCCGGCGACCACCGTCCAGGTGGGCCAGTCCGGGCGGGCCCTGGTCATTGCTTCAGCAATCATAGGTATCGACGGTGGGATCGACCAGACGGTCTACTGGCAGGGCCTGATCGGCGTGTCCCCGGGTGCGGCATCAGCCGCGACCGGAATCGCCAGCATGTCCGTCTCGCCGTTGCCTGGTGGGAGTGAGGTCACACCGTCGATCCAGTCGACCGCCTGCGGGAGCGCCCTGTTCTCCGGGCTAACGCCCGGCCCAGTGACGTTCACCATGGCCTACATGAGCGCGAATGGTCAGACCGTCCGGTTCACGGGGAGCAACCTGGTGGTGATCCCCTACTGACCAGGCAGGTCGAGGCAGTAGCTGCCGCCCGGCTGGGACCCTCCCCTGTCGCCCACCTGCGCCACCTGGTACTTGCCCTCCACGAACCCGGTCGCTGGCAGCCACGATGCAGTCAGGTCACACATCGGCAGCGGGCCCTGAGCAAGGATGCGTGCCTCCTCGGCACCACCGCCACCACCGGATGCCAGATGCAGCGCGTTTGGATCGGTCGTCGTCGTCGTCACCACCGGCACGGTCGTGGTCGTGCTCTCCACGGGAGCAGCCGTTGTGGTCGTGGTGGGCGCTTCGACGGTGGTCGGGACAGGAGCTTGGGTCGTCGTCGTGGCCGGAGCGATGGCCACCGTGGTCGTGGTCGAGGTGGTCGAGTCGGACAGGGCGATCTTCTGGACCGGCGGCGATGAGTGCGACCCGGCGGCGAACGCCACGGTTCCGATGGCCACCGCTCCGATCAGCACCGCTCCGACGATTGCAGCACGTCCCGCACTGAGGTTCTTCATGCGTCCAGGGTACGCCCGCCCGGGCCCGATTGACAGTGGAAGGTGAGCGATGCCCGACCTGGTCTTCCCCGACATCAGCAACTACCAGCCCGACGTCGACTTCGCCGCCCTCCGGGCCGGCTACCCGGTGCTGGCGTGCCAGATCAGCTGGGGCACCGCCATCACCGTGCCGGCGGGGCGCATTACCGCCATCCGGGCGCAGGGGTTCACGTGCGTGGTCTGGTACATGGGGCTCCGGGCGGACCAGGCCATCGCCCCGCAGGTCGGGGCGTTCACCCAGACGCTCGGGCCCCTGCTCCCCGGTGATGCCGTCTGCATCGACTGGGAGGAGACCCCAGGGGCAGGCACCCCGAACGCTGTCCAGCGGGAGCAGGCGGCGACGCTGATCGCCTCCACGCTCGGGATGGATCGCTGGCACGTCGGCACCTACGGCCCGGCATCGCTGCTCGAGCAGTCGCCGCCCCCGTCGTGGGCCTGGCCGGCCAGCTACGAGACCGCCGAGCCCACGATCCCCCACGTCGCCTGGCAGTACACCGACGGGGTCTACGTCTCGGCCGGTCTCGGCCCGGTCGACTTCCCCGGCATCGGGAAGTGCGACGCCTCGATCGCCCACGTGACCGCCGCCGAGTTCGCCGCCACCGTCTGTCGCACCGTCCAGCCACCTGCCCCACCGACTCCGGAGGAATCCATGGCCGTCTCACCGTGTCTGTCGTTCAAGTCTGGCCAGCAGGACGTGGTCCAGGTCGCCAACGGCGAGCTGATCCACTGGTGGGAGAAGACCGGATCCGGCGAGTGGAGCAGCGAGGTCATCATCGGCCCGACCACGCCGACGGTGTCGTCCGCCGTGGCCACCATCCCCGACCAGGTCCCGCAGGTGTCGCTGGTCGGTGGCAACAACGTCATCTGCGTCGAGGACTCGACCGGGAACCCGTGGATCTTCTCCCAGGCGGCAGCGCCGGGAGGCGGGTGGGGAGACAACAAGCTGTGATCGCCTCAGCCCTCCTCGCCGAGTGGTACGAGGTCGCCGGCATCGTCATCGCCGTCCCCGTGGCACTCGCCATCGTGTGGGCCATTGTCCGGGCCGTCGGTCACCTGACCCGGGTCCATGAGGCCATCATCGGTCGCCCGGAGACCTCATTCTCGGAGGCCATCCCTTCGATGATCGAGCGGTTCCACTCCATCGACGACCGGTTCGCCACCGTCGACCTGCACCTGTCGGACCAGGACGCATCCATCCTGGCCATCGAGTCGGAGTTCACGACCAACGGCGGGAGCACCGTGAAGGATGACCTGAAGAAGTTGCAGGCGATGCTCGACAGCGTCGCGGACAGACAGGCCGAGACGGCGCGCCTCGCATCGACCGCCGTGGACAAGCTCGACGCCGCCACGGCCGACCGTCACGACATCGCCGAGGCCGCTCGATGACCCAGCTTGCCGAGAAGGTCCGAGCCACGCCGCTCTGGGTCACTGCCTTGCTCGCCTTTGTGGCGATGTGCGCCAACGACATCTTCGGCACGGTCATGGTCGTGTTCGAGGCCCGGCTGAACGCTCCGGTGGCCGGGGCGTTCGACGTTCTCGGATGGGTGGCTGGGCTGATCTGTGCCGCCCTGGCCCTCGACGAGATCATCCGCAACGGGTGGAGGACCCGGAAGTCGCTGACCATCATCGGCGCCGTCAGCCTCGCCAACTTCATGGGCACCGTCTGGGGTGTCGCCATCGCAACCGCACTGACCAAGCACTGAGGAGAACCATGACCACCACCGACACGGAACCCCGCTACAAGCTCGGCCTGATCCACGACCCGCTGCCGTCGATCGTTCCCGACCTGGAGTGCTTCGCCACCGCCCCCATCCCCGTGCCGCCGCCCACGGTGGCTGCGCCGGAGGTCGAGTGGCCGATGGCCGACAACGACACCCTGGGGGACTGCACCATCGCCGGTGCGGTCCATCTCGACCAGGCGGGTGCGGCCGTGACGGACGAGCCGTGGACCTACCCCGGCGATGTCGTGGTGAGCCGGGTCTACCTGGGGCTGACCGGCGGCCCAGACACCGGCCTGCAACTCCCACAGGTCCTCACCCCGTGGAAGACGCCCGGGCTCTTCGGAAGCCAGAACGGCGGCTTCGCCTCGGTCAACGTGAAGAACACCACGCTGGTCAAGCAGTCGGTATGGATCTTCGGTGGGCTCTACATCGCCGTCAACCTGCCGGCGGTAGCCCAGCAGCAGTTCCGCCCGAACGGGTCCGGGGTGTGGGAGTTGACCGGCACGCCGGCCGACTACGACATCGAGGGCGGCCACTGCGTGGCCCCGGTGGGCTACACGCCCAAGGGCGTCATCGCCGTCACGTGGGGGTCGACGGTGCTCATCACCTGGCAGTGGTGGCACACCTACGTGGTCCAGGCGTACGCCGTGGTGCCGCCCGCCTTCGTGACCAAGGGCGGCGACGCCCGGGGCTTCGACCTGGCGGCGATCGACGGCTACCTGAAGGTGGCGTGATGGGCGAGCGGATCTGGGATGACGCCGAGGCACTCGACCAGATAGCCGACATCCTTGGGCTCTACACGACCGACCCCGACAACAACCCGGTGGCCGGTGTCCTCAACGACATCACCTCGTACGTGCAGAACACCGGGCGCTCGACCGACGTGCCCGAAGGAGCGTGACCATGGCCGACGCCCTCCTCGAGCGCCTGACGGCGCCAGCAGCTGCCCAGGACCAGCTCGCGCCGATCCCCTGGCCGGCCGGGCTCGCCCCGACGCCGATCGACATGGCGCCGGTCGACCCGTCGGTCCCGCTGCCGAAGGCCGACGTTCTCGTGGTCACCTGGACCGCTGCCGAGGCTCAGGCCCTCTCCGACATCCTGACGCCGGGCCACCAGGTCTACGGGTGGGCGAAGTACGCCGAGCACTGGGACGCCTACCGGCCCCAACTGACCGGCCGATCACCGGCCCGGGACGCCGAGTGCATGGCCACCTACCAGCTGACCCAGATCGGCTCCAAGCGGGTCCTGTGCGTCCACTCACAGCTTCACCTGGCTACGGACGGGGCATCGGCCCCGATCGTTCAGCTGTGGGCGCAGATGGTCGCTGAGGTGCAGCCGTCCCTCGTCATCACCACGGGGACGGCTGGCGGCATCGGGATGACCACGGAGCTCGGTGACGTCTTCATCTGCAACTCGGCCAAGTTCAACTGCACGAAGACGTTCGCCGGCAAGCCGTGGGCCCAGCAGCGGTTCATGAACACTTTCACCCCCACCGGACCGAACCTCGAGCTGGCCCGGACATCGCTGGCCCAGATCAACGCGGCGCAGCTCCCCGACCACCTGACGCCAAGGGATCGGACGTACAACGGCATCCCGGTCATCGTGTTCATCTCCGACAACACCGGCGACGTCGAGACCGTTGACTACTTCGGCTTCGACGACACCGACGACAGCTACGGGGTCGTGAAAGACGACCCCCAGGCCCACACCGAGGAGATGGACGACGCCACGCTGCCGCTGGCGCTGTCGAGCTTGACGGATCCGCCGGCATGGCTGTCGATCCGCAACGCCTCGGACCCGGAGGTGCCGTCGTCGATCGGCACGCTCGAGGAGCAGTCGAAGTGGGCGAGCAACATCTACCAGCAGTACGGCTACTGGACCACGGTCGGAAGCGCCATCACATGTTGGGCCGTGATCGCTGATCTGCAGTGAGCCCGCTCACCGATCTGTCGACACTCGACCAGTTCGCAGCGGAGCCGTTCCCGCCCGAATGGCCGACCGACGTCCGCACCTTCTACTCGCCGGTCGACGACGTCCATGGCGTCCTGATGGCGGTCATCAGTTCGGCCAGCGAGTCGATCGACGTGGCGATGTACGGCTTCGACGACGCGTCCCTGGTTGCCGCTCTGGTGGCGGCGATGAAGGACCCGGCCATCACCGTGCGCCTCACTTTGGACAGGTCCCAGGCATCCGGGGCGCACGAGAAGGAGCTGCTGGCCGCGGCCGGGCTCACGACGACGGACATCAGCGTCGGGACGTCGGAGAAGGGCGGCATCATGCACCTCAAGGCGGGGGTGATCGACGGCACCGTGCTCTTCGATGGCTCGACGAACTGGTCCGACAGTGGTGAGGACCAACAGGACAACCAGCTCCGGGTCGCCGTCTCCCCAGTGGAGTGCGCCCGGCTGTCGTCTCGCATCGACACCATCCACGCCTACCAGCTGGCCCACCCGAAAGGAACACCATGAAAACCACCCTTCGAATCCCGGGGTTCTCCCCGGCGGCCTCGCAGGTCATCGCTCACTACCTGGCCATCTTCCTGCTGGCCTTCGGGGCGCAGCTGGTGGCCGGCGCCACCCACGTCGTGTCGATCCCAGCCCTGATCGCACTGCTCACCTCGGCGGCCGCCGCTGGGGTCACTGCCGTGGCGCACGTCATGCTCGGGCTCATCCCCGTACCGCAGCCGTTGCCGGCACCGGTGGTCGGAACCCCATACAACGTGCTCGGGATCACACTGAAGGTGAATACCGCCGGCTACCAGTTCCTCGTCTCGGTTCTCGTGACCTTCCTCAGCATCTTCGGTGCCCAGCTCGTCGGAGGCGCTGCCGGCATCACCTCATTGCCGTCGGTCGTCGCCCTGATCCTGGCTGCCATCACAGCAGCCGTGGCCGGGATCGTACAGTTCGTCGTCGGGCTGATCCCAGCGCCGAAGTGAAGCGGCTGGCGTTCTACGCCGCCGTGGCGCTGCTCGGCCCGGTCTACTTCGCCATCGGCGTGGTGGACGGGGTCCGCAAGGCAATGACCAATCGGTGGAACATCTGAGCGGGGTGGAGCAGTAGGAAGCTCGCCGGGTCCATGCCCCGGAGGTCGCCGGTTCGATTCCGGCCCCCGCCACCAGAGACGAAGCGCCCCGGCCCGTGATGGGTCGGGGCGCTTCGTCGCGTCCGGGGTTATTCGTCGGGAATCGCTCTATAGGTCGAGCGCCCCGGCCACCATCAGTGCGAGACCCGCGATTCTGGCGGCCCGGCGGATCTCCAACCATCCGTCGCCCGGGCGGGTCGAAGCGATCCGCTCGACGATCGCCACTGCGACAGTGGCCACGGCGATCTTCTTGGCTGAGCCTTTGGACATCATGCACCTCCTTCTCGAACCCTCGAGGTTCGATTTGGCGTGCCGGCTCCGGGAGCAGCCTACCGGGCGAGCCCGGAGTCCAGCGCTCCGGCCGCCAGGAGGGCGTTGGCGTCAGTGTCGTGGGCGTAGATGTCGCTGGTCGTCGACACCTTGGCGTGGCCGAGGCGCCGGCTCACGGTGACCATGGGGAGCCCAGCGGCGATGAGCTCGGTGGCCTGGTAGTGCCGGAGGTCGTGGAACCGGTAGGGCCAGCGGTCGGCGACCGTCACTGCCCGGCCGGATTCTTCCGCCTCCTCTGCCGTCACCTCCTCGAGGGCCTGGCAGTGCAGCCGGAATCGCCGGCTGATCACGTCGGGCATCTTCGGCACCGCCTGGTCGGGGTCGGGACCGAACGCATAGGCGTCGTCGGCCACCTCCACCATTGCGGCCCTGGCTTCTCGCTCGGCCCGGAGTCGCCACGCCGTGAGGGCGGCCAGCACCCGGGGCCCGGCCGGGATCACCCGCACCTGGTGGCTCTTCGGGTCCTTCACGCCCCAGTCCTTCCCCGCCTGCCAGACCGACCGCTGGACGGTGATGGTCTGTCCGTGCCAGTCGATGTCCGACCACCTGAGCCCGCACAGCTCACCCCGGCGTAGACCGGTCAGGGCAGCGGTCACGATGATGGTGGCCATGTCCGGGGCCCGCGAGAGCTCGGCGTGGTCGATCAGGGCGACGACCCGGGCCGGCGGCGGCACCTTGAGCTCTGACCGGGGCACCTTCGGGACGGTGGCCAGCTCGGCAGTGTTCGAGGCCACCCAGCCCCACTTCCGCCCCTGGCGCAGGGCGGCGAAGACGAGGCGGTGGTGGTGGTGCACCGTGGCCGGCGTCATCTCCCCGGCGATCAGGTCGGCGTACCAGCCGTCGAGATCCCGGGACGAGAGCTTGTCCAGCTTCTTCGGCCCGGGCCCGGCCGCCACCGCTCGAGCGATCGACCGGTACCCCCTGATGGTGGTGGGGCTGGCGCCGGTCCTCTCGCGCTGGTCGATGTAGGCGTCGACCAGGTAGCCCAGCGTCCCCTTCGACCCGCCGTACTTGCCGGCGGCAATGTCGGCCACGAGCTGCGCCCGCCGGGACCGGGCGGTGCGGATTCCGGCGCCCCACTCCCGCCGGGAGTGGACGTAGGTGGTGGTCTCCTGGCGGCCCTTCTCGGCGTTGTAGGCCCGCAGCTCGTACGAGCCGGGGGACCGCTCACGGATGCCCGTCTCCCGAAGTCCCGGACTGGCTTCCTCGCCGCTCATGGTGCCCATACTAGGGCGGGGGTAGGGCAGAAGGTCGGATGTCCGACCCCGTTACCCCCTCTGACCTGGTGCGCCCCCTGGGATTCGAACCCAGAACCTGTGGATTAAGAGTCCGTGCTAGAGGTCGTCCGGGTCGGTTCGTACCCTTCTGAATCGCTCATTCTCCCAGGTCAACGGCGCTCGCCTATGTCTGATCCTTCCGAGTTCGATTCCGAAAACTAGGGCAGAGACTAGGGCAAGGCCCGGCCGTCAGGCGCTTCATCTCGCTCAGCCATGAGCCGGGCCAGCATCCCCTCGATGCGGTCGAGCCTGGCCACTACGTCGGCGGTGTCCTCGTCGTTCGACTGCTCCACGAAGTAGCTCGCCACCGTGGCGGTGAGGACCCCGATCAGCCCGATGCCGACGATCATGAGCACGACGGCGACGCCCCGGCCGCCGGCTGTCACCGGAAACTTGTCGCCGTAGCCGACCGTCGTCACGGTCACCACCGCCCACCAGAGGGCATCCGAGAACGAGTGGATGTTCGATCCCTTGGCGTGGGACTCGAACGAGAGCACCAGGCCGGCGCAGACGAAGATGATGACGAGCACGGTCAGCAGGACGAAGTGGAGCCCCTTGTGGGTCAGCATCTCCTTCGACCGCCGGAGGGCGTTGGCCAGGACGACGCCCACCCGGCCGAGGTTGAGCAGTCGGAGAAGCCGGGCGGCCCGGAGTGGCCGGAGCATAGGCAGGGCGATGACTGCCAGGGAGAGGAGGTTGTGCCGGAACCAGACCTTCCGGGTCGGGACCAGGTACAGCTTCGTCAGGTACTCGACGACGAAGGCGGCCCAGACGAAGTAGTCGATGGCCTCGAACGTGTCGGTCACCTCGGGGGAGAGGTGCATGACGTACGGGAGCACCAGGACCGGGAGCCACAGCAGGGCGAGGATCGTGAGTGGCAGCTCGACGGCAGCGGAGAATCGGTCGAACGCCTCCTGGTCCCGGGCCAGTGAGCGCATCGTCAGGAAGCGACGATTCGCCACGAATGGCGGTTGGCCGCGGCCCGGTAGCGACTGTGACACCCCGTCGCTACCGTCCGAGCAGCCGGCCAGGGGGTCGGCCCCGATTGGCTCACGGGGCCCGACCGAGGAGACCCCGAAGTGGAAGACAGGGACCTGGTGGAGACGCTCCAGCGAAGGATCGAAGAGCTGGAGAGGCTCATGCTCCCCGGCGTGCCTGTTCCTCAAGGGCCTCGACCCGGCGGAGCAGGTCCGCAAGGTCGGCGACGGCCGGGTTGTCACCTGCGGGTCGTGGACTGACCTTCCCATCGTCGATCCGTTCGAGGAGCTCGTCGGCGCTGATGTCCAACGCCTTGGCCAACGGACGCAAGCTGTCGGCGGCCGGGGTGCGGTCGTTCTTGACCCAGTGGCTCACGGCCTGCTGGCTGACACCGCACGCGGCAGCGATCTTCGTCTGGGTGAGCTTCCTTGCCTTGATGGCCTCATCGAGCCAGTCACCAAACACCCCTTAGTTGTACCACTGGGGCCACTACCAGGGCCTAACACTTCTTAGTTGTGTTGTAGTTACGCTGTTGACATCCCTGGTGTTGTGTTGTACAACTAACGGCGTGACCGGAGCAGAGCGAGCAGATCGAGAGCGTTCCTGGGCGACGAGAGTCCTCCAGCGCCGCACAGAGCTGGGCATCACCCAGGTCCAGCTGGCCAAGTTGGCCAACATCACTCAGCAGGCCGTTTCACGCCTCGAGCGCGGCGAGGTCACTCCTCGGGTATCGACCATGCGGGCCATCGCCCTGGCGCTCGGCACGAACATCGAGGTCCTGTTCCCGATGTCATCGGCGCCGGCAGACCGGGTCGCATCATGACCACCGTCGCCCACCCGATCACCGGTGAGCAGCTCCCGCTCATCCTCAACGGCTCCCAGGCCGCCCGGGCAGTGGGGGAGTCGTGGGCCGCCATCCGTCGCCTGTGCGAGGAGGGCGAGCTGACCACGGCACCGCACCACGACCTCGAGCAGTGGCGGATCTACACGATCCCGCTGTTCAAGAAGTTCGGACTCGTATCCGACACATTCGCCCCTCCCGTCCATGCCGGCTCTTCCCCCGGCGTCGCCGCCCACGGCGACCGGGAGGGCGACTCTCACCGTGCCGGGGAGGGCCTGGACTCCACTCCCCGGCACGGCGGGGGACGGGCATGACCATCGTCCTCCTCGCCGCCGTTTTCGGCCTCATCGGCTTCGGCTTCGGCATGTTCGTCACGGCCTTCCTCCTCGGAAGCCGGGGCCCGAAGTGAGCCCCATCGACACCGAGCGAGTCGAGCGGCTCATCACGCGGATCCGTCGAGACTTCGCCGAGGCCGAGGAGCGGGGCTACGGCGGTGCCCACTACGAGCTCGGCGCGCTCAAGTTCTCCGCCCGTGCCGTTCTCAGCGGCGACCCGGCCGACATGGACCACCTCCGTGCCCTGCTCCACGTCCTGGACGAGGAGCACGGCCGCAAGATCGCCCCCGCCAGCCCGGCTAGCCAGTCGGACCCGCCAACTGCGCCACCCCACGGGCGTGCGGGCACCGACCCTCGGGGTCACAGCCCACGGCCTCGTCCCCCCGAGGCCACTGGCGACCACGGCATGGCGCCGGCTGGTGGGGGCGTGCTCGACGGGGAGGTCCGCCCCTGACCAACCACCACCCGGACACTGCCACCCGCCGCATAGCCCACGCCTGACCGCAAGGGTCGCCCAGCCTTCCCGCTGCCGACCTGGGGCCGTAGATGCACCAGTGGGGTCCACCAACCAGAACGAGAGGCCCACCCGGGCCCGACCCACGGAAGGTCACCCCACATGAGACGCCCCATCATCCCCGCCCTACTCGTCATCGTCATCCTCTTCCTTGCAGGAGCACCATGGACCGCCACACCGACCCTCAGCGCCACACCAGCCCCGGCCCGCTACACGGTGCCGACCTCAGTGGGATGGCTCCGGTCGCCGACGTCGACCTCCACGCCGTCAACTCCGTCCACCGTCCCCGCCACTGCGCCTGCGGTCACCCCGAGCGCACCGATCGCACC
>Ga0302267_10001167_pt1 | contig 33894 bp, 35 predicted proteins | sample III_Bog_E1_3_FD_194555 | JGI IMG/M metagenome (GOLD analysis project Ga0302267, IMG submission 194555) | Peat permafrost microbial communities from Stordalen Mire near Abisko, Sweden - III_Bog_E1_3 | ecosystem: Environmental > Terrestrial > Soil > Wetlands > Peat | place: Sweden: Abisko...
CTGGGGCATCACCCAGCCGGTGGGCTGGGGCTTCGCCATCATCAACTTTGTGTGGTGGATCGGTATCGGCCACGCGGGCACGCTCATCTCGGCGATTCTGCTGCTGTTCAAGCAGACGTGGCGCAACTCCATCAACCGTTTTGCGGAGGCGATGACCATCTTCGCCGTGGTCTGCGCCGGCATGTTCCCGCTCATCCATGTGGGGCGTCCGTGGGTCAGCTACTGGCTGTTCCCGTATCCCAACACCATGAACGTGTGGCCGCAGTTCCGCAGCCCGCTGGCGTGGGACGTCTTCGCGGTATCGACGTACGCGACCATCTCTGTCGTGTTCTGGTACGTCGGCATGATTCCGGACTTCGGCACGCTGCGCGACCGCGCCAGGCTGCCGCTGGCCAAGTACTTCTACGGCATGCTCTCGCTGGGCTGGCGTGGATCGACGCGCCATTGGATTCGCTACGAGACGGCGAGCCTGCTGCTGGCGGGGCTGTCCACGCCGCTGGTGCTCTCCGTACACACCGTCATCAGCTTCGACTTTGCCGTGGCGGCCATGGCAGGCTGGCATACCACCATCTTCCCGCCGTACTTTGTCGCGGGCGCCATCTACTCCGGCTTTGCCATGGTCATCACGCTGGCGGTGCCCATCCGCAAGTTCTACCACCTGGAAGACCTGGTCACGCTGCGCCACATGGACAACATGGCGAAGGTGATGCTGGGCACCGGCTGCATCGTGGGCTACGGCTATGGCATGGAAGTGTTCATGTCCTGGTACTCCGCCAGCCACTGGGAGTTCTTCATGATGTGGAACCGCATGTTCGGCCCCATGGGCTGGGCGTACTGGATCCTCATCCTCACCAACCTGGCCATTCCGCTCACCACGTTGTGGAGCCGCAAGCTGCGCGTCAACGTGCTGTTCCTGTTTCTGCTGTCGTTCGTCATCAACACGGGCATGTGGTTTGAGCGCTTCGTCATCGTCGTCACCAGCCTGTACCGCGACTATCTGCCGTCGAGCTGGGGCACCTATCGCGCCACCAGGTGGGACTATATGACCTTCGTCGGAACCTGGGGATTGTTCACCTTCCTGTTCCTGCTGTTTGTGCGCTTCCTGCCCATGATTCCCATGTCGGAGATCCGCATGATGTTGCCGCAGACCAAGGTCCGTCCGCCAGGCGGATCGGATTCTGAGACTGTAGTTGAGGAGACCGTCTGATGCCGCCGCGCGAAGGAATCTACGGATTGCTGGCGGAGTTCAATACTCCGAGCGAGCTGGTGCATGCGACCGAGCAGGCCCACCAGGCCGGCTACCGCCGCATGGAGTGCTACACGCCGTATCCGGTGGAGGAAGCAGCCGTGGCGCTGCGCTTCCACAAGAACCGCGTGCCGCTGGTATGCCTGATCGGCGGCCTGATGGGCGTCACCACGGCATTCCTGATGGAGACATGGATCGCGGTGTGGTCGTATCCGCTGAACATTGCCGGCCGTCCGCTGTTCAGTTGGCCGGCGTTCATCATCCCCGCCTACGAGTGGACGATCCTGTTCGCCGGGCTTTCCACGGCGTTCGGCATGATGGCGCTGAATGGGCTGCCGCAGTTGTACCACCCGGTGTTCAATGCGCCGAACTTCCGCGACGGCGCCAGCACGGACAAGTTCTTCCTGTGCCTGGAGGCCCACGATCCCAGGTTCTCCATTGTGGAGACACGCGCGTTTCTGGAACAGTTCTCGCCGGCATCGGTGGTGGAGGTAGAACATTGATGCTGACGACAGGGAACAGGCAACAGCGAACAGGGAACGGAATGCGCAGGGCGGCGGCGGTGTGCGCGTTCGCGGCTGCAGGACTGCTGGCCGGATGCCGGCAGGATATGCACGACCAGCCCAAGTTCATCCCGCAGCGCGGCACGGACTTCTTTGCCGATGGCCGCTCCGCGCGGCCGCAGGTGGAGAACACCGTGGCTCGCGGACAACTGCACGAGGACGCCTACTTCTATACCGGTATGCAGAACGGCCAGGAGGGCAACGTAATGCCCTTCCCTGTGACCATGCAGGTATTGCAGCGCGGGCAGGAGCGGTTCAACATCTACTGCACGCCGTGCCACTCCCGCGTAGGCAATGGCGAGGGCATGATTGTGCAGCGCGGCTATCGCCCGGCCGGCAACTACCACACGCCGCGCCTGATGGCCGCCCCGCTGGGCCACTTCTTCAACGTGATGACTCACGGCTACGGCGCCATGCCGGACTACGCGGCGCAGTTGTCGCCGGCGGACCGCTGGGCCGTGGTGGCGTACATCAAGGCGCTGCAGCTGAGCCAGCAGGCCACGCCGGCCGATGCGCCCGCGGGCGCGCAGATCGAGTCGCTGGCGAATCTGGCCGAGCGCGAAGGGCTGCCGGCGGCGTTCGCCAAGCCGTGGACGTTGCCGCCGACCGCCGTGTACGGCACGCCGAACAATATGGACAACGGCATTCCGCCGGAGGTGCCCGCCGCCAAGGGTGCGGCCGCCGCTCCCGCAAAGACGCCGTAGCAAGCGAAGACAAGTCGCAGAGATAGAGACACGAACATTTTTTACGAGAGCCGATAACGAATGTCATCTGGACACGAACAACACGGGGAACACGGCGGGGCACAGACGCTGCCGGCCACTCTGGACGCGCCGGTGGAAGTGCTGAAGGCGTGGCGGACGCGCGCGCTGGGGGTGGCGGTCGTGTTTGCGCTGCTCTCACTGCTCTTCGTGTCCACGCCGGAGGGCAAGAACCACATCCTGCGCGCCTACCTGGCGGGTTACATGACCTGCTTCAACTTTGCCGGCGGCGCGCTGTGCCTGCTGATGCTGCAGTATGTGACCGGCGGCAAGTGGGGCCTGCTGCTGCGCCGCCCGCTGGAGGCGATGACGCGCACCCTGCCGCTGGTCGCCATCCTGTTCATCCCCATCCCGCTGCTGGGCAAGCATCTGTACCAGTGGATGCGCTTCCCCACCATCGCAGCCACCAACGACGCGTTCGCGCATGGATGGATCACGAAAGAGCAAGCGCTCACCGCGAACTTCAAGCACAGCATGCTGAACCCCAAGATGCTGGTGACGGAGTCCTGCGCGATCTTCTTTATCCTGTTCGGGCTCATGTTTACGCTCAACCGCTGGTCGCTGGAGCGCGACGCCGATCCGCAGGCCGGCACGGAGCCGAGCTTCGATCGCTGGCGCACAAAATTCGAGAACCTCAGCGGCCCCGGCATCCTCCTCTACGTGATTACGCTGACGGCGGCGGCCATCATCTGGATCAAGTCGCTGGATGTCACCTGGTACTCGTCGATCTGGGGCCTGCAGTTCCTGGTGGCGCAGGGTTACGCGGTGCTGGCGCTGGGCATCCTGACCGTGATTCTGCTCTCGCGCTACCAGCCGATGAAGACGCTGCTGCGCACCACGGAGCAGCACGACCTGGGCAAGTTCCTGTTCGCCTTCGTCATGCTCAACATCTACCTGACGTTTGCGGAGTTCCTGATTATCTGGTCGGGCAACCTGCCGGACGAGATCCCCTGGTACCTGAACCGCATCCACGGCGGCTGGTGGACCATCTGCACCCTGGACTTTGTCTGCCACTGGCTCATCCCCTTCTGCCTGCTGCTGTCGCGCGACCTCAAGCGCAACAAGCAGAAGATGATCTGGATCACCTGCTTCATGATCTTCGCCCGCTGCGTGGACATGTTCTGGCTGATTGAGCCCAACTTCGGCGACTCCGCCGGCAACCTGCACCTGGGCCACGGCATGCTGGCGTATGTCACCGTTCCGGTTACAGTCATTGCGCTGTGGTCCGCGTACTACATCACCCAGTTGATGCAGCGACCGCTGTTGAACACCAACGATCCGCATGTGGAAGAGATTCTGGAGCCGGAACATGCACACTGAGGGCCACAACATGGACCACGACGACAAGGGCCACAGCCGCCCGCCCCAGCAGGTGGACTCCGACCAGCCGGGCTATGAGCTGGAGGATGTCAACGTCAAAGGCATATCCGTCTTTCTGGCGGGCCTGTTCGGCGTGGTCATCGTCTTCTTCGTCTTCTGCTATGTCGCAGGGCGCATGATCAACAATCTGTGGATCGAGAAGGACGGCCCCGCAACCAAGTGGAGCCTGGCCGCGGGCGCCGTGCCACCGGGCGGCAAGCGCCAGGACCTGAAGAGCAACGCCGCCATCGAGCAGCAGGAGTTGCAGCAGATTACCTCGGCGTTCCCCGAGCCGCGGCTGGACATTGACGACGGCAACCAGGCCACGGCGGACCTGCACGCGCGCGAAGACCTGCTGCTAAACAACTACAGCCTGGTCGATGGACAGCCCGGCGCGATCCGCATTCCCATTGACCGCGCGATGGAACTGATTGCGCAGCGCGGCCTGCCGGTGGAGACACCCGCAACCGCCACACCGGACTCCGTGGCGCACGCCGCCAGGCCGGAGATTCCGGCGCCGCTCACCACCGGGTTTGCCCGCACCGGCTTTGAGCTGACGACAATTGCAGCGCGCGAGCAGAAGATGAACTACGGCAAGGCAGAGGCCGCAACCCAGGCCTCGCTGGCGCCAGACAAGTAAGGGGCCGGAAAAGTAAGCAGCAGTTAGGACCAGGCAGTCGGGATCAGGAGCAACAGCGATGATGCAGCAGCCGACAATTCGGAGCACGATGGCACGGGCGGCGATGGTGGCCGCGATCGGCTGCGCGCTGCTCGGCGCGTCCGCACGCGCGCAGGTCTCCAGCTACGGCGACAAGGAGGTGGGCGAGAACTCCGGCGACCAGTTGCCGCAGGTGCTGCAGAAGGTCGGCGTGGAGCAGCATCTGAACCGCCCGTTGCCGCTGGACGCCCAGTTTGTAGACGACCATGGCAACACGGTGCGGCTGGGCGACTACTTCGGCAAACACCCCGCCATCCTCTCGCTGGTCTATTACAACTGCCCCATGCTCTGCTCGGAGGAGATGGACGGCCTGGCCGGCGCACTGGAGATGGTGAAGATGAACCCCGGCAAGGATTTCGAGGTCATCATTATCAGCATCGATCCCAGCGAGACGCCCGAGCTGGCCGCGAAGAAGAAGGCGTTCTACGTCAAACGCTACGGCCGCCCAGAGACCGCCAACGGATGGCACTTCCTCACCGGCAAGCAGCCGGAGATCGACGCCGTCTCCAATGCGACTGGATTTGGTTACATACGCGTGCCCGGGCCGGACGGCAAGCTCGACCAGTTTGCCCACGCCAGCTCCATCGAGCTGGTCACCACGGACGGCCACATCGCGCAGTACTACCTGGGCGTGGAGTATTCGCCCAAGGACGTGATGCTCGGCCTGATCGAGGCCTCCGGCAACAAGATCGGCTCGCCGGTCGCGAACATTTTGACCTACTGCTATCACTACGATCCGCAGCAGAACAAGCACTCCCTGATTGTGGCCCGGGTGGTGCAGTTGGGCGGCATGGTCACCGTGGTAAGCCTTGGCAGCTTCATGTTTGTGATGTTTCGGCGCGACATTCAGCTCGGCAGGAATCACGACCTGACCGGCAAGCGAACGGACGATAAGGACGACAAAGGGTAACGATGGGAATCAGTCCAGTCTTATGGCAGTTTCTGGTGAAGTGGCTCAACGCCTCCGCGCTCTTCCCGCGCGAGGCCTCGACCATCGCGCCCTACATGGATGCGCTGTACTTCTTCCTGCTCGGCATGACCGTCACCGGCGTGATCCTGGTGGGCGCCATCGTCACCACGTTCTCGCTGCGCTATCGCAAATCCAAGAGCCCGGTTGCGACCCAGATCGAAGGGTCCACCCTGCTGGAAGCCACCTGGACCATCATCCCGCTGGGCATCTTTCTGGTCGCGTTTGTGTGGGGCGCCCTGCTCTACTTCCGCATCTACACGCCGCCGATCAACTCCATGAACATCTACATCGTGGGCAAGCAATGGATGTGGAAGGCGGAGCATCCGGGCGGCCAGCACGAGATCAATGCGCTGCATGTGCCCACCGGTCAGCCCATCCAGTTGACCATGATCTCGCAGGATGTGTTCCATAGCTTCTCCATCCCGGAGTTCCGCATCAAGCGCGAAGTGATTCCCGGCCGCTACTCCACCGTATGGTTTCAGGCGACGACGCCGGGCGAGTATCACCTGTTCTGCACGCAGTACTGCGGCACCAACCACTCGGTCATGATCGGCACCATCACCGTGCTGTCTCCCTCGGACTACAAGAAGTGGACGGAGGAGTCCACCAGCGGCATGTCGCTGGCGCAGAACGGCGAGCGCCTGTTTGCCAGCATGGGCTGCAACGCGTGCCACTCCGGCAACGCCGCGGCGCGCGGGCCCAACCTGGCCGCCGTGTATGGCAGCAAGCTGCAACTGACCAACGGTTCGTCCGTGCTGGTGAACGAGGCGTACCTCCGCGACGCCATCCTGAATCCATCGCAGCATGTCACGGCAGGCTACGCGCCCATCATGCCGACCTACCAGGGCCAGATCAGCGAAGACGGCCTGATCGACATTGTGGAATACCTGAAAACTTTGAACACCAATTACCGTGTGCAACAGACGCTTACAACGTCGCAGTCCGACCAGGCGGCGCCTCCGGCGTCAGGGGTGGTGAAGCCATGAAGGAACACGACAACTCAATTCTGCGATTGCCCGACCAGGCCACCGCACAAGTCCCGAAGAAGAACTTCATCACCGCGGAAGACGGCCTGATGAGCTGGCTGCTGACCGGCGATCACAAGCGGATCGCGATGCTGTACCTGTTCTCCATCACCTTCTTCTTCTTCATCGGCGGCGCGTTCGCGGGCCTCATCCGCCTGGAACTGCTGACCCCCATGCCGGACCTTGTAGCCTCGGACACGTACAACAAGCTGTTCACCATGCACGGCGTCATCATGGTCTTCCTGTTCCTGGTGCCGTCGGTCCCGGCCACGCTGGGCAACTTCCTTATCCCCATCATGCTGGGCGCGCGCGACCTGGCCTTCCCCAAGATCAACCTGCTCAGCTGGTACCTGTACATCATCGGCGGCACGCTGACGCTGACCGCGCTGGTGCTGGGCGGAGTGGATACGGGCTGGACCTTCACCACGCCGCTGTCGACGCATTACCTCAACACCCACGTAGTCACGACGGCGACGGCGATCTTTATAGCCGGCTTCAGCTCCATCTTTACCGGGCTCAACTTCATCGTCACCATCCACCGCATGCGCTGCCCCGGCATGACCTGGTTCCGCATGCCGCTGTTCGTGTGGGCGCACTACGCGGCGTCGATCCTGATGGTGCTGGGCACGCCGGTGCTGGCCATCGCCATCGTGCTGGTGGCGCTGGAGCGGACCATCGGCATCGGGGTCTTCGATCCCACCAAGGGCGGCGACCCGCTGTTGTTCCAACACCTCTTCTGGTTCTACTCGCACCCGGCCGTGTACATCATGATTCTGCCCGGCATGGGCGTCATCTCCGAGGTCATCAGCACCTTCAGCCGCAAGCGCGTCTTCGGCTACACGGCGGTGGCGTTCAGCTCGGTGGCCATCGCGCTGTTCGGCTTCTTCGTGTGGGAGCATCACATGTTCATCATGGGCGTCTCCAACTACTCCGCCCTGGTGTTCAGCCTGCTCACCATGCTGGTCGCGGTGCCCTCCGCCATCAAGATCTTCAACTGGGCGTTCACCCTGCAAAAGGGCTCCATCACATTTGAGACGCCCATGCTGTATGCGTTCGGCTTCATGGGCCTGTTCACCATCGGCGGCTTGACCGGCGTCTTCCTCGGCTCGCTGGGCATGGATATTCAGCTTACGGAGACGTACTTCATCGTCGCGCACTTCCACTTCGTCATGGTGGGCGGCATGTTGATGGCGTTCCTGTCCGGCGTCCACTTCTGGTGGCCCAAGATGACGGGCCGCATGTATCCGGAGGCGCTCTCCAAGCTGGCCGCGGTGGTCACCTTCATCGGCTTCAACCTTACCTTCCTGCCCCAGTTCATCCTGGGCTACCTGGGAATGCCGCGCCGCTACCACTCGTACCCGCCGGAGTTCCAGATCCTCAACGTGATGTCGACGGCCGGCGCCACGGTGCTGGGCATCGGCTACCTGATGCCGGTGATCTACCTGGCCTGGTCGCTGAAGTACGGCGCCGTCGCGGGCGACAATCCCTGGCAGGCCACCGGCCTGGAGTGGCAGATCCAGTCGCCGCCGCTGACCGAAAACTTTACCGAGATTCCCATCATGGACCACGAAGCCTACGACTACGAGTGGCTGGAGCACAAGACCGCACACGAGGTGACGACCGTTGGATAGCGCGACCGTAAACCCACAGGCCGAGCACGACAGCGCCAAGCACCACCACGTCTCGTTGCCGCAGCACCGTCACCACTTCGAGACGGAGGAGCAGCAGCGCGAGGCGGGCAGCTTCGGCATGTGGCTCTTCCTGCTGACGGAAATCATGTTCTTCGGCGGCATGTTCTTCGCCTACCTGCTCTACCGCAACTGGTACTACGACGCCTTCGTCGCAGCCTCCAACACGCTGAACGTCAAGATGGGCGCGGCCAATACCGCCATCCTCATCACCTCCGGCTTCTTTATGGCGCTGGGCGTATGGGCGGCGGAGGTGCGCAAGAAGAACCTGCTGGTGCTCTTCCTCATCCTCACGACTGTCTTCGGATGCGCCTTCCTCGGCGTCAAGTACTTCGAGTACAAAGAGAAGTTCGAGCTGCACCATGTTCCCGGCAACAGCTTCGACGTCTCGCAGTTCATCAACCCTCCGTTGAACGCGCAGGGCAACGCCACGCGCCCGCCGCTGCCGCCCGACATGGCGCAGAAGACACAGCTCTTCTTCTTCCTCTACTTCGCCATGACCGGCATGCATGCACTGCACATGATCATCGGCATCGTGCTGCTGTTCTGGCTCATGGGTCGCGCCCAGCGAGGCGAGTTTACCGAGGGCTACGTTGCGCCGATTGAAAACTTCGGCCTCTACTGGCACTTCGTCGATATCGTGTGGATCTTCCTGTTTCCCCTGCTGTACCTCATCAACCTTCACCCGCTGGCGCACTAAGCGCTTTCGTTTGTCATTCTGAGCGTAGCGAAGAATCCCCGTATTTGTTTTTGCAGGAGCACAGCATGAGCGAACACATCCACGATGCCACAAACGTCACCAACCCCGAACACGCGGAGCACCACATCGTCTCGCCGCTGGAGTACACAGTCGTCTTCGTAACGCTGCTGCTCTGCACGGCGCTCACGGTGTTTGCGGCTACGCTGGACCTGGGCGTGTTCAACCCCATCGTCGCGCTGGCCATCGCCAGCTTCAAGGGCGTCATCGTCATCCTGTTCTTCATGCACGTCAAATATCAGTCCAACCTGATCAAGATGACGGTGGGCGCCGGCTTCTTCACGTTCCTGGTGCTCATCACCATGACGCTCTCCGACTACATCAGCCGCGCGTGGGGCCTGTGGTAGAAGCGGTTGTCAGTTGTCAGTTGTCAGTTGTCAGTTGCAGCTACAGTTGCAGCTACAGCCTCACGATGCTGTCATTCTGAGCCGAAGGCGAAGAATCCCCGCATTTTGCCTTCTGCAGCGCTGCCGCGCCTTCCCATACAATCTCCATGCTGCACCTTCGGCATGAGGGACCGCTGTGAAAGCTTTTCGTACCCTTACCCTGCTCCTCCTCGTCGCCCGCTTGCTCCCGGCCCAATCCACCGCACCGCCTCCGGCCACCGGCAGCATCACGGGCAACGTTGTTCTCGGCGACTCCAATCTCCCCGCGCGCATGGCCCTTGTAACGCTGCTGCCAGTCCCTGCCGCGGATGCTGGCGGCAAAAAGCCGTCCTTCCGCCAATCCCTCGTGCAGGCCGGGTTGGATGGAGCCTTCACCCTACCGAATATCCTGCCTGGTTCGTATTACGTCATCGCAATGAAACGTGGCTATTCGCTGCCCGGCCCTTATCCAAGCGGCGACTTCCAGAACTACGACAAGGCTCCGCAAGACGTGAGAGATGCGCTCGCCAGCGCTTTCCCGCCCGTTACGGTCATTGCCAACCGCGCCTCCACCATCAACATTGTCCTCACCCGCGGAGCAGGCATCGCGGGCACGGTTCGCTTTGACGACGGCGAGCCCGATTCCGACGCCATGGTCTCCTTGCTGCGCAAAGAGAAGTCCGGCAAGTGGACGGAGTTCACACAGCCGGAAGGCAACGGAAACAACACCGACGATCAAGGCAACTTCCGCATCGCAGGCCTTCCCCCCGGCGAGTATCTTCTCCGAACCACGCTCGCGCTTTCGGGTGTTCAGGCATTTACCCCTGGAATGGAGTCTATGAGCGATCCTGACTACCGCTGGGATGTCTACTTCGGCGACGGCATCCGCCCGCGCGACGCCAAGACGATCAAGCTGAGCGACGGCGAGGAATCGAATGGCAACATCATCGAGATTCCCCTCGCCCGACTCCACTCCATCGCCGGCACCGTCCTCAATCTCGAAACCGGCGCCCCCATCCACCGAGCGGACATCGAATTGCACAATGCCGATGACGACTCCATCTGCACCGCCACCCAGATCACCGGGACAGGCCAGTTTCGCTTCCCCTACGTCGCCGAAGGGGAGTACACGCTGAAGATCACCGGCGCCGCCGATACCGTTCCGGGCAAAGATGGCGACAAGCCCATCCGCACCTATGCCAACGCGTCCCAGCCGCTCATCGTGAAGGGCGAGAGCAGCGGCATTACCATCCAGCTCAAGCCGCTGCCCGCCGCCGCAGTCCCGACCGCGCCATAGCTCAGCGTCCCAGCGTCGCGCCCTTCAAACGCACACCGCTGGCCGGCTGGCAGGCGCTGTAGTCCTTGAACGTGGTCACGTCAGAGCCGGAATCTGCCTGCGAGAACTGGTACTCCCGCACCGTATAGCAGCGTTGCGCCTGGGCTTCCAGTACGCTGCGCGTCATCGCACGCTGCAACGCGCTGCGGGCAGCCTCCGCATTTGCATCCGGCGCGTTCACCGCCAACTGCGGCAACGCCGCCTGCAGCGCCTGCTTCAGCGTATCGCTCTGCAAGCCGCTGCCCGGCAGCGCCGCGCTCGGAGCAGAAAAAATATTCAGCCCCTTCAGGTTCAGCGTCGGCAGCTTCGGCTTGGCGGCGGTGCCCTGGCTCAGGTACTGCGCAAACGGAGAGGGAGCGCCACTCGGCCCAGGCTCGCGCGTAAAGTTGGACATCTGCGCCACGGCGGCCGCGGCCCACAGCGCCAGCAGCAACGTCGCAATCGGGAGACGGGAAATACGCATACGGGAATCCTCCTTGTGCGGAGACTCGTGCGCGAATTATAGCGCCGCGCGGCATCCGCAGGCCGCCTGCACTGCAAGCGGTTGCAGCTACGCCGCTTGCGGAATCTTCAACTGCTTCAGAGGCGCAATCTTCTTGCGCTTCGCCTGCGACGCATGCCAGAAATCGTACTTGTTCTGAAGCCTGAACAGCAGGTCCGAAGAGGGCAGTCCGAATGCCTGGGTGATCTTGATCGACATCTCCGGAGTGATGCCGGCGCGCTCGTTCAGCACACGCGAGAGCGTTCCCCGCGCCACTCCGATGTAAGCCGCAAACTTAGTGACGCTGATGGGAATACTCTCCAAAGACTCCTTCACGATACTGCCGGGATGGGGTGGGTTGTACATCTCCATGAGCTTCTCCTTAGTGGTAGTCCCTGTAGTCGACGAGGACTGCATCCTCGCCTTCAAAGCGGAACGTCATTCTCCAGTTGCCGTTCACAGAGACAGACCAGTGGCCTGCCAACTCCCCCTTCAATGGGTGGAGATCCCATCCCGGGTAATTCATATGCAAAGGGCTCTGGACATCGTTCAAGACGAAGAGTTGGCGGCTGAGTTTCTTTGCATGCGCAGGCTGGATGCCCGCCTTCGATCCTGTCTTGAAAAACCTCTCCAGACCCGCGTGCCGAAACGACTGGATCACCACGTCACTGTAACGCGTAGCGTTCCACGTGTCAATCGGCAGCAAAGGACATCGGCAGCAAAGGACTGCCATCGACAGAAAGAAACTCGCCTTACGGGTCCATTCCAAGGCGTGCGCTTCGACGTGCCCGCTCCCATGCGCATACAATTTTCACGCCGCACTTGTGTTCCGGAGGACTGCTTTGAAGATTGCCCCATACCTTGCACTCACCGCCGCCTTGCTCACCGCCGTCACCGGCCGCGCGCAACTCGCCGGCGAGACCTTTTACACCCCCTCCGCCCCGCAGCATCCCATCCCCTCCGTCCAGGATACGGAGACCCCCGCGCAGAAAGACGCTCGCATGGCATGGTGGCGCCAGGCACGTTTCGGCATGTTCATCCATTGGGGCCTGTATTCCATCCCGGCCGGCACGTGGGACGGCAAGCAGGTCCCCTCCATCGGCGAGTGGATCATGAACAACGCCAGCATCCCCGTGGCCGACTACAAGGCCCTCGCCGGCCAGTTCAACCCCACCGGGTTCTCCGCGCACGATATCGTCGCGCTCGCCAAGGCTGCCGGCATGAAGTACATCGTCATCACCGCCAAGCACCACGACGGCTTCGCCATGTTCGACTCCAAGGCCGACCCCTTCAATATCGTCGCGGCCACGCCCTTCCACCGCGACCCGCTCAAGGAACTCGCCGCCGAGGCCCGCGCCCAGGGCCTCAAGCTCGGCTTCTACTACTCGCAGGACCAGGACTGGACAGCACCTGGCGGCGCCGCCATCAAGCGCGGAGACCATCAGCCTCCGACCAATCATTGGGACAAGGCGCAGGACGGTGACTTCGCAACCTACCTCCACACCAAGGCCATCCCCCAGATCAAGGAACTCCTGACACAATACGGAGATTTCCCCGCCGTCATTTGGTTCGATACGCCGACCAAGGACATGACGCCACAACTCGCCGCGGAGATCGTCGCCCTGCTCAACCAGCATCCCAACCTCATCTGGAACAACCGCCTCGGCGGCGGTTACAAGGGCGATACCGAAACGCCCGAGCAGACTATCCCCGCGCAGGGCTTCCCCGGCCGCGACTGGGAGTCCTGCATGACCATCAACGATACCTGGGGCTTCAAATCCTACGACACCAACTTCAAGTCGACCGAGACCCTGCTGCACAACCTCATCGACATCGCCAGCAAAGGCGGCAATTATCTGCTCAACGTCGGGCCGGACTCCCACGGCGTCATCCCGCAGCCTGAGGCGGACCGCCTGCTGGCCATGGGCGCGTGGCTCAAAATCAACGGCGCGGCCATCTACGGCACACAGCCCACGCTCTTCGGTGCGGAGGCCGGCAGCTTCTCCGCAACCGAGAAGGACAAGAACGGCAATCCGAAGTTCGTCCCCGCATGGGACTGGCGCTCCACCACCACGCCGGACAAGGTATTCCTCGAGCTATTTACCTGGCCTCACGGCGCATTCCATCTGGACAAGATGCCGCGCACGGTCACCGCGGCCTATCTGCTGGCGGACCCGGTGCGCACTCCGTTGAAGTTCACGCAGACAGCCGGCGCGGTAGATATACAACTTCCGGCTCAGCCGCTCGACCCCATCGCCACCGTCGTGGTTCTGGAAACTGCAAAATAGCCGCTAAAATTGCGGAATTGTTCACCATTGGCAGCCCCATCTCGCCTCCTCACGACGTGTGATAGGCATCACAGCGCGCCCAGCCGAAACCACGCAATATAGTTCCAGAAGATTTGTTGGGCAGGGCCAAAAGCCCGACGAATCGGACCCAGGCCCGACGGGGGGTTCCGTGTTCTGCAATTCCCCGGAGCCGTCCCTTGAGGCTGGACTGGCAGACGTTGTGCACCACGCAACACAAGTAGCAAGTGCAGTTGAAGTATGCAGGCGAAGTTGGCGATAGAAGTAGCAGTAGTCGCAGTAAGCAGTATGCAGTAGAAGCAGGCAGTATGCAGTAGAAGCAAGCAGCAAGCAGTATGCAGTTGAAGCAAAGCTGTAAAGCCGTAGAAGAAAGAGCAAGGCAGTAGCAGTACGCACGTGGTTGCAAAGCTGTAGGTTTCGAAAGCTGTAGGTTGTAAGGCAGTTTGCAGTAGAGCATCAAGCTTCAAAGCTGTAGGTTTCGAAGGCTGTAATTTGCACGACAAAAAGCTGTATGTTGCATCGTAGTTGAGTAACAGAATCGATTGCAGTATGTAGTTGCAGTTGGGCCACGTTGTACCTGTTCGTCGAATCCGCCTTAGGCCTCCTGAAGGGCACTGAGAAGAGGCGGATTCGGCGAACTTGCTCTTTAACCCCCTCGCAGCGCCCCGCCACATAGACCGTGGAGTCTCCCGCCTCCGGAATCCTGCCGATTCCCCACCTCCTTTCTGCCCAGTGCGGTAAACTGAATATGGCGCGCATTTTCGCCCTCCCGCGTTAGCCCAACGCGCCCAGACAGGACAACCCAACGCTGTGAGCACCCCCCAGACCATTCCGAATCCTGAGACCGTGACCGACGTCGCGACTCCCACCGCCGCCAAGGCCAAGCCCGCCTTGAAGCCCATCTTCAACATCGCCATCATCGCGCACGTCGATCATGGCAAGACCACACTGGTCGACGCCATGCTGCGCCAGTCCGGCACCTTCCGCGCCAACGAGGCCGTCGCCGAACGAGTCATGGACTCCAACGACCTCGAGCGCGAGCGCGGCATCACCATCCTGGCCAAGAACACCGCGCTCTACTACCACGACAACAAGATCAACATCGTGGACACGCCTGGCCACGCCGACTTTGGCGGCGAAGTCGAGCGCGCGCTCAAGATGGTCGACGGCGTCGTCCTGCTCGTCGACGCGTCTGAAGGCCCGCTGCCGCAGACCCGCTACGTCCTCTCCAAGGCGCTCGAAGCCAAGCTCACGCCGATGGTCGTCATCAACAAGATCGACCGTCCCGACGCCCGCCCCCAGGAAGTCCTCGATGAGGTCTACGACCTCTTCATCGACCTCGACGCCGACGAGGACATGCTCGACTTCCCCGTGCTCTACACCAACGGCAAGCTTGGCACCGCCACCAAGGATCTCGCCGTCCCCGGCGTCGACCTGCAGCCGCTCTTCGAGCAGATCATCCAGACCATCCCCGTCTCCAAGGGCGACCCCGACGGCCCGGTCCAGATCCTGGTCACCAACCTGGACTACTCCGACTACCTCGGCCGCCTCGCCATCGCCCGCGTCTTCAACGGCACCATGCGCACCGGGCAGGAGTACAACGTCGCCCGCATCGACGGCACCTTCTCCAAGCACAAGATCACCAAGCTCTTCAGCTTCTCCGGCCTCAAGCGGACGGACATCGACGAGACCCAGGTCGGCGACATCGTCGCCGTCGCCGGCATCCCCGGCATCACCATCGGCGAGAGCTTCTGCGACGTCGAAAACCCGCAGCCGCTGCCCCAGATCAAGATCGACGAGCCCACCATCGCCATCCAGTTCAACGTCAACAACTCGCCCTTCGCCGGCCGCGAGGGCAAGTGGGTCACCTCGCGCAACCTGCGCGACCGCCTGGACAAGGAACTGCTCACCAACGTCTCGCTCAAGATGCAGGACAGCGGCTCGCCCGACTCGTTCAAAGTCCTGGGCCGCGGCGAACTCCAGCTCGCCATCCTCATCGAAATGATGCGCCGCGAGGGCTTCGAGATGATGGTCAGCCGGCCGGAGATCGTCACCAAGCGCGTCAACGACAAGCTGATGGAGCCGGTCGAGCAGCTCATGATCGACATCCCGGAAAACTTCGTCGGCACCGTCATCGAGAAGCTGGGACCGCGCAAGGGTGAGATGACCAAGATGACCAACCACGGTTCGGGCCGCGTCCGCATGGAGTTCCGCATCCCCTCGCGCGGGCTCATCGGCCTGCGCTCGGAGATGCTCACCGAGACGCGCGGCACCATCGTGATGAACGCGATCCTCGATGGCTACATCGACTTCCAGGGCGAGATCCCGCAGCGCGTCTCCGGCGCCCTCATCTCCGATCGCCAGGGAACGACAACCACCTACGCGCTCGACGGCCTTCAAGATCGCGGCATCCTCTTCGTCCCCGACGGCGTGGAGGTCTACGAGGGCATGGTCATCGGCGAGCACTCCCGCGACAACGACCTCGACGTGAACTGCGTGCGCGAGAAGAAGATGTCCAACATGCGCGCATCCGGCGCGGACGAAGCCCTCCGCCTGGTCCCGTTCAAGAACCTCACGCTGGAGCAGTCCATCGAGTTCATCGCCGACGACGAGCTGGTCGAGGTCACCCCCAAGTCCCTCCGCCTGCGCAAGCGCGTCCTCCAATCCAACCGCCGCCCCAAAAAGGGCACCCCCGCGGAATAGAAACGCGTGGGCTTCTGTTCTCGATACGCATAGGCTTGAGTTTTTGGGATTAGCAGCGGGCTTTAGAGGACGCTGAAAAACTCCGCTCAGAGCGCCTTTGGGATTAGCAGCGGGCTTTAGCCCGCGGTAAAATGCGCCACAGGACAGGGGCTTCAGCCCCGGGCTTTGGCTTGCGCCCCATGATCGCCGGGGCGCAAGCCGAGGCTATCGTGAGGTGATCGCAGACCGCGCAATGGCACCACTGCCGAATAGCCTAAGCTCGGTCGTCAACGCCTTTCACAAGCAACCATACGGGCAGTAAGATGCCGCCGGGCAACATCGACAAAAGCAGGATGCCAGGCGCATAGGACGGCGCGAGGACCAGCAGGAAGTTCCTCGCAACAAACGCGAGGCCACCGAGCATCATAAGGGCGCCGAGGAACTTTGGAAGGTATCCCGACCGAAAGATCAGGTACCCGCGGAGCACCCAGGCCACGCCGTAGAAGATCGTGAACATCACGGCTCCATACGAAAACAGCTTGAGCGACAGCAACGCGAGAGCATTCAGTTGATCGGTCGTGAACGTCTTCAAATAGCCATCGCCCCCGAGGATGAGCGCCGGCGCGAGATAAAAGAGCTCGGAGGCGGCAAAAACAGCTGTGCCTACGAGTCCGAAGAATGCGGCAAGGAGGGCGATCTCCTTGCGGACAGGCCTCAGCAACACGTAGAAGATCAGCGCCAGCCCAACATCGCACACGGCCTCCAGCAGGTAGCCGGCGAAGCCCATGCGGAACAGCGACTCGAACGCTTTGAAGTGTTGCGCCGTGGCGGTCGCGTCGGAGGAGACGATGAGTCTGGACGGAACGTAGGCCTCACCGAAGCCACCGGCAACCAGCGAGATCAGCAATAGAACTCCGGCGGCCTTTGAATATGTCTGTAAGGAGATCGCCCGCGTTAGGGCAAGCTGCCGATCGTCGACGAAGTTCGAGTTGCTGTCCATGGAGAGCCTTTCTCAATGCAGCAGCGCTCTTAAATTCATCCCACGCCCAATGGTACCGATGTTCCTGCAGGCTGAGTTGTCCGCGTGTCCTGACCGCTAACTCCCGCAGTCTGCGCGATTGCGCCCTTTCGTGCATGCTGAAGTGTTCGGCCAGTCGATCCGCGGTGCTGCTACCATAGCTTTCAGCACGCCGTTTCGGAGGGGACCCATGCCCACCAGCCGACAACTCGTAGTCAACATTCCCGTCACAATGGCGGAGCTTGTCCATCGCAAGGTTGCCTCGGGTGAATTCGCCGACGAAAGCGCGGTAATCTCAGAGAGCCTCGAGCTTTTGCAAGACCGGGAAGAAGGCATAGAACGCTGGCTCCGCGAAGAGGTCGTACCTGCCTGCCTGGAGATGGAAGCGGATCCCTCCAGCGGCATGTCGTCCTCTGAATTGCTCGCCAGCCTGGAAACCGCCCGCGGTGAGCGTCAAAAGCTGACCTGATGCCTTTTCGCGTCATCTACTCCAAACGGGCTCAGTTCGACCTCCTCAATATCGAACGCCACATCGCCGATGCGGGCTCCCCAGCGAATGCAAAGGCGTATGTGACAGCCATTGTTGCGAAATGCGACGGCCTTGCCGCCGCTCCCTATCAAGGAACCCGCCGGGACAACTTGATGCCCGGAATTCGCACAACCGGCTTCCGCGGCCGAGTGACGATCGCCTTTCGGATAACGCAAGACACCGTTCTCATCGCCGGCATCTTCTATGGTGGCAGAAGCCTCGAAAAGGTCTTCAAGCCCGCAGCCAGACAGCGCTAGTTCGACCCGGCCCCCACCTGCATCGGGAAAATCTCCAGCTCCCCACTGGAATTCCCCGGCCATTCTGCCGATAGATCGGATTGCAATGAGCCACCCCGAACTCCTCGCCGATGCTCCGCCTTCCGCGCCCGGACCCAACGCCCCAGCGACTCACTTCTTTGCCCGCCAGCCCATCCTCGATCGCAAGCGCCAGGTCTTCGGACACGAGTTCCTCTTCCGCTCCGGCACGGAGAACCACTTTGTCGGCTACACGCCCGCCGCCGCCCACCAGGCCACGCTGCAGATGGTGGACAACTCCATCCTGTACGACTTCGAGTGGCTCGCCGGCGGAATGGCATTCCTCAACTGCACGCGGGACTTCCTCACCAGCAACGTCGTCGGCGTGCTGCCGCGCAAGTCCACCGTGCTGGAGCTGCCCGACGACATCGACCCCACGCCGCAGATCGTGGAAACCTGCCGCGATATCCACGTCGCCGGCTACCAGTTGGCCCTCAGCAACTTTCGCCCTCGCGCCGGCATGGAGCGCCTCCTGCCGCTAGCCGACTACATCAAGATCGACTTCCGCATCTCCGACGCCGCTGCCCGCCGAGAGACCCTGCGCTACATCTCCCTCAAGAGGTCCCCCGCACGGCTCATCGCTGAAAAGGTGGAGACCCAGGAAGAGTTCGACGTCGCCGCCCGCGACCACTTCCACTTCTTCCAGGGATTCTTCTTCTGCGAGCCGGTCATGCTCTCGCGCGACCAGATCCCCACCAACGTGCTCAACCACCTGGCGCTGCTGGCCGCCGTCAACAAGACGGCCTTCGACTGGTGGGAGATTGAGCGCCTGGTGCGCAGCGATCCGGCCCTGCTCTACCGCCTGCTGCGGCTGGTCAACTCGGTCGGCTTCGCCACTGCCACCCAGATCTCCTCCGTCCACGCCGCCCTCATGATCCTCGGCGAGGTCAAGTTCCGCAAGCTCGCCCTGCTGGCCGTCACCACCGAGCTCTCCAGGAACAAGCCGTCGGAGCTGCTCTTCCTCGCACTGCAGCGCGCCACCTTCTGCGAGCTGGCCGCCTACTCGCTGCACCAGGACCCCTCCGAGCAGTACCTCTTCGGCCTCATCTCGCTGTTCCCGGCGTTGCTCGGCGCCAGTGTGGAGCAGGTAGTGGACATGCTTCCCGTCTCCGCTCCGCTGAAGGAGGCCATGCTGGGCAAGCCCAACGGCATCTCCGACGCGCTGCACACCATGCTGCGCTACGAGCTCGACCCCACGGAAGATCGCGACATGTGGGACAGCGCCCGCACCGCCCTTAAGGACGAAGACGTGGAGCGCTGGTACCACGAGTCCATGGAGCGCGCCCACCAAGCCGCCCACGCCTACACCAGCTAGCGCACCCACCTTTGCTCGCCCGCCCGTCATCGCTTGCCTTCCTCCTTTGCTGCCCCCTCCGTCGTCGCTTGCCCTTCCTCCTTTGCCTGCTCTTCTGCCTCCGCTCACTCTTCTGCCTCCGCTCGCTCTTCTGTTTTGCTTGTCCCTAGGTTCTTGCTTGTCATTCTGAGCGCAGCGAAGAATCCCCGCATTCGTGCTGCCGCGACTCTCGCTTGCTCACTATTCCGCTTGCTCACTATTCCGCTTGCCACTCTAAGCTCAGGTCGCCGCTTGCGGTGAGCGCTGAAAGCGCGACCCCATACCAGCCTAGGCCGAACGGGGTCCCCGGCCAGCTTGCTGGCTGGGGCAGGAAGGCCTAGGTTAGCGCCCCGCGAAAGGTCCAAGGGCTGAAGGCCCGACACAGGGCGGGGCCAGAACTATCCGGATCACAAGCCCCCCAACCGAAGCAAATCCTTTCACGTAGCATCGAATCACCCATGAGCTCCCCCGCCGCACCCATCCCCTTCGCCAACACCTACGCGCGCCTGCCCCAGCGCTTCTACGCCCGCGTCGATCCCACGCCCGTCGCCGCGCCGCGCCTCATCCAGCTCAACACCGCACTCGCCACCGCGCTCGGCATCGATCCGGAAGCCCTCGCCACCCCGGAGGGTGTCGCCATCCTCGCCGGCAACCGCATCGCCGCCGGCTCAGAGCCGCTCGCCATCGCCTACGCCGGCCACCAGTTCGGCCACTTCGTCCCCCAGCTCGGCGACGGCCGCGCCAACCTGCTCGGCGAGGTCCTCGTCCGCGACATCCAGCGCTACGATATCCAACTGAAGGGCTCCGGCCCCACCCCGTTCTCCCGCCGCGGAGACGGCCGCGCCGCCCTCGGCCCCGTCCTGCGCGAGTACCTCGTCAGCGAGGCCATGCACGCGCTCGGCGTGCCCACCACCCGCGCCCTCGCCGCCGTCACCACCGGGCAAACCGTCGTCCGCGACACGGTCCAGCCCGGCGCCATCTTCACCCGCGTCGCCGCCAGCCACATCCGCGTCGGCACCTTCCAGTACTTCGCCGCCCGCGGTGATACGGACGGCGTCCGCACCCTCGCCGACTACGCCATCGCCCGCCACTATTCTCAAACTGCGGGGCCCGACGCCGCCCACGCCGCCACACCCTACCGCGCGCTACTCGACGCCGTTGTCGCCCGCCAGGCCGCGCTCATCGCCCAGTGGCTCTGCCTCGGCTTCATCCACGGAGTCATGAACACCGACAACATGGCCATCTCCGGAGAGACCATCGACTACGGCCCCTGCGCCTTCATGGAGGCCTACGATCCCGACCAGGTCTTCAGCTCCATCGACGTCAACGGCCGCTACGCCTACGCCAACCAGCCGTCCATCGCGCTCTGGAACCTGACGCGCCTGGCCGAGTGCCTGCTGCCGCTGCTGGAGACTGAGGCCGGCAGCAAGGAGGCCGCGCTCGACTCCGCCAAGGCCTCGCTCGCCGCCTTCCAGCCCCAGCTTGAGGCCGCTCACCTCGCCGGCCTCCGCCGCAAGTTCGGCCTGCTCACCGAGCGCGAGGGAGACGAAGCCCTCATCGCCGGCCTCTTCGACCGCATGGCCGCCAACCACGCCGACTTCACCCTCACCTTCCACCGCCTCGCCGACGAGTGTGCCTCCAGGCCGGATCCCCCCAAACCGGGTGCCCCATTCATGCAGTCTCACCGCATGGGTGGGCCTGCGGGTGCCCGCAGGGGTGAGGTTGCGGGTGCCCCATTCATGCAGTCTCATCGCATGGGTGGGCCTGCCGCCACGGCTTCCGAATCACCCCGCACCCTCTTCACCGACCCCGCCGCCTTCGACACCTGGGCCACCGATTGGCGCGCCCGCCTCGCGCTGGAACCCGCTCCACCCGAGCACATCGCCGCGACGATGCGCCTCGCCAACCCCGCCTTCATCCCCCGCAACCACCTGGTGCAGGCCGTCATCGACGCCGCCGTCCTGCGCGACGACTTCGCCCCCTTCCGCGAGCTGCTCGACGTCATCACCCACCCCTACGGGCCCCAGTCCGAGTCCCGGTCCGACTCCGACGACCGCCCCAACCTCGCCCGCTACCTCACTCCCGCCCGCCCGGAAGAGCGAGTCACCCAAACCTTCTGCGGCACGTAGCTCTGCGGCACGTAGTTCTGCGGCACATCGTTCTTTTGCTTGTCATTCTGAGCGCAGCGAAGAATCCCCGCATTTCGCCCCTGCCCACACCCGTCTCCAACCAGCTTCCACCTCATCCGCCTTGCTAAAATCGCCCATGCCACCCACCCCCATCCACGCCGCCACCGCCGAGCACTACACCTGGCAAGGCGCGGACGCCGCCCACACCCGCTGCGACGCCTGGTATCTCGTCCGCACCCCCGACCTGCACATCATCGAGGAGCGGATGCCGCCCGGCGCCGCCGAGACGCCGCACCAACACACCCGCGCCCACCAGTTCTTCTATGTGCTCTCCGGCGAGCTCACCCTGGCCGTCGACTCCCACGACCACACCCTGCACGCCGGCCACGGCCTGCAGATCGCTCCCGGCCAGGTGCATCAGGCCATCAATCGCAGCGCTGCCCCGGTCCGCTTCCTGGTCACCAGCAACCCACCCAGCCACGGCGACCGCATCGACACACGCATCGACGCACGCACGGACGCGCACATCGAAGCCCGCTGACCCACGTCCAGCGGGCACCGGCAAACTTCAACCAACCTACTTCTCAATCTTCAGCGTGATATTGAACACCGGCCGCGTGTCGAACGAGCTCAGGTTCTTCACCCCGCTCTTCTTGCCGTTCGCCGTTGCCCACAGCTCGTAGTCGGAGCTCTGCGCCAGTTGCCCAAAGCGGAAGGTGCCGTCATCGCCGGCAACATAGCTCTTCACTGCCAGCGTGTGGTCGTCCTTCAGATACACCGTGGCGCCCTTCACCGCGGCTTCGTCCTTGTCCACCACCTTGCCCTGCACCACGCGGTCCTTCTGCTGCTGGGCCGGCGAGGCCGACGGCATCGCCAAACCAATACAGCACAGCAACGCCGCGCTACGGGTGAATCCGCGAAACAGGTGGGGGAAACGAACAGAACGCGCCATACCTCGAAGTATACCCGCGCCCCGCCGCATCGTTATCCGGCGGCACCGCTTTAGTCCTCGTCCTCTTCCACCGCGGCGGCGTCGTCCTCGTCGTCGTAGCCAGTGTCGTCCACCGGGGCCAGCTCCAGCGGGTCCACGGAGATCACTTCCAACTCCAGCCCGCACTCGTCGCAGGTCACAGTCTCACCCTCGTCCACCTCATCCGCGTCGATCGTGATCGGGGTATCGCATTCAGGACATACAACTGCCATGGTAAAAGCCTCCACACGCCTTCCAGCAGAATGGACCCAACCCACCGCGCGTCGGCACTCCATCGGGCAACTGCTTCACCCTGCAATGGACGCGATTGGGCACACCCGCCAAGCCTAGTATGGGTAGCCTTCCCGCGCTACGTCAAGCCCGGATTTCCCACAGCACGCCTCGCCGATTATCGCCCGTCTGCCGACCAGCCCCCGCCACCAGCCGCATGGTGCAATTTGGACTCGCTGCTTGCTGCTCGCTCCGCACCTGCCGCGCCGCGGATGCGTGGTCAAGCCGCACGCCGCGGATGTGGTGAAATGGAACTGCACGCGCTTTTGCCGTCCCAGGGAACCCATGCCCCGCTCCAGCCAGTCCGCCACCATAGCCTTCCCGCCCTTCGCCGGCGCCGTCCGCACACTTGTGCTCGCGAATGTAGGCGTCTTCTTTGCCATCGCCCTGCTGCAGGCGTTCGCGCCCAGGGCTGCGGACGCCTTGCTCGCCCTTGCGGAGCTGCAACCGGCTATGGTTGTCCACGGCGCCATCTGGCAGCTTGTCACCTACAGCTTCGTCCACACGGGCATCCTGGAGATCCTCTTCGCCATGCTCACGCTGTGGTTCTGCGGGTCCATGCTGGAGGGAGCCTACGGCGCGCGCTGGCTGCGCGAGCTCTACTTCACCTCCGCCATCGCCGGCGCGCTGCTCGCCGCGGCCATCGCCCTCACCGGCATCCTGCACCTCAGCCCGGACGACATCGGCCACGGCGCCTGGGCCGGCGTCTTCGGCCTGCTCGTCGCCATCGCCCTGCGCATGGGAGACACGGAGTTCCTGCTCTTCTTCGTCGTCCGCATCCGCGCCAAATACATGGTCGCCATCTACATCCTGTTCTATACCGCGGTGCTGCTCAAGGGCGGCGACAGGTTCGGCGCACTGCTGCAACTCGCGGGCGGCCTGGCCGGCGCCCTGTATCTGCGGTTCGCCCCCCGCGGCGGCCTCGCCGTCGGCGTCAGCGAGCGGCTCTTCGGCGTGCGCAACGCCTACTACCGCTACAAACGCCGCCGCGCCGCCCGCAAGTTCCAGGTCTACATGGGCAAGCAAGGCCGCAGCGTCAAGTTCGACTCCGACGGCCGCTACATCGACCCCGACAAGAAAAAAGACCCCACCGACAAACGCTGGATGAACTAAACCCACCCGCCCGCTTCTGCGCATTACCCTGCCCGCCTGTCATTCTGACCCTGAACTCGGCTCAGGGGAAGAATCCCCGCATTTGTGCTGCCGCGGCTCTCGTTTGCTCGCCATTCTGCTTGTGATTCAGAGCGATTCTTCCGCTCATCCCGCATTCTTCTTCCGCTCATCCCGCATTCTTCTTTTGCTCATCCCGCATTCTTCTTTTGCTTGTCATGCATTCTTCTTTTGCTTGTCCCGCATTCTTCTTTTGCTCGTCATGCATTCTTCTTTTGCTTGTCATGTATTCTTCTTTTGCTTGTCATTCTGAGCCGCAGGCGAAGAATCCCCGTAGATGATTATGCCCCTAGCTCCGGCACACCTGCCTCGGCCATGTATTCAGGGCCGGAGGCCCGCTACATACCAGCCTAGGCCGTAGGCCTAGGTTGGTAACCCCCCGAAATCCGAGGGCTGAAGGCCCGACACATTACTCCTCGCGTATCCTTAATTCTGCGTGCCTGAGCTAAAGCCATAATCATCTCCCCGCATTCGTTTCGCCCAATCCCTCCAATTCCGCCCCAATCTGCCTCACACAAGGGGTTCACCCCAGTCCTTGTCGCGCTGAAGGCGTGAGCTAATCTAGCCTTGGGGCAGCGCCTCAGGTGTCGAACACCGAGCAATGCAGGTGAGCTGAGAGGCTGCTGAAAAACTCTGCGGCGGGCGTCTTTCGGATTAGCAGCAGGCTTGCAGGCTGCTGAAAAACCCTGCGGTCGGCGTCTTTCGGATTAGCAGCGGGCTTCAGCCCGCGGTAAGTGGCACATAAATAAAGGGGCTTTAGCCCCGGGCCTTCTTACCGCCTCACCGCCAACTCCCGTCATCCCCCAACTCGTCATTCTGCCACCCCGGCGCGTCATTCTGGCCCAACGGGTCAGAATCTCGGTAGTTGCCTCTCGTGCCGCCAACGAAATCGGGTGCCCTGCTAACATCATCCCCAATGCCCGCGCCCCACAATCCCGCCCCCAACAAGCTCTACTACGGAGACAACCTCGCCGTCCTCCGCGACCACATCCCCTCCAACTCCGTCGACCTCATCTACCTCGACCCGCCCTTCAACTCCCGCCAGGACTACAACGTCCTCTTCGCGGAAAAGGATGGCGCCCGCTCCGCCTCCCAGATCACCGCCTTCAAGGACACCTGGGAGTGGAACGAGGAAGCCGCCCGCAGCTACGAGCAAGTCGTCGAAGCCGGAGGACGCGTCGCCGAAGCCATGCGCGCCTTCCGCACCCTCCTCGGCAGGCCTAATATGATCCTTGGCAATTTCGAAGACATTCTGAGCCGGACAACAACCCTATGCGACCATTGAGCTTTACTAAGAGCCTTGGCGGCTTCGAGAATGCCTACAAGGCAATACGAACAGGTTATTCGGCAGGCGTAACAGTCACGGAATTTAGAAATCGCTGCGGATTGAGCGATGGGCTTTCTTTGCTGGTTACGCAGTTCTTTCTGGGAACCCTGATTCGTGATGGCGAAGAATTTATCCTTCCCGACACCCTGATAACTCAGACCCTAGCCCAGCCCCACCGCGCACTCGTGCCTCGCCGGTATGAATGTGGGGTCGCTTGATGTTATTGCGCTGCGACGTCTCAGTGGCAGATCGATACACAAGCCAGACCCAACGGTCGCGGGTCCTTTCGGAGGCGTGGTTCCAATCAAACGCGTATTGCTTGTCCTGCGAGAGCGACAATCTATGCGCCACAATGGCCAACACCAAGGCTACCGACTTCACCTGCCCTAACTGCGATCAGAGATACGAATTGAAAACCTTCCGCAATCGACCCAAGAGAACCTTGGTTGATGGAGCTTACAGCGCTCTGATGGGACGAATCATAAGCGGATCGGTCCCAACTCTCATGATGCTTGAGCGGAACGATGAATGGGAAATTCAAAGCCTCACCGCAATCCACAATCTTTTTCTGACTCCGAATGTCGTTCAGCAGCGCAAACCGCTGTCGGCAACGGCACGCCGCGCGGGATGGGTCGGCTGCAATATTCGCCTTGATCGGATCGCAAACGACGCGCAGATAGAGGTCGTTGGACCACACGGCGCAAATGAGCCGCGACTAGTCCGAGACGCCTTCCAGCAATTCAACAAACTCAGGAGGATCGACCCAAGGTCGCGGGGATGGACGACGCTGGCGCTACGGATCGTTCTTAGCCTCGAAAAAGACGTGTTCACACTCGGCGATCTCTACGGGAGGGAAGATCAATTTGCCGACGAGTACCCCGACAACAAGAACATCCGCCCAAAAATAAGGCAGCAACTTCAAGTCCTGCGAGGCCTCGGATATTTGCACTTCATCGGGAACGGAGTCTATCGACTCCAGGCTTGACTGATCAGGAGCAAATCGGAAGCCTGTGGTCGCAGTTTCTGGGGGCTAGAATCTGAGGAGGTGAAGGCACATGAAGAACGAGAGAACCGCTGAACGAAACGTTCCAATCACGCAAACCTCGGCCTTCAAGGCGTGGTTTTTGGACAGCAAGGTGACAGACCGCTTTGGTAGGCCCACGCGCTTATATCACGGGACGGCCCGCGATTTCCACGCGTTCAACTCTGACCATGGGGCGCATTTCTTTACACCCGACCCTAACTATGCGAACACGTGCGCATCCGATGCACGCATACACGAGAACGATGAGTCGCGGGAGGGACGGGAAGTTTTGATGCCGGTGTTTCTCAGGGTCCGTAAACCGTTCGATCCTCGCACTCCTGAATGTGCGGCCCACATGGAGAAGTGGGGCCTCAGAAAGCCGACTGATTATAACTATGCAGAATGGGACATGCTCCAAGACTTAGAAATCGTCACCCGCATTCGAGCCCTCGGCTATGATGGGATTTGGATGCGGGAGGAAGGCGAATACGACACAATCGCAGTTTTTGAGCCAACCCAGATCAAATCCGCAATCGGCAATGATGGTGAATTTGATCCAAAGAGTTCGATCATCTGACGGCCGTGGCGTTGACTTTTACTTTAGAAATGTGACGGAATTAATCCTCTTCGGCACCAAGGGAGGTCTCAGGACAGCGGCGCCCGGGAGACGGCAAGTGAATTTCTTGGCTACTCGAAAGAGGGAGCACTCTCGAAAGCCCGACGAGATATACCCGATCATCGAGGCGTGTAGCTATGGGCCTTTCCTCGAGATGTTCGCGCGACATAGTAGACCTGGCTGGGAGTCGTGGGGCAATGAAGTCGACGAAAGCCCTGTATCACGGTCCGACCGCACCGAACAAGCCGAAATTAATCCCATGTACGTCTGACGCTTCGCGGCACCACTGTCCAGGTCGCGCAGAAACTCAACCGCCGCTGGATCGGCATCGACATCACTCACCTCGCCATCGGCCTGATTAAGACTCGCCTCGACGACGCCTACGGCCCCGAAATCCGCAAGACCTACGAGGTCGTCGGCGAACCCACCGACGTAGCCGGAGCCGCCCAACTCGCCGAAGAGAACAAATACCAGTTCCAGTACTGGGCGCTCGGCCTCTGCGGAGCCCGTCCCACCGAAGGCGTCAAAAAAGGAGCCGACCGCGGCATCGACGGCCGCCTCTACTTCCACGACGACAACTCCGGAGACTCGCGCCAGATCATCTTCTCCATCAAGGGCGGCCACAACATCGGCGTCTCCGAGGTCCGCGACCTCATTGGCGTACTCCAGCGCGAGCGCGCCGAAATCGGCGTCTACATCTCCTTCGAGGAACCCACCGCCCCCATGCGCCGCGAAGCCGCCGAAGCCGGCTTTTACACCTCCCCAGGTGTTTCGGGTGCAGCCGGCAGCAAATATCCTCGCGTCCAACTCCTCACGGTCAAGGAACTCCTTGAAGGCACCCGCACCGTCCAGCGCCCCCTCCACGTCCGCGACGTAACCTTCCGCAAAGCCCCCGCTCCAAAGGCGAAGCCGCCCAGAACCTCACCCTCATCTCTCCAGCGACGAATAATCGTCGCCGCCTCGCGAGCCAAACCTCCGCAAAATCCGCATGTCAACCCCGCGCATCGTCTATCTCCTTCATTCCACAGGGAAAATAGGTGGCATAGGAGTTATGCTCCGCTTGGTATACTAGAAGTAGTGAAGTACAAAGCAAGGCCCGGCCATCCAGCCGGGCATCCTCATTTAATCCAGGCATCCGGGCGGTCGACGGCTGTTGTCGAGAAAGGGACTCCCCTCCGCCATCCCCTTTGCTTCTTAGACTTTAGCCAGACAGGGGGGGGAGGGGGGGGTACCTCCCGAACCTACCGCACCAGCGGGACATACGCCGGCGTGCTGCGCCGGTACTGCTGGAACTCCTCGCCAAAGCGCTCGGCCAGCAGCGCGTCCTCCACGTGCACGCGGATCTCGGTCCCGGCCAGGAAGAACGCCAGCCCCAGGGCAAAGCGCAGCGGCGTGGCCACCATGGCCGCGTTGGCCAGCAGCATGCACAGCATCGACGCGTAGATCGGGTGCCGCACAAACCGGTACGCGCCGGCGCGGATCAGCCTGTGGTCCGTGTCCAGAGCCGCATCCAGGCGCAGATGGCGGCCCAGCGTGCCCGCGCTGGTCCAAGAGAGCAGGCAGCCCAGCGCCAGGAACAGCACCTCCGCCGCTACCCGCCAGTGCGGCAGCGGCCTGCTCCAGAACGGCCCCAGCCACAGGGTCGCGTAGCCAACCGTCTGCAGCCCGATGCCCCAGCGGGCGCGAGCATCGCGCCGGGCGGGCGACTTGCGGCTCCAGCCCGTCAGCACAAAGGGCAGGAACCACACCAGAAACCCGGAGTCGAGAATCAGATATGCGTACACAGGCATAGGTCCCACCGTCGTCGGAGTTTCTGTGGAGCAAGCTGCTACATGTTGGTCATGCCGGCGCGCATCTCCTCGTTGAACGCCGGCTTGATGGCCTGCAGCGCGTGCGCCAGCTCCGTCTGGTAGCCGTGGTGACGGTCCATCAGCTTCGGTGTCGGCGTGCCGTATTCCGCATCCTCCAACGGCTGCAGCAGCCCATCCGCCGTCAGCCGGCCTACGGTCGCCCGCAGCTCCTCGATGCTGGTGTCCAGATACTGCGCATCGCGCGGGTCCAGCAGCCACACCGGCGCGCCCGCGCCCAGCACGCCGGAGAGCCAGTACGCCTTGCCGGCCAGGAACGCCTTGCGCTGGTCCGCCGTGGTGTCGTTGAAGACGAACTTCTGCTGCTTCATGCTGTAGTAGCGCGTGGTCAGCGGCACCGGCTGGCGATTGCCGCTCTTCACCAGCTCCAGTTGCCCCTGATCCATGGTCTTGCGCACGGCGTTGAAGATAAAGCCTTCGGCGTACGGCTGCTCCGGCGCCGGCACCACGTCGCGGAAGGTCACCGTCATGGACACCGCGACCTTGGCATGCAGCGCCGCTTCGCCGCCATCCTCCAGCCGCACCTCGCCATGCACCAGCGAGCTGTCCGCGCCGGACGTGGACTCGTGGAACGGCCAGCCGAACTGGCCAAAGCTCAGCGGAATGCCGTGCAGGGTCAGGTAGCAGTCCGGCCGCGGATTCTTCAGCCGCTTAGCCGTCGCAGCCAGATACACCTGCACGCCGTCCTTCAGATCGGGCCGGCCAAACTCGAATCGCTCGCTCAGCTCCAGCAACTGCGTCTTTGCCGGATCGCCGGCCAGCGCCAGCATAAACTTCGTCGTCGCGCCGGACTGCTGCTCGCCGGACTCGCTCGATACCACCGTCAACCCGGCCGCCTTGGCCGCCGCCTCAACCTGTATTGCCAAAAGGTTACTCATACTCGAATCTTCCTCAATCCCCGAATCGTCTATCGTTGCTGCTGCTGTCTCCTCTATTCTACGTAAGCCGCCTGCACTGCGTAGCGCCAACCTTCGAATGTCAAAGGCTCACCCATGAAACTCACTGGAAATACCATCCTGATCACTGGCGGAGGTTCCGGCATCGGCCGCGGGCTGGCCGAAGCGCTGCACCGGCTCGGCAACCAGGTCATCCTCTCCGGCCGTCGGCAGAGCGCGCTCGCCGAAGTGACCGCCGCAAACCCCGGCATGCAGTCCATCGCGCTGGACATCGAAGACGCCGCCAGCATCGCGGCCGTGGTCGCCAAGGTGACCGCCGACTTTCCCGCGCTGAATGTGCTGCTGAATAACGCGGGCATCATGCGCCCCGAGGACCTGAAGTTGGGAAATGTCGCCGGCGCGGAGGCCATCGTGCGCACCAACCTGCTGGGGCCCATCCGCATCACCGCGGCGCTGATGCCCCATCTGCTGAAGCAGCCGAGCGCGACTATCCTGAATGTCTCCTCCGGGCTGGCCTTCGTTCCGCTGGCGGCAACGCCAACCTATTGCGCAACCAAGGCCGCCCTCCACTCCTATTCGGAGTCGCTGCGCTATCAGTTGCAGGGCACGTCGATTCGGGTGCAGGAGATCATTCCGCCCTGGGTCGCGACGGAGCTGATGGGCCAGACGCCCACCGACCCGCGCGCGATGCCGCTGGACAAGTTCCTCGCAGAGACGATGGAGAGGCTCGGAACGGATGCCGAAGAGATCTGCGTGCCGAACGTCATGTTCCTGCGCAGCGCGGCCAAGGGAGACGAGAAGGCCATCTTCAAAACCTTCAACGATTCGCTAAGTGGTGCAGCCCACTAGCATCCCGCAAGGCTTAACATCGATTTGCACCGATTTTTAGGAATAAAGAATAAAGAGAGAGCCGTGCTTCTCCTCAAAGACCTAAAAACGGATGACACGGATGCCACAGATTTTCAAGAATAAGAAAAGAAAATCCGTTCTTCTATCGGTGTAAATCGGGGTTAAGTTTTTGCTTTATTCCCGCCACTTGATGTTGCAGCCAATGCTCGAGCGCTGGTCGGTGTTCGGACGTTTGCCGGCGACAACGGCATCCAGCGCGGCGCGCAGATCGTGGCCGGTGACGGCGATATCGTTGCCGCCTCCGCTTGGCCGCTGCGGGCGCGAGTCGTCGAGCTGGCCGCGGTAGACCAGCTTCATCTCCGCGTCGAACAGGAAGAAGTCCGGCGTGCAGGCGGCGTGGTACTCGTGCGCCACCTCCTGCGTCTCGTCGTACAGATACGGGAACTGGAAGCGCAACCGCTTCGCCTGCGCCTTCATCTCGTCGGGGCGATCCTCCGGGAAAGCGATCGCGTCGTTGGACGAGATGGCCACAATGCCGACCTTGCCCTTGTAGTCCACGCCGATGCGCGCCAGTTCCTGCTCCACGTGCCGCACATACGGGCAGTGGACGCAGATAAACATCACCAGCAGTCCGCGCGTGTCGGCGGCTACATCGTCGCGGCCAACGGCCTTGCCGCTCACCACGTCGGTCAGCTCAAACGGCGGCGCCACCGTTCCTAGCTTCACCATGCTCGATTCGGTTTTGGACATGGCTGTATCGTAATTCAACCCGGTCTGTCGCTGCACGCGGCTTTTGCTTGCGAAAATCCGGCGGGCGTGGGAACCTCATTGCGAATGCATCCAACCTTGAATCGATGCGCGGAATCGAACGTTCGCGCGCAGCTTGACCCTTGCTCCAACCTGAGAGGAAGTTCGCTTTGATCCCCAGTTCGCGTCCCAGTCTTCGCCGGACCGCCGCCTCCGCACTCCTGCTTGCGTGCCTGGCTGCCGCCGGATGCCATCGCCATCGCAAGACCACCTCCGCACCCAACTCCACCGACTACGCGGACAATATCCAGACCGTGCTGGCAGCGGAGCAACTGAGCGTGCTGCGCTGGCCCAACTACTCTGACTATGCGGCCGCGGTGAACACGTTCTACGACGACCGTAACCGCGAGATTGCCTGGCAGCGCGATTCCAAGCCGACCGCACAGGCTGCGGCCTTTATCCATGCCTTCCAGGACGCGGGCGCCAAGGGGCTGAATTCCGACGACTACGACGCCTGGCGCTGGCCCGCGCGCGAGGCGGAGATCGACCGCATTGCAGCGGCGCACGATAGCTCCGAGGCGGCCGCGGACAAGGTCGCGCAGTTCGACGTGGCCATGACCATCTGCGTGATGCGCTACATCTCTGACCTGCGCATCGGCCGCGTGAACCCGCAGCACTTCAACTTCGACATCGACGTGGCCGACAAGCGGTACAACCTGGCCGAGTTCGTCAGCGACAATGCCGTGGATGCGAACGATGTGCCGGGCCTGATCCGCTCGGTCGAGCCCAACTCCGACCAGTACCGCGCCACGGAGGCCGCGCTGGCGCACTACCTGGACCTGGGGCACCTGCAGGCCGCCGCCGCTGCACCGCCGCTGCCGCAGGTGGAGAAAACCGGCGTGGGTGTGACCGGCGAGTACTCCGCCACCGGACCGCTGCTGGCGCGGCTGCAACTGGAGGGCGACGCGCCGGGCGCGTATCCGTACCATGCCCCGGGTGCTCCGGCGCAGCCCGCTGCCGCGCTCCCCGCGACGGCCAGGCCGAAGTTTGGCGCAAAGACCATGGCCCGCGCCGAGCGCCTGCTGCATCGACAGCCCGGAGCCCATACCGCCAGGCCCGCCGCCGCCGCCGCGGATGCGCCGACCGCCGGATTCAGTCCGCCGCACCTATCGCCGGTCTATACCCCCGACCTGGCCGCCGCGGTCAAGAACTACCAGCACCGGCACGGACTGGCCGAGGACGGCCGGCTGACCCAGGACACGGTGAAGAGCCTGAATGTGCCGCTGACCGAGCGCGTGATCCAACTGCAGGACTCGCTGGAGCGCTGGCGCTGGCTGCCCAACGAGTACGTGAACGCGCCGCTGATGGTGAATCTGCCGGAGTTTATCCTGCGCGGCTACAACCCGCAGCACCAGCTCGACTTCACCATGCGCGTGGTGGATGGCAAGGTGGTGGGCGACCACGACACCCCGGTGTTTGCCCACATGATGAAGTACCTGATCTTTCGCCCGTACTGGAGCGTGCCGCACGACATTGTGGAGAAGGAGCTGATGCCGCACATCCGCGCCAGCGGCGTAGGCTACCTGGCGCAGAAGAACTTTGAGGTGGTGGACAGCAAGGGCAATGTGCTGACCAGCTTTACGGCGAAAGATGTGGAGCACGGCGGCCTGCAGGTGCGGGAGAAGCCGGGCCCGAAGAACTCGCTGGGCCTGGTCAAGTTCATGTTCCCCAACCAGTACGACATCTACCTGCACTCCACGCCGGAGCCGGAGCTGTTCAGCCGTACGCGGCGCGACTTCTCGCACGGCTGCATCCGCGTGCAGAAGCCGGAGGACCTGGCCGTGTGGGTGCTGGCCAACAGCAACACGCCCGCGCCGCCGGGTAAAAGCTGGGACGCGGAAACCGTCCACGACGTGATGACCAGCGGGCCGGACAACCACCAGGTGAATCTGAAGACGCCGCTCCCGATCGTGATTTTCTACCTGACCGGCATCGCCGCAGAGGATGGGCAGACGCACTTCTTCGACGACCTGTACGGCTACGACCAGCAACTGCAGCAGGTGCTGGCAAAGGGTCCACCGTACCCGGTCAAGCCGGACGCACACCCGAACCAGGCCAAACCCGGAGATACGGTGTGAGGCTTGGACGCAGCTCGACAAATGTTCGTCTATGGACGATGCGACGCAACTCTACCGCACGCTGTCGGCAAAGGGGAATCCAGCGCTCAGCAGCTTCGCCGCCATCCTGAAGGCGATGGGACTGAGACTCGCTGTCGAGCGAGCCTAGCGCGGACCACGTATCCTTAGGCAATGCGGCGGATCTACATGGACGCCAACGCCACCACGCCTCTGCTGCCGGAGGTGGTGGAGGCGATGCGGCCGTTCTGGGCGGAGCAGTTTGGCAATGCCAGCTCCATCCATCAGCAGGGACAGCAGGCGCGGGCGGCGGTGGACCATGCGCGCGAGTCGGTGGCGCGGCTGCTGGGGTGCCGCGCGGCGGAGATTGTGTTCACCTCCGGCGGCACGGAGAGCGACAATATGGCGCTGTTCGGCGTCT